>Ga0209347_1003040_pt1 | contig 20515 bp, 33 predicted proteins | sample AutmiccommuBRH23_FD_187382 | JGI IMG/M metagenome (GOLD analysis project Ga0209347, IMG submission 187382) | Deep subsurface microbial communities from Mt. Terri, Switzerland - Autotrophic microbial communities BRH/23 (SPAdes) (version 2) | ecosystem: Environmental > Aquatic > Deep subsurface >...
AGATGGCCGGAATACAAGGTGATACCGAATGAATGATGTGACCCCACTTTACGCATCGACTGAGGTCGGCATACTCACGTTGATCATGCTTGCGGCGATTTGCTACATGATGGTAAGCGAATGGATCGACTACCTCATCCATCGCCGCATTGATCGCGACGGGTTCTTTGATCCCCGGCTGAACGAGATGACGCGTAGCCTGCGTGTTTTAGGCATGAAACCAACGACATATTCACTCGTAAAGGCTTTACTGCTGACGGCTGTCCTGGCGTTCGGCGTGTACGCCGGGAAACCTGCCCTAGTGCCACTCTTCAATGGCTAATTTTGGAGGTTGCTACTACTTGGCAGGGATATGGGACTCAATGAACTCAGCCAGCGTGGTGGAGCCGTCGTAACCACCTCTCCGGCAGATAGTGAGAATGGATTCGAAAGTAGCCTGAGTTCGCCGAAGAGTAGCTAGTTCATCATCTGGTGTTTGAAGGGTTCGGGCCGAATCAGTGTAATGCTCGATCCGGCCCCTTGGAAGTGGGCCGAGCGGGAGTTAGCGGTAGTTCAGGGGGTCGTTAGCCCACTGTTCCTGCGCCTCTCGCATTTGCCGTCTTCGCCGTCTTTTGCTGACGAAAAGTACCAATAAAGTCAGTGACAAAGCTGTGGCGAGAATTAGGGCGCACGCAATCAGATTGTGTATCGCGAATATAGCTGAATCCATTTATTTATCCTCTTATTGTTAGATTCAGCCTCGATTATAAGTAGCTTGTTAATATTAATGCAATAAGGGGCAACTATGTTTGACAGAATAAATATTACGGGTAGAAAAATTAGATGGGCGAGCTAATGCTTAGCTAAATTACCAGTCCGGCTCACAATTTCCATATGGGTAGTGTCACCCTTGAGGTGGAAAGTGAAGCCAGCCCTCCAATCCAGGCTATCACCGAAGCTTGCAATCCATTCCGACGCTTCGCGCTTGGAGCGGAACCCTCTGTCCAGCATGAACTCATCGCCACGCCTAACAAACCAGCGGCAGCCAATCTGACAGGGAATCGACGAAGAATCAAAGACCGCCTTCACTTTGGGCCTCTGCATTCAAAACCGTATTTGTATCTAGCGCCCTTGTGACAGCCTTGTAGCACAGAAACGAAAGCATGAAAGTTGATGCTACGACAGCAAATTGGAATGCCGTGATAGCCACATTGTTATCGCCTGCAATAATTAGCTTTACCAGGGACAATATAAACATTGCACTCGATAGGCCTAAGAAAAAGACATAAACAACCAATGCTTGAAGGGTGTTCTTAATTGCGTTTCCGATCATTAGGTATCGTCTCGCTTCTCGGGAGAGTCTAGGCGCATCCAGGCGCGGTGATATTTGGCCACTCGTTTCAGGTCGGTTTCGGTCACTGCGCTGAGCCTGAGCAAGTTCAGGTTGTCCTCAATGTCCAATAGCTTCACCTTCCGGGCGAGCGGGTGAACGCGGATACGATCAATAAACGCTTCGTAGCTCTCACCTCGGCGCCGGGTCAGAACCTCAACGGCGCTGACTACCGATTCCGGGAAGCCATCAGCTCGTAAATCGTCAGCGGTTGTGTCGCTGTCCTCGATCACATCGTGCAGAAGCGCCACGCATTGGCCAACAGGATCATTGAGGCGGGCCATCAATCTCAGTGGATGAAGGATGTAGGGTTTTCCGCCTTTGTCTAGCTTGCCGCCATATGCTTGGAGGGCGCGTTGCAATGCGACCTCGATCAACTGAGCACCCATCGTTACTCCACTATGCCTGAACACCACACGCTATCGTTGCGGTGCGAAGAGAGGCAATCTCCAACTTATAAAGGTAAAGACTGTCGTGTTGCGCCCCTGCGTGCAACGCAAGGGCTTGCAGTTGGTCAGCAAGACTTCTCTACGTAGCAGTCACCGGGCGCGGTAGTGCTTGCAAACTGATCCTTCGTCATGGTGAGGAAGCGCGCAAAAACGCGCCCGTCTTTGTGGCGACTGGTGAGGCGACGGTGCAGCTGAGGGTCGGTGTTTTTGGAGAACGACATGGTGCTCCAATCGAACACGTACTTCGCCCGGACGACTTTTACACCGTCCTTTTCGAATACGTCATCATCCGTGTGAACCTCGAAAATGTACGCGTCGGTCATGGTCGCTCTCCTGATGAGCTGGTTGGGATGTATGTAGGTTATGCGCCGATGCGTTGTGTCATCGTTGGGATAAGCAGCGATCAGCAAATCCCAGAATCCGAAAGCAGGGAGCGAGGGAAGCTGTCCGCTGCGTTGCCGTGAAGCAACCTCAGTTGGGTTTGGGTGCTTGTTCAATTGCCTCACGGGCCTGACGCTTCGCAGAAGCCAGCTCGTCGGTGTCACTCGGGTCATCATCTAGCCAGGACGCAGCTTTGAGCGCCATCAGCGCTGCTAAGGGCTCGCTATGCTTCACCACAACCTCATTGGAGGCGGTGTGGCGAGTAGCAAATAGACGCCACTCGTTTCTCCAGTTTTCTCCGCAGGCCGGGCAGCTCGATTTCTCGAAGACCTCCGCACCATAGTTTTCCGTACCCTTGCTGCGTGTTTCTTCATCCTGCCCGCAGCATGGGCAAACGTTGGCGTGCTCTTGGTGACGCTTGATATGAGGCATGGATAGTGAGGTCATGAAGCACTCCTTTGTGGTCGGCTGGAATGTGTCCACGATAGACCTCGGTGTCATGTGTCATCGTTTGGCATGCAGCATTCAACACCAATGCTCAAAGTCGACATTTGGTATCGAGCTGATGTATGTCACGGTGACGGCCAAGCAAGCCCATCGGTGATTAGCAGGGCGCAGGCTAGGTCGGGGGGATCAGCCGAGGTTATGGCGAACAGCCCGGTGCTTTTCTTTGGGTGCCCTGGAGAGAGGAAGAAACGCATCCTTGGCCAGGGCCTTTCGCTTGGTCACCACGAACGGAACAGCGTATGGAAGGACACCTGCTGTTATTGCAGCACCGAACGCCATACCGGCGATGATTCGTGCGTCGTTCCAAGTGTCTGGTAGCAGGCTGAGCAATGCGCCCGCTCCAAGTGCGACTACAGCCGCCACCTTCCAAAGGCGGTGATCGATTTTAGCGTCACGCATATCAAATATGGTCGCCTGCACCGGCTCCGTCTGGAAAGCCTCAATAGCCCATATCGTTTCGAGGTCTACGACCGGCACATTCCCGAAGTCTGGATTCCCAAGCGGGGAAGTCGCCCCCTTGCGTTGGAATAGCGCGAGCTGCACCAGCTCGGGCTCAGGGAAATTGGAAGGCCAAGATTCACCTGTATTCACGCCGTAAGCCTCCATCAGTGGAAGCGTCCAGCTCGGGTTCGGTACGTTCTCCACCCAGCGTCCATCTAGCACAGCCCATGTAGCAGAGAAGGCGCTTTTCCTTATCTCGTAGACGACAATGCGACTGGGCTCGGGATATGTCCGCTCGTAGACCTTAGCAGGAATCGCAACGATGCCTTCTTCTCGCAAGAAATCCACACGATTCTTGCCTTCGCCTGGAACAAAAATGCCAAGGGGTTTCACCCAGGCATAGGTTGCTGGGTCAACCTTGCCTCTAACCATCGCCGCAAAGTCTGTAAGGCGCTCACGGCAGCTTTCCACCTCGCCCGCGCTTAGGCTCTTGTGCCGCCAGCGCCAGCTGCATCCAATGGTATTGGCAGTGGGCACCAAGCCGTATTCATAGGCCGGGCTACCGTCGTCGGGCCGCTCGCAGGTGCGGTAAAAGGGCAGGATATGGCATAGGAACGGAAAGGGCTCATGAGGCCCGTATGCTCCATCGTGAAGGTCACGGGCGAGCATGCTGGCGCCATGATCGGCAACCGCGCAGTCGATTAGGTACTTATTGTGGACAATGGTCTGAACGACACGATCCAGCGCATCTGATACGCCTGGATTGATAGGGTCTTGGGTTGAAGTTGCGGCATGCGCCTCTGCCATCACTTTTCTCTTCGCCTGCTGAATACTTGTTCGAGAATAGACCTATCGAAGACTTGCGTACTGGAGCCAGTCTGTAGAGCTTTTGAGGACGCTGGTGCGATGGGGCTGTGATGCCTGATCACCCCCTTCCGAGAACTGGAACCGGCAGCATCACCAAACGCAGCCTGTTGCACTTACCCATTTAGGGCGCGGTTGGCTAAGTCGCCGCCATTGATACTCACTCCCTGGAGCGCTCCGCTGCATTGCTGGGGGTAGCATTTGAGCGTATTTCATCAACAGCGCTAGCCAGTTCGGTGGCCAGGGAGAACACACGATCCATCCGCTGCTGATCGACGGATAGCAGCGAGTTTATGCGGCCTACACGCTGGATTTCTTCGTTTAGCTTATCCAGCCGCATTTTAAATTTGTGGGCATGTACCGCTCGATCTTTGATCGCGGTCTTCACGTCCAGCCCGTTTACAAGGTGGTCGCGTAGTGCCTCCACCATTTCGGGGCCGTATGAGTTACCGGCCACGAACTCTTCAAATACTTCGTTCGGCAGGTCACCTGGGGCGACACTGCGCAGGTCAATCAACATGTTGGGATTCCACCTTATGATGCGGGACGATGATGGACGGTCAGGCTGCGGCCTTCACGTCCTCCACGTCTTGCTGTTCACCAGTGGCTGGCAGGGCATCGGCTTTCTCCGCCTCGTCTAGCTGGGCTAGTAATGCCTCCAGCTGCTGGCGTGTGTCCGCTGAAAGAGAGGCATAGGCTGGATCGGCTCGCAGCGCACGGCTCATTTTGAACAGTTCCAGCCCATACTTTCGAACAGTCTTTTTTACGTTCGCATCGGATGCGTGCCGGGCGGTTAGGCGGGGGCGGGCAGCGGCGGTCTTCGGCTCCACTGCATCAGCTGTGATTTCCTCATCAGCCGGAGCTTTATCTTTCATTTCTGCAAGAGCGCGAGCACGGCGGCTTTCGAGTTCCTGAACGGCTCCACCATTGCCGTGGGAGCGAATCATCTTGATGGCTTCGGAAGCTGCCAATTCATTGCTCACTACAGCATCAACAAGGGGCTTAGGCGAGTTCACCAGACGCAGGAGGCCATCGACGTATTGGGGTTTGATGCCCATGCGCTTGCCGATCACCTTGTCATCATGGCCGTTGCGCGAGAGGCGCTTGCAAAGCAGGCCGATTTCAAACGGAGTCAGCTCTTTGCCCTTGTTGGCACGGTGCATCGTGACGTACAGGTCATCGAGGTTGACGTTACGTCCGTCCTGAACAACTACAGGCAGCAGAGCAATGTCTGCTCCCATTTCGATAGCCTTGATGGTGGATTCGAGGCGGCAGTGTCCGTCGAACACATACAGTCCCAACTCACCGTCGATTTCAAGCACCAGCGCCGCGAGCGGTTTGTGCTGCATGAAGCCTTCTTCGAGAATCGAATCAGCCAGCTCCGCGATGTGCGCATCCAGATCAGGGCCTGGGAGGCGGACGTTGAAGCCCTTCAAGACCTTCAATTCCTTGACCGGAACCTTCCAGAGGTCAGAGCTACCACCGGCACCTTTGATTTGCGCAATGCCAGTTGATTTCTCGTCCGACTTACCTTCGTAGACAGCTTTGATGCCCGCCATAACCTTTTTGACGCTGCCTGGAATCAGGGTCAGGTCGAAGTTGTCGATTGCGAGCTGGATTTGATTGTTTACGGCAGTCATTGGGGCATCCCTCTGGGGTTGAAGTTGATGGGTGTATATTACCCCTAGGGGTTAAGTTAAGCCACACAAACAACCCGCAAAGGGTAAACTCGTCAGCTCCTAATCTCGGAGTTGAAAACAGTGCCCGTGCTCTGAGTTCGGGCTAACCCGTTGCGAGGCGATGGCAACGTAGGGCCAGTTTCTGCGCGTAGTCCGTGCCTGTGCAGGTGCCTTCCAGTCGCAACACATCTGCTACCGTAACCGGCGAGCCAAGCGAGTTGTTAATGGCCTTGGCAAGCGATTCGCAAAGCCTTACCACGTAGCGCGGTACTCGATGCTCGGGGGAGTAATGCATGTCATCTGCCAGTTTCCCGCGATTGGCCAGCGCCAGGGAAATGATGCGGGAGAATGGTTCGTAGCTCATAGGTAGGCATTCCATACTGGGCCTGCCGACCAACAGGCCCTATCTAGTGCATTCGACTTCGAGCGCTAGGAACCAGTCTCGCCCCTTACGCTTTCGCTTCCTCAGCCAACGCTAAGGAGGCGCGGGCATTTTGAACGCTACGGTGAGTGATTGTCCTGTCTTTGCCAGTCTTCACGTTGCGAATAGTGAACTCCCCTGGAGCACTCCACCAGCTGTCCTGGTGGCGGATGACTTCGCCCTGGATAACATGGCCACCGATTTCGGCTTTTAACTCCATGCCAACCGGATAAGTACGCGCAATCGCCCGGATCAAAGCTTGGGCGGATGCCTTGTGCTGGGCATGGGCTCCATCAGCGCTCAGATCGTCTCGAACGGTCGGTGCTCCAGTGCAGGCGGCGTTGGCCCACGCTACGATCAATTTGCAGTGCTCAAGCTTGCTTTGAACATCACCATAGCCGGTGTAATCGTCGCCGAGGACTTCAAGCCCATATGGCATACCGGCAACCGCTGGCGCTTGCACAAAGCAATCACGCAGCTCCCCGTCTGAATCACGACGCTCCCGAACAATCCAACCGAGGCCAGAAGCTGAGGTAGGATTGTCGGACTTGAGATTCACACGTTGCGCAGGCGCGGCATCAACACCATATCCAACCGTTTTCGGGTGGAACTGGTCGGGGCCGATATAGATGGCATCCGGTGCTTCTGGCCATTCGCGCCGGCAGGCATCGAAGTTTCCCTCGTTCCAACAGCGCAGATACTCCATGGCGCTCTCGGTGCCCGGCGAAAGGATGAAATCGATCAATGCATTGGAAGAAGATTGGCTCTGTTGCAGAGATACGATTTCGTTACGGAGGTCATCAGCGAATAGCAACAGCTCTGGCCCCGTCAGTGCAGCATCTGGGCGAGTGATGCCGGCTTCGACAATGCAGGCTCCAAGCGCTTGTCCCAGAAGCTCGATTTGATGCGCTCCAGACGTTGAAGCTGCGTTGAGCAAGACGCGAAGGTCTTCGGCGTTGACGCTCACAGTAGTGGCGCTATCGCGATGTGCGATTTCATGCAACCGGGCTGTTACCGCTTGGATGTTTGTTTCTGGTGTCGTGGCCATGTGTGGAGTCTCGTCTTTCAACAGGTGAGTGATCGGTGTTGGCAGTGGCGCTGGTCAATGGGTACGCAGGCCACCCCCAGCGCTCGATTCCGATGATCGCGGCTCGCATTTGATGCCAGCCATGGCTGCTTTGAAGTTGACCAGCGCTTCGCCAAACGCAGCTGAATGGCTGAGCACCCAGTCGAATATCTCGTCTTTCTCCCGCCCCTCCAGTACAAGGCGACTATGCAACTTCACCGATTCCTCGCGGCGCATAATCAGCCACTGGGTAAAGGTATCGAGGTCACGCACCGCCGCGTGACGCAAGAAAGCGTCGATAGGGCTGCCAGCCATAACCTCGGCCACTGTCAACATGTCCGCTGCCTTCAATCGCTCGTCAAGCGAGGCATCTGTATCGAAAACGGTGCCCCGAGCACGCAGACCTGCAATCTCTAGCTCCAGCGCTGCTATAGCAGCTTTCTGCGTCGCGCTTGTATTCATCAACTCACTGCGCAGATTCTTTGAGCCGGACAATTCCGCTTGAAGGCGCTTGTACTCGCTGGCGAGTACCACCTTCTTGCCTTGAACCACAGGGTCGTCAGGGCTGTAGTGGATGACTTTCACTGAGTTTGAGCTGGGCATGCTTCATACCTGAGAGAACGTTGCTTGATACTTCCATGATCATACTCAACCGGCTGTGTCATCCCGCCGATGTGCTCCTAGCCTGAAACTTTTCAAACTCCGAGCTTTGATCTGGGAGATTTAACTCCCGATCCTACTGAGCTTTGCTCGCACCCTCAGCTCAACTGAATGCATTTGGTCGCCGGCCATATAAACCGTTAGTCGAACAACAAAAAGCCGCTTTGCAGCGGCTCGATATAGAAATGCAATTCTATGAAATAGAAAGGGGAGCTTATGCTCCCCCCTTATTTCATGCAGCGTGGATCACTTAAAAGAAGCCCAGCCCTCGACCGTATCGCCGCCGTGCTCGGCCTTCCACTCTTTCAGCGTCTTGTGGTTGCCGCCCTTGGTTTCGATGGTTTCGTTAGTGTGCGGGTTCTTGTAAACCTTGACCCGGCGCTCTTTTTTCGACGTAGGCGACACAGGTTTCGGGCGCTTCGTAGCTTCGGGATCGAGCAGAGCGATTATATCGCGCAGGCTTTTGCCATATTCGCCCATCAGCTCTCGCAGCTTCGTATCGAACTCAAGCTCACGCTTGAGGCGGTCGTCCACAGACAATGATTGCAGGCGATCTTGCAGCTCTTTGATGGCCTGTTCGGTATTGCGGTATTCGTTGATCAACGACATGTTGCCCTCATCCTCACGTTAGGTTCAGCTGCAAAAAGAAACCATGTCAACAGACATGATGGCTATAGGCAACTCAACGCGTTGCATTTGCGCTCTACGCCCGCGCTTTGGGTTGTAGACGGTAGTCGGTCGCGAAGCCTTGAAAGTCGGTTTCCCAGAAGATTTGACGGAGACGGCGCAGGCAATGCTCGATGCGCTCTGCTGGCTCAGCTGGGTACATGCTTTCAGCTTCACGTAGCAAAGGAGCCACGCGCTTGAAACGGCCAGTTCTAGCCAGCCGAAAGAGGTCAGCAACAATTTCTTCGTCACTTGGCGTGGGCGCCAATTCTTGGACGCCCTGAATGGATTGGCCGTTCATCTATGGGTCTCTGACTTTTACTGAGCTGCGGGAACCGGCTGAGGCCCAAGCAGATACTCGCCTTCGCGCAACCACGTCTGTTCGGCTCCATTGAAAGATTTGAATCTTTTCTCCCAGCGGGCTGGATCGATCATAACCGGTCGTGGTTCTGTCGTTCCATTCTCGAAGTAGTAGTACAGGCCTCGCTCGGTCGGGATTGATGTGTGCTTGCCCAGACCATGGCCGGCTTCGGTATGAGCGAGCTTGAACCCTTCCCACGCCCCTCGTACCCATTCAGCCATGTAAGTACCACGCAGATTCCTCTCGGTCACAAGCTTCAAGAGAGAATCACCTTCTTGGTAGCCGAAACTCTCCACCGCGACACGCTTAATCTTTAGCTCGAATTCCGGTCGCTTATGATCCAGCAGCTCGGCTGGGTAGTTTTCTTTATCGCTCATGATCTGTCCTTCGTCCAAAGGTTGCCTTGATATGGCAGCTATTGTCTACGTGCCAAAGATGTGTCACCGAGCAATGCCTATACATCACGAAATTGCTGGGGCACGGCCCTGGGACTTCAGGTTGAAATGGCGCTACTGCTCTGTCGCGACAAACGCAGTACGCCCTTTCCCTAGTCCAAGATGACCATCCTGCCCGGCCATTTTGCGGGCGATGCTGTTCGCCTCTGACTTCGAAGCTGCCTGGATATCGCGATACTTGATCCCGTCAACTTCATCCCACGCCGGATATTGGAACATGAGGGTTACGGTGTACGTCCGGCCAGCTGGTTCATCCTCGGCTTGGGGAACAGCATGCAGCTCAGCTCTGGCTCCAGGCGTGCTAGCTTGCCTCAAGCCCATCTTCACCTCTACCTGCTCCAAGGTGCCCATAAACGGCTCGGCATCATGGCCGTGGATGAAGCTGTAATACATGCCGTTGGACAGTTGCCCGATTGCTGGATGCATGTTGCGACTCCGAATTGTCCCGTCACTGCGGGGCGCGCCTGAGTTCAAATGGTCGGATGCGACTGGTCAGCTACAAGCTGTTGTCCTTGCTCCCAAGCACCGGCCAGTTTCAGGTGGCTAGCGATCAACGCTGGTGGCTTCGCCTGTCCAGCATAGGCGCCAAGGTAAAGAACCTTTTGCATGATTGGCCACACTGGGTCGAGCTTCGATACGGATGATGGGGCAAATGGTTTGATTGCTCGCAACGCCATCAACGTCAATTCAGCCTTAGCCATATCGAAACGAAGGTTGATCGTCTCAGTCAGGCTCAATGCCATTGGCTGCGGTGGTTTTGGATGCTGGGGGGTGTTCCAGCTGCTCCCCGAGAACATGTGCTTGTTGTACTCGCCCCAAAGCCACTGATGCACCGGGCCAGAATCTTTTGCAAGCTTCTGCAAGCGCGCATCGGCAATCTCGCCGGCACGGTACACCGAACTGTCTTCCGACCAGCCGAAATACCAATCGTGACTTTTGAGCTTTGCATAGAAGGCTGCGAGTGAAGCAACGGCCTCTGAGCTGGTATTCAGAGGTTGGAGACGCAAAATTGCTTGTAGTACGGCAGACATGGCGTTGGCTCCTGCGCCGGGGCGCTCTTGGTAGATAGAGCCATCATCGCTGGCGAAGGGCCGTGTCATCGGCGAGAGGGTAGGACTATCAACAGTCCTCAATCCCGATGAAGGGATTTCGGTAAATCCGCGGTGCTTACTATTTACGGTCAGCCTTTCGGAGCGCAGAAGCCACCAGCTCAATAAGCTCCATGTCGCTTGTTCTGCGCGTTCCCCATGGTTTCCGCCAGACGGTATCTCAAGGTGGCAAGAATAGGGCCGATAAGTCGTAAAGAATTGCGCCTGCTTTTGTATACAAGGAGCTTAACAAGGTGTGCGTTGGTAAGAGAACTTTGAGGCCGCACAATGTCTTTCTTGAAACGAAGTATCCAATGGCAGCTGATCGTCAGCATGGGAGCAGCATTGCTCGCGAGCCTGCTGATCGTAATTCTGATTTATTCGTCAACACTCAACGGCATGGCCGAGCGTTATCTGCTTGGCCAAGCCTTGCCGGCTAATATCGCGTCGATTCGCAACGATATCGAGCGCACGCTAATGGCGCCGATCACCGCTACTGCCGGGATTGCGGGCAATACACTGGTACAAGAGTGGTTGCGAGAGGGGGAAAATCCAGATCAGGCCGCTGCAATAGCACGTTATCTGAACGGTGTGATGACCCAGCAGAACGCATTGACCACATCTGTCGTGGCACTGGAGAGCGGCAATTATCATTCTGAGAAAGGGCTTTCTCGTACCTTGCAACGCAGCGCGCCCGGCGATGGCTGGTTCTACAGCCTGATTGATGGCGAAGCCGAGCGGCGCTTTGAAATCGACATAGACAAGGCATCGCGCCAGCCCACCCTTTTTATCAACCAGCGCATCAGTGCAGGTGGCAAGACCCTGGGCATTGCTGGCCTGGGCTACAGCTTGAAAAGTATGTCTGAGTTGATTAGCAATTTCAGGTTCGGTGAGAGGGGAGAGGTATATCTGATCGATGCCAGCGGCAAGGTCGAGGTTCACCCGCGTACCGAACTAAATGACAGCTCAATGCTTAGCACGCTTACTGGAGAAGATGCTGCCAAGCGCATATTGGCCGGCGAGAATAAGGCGGTTCGTTTCGAGCGTGACGGCGAAGCGTTCCTTGCGTTAGCCCAACCTTTGGAAAGCTTGAACTGGATTCTGGTAAGCGAGGTTCCAGAAGCTGAAATTTTCGGTGAGGCGCGCCGCACCTTGTGGACTATCAGTCTGATTGCAGCATGTGTTGCCTTGTTCTTCCTGGGACTGGTTGTATTGCTGGCGCGTGGGTTGGTAAAGCCGATCCGTCAAGTCACTCTGGCGCTGGTTGAAATCGGCGGCGGCGGCGGCGACCTCACTCGGCGCCTGGACGAGAGCCGTGCGGATGAGTTGGGTGACTTGGCACGCGGGTTCAACCGTTTCTTGGGCAGTTTGCGTGGTCTTATAGGTGACGTGCTTAACACCAGCCAGCAATTGCGCGTTGCAGTCGGTCAGGTGGCGGCAGTAGTCGATAACACCGCAAACCGAGCCGGGCGCCAGCATGAAATGACCGACATGGTGGCTACTGCGGTTCATGAAATGGGTTTGACGGTGCAAGAAATCGCTCGTAATGCCAGTAGTGCTGCGCAGGCGTCCGAAGGTGCGCGTGATGAGTCCCTAAAGGCCGGTAAGGTGGTAGGTGATTCCATCGCCCATATCGAGAAAATGTCAGACGAAATCGGCAATGCTGCCGAGTCCGTTACCGACCTTGCGCAACAGGTCGCGTCCATCGATAAGGTGCTGGCCGTTATCCGCAGTATCTCCGAGCAGACCAACCTGCTTGCCTTAAACGCGGCCATCGAAGCGGCCCGTGCGGGTGAAATGGGGCGGGGCTTCGCAGTTGTCGCTGATGAGGTTAGAACGCTCGCGAGCCGCACGCAGGCATCTACCGATGAGATTCAGCAAATGATTCTAGGGCTCAAAAATGGAGCTGAGAACGCCGTCAACTCGATGCACGCCGGGCAGGCTGCTACTGGCACGGGAGTGCAAGCCAGCCAACGTACCGGACATTCCTTGAAGGCCATAACACAGCAAGTCGAAGCGATCAGCGACATGAACGCACAGGTTGCCACGGCTACGGAAGAGCAGAGCAGCGTGACCGAGGAAATCACACACAACGTACAGGGCATCGCTGACCTAGCCCAAGCTACCGCTAATGAGGTGCAGAGCTGCCGCGAGGATTGCCGCGCACTGAGTCGTTTAGCAGATGACCTGAGTCGTCAAATGGGCAGCTTTAAACTGTGATCCATAATGCGCGCTCCGCTCGAACAGTGGGAGCGCGCAAAATCACTTACCGATACGACCCACAGCGATATTGGGTGTCGAGAGTTGGCTCATGTGTCGTCCCCATCATTCTCGGGCTTGAACCAATCTGCGATGGTTGTGAGTCCCAGTAATTGGACTTCATCGCGGCTTAGATCGAGACCCAATCCTGCCCGGTGTGCCGTCCGAAGGCGCTTGCCTAACAGCTGGCATCGATCTTCGAAGGATGGTCTTTTTTCCGTTTCGCTATGTGTGTGCTCGGCCATTGGCGGCCTCCTTGTTGGGTTACAAGCCTCAGCCCCGATACTAAGAAATCAGTTTTTCGGGTGCTTTCCTTTCAGGTGCTCTTCGCCATAAATCTCACGCAATGCCTGCCGCTGCTCTGGATCGCAATGCTCGTCGAGCATGCCCAGCAGATTATCGAGCGTCATCGGCTCAGAAGGGAGATTCGTTACCACCTTGCAGGTATAGCGAGTGCCGTTTGCCGTTGAGCCGTTAGCACCTGTGCTGCCAAACGATAGCGTGTCATAGGCATTGCTTATGGCCTGCCCGAACTCGTCCGGCGAGGGGCCTTCTACCTCAATGGTGATAACGGCCTTGTACGGTGGTGGCTTGTCCATTTTGAACTCGCATGGTCAGTGATGACGAGAGATTACCATGGGTTAGCACGCCGCCTGGATAAGCGCACCGCCGTCAAAAACCAGCTCGCTCTGGTGGAAGTTGCCGGCGTAATTACCGGAGCTGCCGAAGCTGCAACGGCAGAAACCGTTGCGCGGGTTGACCGAATCCACGGTCATCCAGAAGGGGAGGCAGCTGCTCTTGGCTTTTACTTCATCGCCGGGCGCAAACATAATGTCGGACACGACAGCGACCGGGGGCAGTTGAGCAACCGTGGCTTGGGCGGGAGTCATGGGGGTGATCCTCTGATCTTTAGTGTGGGAACAATCATCCCTCCAGATCAGCGGTGTCATCCTGGCCAGCCAAACATCGCCAGTCCCAATAATGGGGTTTTGGTAGGCACCAATGACAAAACCCGCGCATGCGCGGGTTTTAACCGAACCGACAACTGTCGCCTGAACGACACCGATTCAAGCCAACAGGCGCTACCGAAGTTCAGGCTAGGTCATGGAAGGCTGAGATACCGTCCGCGCCCGTCCAGCCAAGAATTTTCCCTGGGACAAAACGCCGGGATTCGTACATTTCTCGCGATACACGCATGTCGTCTCGAACCCATGCAGGGTCATCCGGTGAAAGTGTCGTCGGCACACCAGTCAGGTACTCGACGTTCATAACCATGTCCCGCAGGCTGAATCCCAATACCCGAAACACTCGCTTGAACTCATATTCAGGCGAGTAAGCTACGTTCGGAATGATTAGCGGGTTTGTAAGTAGATTGCAGCCCCGCATAAGGTCGCCTGATATATTTTGGGATGCAGCAACATCAACCCAGATGCCTTTGTCCTGTAGCGCTTGAACGAGCCTGAGAAAGTCGCCATCGCCGGTCATGAGCACAACCCTATCCAGGCGCCCACTATGCAGCAGCACGTCAACGGTAAGATCAACGTCCACGTTGGCTTTTGTCGTTACATCGCCAGATTGGTTTTGATATGACTTTGGCTGTTTCAAATGAAGCATAAAGCCAGCCTGCTCAAGCCGGGCACGGCATCCTCGCCTCCATCCGCCGAACTTCGAGTTGGCCTGCTCCGCGCTTTCGTCGAACGCCATGTAGGCGTGAAGCTGGCTAACAAGCCCCGCACCTTCATAGTGGCGGCGCAGCGCTGCGAAGTTGATAGAGCCCAGCCCATTACCGGCTAGGTTCTCGAAATCAACGTAAATCCCGGTTCTCATATTGTCCTTTGGATACGCATATCCGCTTTTGAGCGATATGGTGAAAGCTATGCCGTCACGCTTTGATTAGGCCCCCTCTTGGGTTCCTGAGATTTTCCAGAAGCTGATAGCCCCACGGGATTTCAGCTGGTCGAGAGCATGCCCGGCTGCCTCGGTCGGTGTGAGACCCTGACGCTCAGCTGGATCAAATTCAATTTCTACGTCACGCTCGTCAATGCTGCCGTTGTGCCTTGAAATTACGTCCGCATCACCATCGAGAGCGGGGATGTACCAGCTTCGGATTAGCAGTTGCTCATATAGATGGCGCAGCGCATGGTGTGCGGCTTCCTCGGGACTGTTTTCGTTATCGCCGCCTATCGCGACGATGGCCTTAACATCAGTTGTCATGGGTTACACCGCCTTGAATTTGAGTAAGAGCTTGCCGCTGTAAAAACGAGGCGGCAATAGGGAAGTGGTCACCAAATGGATAGCCAGCGGAGCACCGCACTTTCAACGTCCACGTTGTCCGCATAGAGCATATGCGCAAGGCTGCCCTCAGTGGTGTCTTCAAGACGCTCCAGCCAAACGCAGCCGTCCCAGTCATCACCTTCCTCAACATGCTGCTTTGCCAGCCAGAACGCAGCCTGATCTGCATTGTTTAGCAGCGTGCTGTACCCGATTGACACGATGGAGCGATCAAGACGCTCAGCGTGCTCTTCGCCATAGCGGAGAATTGCATGGAAAAGCAGGCCAACGTCTTCAAGGTCTTTGGTGCGGGCATTGATGGTGATCACTGTGGTGTCCTTGAACAGGTGGGTTATGTCGAGCCGTAATTGTCGTTCGCATAACACCGTGTCGCCGCGACCAGCGTGTAGTCGTCGCGCCTAGTCCTGGGGTTCGAGCCTTCGGCTGTGCTTGATGCAGCAAGCGAAAGGCTATGGCGTGTCACGATTCATGAAGTCGGTAAAAAATTCACCCCAAAGCCCGGCGTTGTCTTCTGGAAGTTCCATGGGGTACTGCTCAGGGTTCGCTGCATTCTTCGCTCGCCAGTCCGCAGCAAAAAGCCTGATGTCAGATTGGACTTCGGTCACGTAGTCGTCTAAGGAAAGAGCCTTGACGGTTTTGGGGGCTTTGGAAACGACCAACAGCTCAATCAGCTCTAAAATCTCGTCGAGTTCATCACCCTCGGCCAGCTCGTAATGTCCTTTCGCCAGCGCTTCAATCTCCTGATACATGCAATCGCCCTGGCTTTCGCGCAGCTCGAATAGCTCCAGCATCGTGTAGTAGGGCAGAAGCTCGCGTAGGCGATCATAAATCTCTGCGATGCTCATTTTATTGACTTCTCCAGGCGGTGCCCGCTCAGGCTCCGCAGTATCAGTGGCTTTTGAGGCAGATAATAGCGTGCGAGCTAGTCCAGCACTCACGCGCTTGCAGTTAAGCTTCCCAGCATACTAAGCGGGCATGTAGCGATTGAGGTCTGGTTGCCGAATAGGTATTCCTCAGCTGAGTCCTTGTCGCACTGCTGGGGAGTGGTCAGGCATGCTCTGAACTGGAGGGTATTGAACCCATCGCCCCGCGCTTCCGCCTCGGCCAAGGCGTTTTCCATCAGCCACTGATCGACGCGCTTGAGCGTATTCGAAGCCTTGCGGTCACTGCCAAAGCCTAATTTGGGGAATGGCGTGGTTAAACGGCCCGAGCTGGTAAGGACGACTTCACCTTCGGCCAGCTTGATGCCCACTACGCCTTGGCGATACGGGGGATTGTTCGCCTTCTCATGAGCTTCGCTTTGAAACTCAGTGTAGAACCGCAGCAGCTCCGCTGCGCCTGCTTTGAACGTGACATGGATAGAGAGGGTTCCTGGAACAGCCGCGATGCTGGCGCCGGAACGCTTAACCCACTTATCGCCGTCAGCGATCCACTTGCCTGCTTCTGTGATCTTGTAATCCTGGATGAAACGGTCGAAGTGGCGCTCCGCCGCGCCCTGGCGTGCCAGCCGAAGTCCTTCTAGGTGGTCTGTGATGATGGAGCCCGGTTCGAACTCGACCATGATGCCCAGAGCCTGAAACACACCCACACCGTCAGGCATGATCCAGCCGATGACCTGGGCCTGACTGCCGGCGCTGCGGGTTGTGAAATGGCAGGGAATGCCGAGGTTGTCGATTTGGACAATGCTGTGTTGTTGCCACGTCATGTTGCTGCTCCTTCATTGCAATACAGCGGGGAGGGCTCGGCCTCGTCCCGGTGGTTTGATAAGTCAAATGATCAGGTGCAGCGGGCCGTGTCATCGGCGGTTTGGTCGCAAACCGGCTATTCGTCAGACCCGGTTCTGGGCAGCCAAAAGCAAGACACAGGGCGTAGGCATGGCTACGGCGGCTGAGCAGTAGACAAAAAAAACCGGGCTAGGCCCGGTTCTTTTGGATGAGCAATTTAAGCGCGAGGTATCCGGTTATCGACAACCATGCTGCGCTTGATGGATTTGCCGGCAAATGCAGTTACTTCGATCTTGTTGAAGGCCTCGATAGCATCAGCGTTGAAAAAGCTACGGTACTTAGGCGAGCGCTGGAGGCGAGCGATCTTCGCTCGGGCCTCAGCTTTGACGTTTGCGCTCATGATATCTCCTTCGTCGTTCATCGCAGCATAGCCTTGGTCATTACGGTTGGGCTAGGTTCGAGCGGGGAGAGGTCAGTCGTGGGTTGTTAGCTTGGGCCCCCCCCCACTCGTTAGTGACCTGGGCAGGACATATCTTGCTCAATATAGAGGGCTAGGTAGCGTTACCGTCTGCTGGAATAAGCGTGCATGCGCACGCGATCATGTAACCGACACCTGCAATTTTGTGCTCATGCTTGGGGCCGAAAGACTGGAGGTGGGCGCGTATACATTCGTTGAGCTGTGAAGCCTCTACGCCCTCGTTCAATTCGACTTCGCATTCAGGTAGCGGCCAGCCGTAATGCAGTGCTTCGGCTAGCCGCGTGTAGATGTTCCCGCTTCTGTACTCTTCGGGGATTTCTTCCCATTCAGGCAAAAGCCTCATGGTCGAAAACGCTATCTCAGGTTTAGTGATCGAGGCGATTTGCTCGGGAGTGAGCTTATACGTCATAGCGGATTCCTTAACTCGGAATTTAGGATCAGCGTTCGCTGGATCGTAGCTTCCTGGCTTCTTCAAGCAACTCAGGGCACACGACACGCCAAACCGGTGCCTGGACATGGCCCGTGATTACAGTTCGACCAGTATCTTCAAACTGGCCAGACGCAAGGAAGCCGGCGACAAGCTCTTCTGAGTGGTTCCAGACAGAAACGCAAACCTCATCGTCAGCCAACTCTGCGTTTACGATGTTGCAGGTAAGCGCACCCCAAGGTTCACCGTTCTCGCAGGTGAGCTGTATCGCAATCCTCAGATTGCGGTACAGGTTGATGTGCATGTCTAGCTTTTCCATGGAGAAGGTCTCGATTATTCGGTCTGGGCGTCTGGTTTGCGTGCTTGCTCGATCAGCGTAGGGGCTTGCTCGCGCAGTGCTTCAAGGCCCTTACGCTTGGCCAGATCGTCAACGAAAGCCTCCATTTCAATCTTGCCGGCAGTCACGTTTTTCTCCATGGCCTCGCGCATCTGCTTCTGCACAAAGCCCATAGAGTTTGGCATGCCTACGCTCAGCTTGGTCGCCATCGCCAGCAGTTCCTTCATGGTTCCCTTGTTCATCTTGCCTTCTTCCGAGCACTGCTTTAGGCGGTCGGCTAGCTCAGTGGCTGTGGCAATGTAGCCCTCGCATTTCTCTCGAACCTCACGCTCGAACGTTTCGATTAGTGTTTCGTGCTTCTCGATCTGGGGTATGAGCTGCGTTGGGGCATCGTCAGCTGGTCGGCGCTCGAAAGTGATTGGTATAGCCGCTCCACCTTGGGCGCTGACAAATGATGCCCACTGGGCCTCGCTCATTTGGAACTGAATTACGTCTGTCTCTGAGTGCAGCCAGTCACGGTTCAAGTGTCGATCTAACGTGGCGGTGCTGACTGTAACCGTCAGCACGCTGCGGTGGTTAAGGTCGGAGCCAAACAGCACAATCCCGCCTTGGCCGGCTGTTCCCTTAGCTACGCTGATCACGCCGAAGGCAGGGTGCGTATGGCGCTCGCCGTTTCGTGGCGATTCAAGGGGCTCTACGCTTGGTTTTTGCTTTCCGTACATGATTGCATCCGTATCCAGAAATTGAGTTTCAGTGCGCTACGCTCTTGATAAATCGTGCAGTAAAAGTATGTGTTATCTCGGGCAGTGTCATTGACGCCTACTTGAAGTCCTGAGACTTGTGGTTGGGAACTCACGGATAGGCATGAGCAACTGCACCCTGGTTGGGAGGTAACAGCGGCTGATCCTCGGTACTCTGAAATTGGCCTATGACCTACAGGCTAATGTCATCAATCACAAACGGGGTTCGTCATGCAGTTCAGTTCGCTCCTGCCTAACCTGATCGCTGAAAAGCAGATCGAGATTGGTCGTCGAGGCCTGATGGGGTTCCCAGTTGATTCAGTGAATGATACGGAAAACCAAGCCTTGCTTGCGTCGGAAATCGCGGGGCTCACTGGCGTTGCCATCTATGAAAGCCCTACGACTGGGTTGCGCCTGCCGGTCGATCAGTCCTTTCCCGCCAACATGCTTTACTACTTCCTGATCGGTGATTATGAAGAGCACGACATGCAGCTCATCAGCCGGTATGTGAAGCCTGGAAGCCGCGTCTTGGAATTGGGTGGGGGCGTTGGGCTCACTGGCTCGCTGCTTGGCCAAGCAAGCGGTAACCGAGTTACTGTCTGCGAGCCAAACCCTGCATTGCACATGTGCATTGAGCGGACGTTTCGTGCGAATGAAGTAGAGCTGAACCTCGTCAAGGCCGCTGTCGTCTCTGATGATGAGCCGGCTAAGCTGATCACCTTCCACGTCAGCAAAGATTACTGGTGGTCAAGCCTTGTTGGTGCCGATGGCGCCGAACAAATCAAGGTGCAGACGAAGCGTTTGAGTGCCCTTATTGCGGAAGCGAGGGCCGATACCTTGCTAGTTGATATCGAAGGCTATGAGGTTGCGCTGCTGGCCAGCACTGCGGCGCTAGCACCAATCAAGACCCTGCTGGTAGAGCTGCATACCCCATCCATCGGCACACAGGCTTCCAGCGCCATAATCACCTCGCTTGTGCTGGCCGGTTTCAAGCTGTCGGACATAGGCGGGCATACCTTCGTATTTACGCGGGACGAAGACGGCATCAACCCCGGTCCGAAGGGGCGCTGGTACTGACCTTGTTAGGCAACTGAATCTCAGAGTCTGTTTTGAGGATTTATCGTTACGGTCGCCGCACAGGTGAACATGGTTGCTGACGAAAGGGGCTCTAAGCCCCTTTGCAGTGTCTCATTGCAGATCAAAGGCCGAGGTCTGCTGGAGCCATGCCTTTAATTTCAGCCCATTTACGGCCATATCCTTCGACCTTTTCCGCTTCCACATCAGCAAGCAGCTCAACCGACTCCACCGGGTAATTGAGGAATGTCAGCTCACCGGAAAAGGGAGAACGCATGTGAACGGTACTGCCCGCCTTCAATGGGCCTTCTGGGAACTCCAAGCGAGTGCCAACCCATAGTTGGCCCTGGAAGGGCTGGCAGTCGATCACAATGCCCTCGCGCACGAACCATTCGATGAAGTCCTGCCCTTGGTCTGCCAATGTAATTTTCTGTACGGTGGCCATTCTGCTATTCCTTCGGTAATAGGGGTGCCTATGTTTGAGAGACAAGAATGCACCCAGTCGCCTTGTGTCATTGTTGGATTGTGGTGGGAAGAGATTTTGCGTTGAGCCTTCTGGCCAGCGCCTCAGTCACAATAAAGTGAGTGTCGCCAAAGTAACGGATCACCCCGGCGCCTTCGACGGGGGCCTCGATCCGCTCTGCCAGTGGACTAGAATCGCGAATCTCAACTCCATCATCGAATGCTTCAATCCGCACCACGCATTGCATGTCCACAACAGCAGCGGCCAGTTCTCGCGTCAGACGCGTCGAGGATTTTTTCATGGTGGCCGGTTCG
>Ga0209347_1003041_pt1 | contig 20506 bp, 22 predicted proteins | sample AutmiccommuBRH23_FD_187382 | JGI IMG/M metagenome (GOLD analysis project Ga0209347, IMG submission 187382) | Deep subsurface microbial communities from Mt. Terri, Switzerland - Autotrophic microbial communities BRH/23 (SPAdes) (version 2) | ecosystem: Environmental > Aquatic > Deep subsurface >...
GGCCGCCTGCTTCGTGCCTCCCTTCTGCTTGGCGAGCTGAGGTCGCCAGGCTACCGGCTTGGCAACGGATATCGGTTCGCGACTAAAGGGATTGGATTGCTGGCGCATGAAATTGTCTCGCTTGATCGGCGTAAATTTCATGACATTATGCACGTGTCGCCACAGAAAATGAAGCGATAAGCAATCTGAGGCGTAATCGCCTCAGATTCTTTCGGACCTGGGCCCCAGCAGTCGCCTGTATGGTCTGGCCGGCCGGCTTGTCCCGGCGCTCGTCAGAGCTTCTCGCCGGCCTTTACCAGCTCATCCATGACGGAGCGTACGGCGGATTCGGCGATAGTGACGATTTCGTCGATCTCTTCCTTTGTCGTGACGAGCGGAGGGGCAAAGCCTAAAATGTCGCCGTGCGGCATCGCACGCGCAATGAGCCCGCGGCTCCGGGCTGCCTTCGAGACGCGCGCGCCCACGGAAAGCGATGGGGAAAAACGCGTCTTCCTTTCGCGGTCCGCCACGAACTCGATCGCACCCATCAGGCCGACACCGCGAACCTCGCCGACAATCGGGAGTTGCGCGAACTTTTCCTTCAGCTGCGCCTGGAAATAGCCGCCGACCTTGTGGGCATTGCCCGGGAGATCTTCCTTCTCGACGATGTCGAGAACCGCATTGGCAGCTGCCGCGCCGATTGGGTGGCCCGAATAGGTATAGCCATGGGAAAAGGCGCCGACGCGATCGGCGCCTTCTTCCATGACCTTGTAGACCTTCTCGCCGACGATTGCGCCGGAGAGAGGGAAGTAGGCGGAGGTCAGGCCCTTGGCGACGGTAATGAGGTCGGGTTCGATGCCGTAGTGCTCCGATCCGAACATCGAGCCAGTGCGACCGAAACCGGTGATGACTTCATCAGCAATCAGCAGGATGTCGTATTTCCGGAGAACCTTCTGAACCTCCTCCCAATAACCCTCTGGCGGCGGTGTAATGCCACCGGTTCCCAGAACAGGTTCGGCGATGAAGGCGCCGATCGTATCGGGATCTTCACGCAGAATGAGTTCTTCGAGTTCGCTCGCACGACGCCTGGAGAATTCGAGCTCCGTTTCGCCCGCTTCAGCGCCCCAATAATGATGCGGGACACCGGTATGCAGGATGCCCGCTCGCGGCAGGTCCATATGGTCATGATAGAAGCTCATTCCTGTCATGGATCCCGAAACGACGCTGCATCCGTGGTAGCCCCGCTCCCGGGAAATGATCTTCTTCTTGAGCGGCTTGCCGCGAAGATTGTTGTAGTACCAGACGAGCTTGGCCTGCGTCTCGTTCGCATCGGAACCCGACATGCCGTAGAAGACCTTGCTCATCTTGCCCGGCGCCATCCTGACCAGGCGGTCGGAGAGGATTGCAAGTTCATCGGTCGTGTGAGCCGCATAGGAGTGATAATAGGCGAGGCGATAGGCCTGTCGGGAAATGGCTTCCGCGACCTCGGTCCGGCCATATCCGACGTTGACGCAATAAAGCCCCGCAAAGCCGTCGATGAACTGGTTTCCGTGCGCATCCTGAATACGGATACCCTTGCCGGTCTCGACGATCGTGGGATCGCCCAGCTTGCCGCTGGCAAAATCCTTGAGTTGCGTGAAGGGGTGGAGGACAGAATTTCGGTCCATCTCGGCGATCTGGTTCAGATTGGCATTCATGGCGCAAGTTCCTTTCAAGCAGCGAGATTTCCGAAGCAGACGTATTTTGCCTCGAGATATTCCAGGAGACCGTGGCGGGAGCCCTCACGACCAAGGCCGGATTGCTTCCACCCACCGAACGGTACCGGCGCTCCGGTGAACTTCGGCGTATTGACAGCGACCATCCCGTATTCGAGCCTGTCCGTGAGACGCATCGCTCGACCGAGATCACGGGTGTAGACATAGGCTGCCAGCCCCATCTCGGTGTCATTGGCGCGCGCGAGCACCTCGAGTTCGTCGTCGAATGGCAATATCGCGGCGACAGGACCGAAGGTTTCTTCCCGTGCGATCAGCATGTCGTCGTCGACATCGGCCAGCACGGTCGGCATGACGAAATTGCCCCCTAACGGACTGTCCTGTCCGCCGCACACGAGGCGCGCGCCGGCAGACAGTGCCTGAGAGATTTGCTTGCGGCATTTTTCGGCAACAGAAGGACGAGTCATCGGTCCGATGTCGACGTCCGGCTCAAGGCCATGTCCTACCTTGAGTCCAGATGTTGCCCTGGCGAAAGCGTCAACGAAGCGCTCGTAGAGCCCGCGCTGGACATAAATGCGGTTTGCTGCGAGGCAATCCTGTCCTGACGTTGCAAACTTTGCACCCATGCATCCCTTTACCGCTGCCGTCAGATCGGCATCGTCAAAAAGGATGAAGGGCGCATTGCCGCCCAGTTCGAGCGAGGCCTTCTTGATTGTCGCTGCCGACTGGGTCAGCAGAATTCGGCCAACTTCGGTGGAGCCTGTGAAGGAAAATGCCCGCACGTCCGCATGCTCCAGCAGACGGCCCGCAAGTGGCGCAGCCTCGCCGGTCAAGACCTGGAATACACCTGCCGGCATGCCCGCGTCGTCAGCTAGTTTCGCAAGGGCAAGAGCCGAGAGTGGTGTCTCCGGCGCTGGTTTGACGATCATGGTGCAGCCGGCGGCGAGTGCCGCGCCGGCCTTGCGGGTGATCATGGCCGAGGGGAAATTCCACGGCGTGATGGCCACAGTAACGCCGACCGGTTGCATCTGCACCGAGACGCGGCCTCCGGGCAGGTGGCTCGGGATTGTCTCGCCATAGGCACGCTCGCCCTCGGCGGCGAACCAGTCGAGGAAATTCGCTGCATACGAAATCTCACCCTCCGACTCGGCCAGCGGCTTTCCCTGTTCCGCTGTCATAATGACGGCAAGATCCCGCTTATTGTCGCGCATGAGCTTTGCCCAAGTGCGCAGAATACCGCCGCGTTCGACCGGCATCATGTCGCGCCAGACAAGGAAAGCCCGGCTGGCAGCCTCGACAGCATCATCGGCGTCCTCGGGTGAACAGGCGGCGACATCCGCAAGATGCTCTTCGGTGGCCGGGTCGGTGACGGATAGTGTTTTGGCGCGCTCGACCCAGGCGCCGACGAGAAAGGCACGGTGCTCGAGCAGCCCGGGTTGCTTCAGCGATTTCAGCGCAGTGCTGGCGATACCTTTCATGCGTCTCTCCTCATACGATGTGTCGTAGTCTAGCCGCGAGCCGTGATCGTTTGACTGCGTAGTCGATGGACCCTATGCAGAAAGAAGACTTCTTTTTGCCATTGGGCGCAGGATTGCTGCATGACTTCACTGGATCGAGCGGACAAAGCGCTCTTGGACGCTGTTCAAAAGAACAATCGCCTGACGTCGGAAGAGCTGGCGCGCATCGTCAATCTATCGCCGACGGCCTGCCAACGGCGGCTGAAGCGGCTGCGGGAGGAGGGGGTGATCGAGGCGGATGTCTCAATTGTATCGCCCAAAGCCGTCGGGCGGGGCATCACGATGATCGTTCTGGTGTCGCTGGAGCGCGAACGCGCCGACATCGTCGATCGGTTCAAGGCTGCAATCCGGGGCACGAAGGAAGTGATGATCGGGTACTACGTCACGGGTGACGCCGACTTCATCCTCGTGATTACCGCAAAGGACATGGAGGATTACGAAGCGTTCACCCGGCGCTTCTTTTACGAAAACCACGATATCAAAGGGTTCAAGACCATGGTTGTCATGGACCGAGTGAAGGCAGGTTTTGCGTTTCCGATCGATAACTAGCAGATCTGGGATCGAACACGTCCTGGCGGGTTTCGTTGCGCGAGTGACAGGCTTTGCGGCGGATTCGTTACCGCTGCGGCGACCACGCTCATGCGCATCTGCTCTTCAGTGAAAACGTCCGCTTGTATCATCCGTTTCAATCAATTGATCCGCATGCCGGACTTGGGGTCAAACAGATGCACGGTGCCCGCGGTCCCTGCGAGATGGACCGACTGGCCGACATGGATGTCCATGTCGCGTGGGAACTCGACCGAGATCATCGTGCCGTCGGCGATCTCGACATAGCCGAAGGTCTGGCTGCCAAGCCGTTCGGCCACCGCGACCTTACCCGAGAACCAGGCCCGGTCTGGTTCATTGACCGGCACCAGATCGCTCGCCCGGACACCGAAGACGGCCTGCGAGCCGCCATGGCCCGCGGCGGCCACCGACAGGCCGGGTACGGTGAAGATGCGGCCGTCGAGCGGATGCACGCGCGTGCCGCCCTCCACGCTTTCAAGCCTGGCCTCGATCGTGTTCATGGTGGGGCTGCCGATGAAGCGGGCGACGAACAGGCTGGCGGGCCGATGATAGAGTTCGAGCGGTTTGCCGATCTGTTCGACCACGCCGCCATTCATCACGACGATCCGATCCGCCAGCGTCATCGCTTCGACCTGGTCATGGGTCACGTAGACGGTGGTCGCCTTCATCCGCGCGTGCAGCTTGGCGATTTCCAGCCGCATTTCGACGCGAAGGGCGGCATCGAGATTGGAAAGCGGCTCGTCGAACAGGAAGGCGGAAGGTTCACGCACGATGGCGCGGCCCATGGCGACGCGCTGGCGCTGGCCGCCCGAGAGCTGGGCGGGGCGACGGTCGAGGAACGGGCCGATCTTCAGGATTTCGGCGGCGCGGGCCACGCTCTCGTCGATCGTCTCGTCGTCGGCGCCGCGCATCTTCAGACCAAATGCCATGTTTTCCCGGACGCTCATGTGAGGATAGAGGGCGTAGTCCTGGAACACCATGGCGATGTCGCGCTCCGAGGGCGGCAGCGCGTTCACCACCGTGCCCGCCATCAGAAGCTCGCCGCCGCTGATATCCTCAAGCCCGGCGATCATGCGCAGCAGTGTTGACTTTCCGCAGCCTGAGGGGCCGACCAACACGATGAACTCGCCGCTTTCGATTTCAATATCGACATCGTGGATAACCTGCAGCGCGCCATAGGACTTGCGGACCTGCCTCAACGAAATTGCACCCACCCTTGTCTCCTCCCATGGCCAAAACAGGCCTTGACGTCGTTTATCGATATCATTATCGATAATGACAACGAGACGTCAAGCAACTCCTTCGAGTGAAATCGAATGTCGTATTTTTCAGAACGCAGCAATGGACGGGCGAACCCGGGAAAGCCGGCTAAATCGGCTGCGGCCTTCAACGGGCTGAAGCGCGAGATCATGCTTGGCCTGCTCCCGGCGGGAGCAGCGCTCACCGAGCTGGAACTTGCCGCGCATTTCGGCTGCAGCCAGGGCACCGTACGCGAGGCGTTGCTGCAGTTGCAGGAGGAGGGGCTGGTTCTGCGCAATGGTCATCGCGGCACGCAGGTGTCGCAGTGCACCGAAGCTGAGGCGGTGGAAATGTTTCGCGTTCGCCAGCAGATCGAATGCAGCGGCGTGGCCCGTGTGATGGGCGCGCGGCGCATGTCGCTGGTCGCCGATCTGCGCGGGCTCCTCGCCGAAATGGTCGAGGCCGCCAAGGCCGGAGATGAATTGGAGCTTGCCTCGCACGACCGCGATTTTCACCGCCGGATCCTGCGCGATGCCGAGCTGCCGGCGCTCGATCCTATCCTGCATCGTTGCCTGATCCACAATCACCGCTTCAAGATTTCGCGCTCCTCGGCGCCGCGCGATCTCGTGGCGACCGCGCGTCGTCATGGCGCCATCATTGATGTGATCGCCGAAGGCGATGTCGCTGCCGCTCGCGATGCGCTGCGCCATCACATCGCAACGATCGTCGATCTGGGGCCGAACATCTTTCCGGATGCGACGTAATGATGCAGGAACCTTGTGATTTTCCCCGTGAGCTTTCGGCCGAAATGGCGGCGCTTTCCGCCCGTGTTCTGGCGGAGGATGGGGCTCAGCCGGATGCGACGCTGATGCCGTGGGCCGAAGGCCGCGCCCTTGTCGAGCGCGCCAATGCCCGGTGGAACAGGGACCTGCCGCCGCTTGCGCTTCGCGAGACGGTGGTCGTCGACGCCGACCCCGTGCTCGGGTCCGCCCGCCGGAAGCTCGAGGTGATCGTGCCGGAAAATGCTCGCCCCGGGGCGTTGATCTTCGTCCATGGCGGTGGCTTCTGCTTCTGCAGTCCCGCCACGCATGAACGCTGCGCCCGGCTGATGGCCGTCGAGAGCGGCCTGCCTGTTCTGGTGCCCGATTACCGGCTTGCGCCGGAAGACTCGTTTCCCGCCGGTCTTCATGATGTGATCGTGGCCTTGCGCAATGCCTTCAAGGCCACGCGACATCTGGGTGTTAAGGCCGGTCCCTTGCTGGTCGCGGGCGATTCCGCCGGTGCCAACCTGGCGCTTGCCGCCCTGTTGCACGAACAGGCTGCCGGCCAGCCGCACATTGCCGGGGCCTTGCTGTTCTACGGCACCTATGGCTGTGACTTCGCCACGCCGTCCTATGCGGCATTTGCCGACGGACCGGGGCTGACGCAGGCCAAGATGCAGCGCTACTGGTCGGCCTATGCCGGTGGCCGACATGTCGAGAGGCTCGCGGCTGACGTTCTGGCCTCGCCGCTCAAGGCATCCGACGAGGCGCTGTCCCGGCTGCCGCCGCTTTACCTGATGGCGGCGGGCATTGATCCGCTGCTGTCCGACACGCTCAGGCTCGAGGCGCGGCTCGGCGCGCTCGGTCGCTCGGAGACCACCACGATCCATCCGGGCGTGGTGCATGGATTTCTGCAACACAGCATCGACCTCGAGGCGGCGCGGGAGGCGCTCAGGCTCGCGGGCGGGCAAGCAAGACGGATGGCTTCAAAAGCGTAGTCCAATCATTTGAGGAGGAGGAAAGTATGAACTACTGGAAGAAACTGACCTTGGGTGTCGCCCTTGGCGCAATGCTGGCGGCAGGGTCCGCTCAGGCCGATACCGTGCGTTTCTGGTATCACTTCGACAATCCGGAAAACCCGATGGCGGATCTCGTGAAGAAGTTCGAGGCGGCCAATCCGGACATCAAGATCGAGGCGGAAAACGTTCCGTGGAACAGTTACTATGACCAGCTCTACACGTCGCTGGTGGGCGGCAACGCCCCCGATGCGGCCATGGTGAAGCTGTTTGCCCAGCCGCGCCTGGCTGAAATGGGCGCGCTCGAGCCGATCGGCGAGCGCATCGATGCCTGGGCGGGCAAGGCGGACCTGCTCGACAATCTTCTCGAGCTCAACAAGGGTGCCGACGGCAACCAATATTATCTGCCGATCCAATATGTCGTGCTGTACCTCTACTATCGCGCCGACCTGTTCGAGGAGGCCGGGTTGAAGCCGCCAGCCACCTGCGAGGATTTTCGCGACGCGGCGATCAAGCTGACCAAGGCGCCCGATACCTACGGTTTCGGCCTGCGCGGCGGCAAGGGCGGCTGGGACCAGTGGGGCGCCTTCGTGCTTTCCCAGGGCGCCGAACTGAAGGCCGGCGGGCTCACCAGCGACAAGGCGGTTGCCGCCAACCAGTGGCTGATCGACCTGTTCCAGAAGGACAAGGTCATTCCGCCTTCCGCCCCCAATGACGGTTTCCAGGAAATCACCGGCGCCTTCAAGAGCGGCAAGACGGCCATGACGATCCACCATATCGGCTCGTCCAACGACATGGTGAAGGCGCTCGGCGACAAGGTCTCGGCGGTGCCGGTACCGGAATGCGGCGGCGGCCGCTGGACCTCCTATGGCGACGAATCTCTCGCGATCTTTTCGTCATCTCAGGCAAAGGACTCCGCTTGGAAATGGATCTCCTTCCTCGCCGAGGGCGAAAACAACGTGGCGTTCAACAAGGCAACCGGCCAGATGACGGTGACCCAGAGCGGCGCGGCCGACTGGAAGCTGCATGAGCGCCGTTTCGTCGACGCCACGGTCAACTCGCTGCCCTTTGCCCATGTGCTGCCGCAGAACACCGCGACGTCGGAATTCGTCAACACCGCGTGGCAGACCAGCATGCAGCAGGCGCTGACCGGTCAGATCACCTCCAGGCAGATGATGGAGCAGCTGGAAGCCCTGTTCGTGCAGTGACCGGCCTTGCTCCGTCGTCCGGTTTCCGGCCGCGCTCCGTCGGGGCAGGGGGCCGATGACGGCGGAAGCACGGTGGTGGCAAGGGGGACGGCACTTGGCGGAGTGCCGTCAAAGGTCCCGCGGATGGTCTGGCGGCTTTCGCACGCGGCCGGAGAGGGGTTTGTCCTGAAATCATACCCGCCCGGCCCTGGCCGGACGGTTCGTCCCACCAGCCGCAAGGCGAGGATCAAGATCATGTCGACCGTCGTTTCACCCCATCAGTCCCGTGTGGTCATCGCGCCCGCGCTGTCGACCCGGCTGATGCCCTATGCGCTTCTCGCGCCGGCCTTCCTGGTCACGCTCTTCATCGTCTTCTTCCCCATGGCGCAGGCGGTCTATACCAGTTTCTTCGATCTGATCCTGTGGAAGCCCAACGCCTCTAAATTCGTCGGTTTCGGCAATTACATCAAGCTGTTCAAGGATCCGGTGTTCTGGACCGCACTCGGCCATACCGCCGTGTGGATCGGCCTCACCGTACCCTTGCAGATGGGGCTTGGACTTGTCGCGGCCCTGCTGCTGAACCGCGAGTTTCCCTGGCGCGGCCTGGCGCGGGCGCTGATCATCATCCCCTGGGCCCTGCCGAGCGTGGTCATCGCGCTGATGTGGCGCTGGATCTACGATCCCAATACCGGCGTGCTGAACGACATCCTGCTGCATCTGTCGGTCATCCAGACGGCCGTGCCGTGGCTGGCCGATCCAGATCTCGCGCTCTACGCCATCATCGCCACGCTGACCTGGCAAGGCTTCCCTTTCTTCGCCGTCATGATCCTTGCCGGTCTGCAGGGCATTCCGAAAAGCCAGTACGAGGCGGCGTCTATCGATGGCGCCACCGCGTGGCGGCAGTTCCGCCACATCACCCTGCCCGGTATCGCGCCGGTGCTGGCGACCGCCGGACTGCTGCGTGTCATCTGGGTGGCCAATTCCATGGACGTGATCTTCGTCATGACCGGTGGCGGCCCCGGCTACGCGACCCATACGCTGCCGCTCTATGCCTTTGTCCGCGCCCGGCAGAACCTCGATTTCGGTTATGGTACGGCGATCGCGGTCACCTTCACCCTGCTGCTCGGCGCCGTCGTCGCCATCTACCTGATGCGCACCATGAAGGAGGTCGAACGATGAACACTCCCTCGACGATCCGGCGTATCCTGACCACCGACCTGCCGGTCGCGCTCATCGTGCTGTTCGCCATGGCGCCGTTCGCCTGGATCATCCTGACATCGCTGACGCCGACGGCGATCCTGAACGCCACCGGCGTCTCGCTCTCGCCTACCGGCTGGAGCATCGACAACTATTCGAGACTGTTCCGCCAGACGAGCTTTCTCGACAACATGCTGGACAGCCTGATCATCGCCGGCGGCACCGTCGTCATCGGGCTCGCGGTCTCGGTTACCGCGGCCTATTCGTTCTCGCGGTTCCGTTTTCCCGGTCGCAAGCTGGTCATGCTGCAGTTCCTGCTGATCAACATGTTCCCGATCGTGCTCTTGATCCTGCCCTTGTTCATGCTGATGCGCAAAGCCGGCATTCTCGACACGCATTTCGGCCTGATCCTGGCCAATGCCACGGTCGCCATTCCCTTCGCGGTGTGGATGCTGACCAGCTATATCGGCGCCATCCCGAAAAGCCTCGACGAGGCAGCCATGATCGACGGTTGCTCGCGGCTCACCGCGTTGCGCCGGGTCGTGCTGCCGCTGACAATGCCGGGCATCATCTCCACCGGCATCTACATCTTCATCACCGCCTGGAACGAATATCTCTATGCGCTGACGCTGGGCGGGCGAAACGTCCGGCCAGTCACGGTGGCGATCCAGACGCTGATCGGCGAATACCAGATCGAGTGGGGCCTGCTCTCGGCCGGCGCTGTCGTCGGCGCCATGCCGGCCACCATCCTGTTTCTCATTGTCCAGCGTCGCCTGATCGGCGGGCTTACCCAAGGGGCCGTCAAGGGCTGAGTTTTTTAGAAGTAAAGGAATGATCATGAACCCCGTCGGGTTGATTTCAATGCAGTATGCCAGGCCCTTCACGGCCGAGCATTTCCATCTCTTTTCCCGCATGCGCGAGCTCGGCTACGACTTCGTCGAGCTTTTGGTGCCCGAGCCCGGCGAACTGGATCTCGCCGACACCCGCAAGGCGCTGGAAGATGCCGGTCTCGGTGTTGTGCTCGCCGCCCGCGTCAACCTGGAGCGAAATCTGTCGTCGGAAGACCAGGCCGCCTATCGCGGCGGGGTCGAGTACCTCAAATATGCCGCCGATACGGCCGCAGCACTCGGCGCCGCCATCGTCGGCGGACCGTTGACCGGTAATCCGCTGGTGTTTGCCGGCCGCGCGCCGAAGCCTGTCGAGGAGACCGAGCGCCAGGCCCGCAAGGCCCGTTGCGTGGCGGGGCTGCGCCAAGCGGGCGACCACGCGGCCAAGATCGGCGTAACGCTCGCCGTGGAACCGCTCAACCGCTTCGAAAGCGATGTGCTGTGCACCACGCAGCAGGCGATGGAACTGCTCGATGCCGTCTCCCATCCGGCCGTGAAGATGATGCTCGACACCTTCCACATGCACATGGAAGAGGCGAGCCTGGCCGAAGCGATCCTGCTCGCCGGCGACAGGCTGGTGCATTTCCAGGCCAACGAAAACCATCGCGGCTTTCCCGGCACCGGCGCAACCGATTGGGTCGCCGTGTTCCGGGCGTTGCATCAGATCGGCTACAAGGGGCCGGTTTCGCTTGAGCCTTTCCGCCGAAACGACGATCGCTTCGGCGTTCCCTTCGCCCAGTGGCGCCCGCCGCATGAGGATGAAAGCGAACGGCTTAGCGCCAGCGCCGACTTCATCAAATCCCACATCATGTTGACGGAATATCGCAGATGACATTGAAAATCGGCTGGATCGGTTGCGGCGTGCACGCAACCCAGATGCTTCTCCCCCAGGTGGTGCGCCATGACGTGCAGCTTGCCGCGCTCTGTGACATCGACGGCGCGCGGCTTGCCGCCGCCGGCCGCCAGTTCGGCGTTTCGAAACTGACGACTGACGCCGCCGAACTGATCGCGACACCCGGCCTCGACGCCATCGGCATGGCCGTTGGTCCCGACCAACACCTGATGTTCGGCAAGGCGGCACTGGAACGCGGCTTGCCGGTCTTCATGGAGAAACCGCCATCGGGGAGTGCCGCCGGCGCCCGCGAGTTGCTGGCGGCTTCGGAGAAGGCGAAGAAGCCGCTGCTGGTCGGCTTCATGAAACGCTATTCCGCCGGCAACAAGATCGCCGCCAATATCGTCAAGTCCGGCCGCTTCGGACCGGTTCTCGGCCTTACCGGCTATTACATGACGGCGCCGGGCTATTTCGTCGGCAATGTCGACTATACCGGCTTCTTCCTGCACCACTGCGTGCATTACATGGACCTCGTCTCCTTCCTCGTCTCGCCGGTGAAGAAGCTCACCGCCCGCAAGGTGGAGAAGGAACCGGGCAAGGTTCTCTTCCATATCAGCCTGGACTTCGAATGCGGCGCCATCGGCACGGTGGCCATGGGCACGATCCAGTCGCGCGGCGCGCCGGTGGAGCGCATCGAATTGATGGGCGACCACCAGCGCATCGAGGTCGAGAATGTCATCGACGTTCGGTGGAACCGCAATCCGCCTTTCAAAATCGACGATCCGCAGGCGACCCTGATCGAGGGAGCGGATAGCCTCACCTGGAAGCCGAACTTCACCGCCGCCGCCAACGAGGATCCGAAGGGCTACTATTCCCTTCTTCAGGACGCCATCCCGGCGCTGGCTGGCCAGGAGACGCCGGCCCCGACCATCGCCGACGGGGTGGTGGCGATGGAGCGGCTGGAAACCTTGCGGCGCGAACTGGTTCTGTAATGGAGAACGTGATCTCAGCAAGTTCGATCGGTCCTATTGCCGAGGTGTCCACCGTCCGCCTCTGCTGAAGCCTAGCGACGCGTGAGGGGGCTATGGCCTGACAGTCGACGGTCCGCTGAGACCGTTGACTGTCAGCTCAATCCCGGTGCTGCCGCCTGGGCAACGAAGTGCCCGCCGCCGATGTCGACGAGCAGCGCCCGTGCCGGGCTTTCGCCGACCTTCCACACCGGGCTCGGGATCTCGCCAGCCAAGCGCTGGCGGGGCACCCTTTCGCGACGCGGGTGGGAGCGGGGACCGCGCCCAAGAGGCGCCTGGCATAGAGATGCCGGGGATTACCGAAGATCTGCGATCGGGTTTCCATCTCGATCTGGCCGAAATACATTATGGCGACGCGGGCACAGGCTGCCGAGGCCATTTCTCTTCAGGTTCTCTTGTTCTATAATACGATTAAGAGCGTTCTGTTTAGGTGAAGAAAGCAACTTGGCCGGCGAACAAACCACCTCCGAAAAACCCACCGATGCCCGGGCACTTGCGGAAAATCTTCGCGTCGCGCTCGGCAGGTTCGTACGCGGGGTGAGGAAGCAGGCCAATACGCCGACGACCTCGCAGTCGGAAACGCTGTCGCTTCTGGACGGGACGGGGCCGCTCAGCGTCGCGGAACTGGCGGAGCGCCGTAACGTCAGACATCAGAGCATGCGGCTGGTCGCCGCCGAGCTTGAAACCGAGGGGCTGGTCAGCAAAAGGCCCAATACGGTAGACAGACGCAGCCAGCTTCTCACGATTACCGAAAAGGGGCGGGTGCAATTGGCCCGCGCCCGTGAGGCCCGGACCATGCAGATTGCCGGCTTGATCGAGGAACGTCTGTCCGTGACGGAGAGGCAAACGCTCGAAGCCGCGATTCGCATCATCGAGCGTTTGTGCTGAAAGGCACGAGCCATCAGGCCGCCGACAGTGCCGCGCGTACGACGGCCAGAGTATTCAAGCCCCAGTGCTCGGCATATCTGCCGTCCTCGACCCGCACGATATCGATGACGCTGATGGCGACATCGCGCCCGGTCGCCGGAACGTCGAACAGGGTTCCGGTGTGTACGCCGCTGATTGTCTTGCGTGTGGTGACTTTGTCGCCCTCTGCGATCTGGTCATGAATCGTGACAATGATGTTCGACAGGGCCGGGCGTAGAGTGTTCTGGAAGCTGTTCCACATGCTTTCCGGGCCGTTCGGCGCCCCCTGGGGCGCGGCGTGATTCACGAAGTCCGGAGCCATCAGGGACCAGAATTCGGATTCGTTGCCTTTCTGGATAACCTCGATGTTGAAGCGGCGAACCACTTCCTTGATGTTAGCAGCCATAAGGGATCCTTTGCGCCAGTTTGCGAAAAATATACAGTTAAGCTGTACAAATCTGGTCTAAACCCTCTTCCAGCCTCTTGCAAGTGGTGCAGCCTCCGGCCTCCAGTCCAGGAAGGGCCCCGGAGCTGGCTTGCCCACATCGGTAATCGTCTCGGTGGTGACACGCGCGGGTTGACCATGCTTGACTTTTCAACAGATCCTGCCCATCTTCGGGCTATGTTGAGCGAGCGCTTCCATATCATCCGCAAACGGATGTGCCTTATCGCAGGCAGATAACCCCCGGCCCCGTCGCGTCGCGACTCGGTCGTGGGGCAAGTGTAGCGTCCCCCATGTCGGGAATAACGGGCTACGAAGCGACAATTCATCCTTATTTTTTAGAACGACAGCGACGCGCCCAAGGTGCGGCTGCGCATTTGTGCAGGTCCACGACAATGTCTCCCGAAAAGAAGCGAAATCACAAGCCTGCTATTATCCTCACGAGAACCGACCATGAAAGGATTTCGCGGCTTGCGGAGGCGCATGTTTCACGAAATCCGGAGGTTTGCGAAGAACTCCTGTCTGAACTCGACCGTGCCCGCATTGTCCAGGACAACAAGATTGGCGCCGAGGTAGTGCGGATGGGGTCAACGATCCGCTTCACGAGCGATCGTATTGAAGAACGAACTGTTACGCTGGTGTTTCCGGGAGAGGCTGACATCGCCGCGAACAGGATTTCCATCCTCACACCGATTGGTGCGGCTCTGATCGGTCTCTCTGCCGGGCAGTCCATCGACTGGGTCGCACGGGACGGGCGTGGGCGCCGCCTCCACGTGGAACAGGTCGGTCCCTGCGAAATCATCAAGGTGGCATGATGATCCGCGTCTTCTCTCGCCTCGAGATCCATGGAGGCCTTATCGCAGAATAACAACCCCTGCGCGGTGCGCGCGCAGGGGATCTCCTGTCCATGTCCGTGTACGCGCTCATTGAGGAGCGATGGAGAACTGCGAAATGCCGAACGACAATTTCATTCTGACCACCAAAGATTTTGCCATGCTGGAGGCCCTGCGCGACAACCCGCCCGGCCACCACGACCTCCTCTTGCCCCTGATCCGGCACAAGATTGAAAAGGCGACTGTGGTGTTCCGCGAAGATTTGCCGAATGAGATCGCCAGCATCGACAGCCGGGTCCGCTTCCGCGTCAACGGCGGCGAAAGCGATGCGCGCGTGCTCTCGCCCGGCCCAGCCTCTTGGCCCGTGGGCATGTTTCTACCCATCACGACCCCACGCGGCCTCGCGCTTCTCGGTCTGCGAGAAGGGCAGGAAATCTCTTACGTGAACACGAATGGTGATGAAGAAAAATTGCTTATGGAAAAGGTGGAATACCAGCCGGAGGCATCGCGTCGCGAAAGCCGGGCCTTTGGCCCGGATGTTGTCAGGCTCGAGCCTCAGCCAGTACTGCGTCTAGTGTCGGGCGGATTGGATCGGCGGCAGGGACCAATTTCCGTAGTCCCTGGCGGTTTCGATGATCCGGGACCGTCGGCGGCCTGACTTCCGTTCATGATCTTGTCACGGACGTTCGATGCCGGGGATGCTCCGCACCGGCGGCGCTCTCGGCTCTGGTTGCTGAGGAGAGGAGAACTCAACCATTCGATCGTTCGCCGCCTTCGCATCTCGCGGCCCATCCCATCGATTGTTATACTGTTCTTGAAGAACAGCATAACGTCGGAGTAGGGCTAATGAAATCCATCGAACTCATGTATCAGACGATGCTTGCCGAACTGGGTCAACGCTCGCTCGACGCGGCTTGGACGGCCGATTTCCCTCCGGAGGGTGGGTTCACCCTCGCCAACATCAAGGGACGCAAGTACTGGTACTTCGACATCCCAGATGGACATGGTGGTACCAAACGTCGGTATGTCGGCCCCGCCGGCGATCCGGATATCGCTCAGCGTGTAGCCGATCATAAGCGCGACAAAGACAATCTACGTGCTCGCAGGCGCTTGGTGAATACCCTGACACGGGAAGGGGGAATGGTTGCTCCTGATGCAATGTCGGGTGATATCGTCGAGGCGCTTGCCGATGGTGGTCTCTTTCGGCTTAGGGGCGTTCTCATCGGCACGGTCGCCTTTCAGTGCTAGTCAGGACTTCTGGGCGTCCGCCTTCCCATGGCGGCAATTCTGACCGGCGATGCGGAGATTGCCCAGGGCTATGCCGTCAGCCGAGAGGTTGAAGGCAGTCTGCCGCCGATCTTTGGGGTGCTGCAGGGCGTCGATGCCAGCTTCCGGCCAGTTCCACATGGATCGAGATCCACAGCCTCGTCGGCGTTTCAGAATGCAGACGGTTACCGAGTTAAATTCCTGACATCGAACTGTTGTTCGGACGACTACATCGAGCCAGCCGGCGAAGATGTCCGCCCTCGGCGGTGCCAGCGCGGATCCCCTTCGCTTTCTCGACTTGCTCATCAGGGAACCGGTCAGGACGATGCTACTCCATCGAAGCGGTGCTCCGGTGGTCGTCCCTGATCCGTCCCGGTATGCCGTCGACAAACTCATCGTCGCCAGCCGCGGACACACGGACGGGCAGGGCCCGGCGAAACGAGAGAAGGATATTCGCCAAGCCGCTTTGCTCTTTGAAGCCCTGCAGCAAACAAGGCGATCTGCAGACCTGGCACTCGTCTACAACGAAGCGTGGGGGCGCGGGCCTGCGTGGCGCCGATGCCGATCGTCCGGCCTGCCCAGACAGACCCAGAGGGGAACACAGAAGGCCAGCCGTCCAATCTTGTCCACCTGACCGGGCGCAATCCCTTGATAATACTCTCGGCACTTAAGCGAGCCATAAGCTGGGCGGGTTAGACCCACCTTGCGAAGAGAAATTCCTCTCGTCTTGAAAGGGAATGACGAAAATGTACATCCGTAGAAGCCTGATTTTGCCTGTTCTCGTCCTCGGTCTTGGTCTCTCGACCGGCGTCTCCTGGGCAGAGACGACAAGCCATGAAGGGCACCAGGGTGCCGCGATCGAGCTGACTCTCAATGGCCAGGCGAAATGGCAAGGCGACGAAAACATGCTGAAAGGCATGAACGCCGTCCGCAGCGCGCTCGCCTCGCGACTTTCCTCGATCCACGACGGCACGCTGCCCCCGACCGATTACAAGGCGCTTGCCGGTGAAATCCAGGCGCAGGTCGACTTCATGGTGGAAAACTGCAAGCTGACGCCGGAGGTGGACGAGCAGTTCCACATCGTGCTGGGCCACGTGCTCGACGGGGTCTCGGAACTTGAGGGCGAGGCTGATCCGCGTCGGGGCGCGGTTCGGGTCGTGGAAGCGCTGAATGCCTACGGCGCGCATTTCGAACACGCCAACTGGCAGCCGCTCGAGTAGATCGGCGGTGCGCACGGGATTGTTCCCGCCGACCGGAGATGCCAGACTACGACAAGGCCTGCCCGCCGATCCTCGTCGGCGGGCATCCGCTGAGTTCCCAAGAATATCGATGGGCGGGTGCCATGAGACTTTTGCTGGTCGAGGACGACACATTGCTGGGTCGTGGCTTGGTCGCCGGACTTAGCCAGTCGGGTTTCGCGGTGGATTGGGTGTGTGATGGCGAAAATGCCGATACCGCGCTTGCCACCACGATCTACGATGCCGTCGTGCTGGACCTTGGCCTGCCCGGCATGGACGGACTGAGCCTCTTGCGGCACAGACGCGCGGCAGGGGACAAGACCCCGGTTCTGGTGCTGACTGCACGCGACGCGATCGCCGAGCGTGTATCGGGTCTCGATGCGGGCGGCGACGATTACATGGTCAAGCCTTTCGATCTCCAGGAATTGCAGGCGCGACTGCGCGCCCTGCTGCGTCGCTCCAGGGGCGAGGCGACGCCGGTCCTCCACAATGGACGAGTGACACTCGATCCCGCCGCCCACAATGTGACTTTGGACGGGCTGCCTGTTGCCCTTTCGAACCGTGAATTTGCAGTTCTACAGGGGCTGATGTTGCATGCCGGACGCGTTCTGACCCGTAGTCAGCTGGAGGAGCAACTCTATGGCTGGGGTGAGGAGATCGACAGCAATGCGGTCGAAGTGCATATTCATAACCTGCGCCGCAAGCTGTTTCCGGATGTCATCCGGACCCTGCGCGGTGTTGGCTATATCGTACCGGCCCAGCCATGACCGGTTCGCTGCGCCGCCGACTCGTCTTGTCGCTGTGCGGTGGTATGGTTACGGCCTGGCTTGCGACAGCCTATTTCACCTATTTCGATACGCGAAGCCTGATCGACGAGGTGACCGACGAACACCTCCAGCAATCCGCCGAAGTGATCCTTGGGCTTTTGGGGCGTCTCCCTCCAGACGCACTGTCCACCGATCTAATGGGGGACCTGAAGCCCGATCAGCGCCTGTCCTACCGCATCCTGACCCCGACCGCCTGGTCGCATGGTTCAGGCGATATCAATCCTTCGGTGGGGGAATGGCACGCCGGTTTTAACGACATTATCGACAAGGGAGAGGGTTGGCGCGTCTATGGCGCATCCAACCATGCCGGCACCCGGGTCGAGGTGGCGGTTCGGCAGGACGTCCGCGCGAGTTTTGCCGCGCGCGTCGCTGCCCATATACTCCATCCGGTCTGGATCGCCGCGCCGCTACTGGCCGTCCTCATTTGGGGCCTTGTGAGATGGGGTCTTGGGCCCCTGGAGAGGCTGACGGCGGGCGTAAAGCAGCGGTCGCCGGCGGATCTTTCGCCACTCAGTCCCCAATCCGTGCCGACCGAGGTTCTGCCTTTGGTCGGGGCGCTCAATAGCCTCTTCGCGCGGATCGCGGTTGCCCGCGAACGTGACCGCCGCTTTGCCGCGGACGCTGCGCATGAACTGCGCACTCCGCTTGCGGCGATACGTGCGCATGCGCAGGTGGCAAGCCACGCCAAGGATGCCGCCGAGAGCCATCAGGCAATCTCGGATGTCCTCATCGGCGTCGACCGTGGTACCCGGATCGTCGAACAGCTTCTGGCACTTGCAAGAGTTGAGCACGACGCGCTGGGGGAAGGAGCCCAGCCGGTCGATATGGCGGAACTTGCGCGCGAGACGATTGCCCTGATGGCGCCGCGGGCTGTCGCGCGCAACATCGATCTGGCGCTCGAGGTGGAACCCGGCCTTGATGCCACGGTCCGCGGCAATGCCGATCTCTTGGCGGCGATGTTGCGGAACCTCGTCGACAACGCGTTGCGTTACATTCCCGAGGGCGCCTGGGTCACGGTTCGCCTGGCAAGGGGCGAGGGGGCTTTGCTCCTGCGCGTCGAGGATTCGGGGCCTGGCATTCCATCCGAGCTGCGCGCCCGGGTCCTGCACCGCTTCTTCCGAGCCAGCGGCAGCACCATGCCCGGAAGCGGGCTGGGGTTGTCAATCGTCGCGGCGATTGTCGAAAGCCATCACGGAAGCTTTGCGCTCGCAGGGCGAGCCGATGGGGCAGGATTGATCGCCAACGTTTCTCTGCCATTGTGGAAGGCGCACAGTGTAAGCGGTCAGAATTACCCTGACCCAAGTCCCTGATCCGATGGTGACCACAGGGTGATCCGTTACCCGCCGGTCATCGGATCGCCCGGTAGCTGTGCCAGGTGCCGTGGCCGAGCAGCGGGAAGATGACGATGAGGCCGAGGAACCCCGTCACGATGCCGATGGCGGTCAGTGCAAGCACGATCGCGCCCCAGGCCAGCATGACCGGCAGGTTGCGGAAGACGAGCGAGATACTGGTGCCCATGGCCGTGAAGGCGTCCGTTCTTTCCGCAAGGAGCATCGGGATGGCGAATGTGCTGACGGCGAAGGAGAAGGCGGCGAAGAGCCCGCCGACCGCCGTGCCGACGATGATCATGCCCCAGCCCTCGGTCGTGGTGAAGAGGATTGCCACGATGCGGTCGAGCCCTGGAAATGGTCTCAAACCCATGAAAAGTGCATAGATGATCACTGCTGCACGCATCCAGACCAGCATCAGCAGGCAGAGGATCGCACCCGTGTACCAGACCTGTGGACCGGATGCAGCCTTCACCAGGATCATGCGCGAGAGGCTCGGCCGGACCCCCTCCTCTAAGTCCCGGCTCTTGCGATAGAGACCGATGGCGACCAGCGGACCCACCACCATGAAGCCGGCGAGGGCCGGAAACAGGATATAGTCGAGCTGAAGGCGAAAGAGGCCCCAGATGATGGCAGCTGAGAGCAGGAAGACGGCAAGCCCGTAGAGCAGGCTCGGCAGCGGATTGTGCCATAGGTCGCGCCAACCGGCTAAGAGCCAGCCGAAGGCCGTGCTGGCGGGCAGGTGACGTCGACGCTGTTCGGCAAGAGGCATGCTTGGGGCGCCGGATTTCTCGGTCGTGCTCATTGTGACCTTGCTCCTCTCAGCAGGACGGTGCCGCGGCGCGATAGGCGCCGTCGCGGCCTTCCGCCTTCAGGTGATTGACGCATTCGGGTTGGCTGCCCGTTGCGACGTGGACGAGATGGACATTCGCCCCGATGACGGCGAGCAGGCCCATGCCGGCAAGCAGCCAGGACACGACCCGCCAGTTGAATGGTCTCCGCATGTCGGTCTTTTCCATCGTCATTCTCACCTGGCGTCCTCTCCGAGCGTGCCGACATATAGTGCCAGCAGTTTCAGATCGACCGGTGAAAGTCGTCCTTCCCAGCTCGGCATCAGGCCTTGTCGCCCGGAAAAGACGGTGGCGAAGACGGTCTGTGCGTCGCTGCCATAGATCCAGTTTTCGTCGGTGAGGTTCGGGGCGCCCATATCCGTGCTGCCGGTTGCGTCCTCGCCGTGGCAAGCGGCGCAATTGGCCGAAAAGATCTCCTTGCCGGTTTCAATCAGGGCCTTGTGGTCGGCGCTCATCGGCAGGTCGGAAAGGGAGCGGACATATGCCGCGACGGCGCGAACCTGCTCTCGCTCAAGCGTTCCGTCCCGGCCGAAGGCCATCATCTGCGAGACCTGCGTCTCGGCATGGGCGGCGTTGATGCCGACGCGGATCGTCTCATGGATCGTTTCGGGCTCGCCGCCCCACAGCCAGCCCTTGGCGGATAGGTTGGGGAATCCGGGTCCACCCGTGCCCTGCGTGCCGTGACAGGCGGCGCAATTGTCGATGAAGAGCGTGCGGCCCGTCTCGCGCACGTGGAGCATCAGGTCCGGATCGGCGGCAATTTCATTGAGGCTCGCCTCGGCGATGCGGTCGGTCCATGAAGCCCGGGCGGCTGCCGCGTCCTCGACCTGTTTCGTCACGATAGCGCGCTGGTCGATGCCCAAAAGGCCTTTGGTATAGGTCACACCCATAGG
>Ga0209347_1003042_pt1 | contig 20499 bp, 20 predicted proteins | sample AutmiccommuBRH23_FD_187382 | JGI IMG/M metagenome (GOLD analysis project Ga0209347, IMG submission 187382) | Deep subsurface microbial communities from Mt. Terri, Switzerland - Autotrophic microbial communities BRH/23 (SPAdes) (version 2) | ecosystem: Environmental > Aquatic > Deep subsurface >...
CCAGGGTAATTTCCAGAAGCCTTTCCTGAAAAAAATCGATCTTCTCTCCAATCAAATCTCTACCGATAGATAGCTCCACACCATTGGCGCAGGATGGAAATCCCGTTGAACCCTTCAAAGCGGCCACAACAGTCTGGTTAACGCCATATCCCGTTGATAGTCCATTTTTGTTTAAAATCAATAGCTCTTCGATCTCACCCGAGACCAGCCGTCTGCCCACATCCAACCAGTTCATACGGTTCATCATACAGTAGACAGGTTTCCGGTAAAAATGCTTGCTCAAAATATTCACACGTACCCCCAAAGGCAATATCAGTTCAAGGTAAGTCCTCTGGAAAAAATCCCTCAGAGCTATACCAAAATGATAAATGTTTTCCAGGCTAGTAATCTCCATGTACACATTTTGCCGATCACTTGTGTCTGGCGTCACTTTGCAGAATCCCCCCCCACTTTTAAAACAACAACTATACATCTAATCAATTGTATATCTATTTATATTTTTCACGCAAATTTCCTTCCCATAAAAACTATAAGGTGATTTTACATGCTTATAAAGTAAAGCAGGTTGTCTGAAAATACCCTTCATCATTAAAAAAACGCCCTGACGGGCGACTTAGCATTCGGCATTCAGCTGTCAGCAGTCAGCAATTAGCCTTTGCTAAAATCTACGTGACCTCCAAGCGCTCTGCCGGCGCTTGAGAACAGGGGTCCGGGGTGACAGTGAATCATTATATACTTTCCTTAGCAAAAAAAAATAACCCTGAAGGTTATTTGGCAGGCAAGCAATATGCTTTTTCAATGCTAATATTCTATCGTGCAAAATGATCAAAACCCCTGACCGGTTGATTTATGTTCTCTTCAAAACCCAGCAGTTTCAAACCTTCACACGATTCCGTGACCCTTCCCACCACTGTCACTGTGCCCAGGCCGGCCCCATGAAAAGCCTCAATAATCTGGCATTCTTTTCCCGGCGGCACCGTAAAAAGCAGTTGATAATCCTCACCACCGTTAAGAGCCCAATGAACAACATTTAGTCCTGCTAACTGAGCCGCTCTTGCCGCACACTGGGAAAAAGGCAAACGATCCAGGTATATTTCGGCCCCCACCTGGCTGCTTTCACATATATGCTTAATATCTCCAGCAAGGCCATCGCTTATATCCATCATTGCGGTAACAAATCCCAATTTTACCAGCAGCGCTGACTGCGCCAGCCTTGGCTCCGGTGTCAGGTGTGCGGCCAGAAGAGACTCTCTGTCCTTTTTTGATATTATGCCTGACAGATAATCATTCAGCAAGATCTCCAATCCCGCAGCCGAATCTCCCAGGCTGCCGGTAACCATCACAACATCTCCCGGCCTTGCCCCACTGCGCATTATCACCTGCCCTTTTTCGGCCTCTCCCAGTATCATAACATCAATGGTAAAAACATCAGACTTTACAGTATCCCCACCTATAATATTGACCGACCACCTGGATAGAAGGGATTTCATGCCGTTAAAAAGCTCCTCGGCCTCTTCCACGCTAAACCGGGATGGCAGGGCCAGGGATACAAGAATATGTCTGGGCACCCCCCCCATGGCCGCAATATCACTCATGTTGACCGCCACTGCCTTGCGCCCCAGATCAAAAAGGGGTATTTTGCCGCAAATAAAGTGTACCCCGTCCACCAACATATCGCAGGAAACCAACAAGACCCTACCCTGGCCGGCATCGATTACCGCAGCATCATCACCTATGCCCTTTATCACTCCACCTGGATTGAAAATGGTTCCACCGGCCAGCCTTTTGATAAGCCCGAATTCACCAAGATCAGAAATTTTCACGGCAAGCCACCTCCGAAGTATTATAAAAGGGGCTACCGCCCCTTCGGAAGAACCGCTTCCGGTCATCTTTTAGTTCTATCTTACAGCTTATAGCTTACCGCTTACAGCTTTTTTAAGAAAAAAGTGCCTCCACAAACTCACCGGCGTCAAAGGGGCGGAGATCCCCAATCCCTTCTCCTATTCCGATAAATTTTACCGGTATATCCAGTGCCTGCTTGATACCTATAACTACACCACCCTTGGCAGTTCCATCCAGTTTGGTCAGTACAATACCGGTAACCCCGGTGGCCTCCCCAAAAATCCTGGCCTGATTAATGGCATTCTGTCCGGTTGTGGCGTCCAGTATGAGAAGCACCTCATGGGGAGCGCCCGGGCATTCTCTGGCCAAAACCCGGCCCATCTTTTTTAATTCCTCCATAAGATTGCTTTTGGTGTGAAGCCTTCCGGCCGTATCGACCACCAAAACATCGGCGTTTCTGGCCCTGGAGGCCTGAAGGGCGTCAAACACCACCGCTGCGGGATCAGATCCCTCCTTGTGCTTTATCACATCCACACCCACCCTGTTACCCCATATTTCAAGCTGGTCAATGGCTGCCGCCCTAAAAGTGTCTCCGGCCGCTAAAATAACCTTTTTGCCTGCCTGCTTGAGATTATATGCCAGCTTGCCTATGGTGGTGGTCTTGCCCACTCCGTTCACCCCCACCACCAATATCACAGTGGGATTGCCACCATCAGCAAGAGGTGATCGATCCTGCCCAATGACACTTCTAATCAGATCCATAAGTATGGGTCTCAAATCGGCGGCGTCCGAAACCTTACGCTCCTTTACCTTATTACGAAGGTCCCGCACAAGGCCCAGGGCGGTATCGGAACCTACATCGGCCTGAATTAGAATCTCTTCCAGTTCCTCGTAAAAATCCTCATCAATATTCTTTCTGCCGGTAATCAGGCTGTCTATTTTTTCCACAAAGCCCTGTCTGGTTCTGGTAAGGGATTCCTTAAGTTTGCTGAATATACCCATCAAAGGTGACCTCCATAAGATTGAAACATAGGTGACTAATAATCGTCAAAGCCACTTCAGATTTATAGCTAATCCTCCAGGCACTTTAGGGCGTGACGCGCGGCCTGCTGCTCCGCCTCTTTTTTAGAATGGCCCGTGCCAATGCCCAGCTGCCTTCCCAGGCAGTTTACTCCAGCCGTAAAAAAACGGTCATGAGCCGGGCCTTCCTCTTTAAGTATGATGTAGTTTACAGTGTTGCTGGATTTCTTTTGTAATATTTCCTGCAACTCGGTCTTATAATCCCTGTCCATCCGCCCCTCCAGAACGTCGGAGACTATTCCCTCCAGCCGTTCCAGGGCAAATTTTCTGGCGACCTCCAGCCCACTGTCCAGGTAAACAGCCCCCAGCAGGGACTCAAAAGCATCCGCCAGTATTGAGGGACGATCCCTTCCGCCGGACCTTTCTTCTCCCCTGCCCATATATAGACAGCGGCCAATGTTTAAATCTCTGGCCACCCTGGCCAGGGAAGGCTCACAGACTATTGACGCCCTTAGCTTGGTTAGCTCCCCCTCAGTAAAGGAGGGGAATTTATCGAAAAGGTATTCGCTGATTATGAGTTCCAGCACTGCATCACCCAGGAACTCCAACCTCTGATTATTCCTCATCCTGTCTTTTTTCTCAAATGAAAAGGAGCTGTGAGAAAGGGCCATGTGCAAAAGATCTACATTATTCCAACTGATCCCCAGTTTTTTGCACAAAACATTTATTGCATTTTGCTGAGTCATTTTTCACCCCGACTGGTTATTACATAAACCTTTTAAAAATCAGGGTTACGTTATGTCCCCCGAAGCCGAAAGAATTCGACAGAGCAACATCCACCCGGGCCTCCCTGGCATGGTTGGGCACATAGTCCAGGTCACACTCAGGATCTGGATTGTCCAGATTAACAGTGGGTGGTATAAAACCCTTTAGCATTGTCATCAGGCATGCCACGGCCTCCAGGCCCCCAGCCGCCCCCAGCAGATGACCGGTCATAGATTTGGTGGATCCTACAGCCATTTCATAGGCATGTTCACCAAAAACCTGTTTTATTGCCATTGTTTCAAGCTTATCCCCCAGAGGGGTTGAAGTGCCATGGGCATTAATATAATCCACCTCTTCGGGCTTAATACCCGCATCCCAAAGAGCGTACTGCATGGACTGGGCACCCCCCCTGCCTTCGGGATGGGGAGCTGTAATATGATAGGCATCGCAGCTATTTCCGTAGCCCAATACTTCACCGTAAATTTTAGCCCCCCTGCCTCTGGCGTGATCAAGTGTTTCCAGCACTAATAATCCCGCCCCCTCTCCTATAACAAAGCCATTCCTTCCGGAATCGAAGGGCCTGCTGGCCCTTTGGGGATCTTCATTACTGGTGGACATGGCCTTCATTGAACAAAAACCGGCCATGGCCATGGGAGTTATTGGGGCTTCGGTTCCTCCGCAAATCATTACATCGGCCTCGTCCCTCTGCAGAAGCCGGAATGAGTCCCCTATGGCGTTGTTGCTTGAGGCGCAGGCGCTGGTGGTGATCAGGTTACAGCCTCTGAGGCCGAACGAAATGGCCACCTGGGCCGCTCCCATATTAGCAATCATCATGGGGATAAAAAAGGGGCTTACTCTTCCCGGTCCTCTGTTCATCAACACCTTATGCTGTTCTTCCAGGGTTTCCAGCCCGCCAATGCCGGATCCCAAAATTACTCCCACACGGTCCCTGTTAACGGTATCAAAATTAATTGCGGCATCCTCTATGGCCATCTTGGCAGCAGCCATGGCAAACTGAGTAAAACGGTCCATACGCCGGGAATCTTTTTTATCAATGTAATTTTCGGGAACAAATCCTTTTACTTCTGCAGCTATCCTGGTGGTATAGCCCTCGGTGTCAAACCTGGTAACCGGGCCTGCACCCGACTTGCCTGACACCAGGCTTGACCAAAAATCTTCAAGGCCTGTGCCCACAGGAGAAATGACACTCATCCCCGTAACTACTACTCTGGATCCCAAAACAGCACCTCCAGCACCGCTCAAAAGATATAGATTTTAAAAAGTCCCGCAACCTCTGCGGGACTAAAGAACTTTTTACTTGTGTTCCTTAATATAGTTAACTGCCTCACCGACAGTACGAATTTTCTCCGCATCCTCATCAGGGATAACAATATCAAATTCTTCTTCCAGGGCCATCACCAATTCCACTATATCCAGCGAATCTGCTCCCAGATCCTCAATAAACGATGATTCCATGTTTACTTCTGCTTCATCCACCCCAAGTTGTTCGGCAATTATTCCCTTAACCTTGTCATAAACGGCCACTCTCTCACCCCCTTCCAGTTCTCAAAAAACAGATATTATTTACATGACCATTCCGCCATCAACCACTATTACCTGACCGGTTATATACGATGAGCCTTCCCCGGCAAGGAAAACCACCAGCGCGGCAACCTCCTCGGGCATGCCCAACCTTCCCAGAGGTATCCCCGACAGCATTTTACTTTTTATCTCTGCCGGAAGGTTTCCTGTCATTTCTGTGTCAATAAAACCCGGGGCCACAGCATTTACGGTTATATTCCTTGACCCGAACTCCTTTGCCGCCGACTTGGTGATACCTATAAGTCCGGCCTTGCTGGCGGCATAGTTGGCCTGCCCGGCATTGCCGGTAACCCCCACCACCGACGTGATGTTTATTATCCGCCCCCACTTTGCTTTAAGCATAGGCCTTATGGCGGATTTTATGCAATTGAAGGATCCCTTTAAATTTACCGATAACACCGAGTCCCAATCCTCTTCCCTGATCCTTGGAATTAGATTGTCTTTAGTAATGCCGGCATTATTCACAAGTATGTCCAGACGGCCGAAGGTTTGTACCGCCGCCTCCACCATTTTAGCAGCCTGTCCCGGGTCCGAAACATCAGCCCGGAAAGTGACGGACTGCCGTCCCAAGGCCTTGATCTCCTCGGCCACCGCCTGGGCCTCGGCCTCTCTTCCGGAATAGTTTACCAGCACATTTGCCCCCTCCAGGGCCAGGGCCAGAGCAATGGATCTGCCTATGCCCCTGGATGAACCGGTGACAATGGCCGCCCTGCCATTTAGATACATTTTAGCTAACCTCCCCAAAACTAGCAAGGACTTTTTCCAGGGACGGGCTGTCCTCCACGTTTTTAGCTTCCACATCCCTGGTTATTTTCCTGACGAGACCGGAAAGAACCTTGCCCGGTCCCACCTCAATAAATACCCCTGTGCCGTCCAAAATCATCCTTCTGACGCATTCCTCCCAGCGAACAGGGCTGGATACCTGCTCAACCAGCAAATGCTTTATTTCAGGCCCTTTTCCGTGGTAACCTGCGGTTACGTTGGACAATACCGGTATTTCCGGGTCTTTGATTATTATCCGGGACAGGCTGACTTCCAGTTTCTCTCCGGCAGGCCTCATCATGGATGAGTGAAAAGGAGCGCTTACCGAAAGGGGAAGACATTTTTTGGCCCCTTTCTCTTTAAGCAGCGACACCGCCTTTTCCAGAGAGCGGGTGTCTCCCGAAATGACAACCTGTCCCGGGCAGTTAATATTTGCCGCCTCCACCACCCCTGCCCCGCCAGATAGTCCGGAGCAGATATCGGAGATTACATCGGTTTCCATTCCCAGTACAGCCACCATGCCGCCTTCACCCAGTGGAACGGACTCCTGCATGTATTGCCCCCGGAGCCTCACCAGCAGCACCGCGTCTTCAAAATCCAGAGATCCCGCAGCAACCAAAGCGGTGTATTCCCCCAGGCTATGCCCTGCGACCGTGTACGGCCTTAGTCCCCTCTGGCGCAATACCTCCAGACAAGCCACGCTTACAGTAAGTATGGCCGGCTGGGCATTGGCGGTTTTTTTCAGTTCGTCTTCGGGTCCATCAAAGCAGAGGGCTGTTATATCAAACCCAAGAGCTTTGTTAGCCCTGTCAAAAATATCCCTGGCCGCCGGAAATTTCTCGTACATATCCCTGCCCATGCCCACCTGCTGGGAGCCCTGGCCTGGAAATACAAAAGCTTTTTTTGAAATCATCGCCCACCTGCCATTTTACCAAGCCCATCCATAACCTGAGATGCCCCTGCCATAATTTCCTCGATTATTTCCCTGGCGGGCTGAATTTTGTTTACCATTGCCGATACCTGACCGGCCATGACAGAACCCATTTCAACATCTCCGTCCACCATCGCCGCCTTTAGGCTGCCTACCCCTATTTTTAAAATATCACCGGGTGGCTTGCAATTATCTTCCATTTCAACAAATTTTTTACTCAGCTTATTATACAGAACCCTTACCGGGTGCCCGGTGGACCTTCCGGTAACCACTGTGTCACGGTCCCTGGACTTGATTACCATTTCTTTTACCTTTTCATGTACTACACATTCCCGGGCACACATAAATCTGGTACCCATCTGAACTCCCACCGCACCCAAAGCCAGTGCCGCCGCTACCCCTCTGCCGTCAAAAATTCCCCCGGCAGCAATAACCGGAACATCAACAGCATCAACTATTTGCGGAACCAGGGACATGGTGGTAAGCTCCCCCACGTGTCCCCCGCTTTCCATGCCTTCCGCTATAACAGCGTCCACACCGGAACGGACCAGCCTTTTGGCCAGTGCCACAGACGCCACCACCGGTATAACCCGTATACCAACCTCCTGCAATGCAGGAACGTATTTACCGGGGTTGCCTGCCCCGGTGGTAACCACGGCAACCCTTTCTTCCCTTATAATTTCCATTATTTCATCCACAAAGGGGGACAGCAGCATTACATTAACGCCAAAGGCTTTACCGGTAATCTGCTTTGCCTTTCTAACCTGTTCCCTCACCCAATCGGGAGAGGCCTGTCCTGAACCGATTATACCCAGTCCTCCGGCCTCGCTAACGGCGGCAGCCAGCTCAGCCGTTGAAACCCAGGCCATACCACCCTGTAATACAGGATATTTTACTTTAAGAAGATCACAAAGTACAGTATGTATGATTGTAAGATTCCCTCCCCTCATCTGTTTCCGCTCCGGTAATCATACCATCGCATCAGCGTCACAGCCCAGGTCAGACCGGCTCCGAATCCGGTCATCAGTATATTATCTCCGTCCTTTATTCTTCCCAGGTCCACAGCCTCCTCCAGCGCCATAGGTATTGAGGCGGTTGAGGTGTTGCCAAACCGGTCCACATTGACAATTACCTTATCCATAGGGAGCTTAAGTCTCTTGGCGGCTGCTTCAATAATTCTTATATTGGCCTGGTGGGGGACTAAAAAGTTCAGGTCACTCAGCGACAGGCCCGCTGAATTTAAAGCCTCCAGGGATCCGTCGCCACAGGCCCTGACCGCGAACTTGAAAACCTCCCGGCCGTTCATGCGTATAAAGTGCAACCTATCCTTAACAGTCTCCCCGCAAGCCGGCGCCCTTGAACCACCTGCCGGCACATACAGGTGCTGACCGCCTGAACCATCTGACCCCAGTTTGTTGTGGAGCAGTCCATAGCCTTGCGGCACCCGGCCTATTATTGCCGCGCCGGCGCCATCACCAAAAAGCACACAGGTATTTCTGTCCTCCCAGTCAATTATCCTTGAAAGAGTTTCGGCCCCTATAACCATGACATGCCTGTACATTCCGGCTACAATGAACTGGGCGCCCACCGTTAAAGAGTACATAAAACCGGTACAGCCTGCAAGCAGGTCAAAGGCCCCGGCCCGGTACGCCCCCAGTCGGTCCTGGACAATACAGGCTGTGGCCGGCAATAAGCTGTCCGGGGTATTGGTGGCCACAATTATTAAATCTATCTCATCGGGTGTTAATTTTGCATCGTTTAAAGCATTCCTGGCCGCCTCCAGAGCAAGATCCGAGGTGGCCTGTTCGGGCGCGGCGATTCTTCTTTCCCGGATACCCGACCTGGAAACTATCCACTCATCCTGAGTATCAACCATTTTTTCCAGTTCCTTGTTTGTAAGCACCTTCTCCGGCACATAGGAACCAAGACCCAGAATTCCAGCCCGTATCCCTGATTCAGGCATCTCAGCATTCCACCTTTTCTGCCAGATTACTCTCCATATTCTGCCTGATGGCGTTTACCATTCCGCTGGAAACCGCACCTGCGGCGACCCTTATGGCATTTTTAACGGCAAACGCTCTGGAACTGCCATGGCAGACTATTACCACACCGTTGACACCCAGCAGCGGAGCACCCCCGTATTCGGCATCGTCCACCCGTTTTCTTATTTCCTTCAGAGCGGGCAGAGCCATAACCGTACCAATTTTGGAAAGCCAGTTGCGGGTAAGCTCCTCTTTCACCATTTTCATAAGAGACATGGCCAGACCCTCTCCGGCCTTCAGCACAACATTTCCCACAAAACCGTCACAGACCACCACATCGGCCATTCCGTTGAAGATATCCCGACCCTCAACATTGCCGATAAAATTAACTGCCAACCCTTTGAGAAGGGGTAAAGAATCCAGGGTTAGATCATTTCCCTTTGTCTCCTCCTCGCCAACGTTGAGAAGTCCCACTCTGGGATTATCTATGCCCAGTATTCTATTTGCATAAAGGTAACCCATAATAGCAAACTGCTGCAGATTTTTAGGCTTGCAATCCATATTGGCCCCCACATCCAGCAGTACGGTGCCTCCCTTTAAACCGGGAATAACACTGGCAATGGCGGGGCGGTCTATACCTTTTATTCTGCCCAGGCCCAACAGGGCAGCCGCCATAACAGCTCCGGTGCTGCCTGCCGAAACAAAAGCGCTGGCCTTACCTTCCTTTACCAACTGAACCCCTTTTACTATGGAGGAATCTTTTTTTTTGCGTACGGCATTGGCCGGTTGCTCTCCCATGGCTATGGTTTCAGTGGTATGAACAATCTCTATAAGATCCCTTTTGCCGTTTCCCAATTCCTTCAGTATGCTGTCTCTATCACCCAGAAGTATTACTTCAAGCCCTTCCCTGCTGGCCTCCAGCGCACCCATCACTATTTCACGGGGAGCATAGTCGCCTCCCATTGCATCCACGGCAATTTTCATCGCCGCCAGACCTCCTCCGAAATGGCAAACACCAGAAACCTCCCGGTAAACACCGGATCATCCTTTACCATGGAAGTTACCCTTACCATGTATTTATTTCCGCTCCTCCTGCTTACAAATGCCCTGGCCACAACTTTCTCCCCGCTGAATACCGGTCTTTTAAAACTTATTTTACTTGACCCGGTTAAGACAACCTCGGCGTCCACCAAGGCCACTGCCAGCGAGTTGGCCTGGGCAAAAAGGTAATGACCCCTGGCCACTTTTGTTTTTTTAAGTGTCATTTTTTCTGTTACAGTAAGCACAGATATACCAGAATGCCCAACTTCCAGTTCCACCGGATCACCTATAATCTCGTCAACATCAATGGACCGAATCTGTTGGTACACCCCATTGGCCATATTTTGGACACGGGACCGCATTTCCGGTATATTAAGCTCAGATCTGTCCAGGCGAATGGTCTGGATGCTTACATTTAATATTTCCGCCAGATCCTCGTCCGTTAGGAAAGGGTTGACGTTAATATATTTTTCAACCAACAGCTGCCTGGCGGTCCTGCCATAATTGCTCCTGGCCATAAACTATCACCTGTAATCGACAAATTTAGTACCAGGTACTAAATTACATTATAAATGGGCTGGAAAAAAAAAGCAACCCCTCTTGTAATAAAAGCTGTAAGCTATAAGCTAATGAGATTAGTCTTTCGGGTAAGGGGGAGACCATTGCATAGAGCTGTTTTCATAATAGTTACCCATTCCGCTTGCGGCATCACCTGGATGATGAAAACAAAACAAAATATTTTTCTGTTTTGGTACCGACCATAAAGCTTATAGCTTACAGCTTATCTGCATAAAAAAAACCTGCAGATACCTCTACAGGTTTTTCTATCAACTACTTGGATTTGACCGCAACTACTTCTTTGTTTTTGTAATAACCACACCCGGGGCAAACCCTGTGTGAAACATTTAGCTCATGACACTGAGGACATTTTACCAGGGTGGGGGCCTCCAGGTTAGCATTAGCCGCCCTGCGCTGCCTGCCCCTTTGTTTAGACGATTTTCTCTTCGGTACTCCCATTTATCGACACCCCCTTCAAAACCGGTATTATTCTTTTTCTTCCAAAAACTGTTTCAGAACCTGCAGCCTTATATCAGTTTCCTCTTTGGGACAATAACAGCTGGAAATATTCAGGTTGGTACCGCAGTTCTGGCACAGCCCCCGGCAGTCCTGCCGGCACACCAACTTCATGGGGAGAGCGGAAAGAAGTGATTTTAACACTTCGGTTGTTATATTGAGCTTATCTCCCCTAAAGGGAATCCATTCCCCACCATCATCGGCTGATAAATCAAACCTCTGTGATTCATTATAATAGACTTCATTAATTTCGGCAAATATAGGCATATCAAAAAACTCAAGGCACCGGCTGCAGGCAATCATCACATTCCCCCCCAGCTTACCTGTAAGCTTAAGCAAACCCTCATCATTTTCCACGGTAAGATCCAGCGCCACCGGTTTGTTAAAAAAAATCTCTTCATTACCAGTACCTATGGGCTGCATCTCAATATCCGTTAAAAAATTTTCTTTCCCGGTTGGAATGCTTTTAATTCTTGATATGTCCAGTTCGATCATAAGTCTACTCTCCATGTCACAAAAAGAATTATATAAAAGCTATGCTAATTTTGTCAAGGACTTAGCTATCATATTAACCTTTATTTGCCACATCTATTCTAAATATGAGCCTTTCTTAGTATAAATCATTTGAAAAAAGTTTTCCAGTAAATTTGCCGGGGGAGTTATTTTATGTTACCTGCCATAGCTGTTTTTATCTCAATCGTTGCGATCTTTTTCATACTGACTGCCGGGCGAAGGCTACGGATTAAATTCGCCCAGGTCTCCAGGCTTTTTTGGTCGGCCTGCGCCCTGGCCTTTGCCGTCAGCATGATTTCCCAGCCCAAAGAGGTTTTCGACGGCGCCACAATGGGACTAAAAGCCTGGTGGAACATAGTGTTCCCATCCCTGCTCCCTTTTTTCATTGCCTCTGAGCTATTGATGAGCTTCGGGCTGGTGAATTTTCTGGGCGCTTTAACCGAGCCGCTTATGCGACCGCTATTTAATGTCCCCGGCAGCGGTTCCTTTGTGCTATGTATCGGCTACACCAGCGGTTACCCCATTGGGGCCATGGTCACAGCCCGGCTCCGGTCCGAAAGGCGGCTAACCAGAATTGAAGCTGAAAGACTGATGTCCTTTACCAATAACTCCAGCCCGCTTTTTATGTTCGTGGCGGTTGCGGTGGGAATGTTCGGACGCCCGGAACTGGGGATTATAATAGCCGGCGCCCATTATCTGGCCAACCTGACCCTGGGCCTGGCACTACGCTTTTACGGCGTGAACGACCAGGAAGCGTTGCCTGTAAGGGGTAATCCATACGAAAACATACTGGTCCGGGCATACAGGGAATTAGTGTCTTCCTGGCAGCAGGAAAACCGCCCCCTGGGGAAAATTATAGGTGACGCGGTACGAAATGCCACCAGCAGCCTGCTGGTAATAGGAGGCTTTATAATATTATTCGCGGTAATTATAAAGCTAATCACCAAAGCGGGCTTTATCAGCTACATGGCCGGGTGCCTGGGGCTGATTCTGTATCCCCTGGGGTTTTCACCGGAAATAATGCCTGCCCTGGCCAGCGGATTCTTTGAAATGACCATAGGATCAAAAATGGCTGCCGAGTCTCCGGTTCCCCTCATACAACAACTGGCGGCGGTGGAGGTGATACTGGCCTGGAGCGGCCTATCGGTCCATGCCCAGGTGGCCAGCCTGATCAGCGAAACCGATATAAGAATGCTTCCCTTCATCTGCTCCAGAATAGCACATGCAGCCCTGGCTGTTTTTTACACCATATTCATATTCGGTCCTGCAACGCCCCTGGCCTCAGAGATGATCAGCCCGGTGGCCGCCGCCCTGGGAAGAATGTACGAGACTCCCGGGCTTTTGACCGGACTAAAATTCTCGGCAATACAGTTGGGATTTATGTTATCACTGATATTGGTTATTTCTCTAATCTACTATACAGTGAGAAGAATTAAAATCTATCTGTAAGATTATGACTACTGGCTCCTGACCGGATAAGCCTTCAGCATGAGGTGTTTTATGCTCTCTGCGGTTTAAGAAGCTTATAGCTTACCGCTTACAGCTATTTTCATAACAGAGGTAGATATACGCTAAAGGTGGTTTTCCTTTCGACCATTTCACTGTTCACCTCAATCTTGCCGCCATGCTCTCTGACTATGCTGTAAGAGACACTTAATCCCAGTCCGGTGCCTTCAGCCTTGGTGGTAAAAAAAGGGGTTCCCAGTTTGTTTAAATCTTCCGGTTTAATTCCTGATCCTGTGTCGGACACTTTTATCACCAGGAACTCGCCTTCAAGAAGGGTACTTATTGTTAATATACCTCCCCCGGGCATGGCCTGTATGGAGTTGTTACACAGATTCAGGAGTACCTGCCCAATCTGGACAGGATCAATTAAAATATCCAAATCGGCCGCCAGAAGGTCCTTCATCAGGGTTACGTTCTTCAAAAGGGCATACGGAGCTATGGTATTACTGAACTTCTCCAGTGAATTGGCCAAATTAACGAGAATTCTTTCGGTTTTTACAGGTCTGGCCAGTTGCAGAAGGTCAATGATAAGCCGGTTCATGCTTCGACAGTTGTCTACAATTTCCTTTTGATAGTAAATAATTGCTTCTTTCAGTTTTTCGTTCCCGGTTATTTTTTCAATTCTGCTCCTGGTAACCTCAGCAAAGCCTGATATTACAGTCAGTGGATTCTTAATCTCGTGGGCTATACCTGAAGTTAACTGTCCAATTAAAGCAAGCCTCTCATTTTCTATGATCCGATCCTGCTTTTCAATAAGAGATGTAATGTCAAAGCCTGTCAGAACAGCCCCTGACAACATTGTACTAAAAACCGGTGTATATACAAAAATAAAATTTTTAACCTTTCCAGACCTGGTGGTTATGCTGGCATTAATCTTATTAAAAAATTCTATCCCATTTATGTTAATAAAAGGTGTTTCACCACTTTTAGCCTTTAATAAGCATGCCAGCTTACCAAGCTTCTCACCTATCACCTCGTCCTCGGACACTTCCCATATTTCCAGGGCCGCCTTGCTGCAGGCAACAATATTAAGTTCATTATCAGTAATTATTACCGGCGAAGATGTACTTTCCAGAATACCGTTCTGGGTAAAGGCAAAACCGGACTCCCTGGCCGTACCCGCTATATGACTGGTTAAGCCATTTTGGCCTGGCACCGGGCTGTAAACAATATTGTAGTACCTGGTTCGACCCCTGGAATCAGTAATCTTCACATTATCAATTTTAAATACTCTTTCTTCTATTCCCACCTGACGCAAAACGTCATTAAATATTAAGTCTTCGGGCTTCTGAAATATTTCATCACACCTTTTCCCCAAAATCTCAGCTTCGTCTATTTCCCTGCAAGCAAGCGGGGAAATTATTTCCTTATTATTGGCATGGTTGGAAACAATGAAACGAAGATCCGGATAGGAAATTATGAAGAAAGGTGTATCAATTACATTAAGAGCCTTGACAATATCATAATGCAATCCATCCATCTCCATTAACCTCCCATTTTCCTTTGGAATTTATTAATTTGTTATGTGGATGCTGAAGGGTAAAGCACCTCCAAATATTTAGGGTGTAAATGCCCCACTTTCCTGAAGTTTTATAATCTCTTCCGGGTCCATACCTATATCGCGGAACACTTCGGTATTGTGTTCCCCCAGGCCTGGCCCGTATTCGGCCCGTGGCTCGTCCATTCCACTGCCCTTTATGGGGGAGTTAAGCTGCCGCAGATTAACTCCATTTGTTTCTGCTGATAAAATAACATTCCTGTGCCTGGCCTGGGGGTGATCCAGGGATTCCATCAACGGAAGTACAGGAGCAACGCAAAGACCCGCCGGGCCCAATAATTCCATCCACTGTCCGGCAGTTTTGGTGAGGAATATTTCCCTTAGCTCATCCTTTGCCCTTTCAGCCTCTTCGCCAACAGAAAACTGCAGCCCCACCAGATGTTCCTTGTGTATTAACCTGCAAATTCCTTCCCAAAAGTGGGGTTCCACAGCGCCAATACTGATGTTTTTCCCGTCCGCCGTTGGGTAAAGATTATAGCAGGGGGATCCCCCGCTAAGCATACCCGCCCCTGCCCCGTACTCAATACCGGAAATGTGAAGAGACGAGTTAAAGTGCTGCCATGAAAAACAACTGTCGTACATTGATATATCCAGGTACTGTCCCTTATTTTGGGTTGTTCTCTGCCAGATGGCCGATACTATGGCCAGGGCCGCCATGGTTCCCGTGGCGGTATCAGCAATAAGCACCGGAGGCAGAGCCAGTTCCCCCCCCTTTATCCCGTTCATAAACTGAATACCGGTCATGCTGATTATATTCAGATCGTGGGCCGGTACGTCCCTCCATGGACCGTCCTGGCCAAAACCGCTAATTGAACAGTATATAATCTTTTCGTTGACCTTTTTGACTTCGTCGTAGTCCACTCCCAGCCTATTGACAACCCCTGGACGGAAGCTTTCCAAAATGACATCGCTATTCCTCGCCAGGTTTAAAAAAGCTTCCTGTCCGGCAGATTTTTTTAAATTTAATTTAACACTTCTCTTTCCCCTGTTTAACTGGCTAAAAAAGGATTGGCTCATAACCCTGGCCTGATCCCCCATCCTGGGTTCCTCTATTTTTATGACATCGGCCCCCAGGTCAGATAAAAGCATGGTGCAGTATGGCCCAGGCAGGTTCATGGATAAATCCAGTATTCTAACACCTTTCAACATAAGACCCATTTCGTTATTTCCTCCAACAAAAATTAATCCAATGGCTGGAAAATTATAAACTTATTATATAATTAAATCTTATTTTAAAAAAGGGGCTGCCGCCCTTCGGAAGTATCCGTTTCCCCATCCATCCCCACACTGAAGCAATGAGGAGACCCCCTTGAAACCCCGGTACAGAGAAATTTATCTGAAGAGTTCCTCTTAAGCAAAATTTTTTATATCTTAAAAAAAATTATAGTATCTTGGCATAGAAAAACTCCTGTCTTGAGGAGTATTATGTGAACCCTGTGGTTATTAGTTTTTGCTTACGGCTTAAAGCTATTTTTCCTCCTTAACAGCATCAGAAATTCTTCAGCCACCGAACTATCCGTGTTTTGCCTGCTGCCAACAAGATAAAGCGATCTTTTCATATCCAGGGGCGCTTTAATTCTCTTTATTTTTCCCAGTTCCAGGGCATCCCCGGCAGACAGTCCCGAAACCACGCTGACCCCCAGCCCTGCCTGTACCGCGGTTATTATCGCTCTTGTGCTTCCCAGTTCCATGGAGAGATTTATCCTGACAGGGTCAATCCCCATTTGGTTTAATTTCTGCTCAAGGGATCTCCTGGTTCCCGACCCCGACTCCCTTAATATAAAAGGCTCTGCCATCATTTCCCCCAAATCGGCAAAACCTTTCTGCACCCAGGAATGACCCGGGGGGACTATCAGTACAAGATCGTCCTGAATCCAGGGTTCACACCACAACCAGTTTCCGGTGGAGGCCGATCCGGTTACACCTATATCTATTTCTCTGTCTTTCACCCAGCGAAAAACCTGGCCGCTTCCAGCCACCTGGAGGCTGACGCTGATACCCGGATATATGCTGTTTAGCTCCCCAATCAAAAGCGGGAGCAGGTATTCCCCCGGAGTGGTGCTGGCGCCCACCACCAGATGTCCGGTTTTAAGCCCCTTTAAATCCTCAATGCCAGACCTTATTTTCTGATATCTTATAACCATCTTTTTGGCCTCGGTATATAAGAGCTTACCGGCCGGAGTTAAGCTGAGCCTTTTATCTCCCCTCTGGAAAAGGCTCACCTGCAGGTCCTCCTCCAGTGACTTTATTTGAAAGCTTACAGCAGGCTGACTCATATATAGTTTTCGGGCGGTGGCCGTAAAACTATGCAAATCGGCCACCAGGATAAATGTTTCAAGATGTTTAATATTCAAAAGACTGAACCCCTTCCGGCAAATTAATCCCCGAGGTATAACCCGGGGGAGCCCTGTACAAAAGGAACCCATTTTCGCGGCAAAACTCCCCGGCAAGGAGGTCTGGATTCTCCCTCATCTCCTTCAGCATCAATACCTTCAGGCCGTACCTTACCTTAAACATACCCAGCCGGCCAATCATATTCCCGACCCACTGACTGAGGGCTTTATTCTCCAGGGGGGGATTTTCCCAGCATATTCCATTAAGATAGGGGGAGGTCAAAAGGCATAAACTCTCCAGTCCCTGGTTTTGAATCAGTAGCGACCCGGGAAACATATTTCGTATTTGCCGTACAAAATCAGCCGCCGCCACCACCAACGAATCACTGATGCCTCCCCCATCACCGGTCCACTCAACATCCCCGATGGTATCCAGAAAAAGGCCGTCATATCCTTGATTGGCTATAAGCCTGGCAGCCCGGTGCATAACCAAACCGATCCAGCGCTTTGACCTCAAATCAGCCAGAAAGTTTTCATATTTCAAATTAGTCAATGGCTGTCCTTCAGGGCTTAACAAAAAATCCTCTGTTTTCAATATTTTAAGTGCCGGGTCCCATTCAGCTATCTCCATTACACTAAGGTAGGCCAGGGCCAAAGTGCCATGAAGCCGCATTTTTTTCAGTCCGGCTTCACTATGCCCAGCCGGCTCCACAATTGCCACATCAAAGGCGGATAATTGATCCTCCTGACCTTGGCCGTAGAAAACGACGAAATTCTTTGCCCCGGCAAAGGCGGCCAGTCTGTCCATCCGTTCTAAACCTTCCTACTCTTTTTTACAACCTGTTCAGACCTATACTTAAACTCGGTATAGACTATACAGGAAGAACAGTTACTTCCATGGGCCGCACAGTTCGTGCCTTCTATTTCCCAACAGTTTGTGTCGTATTTGTCATGGGCGGGACAGTTCCTGTGTATATTGGGTGGACAGCACCTCATCTCCCTGCACAAACCAAGGCATCGTCCTTTCCTGGATGGGTCGGACTGTTTTTTCCCAAACCACCCCACCAACACTTCAACAATTGTGGGGTCCAGTTGCGATCCGGAAGCAGATCTCAAATCGGTTACCGCCCTTTCGAAGGAGGCAGGCTCCCTGTACTTTCGCCCTGTAATCTTGGCGTTAAACATATCAACCACCGAAATTATCCTTGCCCCCAGAGGTATTTCTCCACCCTTCAGTCCTGATGGATAGCCGAATCCGTCCCACCGCTCGTGGTGATGCCTGATATAAGAAGCAAGGCTATTATTTGACACGGTGGATTCAATAAGCGCCCCCCCAACCTCGGCATGAAGTTTCATGGATTCAAATTCAAGCTCGGTGTACTTACCGTCTTTAAAAAGAATATCCCCGGACAGTCCCAGCATACCAACATCGTGCAAATATCCGGCCAAAGCAATATCCATTACGTCTTTGGGGGGTAATTTCATTTCCCTGGCAACAATGCCTGAATACCTTGATATTAATTCCGAGTGCCCCACGGTATAGTGCTCCAGATTATCGACGGTGGCCACCAGCAATTTTAACATATCTATATAGGAATTTGACAGCTCTTTAAACTTAAGTTGACGGTCCAGAGCATCCCCAATCCTTTTAGACAGCATCTGCAGGGCTGCTATCCTGTGCCGCTCTATAACAGGAACGTGATAATACCAAAAGACGGCTACACCCCTTATTGATTTGCCGGCCACCTTTAAAATCATAACCGTTTCCATACCAGAAGCAGCGAAATAGGAAGGGATATTAAAGAACTCACCCATTTCCCGGGTTAGTAACTTTAATTCATTATCGGCCACCAGACTGCTCAGGAGATACCTACCCTCCTGATCTTCAATGAAAAGAGCCTCGGTTTCCTTTTCCAATCCCATGGACACGGCCAAATCTGTCCTGCCCGCAGATTCATATATGAAACATCCCCCAGCCGCATCAATCATTTTTATGCTCAGGGCCATAATAGTTGAGAGTGATCCGTCCAGATCAAGGGCTGACTTGGTAAGGGACCTGATGGCCTGGCTGGTGGCCGAGACAGATTCCACCTGGCTTTTCACTTTTTCCATTTCAATCATCATTTCCAGGGCTGGCTGGAGTTTATCACACAGATCCCTTATCACAACCATGGTTTTAAAGGAAATTGGCCCCACCGGGCCTATCCTGATTAATCCCAATCCCCCTTTTACAGGCATAACCAGCAGGGGTACCAATCCATCCTTTATAACCCCGGGCCCGTCGGGCGTTTGTTCCACCGAAACGGCCAGGGGAGGACTGTAGTTTTCCTTTTTATAAGAAACCAGGCCACTGTAACTGGGACTTATCGGCCCCCCCGTGTCAGCGTGGCGTACCGCTTTGAGTACATAGCTGCCGCTTTTGCGGTCCAGCAGGTAAAAGTAATAGCCTGCCGCCTCCACCAGGGGAATAACCAGCTCAATAAAGTCGGACATACTTTTTTCCAGGCTTTTTCCAGATCCAATCCCACTAAGAATACTGACGGCGTTATCGCGTTGAGCTTTTATTATAGCCAACTTATTCCTCAAGCGTAATATAAGAAAAAAGCACATTATTAACACCGCCATAAAGGCGGCTAAGTATCTGAAATTGATGTATAAAATTATTTCATTGATAAAAACTGACGCCTTACTGGTTATATTTGTTAACATGCCTTACGTAATCACCACCTATTATACGCGTTATTCTATTATATTTCTTCCCGGTATATTTCTTCCCGGGCCTTATTTTCCCTGTTTTTATGTTTAAAATCTAATAAGGCCTGCTGCTGGGAAAGCTCCCTGCATTTTTCCTGCAATAATGAAATCTGTATAGACTGATAAAGAAGTATAAAAAGAATTACCAGTATGGACAAAAGGAAAAGAAGAGTGGGGGGGTAGTCCACCCCGGTGGCCCGGGCCATACGCTCCAGTATGTCCGGCATGAAGGAAAGAAGCAGTATTGCCAGCGCCCCGATTAGCCAGAGAAAAGAATTCCGCTCGTTAATCCTCTTTATTACAAGTAAAGAAATGACCGCTGCCAAAAAAATTATTCCCAGCATAATAACTAATATTTTCAGCTCCATACCCATTATATAACACCGCCAGCCCCTGTTTTTTTCCTTATTACCACAACTAATATACTAAGCAGCATTTTAAAGAAATACAAAACGGTTTTTATTCCTCTGTGCATGCTCTTCCCGGAATGCCTCTCCCTTATGTTGGATGGTATTTCCTTTGCCCGGCAGCCCGCTAAAATCATACAAATGAGGGTGTCGGCATCGGGGTAGTCCTCGGGGTAGTTTCCCATGGCGGCATAGTAATTGAACACCCGGTATGTCAGCCCCTGAAGCCCCGATGTCGGGTCGGTGATTCTGACTCCCGTGGATATTTTTATTAAGCATCTAAAAACAGCAATGGCCCCCATTTTCAGCACCCCTGCACGAAAAGCTCCTCTTCCGAGAAAACGTGATCCTATTACAATATCTGGTATGCCAGTCCTGAGCTGTTCCATTATTATCTTTATATCTTCCG
>Ga0209347_1003044_pt1 | contig 20489 bp, 14 predicted proteins | sample AutmiccommuBRH23_FD_187382 | JGI IMG/M metagenome (GOLD analysis project Ga0209347, IMG submission 187382) | Deep subsurface microbial communities from Mt. Terri, Switzerland - Autotrophic microbial communities BRH/23 (SPAdes) (version 2) | ecosystem: Environmental > Aquatic > Deep subsurface >...
CGGATTGCGACCTACAATGTCGAATGGTTCGCGAACCTCTTCGACGCGCAGGGCAGGATGCTGGCCGATGGTGGCTGGTCCGCGCGCCACAACGTCACCCGGGGGGACCAGCTGGAGGCACTCGGTATCGTCTTCACCGCGCTGGATGCCGATGCGGTGATGATCGTCGAGGCGCCGGATACCAACCGCCGCCGCAGCACGGTCGCGATGCTGGAGGCCTTCGCCGCGCAGTTCGACCTGCGCTGCCGCAAGGCGGTGATCGGTTTCGCCAATGGCACGCAGCAGGAGCTGGCGCTGCTCTATGACCCGGACCGCCTGAGCGCCCGCCACGACCCGATGGGCGAGACCGGCGCGCCGGAGGCCGGCTTTGCTGCGCCGCGCTTCGATGGCAGCTACCGCATCGACCTCGACATCGACGCCGCGCCCGACACGGTGCGCTTTTCCAAGCCGCCGTTGGAGCTGGCCTTGCGCACCGCAACCGGCACCGACCTGCGGTTGATCGGGGTGCATGTAAAATCGAAAGCGCCCCACGGCGCAAGCACCCCCGAGCAGGTGATGCGGCTGGCGATCCAGAACCGGCGCAAGCAGTTGGCGGAATGCATCTGGCTGCGGCAGCGCGTGGTGGAGCATCTGAGGGCCTGCGAGAACCTGATCGTCCTGGGGGATTTCAACGACGGCCCCGGGCTGGATGAGTACGAAAAGCTGTTCGGGCGGTCGGGTGTGGAGATCGTGCTGGGGGAGGACGCGCCCGCCGATCTGCGCCTGCACGACCCCCACGCCCGGCTGCGTTCTGCCCATCCCACCGCGGCGGGCCCGGCCTCGGCGCGGTTCTATCTCGATGCCGAGGGGCAGTTCTTCTCTGCCATGCTGGATTTCGTGATGATCTCGCCCTCTTTGCTGGCGCGGCACCCGAAATGGCGGATCTGGCACCCGTTCGACGACCCGGCGATCTACAAGGTGCCCGAGCTGCGCGAGGCCCTGCTGACCGCCTCGGATCACTACCCCGTGACGCTGGACATTGATCTGTAAGCTACCGGGCGGCCCCGGATTGGCGTAGGATGGCCCCATGAAATATGCCCTGACGCTTGCCCTGCTGTTTGCCGCATCGCCCTTGATGGCGCAGACCCTGCCCGAGGAAGAGCCCGAAGAACCGGGACTGTTCGAGCGCGGCGCAGAGCGGCTCTTGCAGAACCTGATGGACGAGATGGCCCCGGCGCTGGATGAGGCCGAGCAGGCCTTCCGCGACATGGAGCCGACCTTCCGCGCCATGCTGCCGATGATGCGCGAGCTGGCCGAGATGGTGGGCGACATCGACCACTATGAGATGCCGGAAAAGCTGCCGAACGGCGATATCCTGCTGCGGCGCAAGCCGGATCTGCCGCCGGAACCCGAGGGCCCGCCGGAGCGTGGCCCGGAGCGTCCGATGCCGCAGCCCGGCCTGCCGGACCCGGGCCTTGGCGAAGAGATCGAGATCTAGGGCGCTTTCAGGATGCCTTGCCCGCGCTGCGCACCTTGGTGGTGACGCCCATCGCCGTCGCCAGCGAAGCAAAGCGCGCTGCCGTTACCTCGCCGAACAGCGCCTCGTCGGCGGGGTTCAGCACCAGTTCCAGCACCTTTTTCTTCGGGTAGAGCTTCAGGCTGCCCGCCTCGTCCGGCGACTGGATCGAGAACATCGCGCCAAAACGCATCGCCTTGCCGAGGATTTCCGCGTCGCGCAGGTCTTCGGGCGGCAGCAGCGCGAACATCGGCTCCATCCGGCTGCCGGCGCGGCTGTTCTTGTAGCGGTGCAGCAGCGCGAGCCCGAGGAAGATCCGGTCCGGATGGCCAAGCCCGCCAAGGTTGGCGCGCGTGACGTTGTCGAAGCAGGCCTCGGCCCGGTAGTCGGGATGGGTGCGCCAGCTGGTATCGTGCAGCAGGCAGGCGGCCTTGACGATGCGCAGCCGTTCGGGCGGGGCCTTGGCGAAGATCGGCAGCAGGAAATCGTAGAGCCGGCGGCCAAAGCCGGGCAAGCGGGCCTGTGTCGCCTCGGCAAATCGGCAGGCCTCGATCAGCGGATCGCGGCGGCGCAGGCGGTCGGGCATCTGCTCGTAAAGCAGCCCCTCGCGGATGCCGTAGGAGGAGACGTCCAGTTCCTTGGGGCGGAAGGCGCGGATCAGTTCGGCCAGCACCTGCGAGGCGAGCGGCACCAGGTCCATCCGTTCCGCCGAGGTGCCGGTGCGGGCGCGCAGCGTGGCCAGATCGCTCTGGCCGATCCAGTCGACCGTTTCCAGCAAGGAGGCCGGGGTCATCCGGTATTCATGCAGCACCGTCATCGGGTAGGAGCGACGCTCCATATCCAGCCGGGCAATGGCGCGCCAGCTGCCGCCGACCAGATAGATGCGGTCATGCTGGCGGCCGATCTGTGCCTTGAGGCCCGACATGATCGCCGCGATATGGGCCTTGAGCGCCTTTTGCCCGCCCTCGACCTGCTGCAGGCGGAACGGCCCCAGCGGCGAGGTCACGCGGCGGCCGATGGCGCCATTGGCCACCTCGGCCAGTTCCATCGAGCTGCCGCCGATGTCGCAGACCAGCCCCTCGGCCTCGGGCCAGCCCAGAAGCACGCCCTGCGCAGAGAGGCGTGCCTCCTCCTCGCCGTCGATCACATGCAGGCGCAGGCCGGTCTCGCGCAGCACCTCTGCCTGAAATTCGGCGCCATCCTCGGCCTCGCGCACCGCCGCTGTCGCAACGCAGGTGAGGGGCGCCATCTTCATGCCCTCAGCCAGCAGCGCGAAGCGCTTGAGCGCGGCCAAGGCCCGCTCGCTGCCCTTGGGGTTCAGCCGGCCGGTGGTGGACAGGCCCTGACCCAGGCCGCACATGACCTTTTCGTTGAAGAAATAGGCCGGGCTGCGCGCGGCGCCGTCAAACACCACCATGCGGACAGAGTTGGACCCGACATCGACCACGCCGACCCGGCTGAGCGCGCGGGCCGATGGGTCCTCGAACAGAGGGCGGCCAAAGGGACCCCAGTCATCGCCGGGCGCCTCGGTCGTGCCATCCATCGGATCTTCCCCAGTTTCGGTCGTACGAGGGGCACCGCAGCGTGCGGCCTTGCCCTCCGAGTCACCCATGACAGTGCCGCCGCGACGCGGCAAGGTCAATGCTGACGCCAGCGTCAGCGCCCGGGCGGCAAAGCGTCTCATGCCTCAGTCCAGCGAATGCGCCAGCCGCGGCACATCCGCCGCGCCGGCCTTGCCGCGGCCGGACAATGAGGGGTTTTCCATGAAGAAGCGGTGGCAGCTGAACAGGTCGGTCTTGCCATCGGGCAGGGGTCGGACATAGGTGCCATCGGGCTGCAGAATCCAGCTTTGCGCCTCATCGGCGAGGTTGGCGGCCATGATCTGGTTGACGATCTGGGCCTTGACGGTGGCGTTCTTGATCTCGACCAGCGTTTCCACCCGGCGGTTGAGGTTGCGACCCATCCAGTCGGCCGAGGAGATGAACACCCGCGCCTTGCCCGAGGGCAAGCCATGGCCATTGCCGAAACAGACGATCCGGCTGTGTTCGAGGAATCGCCCGACGATGGATTTGACCCGGATATTCTCGCTGAGCCCGGCGATGCCGGGGCGAATGCTGCAGATGCCGCGCAGGATCAGGTTGATGCGCACCCCGGCCTGGCTGGCGGCATAGAGCGCGTCGATCACCTCGGGCTCCGTCAGGCTGTTCATCTTGGCCCAGATCTCGGCCGGGCGGCCGGCGCGGGCGTGGACCGCCTCGCGCCCGATCATCTCGACCAGCCGCGCCTTCAGCGAAATCGGCGAGATTGCGAGGTTCTCCAGCCCCGCAGGCTGCACATAGCCCGACAGGTAGTTGAACACCTTGGTCGCATCGCGCCCAAGCGCCGGATCGCAAGTGAAGAACGACAGGTCGGTATAGATGCGCGCGGTGATGGGATGGTAGTTGCCGGTGCCGAAATGGGTATAGGTCACCAGCGCATCGCCCTCGCGCCGCACGACAGTGCTGATCTTGGCATGGGTCTTGTAGTTGACGAAGCCATAGACGACATGCGCGCCCGACCGTTCCAGCCGGCGCGACTGGCGGATGTTCGCGGCCTCGTCGAACCGGGCTTTCAGCTCGACCAGTGCCGTGACCGACTTGCCCGCCTCGGCCGCCTCGCAGAGCGCGCCGACGATGGGGCTGTCGCGGCTGGTGCGGTAGAGCGTCTGCTTGATCGCAAGCACGTCGGGATCGGCGGCGGCCTGCTGCAGGAAGCGGATCACCATGTCGAAGGTCTCATAAGGGTGGTGCAGCAGCATGTCCTTTTGCCGGATGGCGGCGAAGATGTCGCCCTCATGGTCCTGCACCCGTTCGGGCACGCGCGGCACGAAGGGCGGCCATTGCAGGTCGCGGCGGCTGTCGAGCACCAGTTCCTTGAGGTCGGCCATGCCTAGAAGGCCCTTCACCTCGACCACCTCGTCGGGGGTGACGTCCAGCTCTTCCATGATCAGCGCGCGCAGGGCGTCTGGCGCGCCGGTGGTGATCTTCAGGCGGATCACCTCGCCGCGACGGCGGCGCTTCAGCGCGGTTTCGAACTCGCGCACCAGATCCTCGGCCTCTTCCTCGACCTCAAGATCGCTGTCGCGCAGCACCCGGAAGGCGCAATGCCCGGTATCGGCATAGCCGGGGAACAGGCTGTCGAGATGCAGCAGCAGCAGCTCTTCGAGCGGCAGGAACCGCGCCTCACCCTTGCGCCCCTCGGGCAGGGCGATGAAGCGGGGGATCTGTTGCGGGATCGGCAGCAGGGCTTGCAGCGGGCGGCGGTCGCTGACCCGCTCCAGCTCCAGCGCGAGGCAGAAGCCGGTATTGGGGATGAAGGGAAACGGATGCGCCGGGTCGATGGCCAGCGGCGAGAGCACGGGGAACACCCGGTCGAGGAAGAACTGGTGCAGGAAGGCGCGATCGCGCACCGTCAGCCGGGCGCGGGTCATCAGGCAGATGCCGGCCTTCTGGTTCTCGCGCCGCAGCCTGGTCCAGACCGTCTGCTGCATCGCCATCAGGCGCCGCGCCTCGGCATTGATCTTCACCAGCTGCTCGGCGGGTGTCATCCCGTCATCCGAGGGCTGGCTGCCGCCATTGCGCACCAGCTGGCGCAGGCCGGCAACGCGGACGGTGTAGAATTCATCGAGGTTGGTGGCCGAGATCGACAGGAATCGCAGCCGTTCCAGCAGCGGCACCCGCGGGTTGCGCGCCTCGTCCAGCACGCGCCAGTTGAAGGCCAGCCAGCTCAGCTCGCGGTTGAAAAACCGTTGCGGCCCGTCGCGGCGGGCTGGGGCAATCGTCTGCGCCTTCGGAAACGGGGCGTTGAGGAAATCGGCTTGGGTCATGTGTGCTGCTCGGACTGCGCTTTTTTGCGTATGTTGTTGGGGGGCATTATGGGGGCAAGGGGTGCTGAGTGTCCAGCCGTGGCGGGGAGCCGCAAGGGCTCAGGCCTGCGCCATCTGGCTGGCTGCGAGTGCCCGGCTGACCGGTTTGCCCGAGGCCAGCGACGCCGCGTCGAGCCGTGCCACCAGATCGCGCGCCGCGGCCAGCGAGCGGTCCATCTGGGATACCAGCCAAGGGATCAGCGCTGGCGGCACAGCGACCTGCCGGTCGGCGAAGAGCTTGGCCAGCACCGCCGCCAGCAGGTCATCCCCCGGCGGATCGAGCGTTGCGGTTGCGGTGCCCTGCATCCGGCTGGCAAGGTCGGGCAGGCGCAGAGACCAGCGCGAGGGGGCGCTGGCCGCCGTGATCAGCAGCCGCCCGCCCTCGGCGAGCACGAGGTTGTGGAGGTGGAAGAGCGCCGCCTCGGCCGCGTCATATCCGGCAATCCTGTCGGCATTCTCGACCGCCACCACGCCCGCGGCCGCCAGCGCCGGCACGTCGGCCAGTGGCAGCTCGGCGGCGGGCACGATTTCCGCCCCGGTCTCGGCCGCCCAGACATGCGCCAGATGGGTCTTGCCCGACCCCTCGGGCCCCACCAGCACCAGCTTGCGCTGCGGCCAGTCCCGCCAGCCGTCGATCTGCGCCAAAGCCAGCGCGTTCGACGGGGCGACAAAGAAATCGCCGCGCCCCAGCGACCGGCGCGGCGGCAGATCGAAAGCCAGCTGCTGCGCCATCAGGTGTCCGTCTGTCCCTGCGCGCCCCCTGCGGGCAGGATCACCGCGCCGGTTTCCGGCTCCAGCCGCGGCCGCGCATTGGGGGCCAGCGACACCTCGACCCGGAAGTCGGGCTCGGGCGCGCTGTCGAGCCCGTTGTAGAGCTTGCTCTCGGTGTATTGGCTGATCAGGAACCGCGCGATCACCCCAAGCGCCGCCGCCACCGGCACCGCGACCAGCATCCCGGCAAAGCCGAACAGCGTGCCGAAGGCCGACAGCGCGAACAGCAGCCAGACCGGGTGCAGCCCGACCGAGCTGCCGACCAGCTTGGGCGTCAGGATATTGCCCTCGACGAACTGGCCCGATTGGAAGATCGCCCAGATCAGCGCGATCATCCACCACTCGCCCCAGAACTGGAACAGCGCGAGGCCGATGGCGAGCCCGCCGCCCACCAGCGCGCCGACATAGGGGATGAAGGTCAGGAAGCCGGCAATCGCCCCGACCACCAGCCCGAAGTTTAGCCCCGCCAGCGCCAGCGCCACCGAGTAGTAGACCCCCAGGATCACGCAGACCAGCACCTGCCCGCGCACGAAGCCGGCCAGCACCCGGTCGATATCCGAGGCAATGCGGCGGATGGTGGGGGCATGGTCGCGCGGCAGCCAGCCGTCGATCCGCGCGATCATCTTGTCCCAGTCCAGCAGCATGTAGAAGGCCACCACCGGCACCACGACGATGAACACCACGAAGTTCACCACGCCCATCGCCGAGGACAGCACCGTGGTTACCAGCTCTCCGCCGCGCGAGCGGATCATCTCGCCGATGCTGGCCAGCGTCTCGCGCAGCACGCTCTCATGGTCCATGATCGTCGGGAAGCGGGCGGCGAGGAAGGTCTGGAGCTGCCCCAGGATCGTCGGCGCGGTGTTGATGAGCTGCGCCAGCTGGCGCACCAGCGTCGGGATCACCAGCAGCGCGGCCAGGATGAACACCACCACGGCGATGATGGAGATGACGGCGGTGGCGGCGGTGCGCGACATGCCCGTCCGCTCCAGCCGGTCGGCGACCGGGTCCATGAAATAGGCCACCGCGCCGCCCACGAGGAAGGGCAGGATCACGTTGCCAAGGCCCCAGAGCACGACAAGGAACACGGCTGCGGCAACGCCCCAGTATTTCATCTGTTGCCGGACCGGCAGCGCCATGGTCGTCATCCTTCAAAGTTACCGCCGGGCACGAGGCCACATTCAAGTCATCGCCCAGCCTGCGCCGCGCTGCAAGCCCGCCTTGCCTCCGAAGGGCCATGTCAGCCTGAGTGACCAGCCCGCGTCAGCTTGCCTGACAGATGCGTATCGCATAGACGATGTGCAATCCCTCTTACCCACAGGTTCCGCCGATGCGCCTCTCCCGCTACTTCCTGCCCGTCCTCAAGGAAAACCCGTCCGAGGCGCAGATCGTCTCGCATCGCTACATGCTGCGCGCCGGCATGATCAAGCAGCAGGCGGCCGGCATCTATTCCTGGCTGCCGCTGGGGTTCAAGGTGCTGCGCCGGATCGAGCAGATCGTGCATGAAGAGCAGATCCGCGCCGGCCATATCCCCCTGCTGATGCCGACGCTGCAACCGGCGGACCTGTGGCGCGAGAGCGGCCGCTATGACGATTACGGCCAGGAAATGCTGCGCATCAAGGACCGTCAGGACCGCGAGATGCTCTATGGCCCGACCAACGAGGAGATGATCACCGACATCTTCCGCAGCCATGTGAACAGCTACAAGGACCTGCCGCTGACGCTCTACCACATCCAGTGGAAGTTCCGCGACGAGATGCGCCCGCGCTTTGGGGTGATGCGCGGGCGCGAGTTCCTGATGAAGGACGGCTACAACTTCGACCTGACGAAAGAAGATGCCCTCCACGCCTATAACCGCCATCTGGTCAGCTACCTGCGCACCTATGAGCGGATGGGTCTGCAGGCGATCCCGATGCGCGCTGATAGCGGGCCCATCGGCGGCGACGACACGCATGAGTTTCTGGTGCTGGCCTCGACGGGCGAGTCGGAGGTGTTCTATGACTCTGCCGTGACCGACATCCGCCTTGGCGCGCGCGAGATCGACTATGACGACAAGGCCCAGTGCCAGGCGGTGATGGAGGAGTTCACCTCGCTCTACGCCCGCACCGACGAGACGCACGATGCCGCCCTGTTCGACGCCATCCCCGAAGAGCGGCGCAAGTCGGCGCGGGGGATCGAGGTCGGGCAGATCTTCTACTTCGGCACCAAGTATTCCGAGCCGATGGGCGCCAATGTCGTCACGCCCGATGGTGCGCGGGTGCCAGTCCACATGGGCTCGCACGGCATCGGCGTCAGCCGTCTGCTGGGGGCAATCATCGAGGCGAGCCATGACGACAAGGGCATCATCTGGCCCGAGGGCGTGACGCCGTTCCATGCCGGAATCGTCAACCTCAAGCAGGGCGACGCGGGCACCGATAGCGCCTGCGAGGCGATCTACGGCGCGCTGAAGGCCAAGGGGCTGGACCCGCTCTATGACGACCGCGACGAACGGGCAGGGGCGAAATTCGCCACGATGGACCTGATCGGCTTGCCCTGGCGGATCACCGTCGGACCGCGCGGGCTGGCGGCGAACAAGGTGGAGCTGACCTCGCGCCGGACGGGCGTGAGCGAGGAGATGAGCCCGGAGGCGGCGGTGGCGCGGGTGGTGGAGATTTACGCGGGGGTGTAACGGCGAGCCCGAAGAAGAGGGGGCGCTGCCCCCCGTCTGCTGCGCAGACTCCCCCCGGGATATTTTTGCCAGCAAGAAGCCGGAAGAGATTGGCCCGCGTCAGGTGACCCTGGCGCGGGCTTTGTGCTCGGGGCGGTCCCAGAGGGCGCCGGCCATGACTTCGGCGAGGATCTCGGCGGCGCGCAGCACCTCTTCCAGCCCGATGTAAAGCGGGGTGAAGCCGAAGCGCAGGATGTCGGGGGCGCGGAAATCGCCGACAACGCCGCGGGCAATCAGCGCCTGCATGATCGCGTAGCCTTCGTTGTGGCGGAAGCTGACTTGGCTGCCTCTGTCCTGCGGGTCGCGGGGGCTGGCGAGGGTGAGGGTGGGGCAGGCGGCTTCCACGGCGGCGATGAACGCCTGACTCAGTTCGATGGATTTCGCGCGCACGTCGTGGATGTCGGCGATGTCCCAGACGTCCAGCGCAGCCTCGAGCGCGGCGAGTTGCAGGATCGGCGGGGTGCCGACGCGCATGCGCTCGATGCCGCGGCCGGGGCGGTAGTCGGGGTCGAAAGCGAAGGGCGCCTCATGCCCCAGCCAGCCGGAGAGGGCGGGGCGGGCGCGGTCTGCAAGTGCCTCTGACACATAGACAAAGGCCGGGCCGCCGGGGCCGGAGTTGAGGTATTTATAGGTGCAGCCGACGGCGAAATCGGCGCCAGATCCGGCAAGATCCAAGGGCACCGCGCCGGCGGAATGGGCGAGGTCCCAGACGGTCAGGGCGCCCGCTTGATGGGCGAGGGCGGTGAGGGCGGCCATGTCGTGGCGGCGGCCGGTGCGATAGTCGACTTCGGTGAGCATGAGGACGGCAACGGTGTCGTCGAGCGCCCCTGCCACATCCTCGGGGGCGACGGTGCGCAGGGTGTAGCCATCCCCCAGCGTGCGGGCGAGGCCCTCGGCGATGTAGAGGTCGGAAGGGAAGTTGCCGGTGTCGGACAGGATCACCCGGCGGGCGGGGTTCAGCTCCAGCGCCGAGGCAAGCGCTTGATAAACCTTGATACTCAGCGTGTCACCCATCACCACCGACCCTGCTGGCGCGCCGATCAGCCGGGCGACGCGGTCCCCGATGCGGGCGGGCTGGTCCATCCATCCGGCGCGGTTCCAGCCGGTGATCAACATCTCTCCCCATTCGTCGGTGACTGTCTGCGCGACCCGTGCGGCGGCGGCGCGGGGCAGGGGGCCGAGCGAGTTGCCATCGAGATAGATCATCCCCTCTGGCAGGTGAAACAGGGCGCGGGTGGCGGTGAAATCGGTTGTCATGGGGCCTCCGGTTGGTGGGGCGACGGTGCCGCAGGGGGCGGCGCGAGGCAAGATGGAACGGGATATGGACCCCATGCAGAAGCCATGCAGATACCATGCGCATGATTTGCGCATGGCGGATCACGGGCCCCCGGGGCGCAATCCGCTTGCGCTGGCCGCCCGCTGCGCCACTCTGGCCCGCGAACCGCCAACCGGAGTCACCCCCATGAAAGCGCTCAAGGCCCTCGACTATCCGCCGGTCTGGCTGGCGGGCTTCGCGGCGCTGGCCTGGGCGCTTGGTGCGGTGCCGCTGCGGGTGTTTGGCCCCTCGGGGGACACGGTCGGCGCGGTGCTGATCGGTGCGGGCGTCCTCCTGATGGCAGCGGCTGCGGCGCAGATGCTGCTGGCGCGCACCACGATCATTCCGCACCGGGAGCCGGGGGCGCTGGTGACCGGCGGGCTGTTCCGCCTCAGCCGCAACCCGATCTACCTTGCCGATGCGCTGGTGCTGGCGGGGGTGATCGTGCTGCGGGATGCGCCGCTGGCGGTGCCGCTGCTGCCGCTGTTCATGGCGGTGATCCAGAAGCGCTTCATCTTCGGCGAGGAGGCGCGGCTGCGCGCCGCCTTTGGGCCGGACTTCACGCAGTACGCCGCCCGCACCCGCCGCTGGCTGTGACCTGTGCGCACAGGCCCCGGGTTTCGGGTTGTTGCACTGCGGCGTTTCGCTTGTGATAGTTTGTTGCGCGATGCTATGACTTCGCGGCCAATTCAGGTCCACCGAGGCTGAAAAGCCCAATCGACTGGGGGAGAGACAGTGAAGATCGGGGCACCGAAAGAGATATTTCCGGGTGAAGCGCGCGTCGCGATGACACCTGACTCGGCCCTTCAGCTGCAAAAGCTGGGGCATGAGTGTTTTGTGGAAGCAGGGGCCGGCAAGGGCGCCGGGATTTCGGACGCCGCCTATGCCGGCGCCGGAGTGACAGTGCTGGCAGATGCCGCGGCGCTGTTCGCGGCGGTGGATGTGGTCGCCAAGGTGCGCCCGCCCGCGGAGGCCGAGGTGCAGATGCTGCGCGACGGCCAGACGCTGATTTCCTTCTTCTACCCCGCGCAGAACACCGAGCTGCTGGAGCAGGCCAAGGCGCAGGGTGCCACGGTCATCGCCATGGACATGGTGCCGCGGATCAGCCGCGCGCAGAAGATGGACGCGCTGTCCTCGATGGCGAATATCGCCGGATACCGTGCGGTGATCGAGGCGGGCAGCAATTTCGGCCGCTTCTTCACCGGGCAGGTGACGGCGGCGGGCAAGGTGCCCCCCGCCAAGGTGCTGGTGGTGGGCGCGGGCGTTGCCGGGCTTGCCGCGATCGGCACCGCGACCAGCCTGGGCGCCATCGTCCATGCCTTCGACGTGCGCCCCGAGGTGTCGGAGCAGATCGAATCGATGGGCGCGAGCTTCGTGTTCCTGGAGTTCGAACCCACGCAGGACGGTGCCGCCACCGGGGGCTATGCCGCCCCCTCCAGCCCTGAGTTCCGCGAAAAGCAGCTGGCGAAGTTCCGCGAGCTGGCGCCGGAAATGGACATCGTCATCACCACCGCCCTGATCCCCGGCCGGCCTGCGCCGAAACTGTGGACCGAGGATATGGTGGCGCTGATGAAGCCCGGATCGGTGGTGGTCGACCTTGCCGCCGAGCGCGGTGGCAATTGCGACCTGACCGTGCCGGACGAGAAGATCGTGAGCCCCAATGGCGTGACCATCGTCGGCTATACTGACTTCCCCAGCCGAATGGCGGCGCAGGCCAGTACGCTCTATTCCACCAACATCCGCCATATGATGACGGACCTGACCCCCAAGAAGGATGGCGCGATCTTCCACAACATGGAGGATGACGTGATCCGGGGCGCGACCGCGACCCATGAGGGCGTGATCACCTTCCCGCCGCCGCCGCCCAAGATCGCGGCGATTGCGGCTGCGAAGCCGAAGGAGAAGGTCAAGGAACTGACGCATGAGGAGAAGCGCGCGGCCGAGACTGCGGCCTTCAAGGCGCAGACCCGCAGCCAGGTGGGGATGCTGGTGATCGGTGGCGCGCTGATCCTGCTGGCCGGGCTCTATGCCCCTGCCAGCTTCATGAGCCATTTCATCGTCTTCGTGCTGTCGGTCTATGTCGGCGTTCAGGTGATCTGGAACGTGTCGCACAGCCTGCACACGCCGCTGATGGCGGTGACCAACGCGATCTCGTCGATCATCATCCTTGGCGCGCTGATGCAGATCGGCTCGGGCAACTGGCTGGTCGTGATCCTTGGCGCGGCTTCGGTGTTCATGGCCGGGATCAACATCTTCGGTGGTTTCATGGTGACGCGCCGGATGCTCGCCATGTTCCAGAAATCGTAAGGGGGCCGGGCTATGGATTACGGATTCACCACGGCGGCCTATGTGGTCGCGGCTGTCCTGTTCATCCAGTCTCTGGGCGGGCTGTCGGGGCAGGAAAGCGCCAAGCGCGCGGTCTGGTACGGCATCGCCGGCATGGCGCTGGCGGTCTTGGCCACGCTCTATGGTCCGGGTGCGGGCAACTGGTTGCTCTCGCTGGTCATGATCGCGCTTGGCGGGGCGATTGGCTGGGTCGTCGCGCAGCGCGTGCAGATGACCGAGATGCCGCAGCTGGTGGCGGCGATGCACAGCCTTGTCGGGCTTGCGGCGGTGTTCATCGGCTTCAACACCCATATCGAGATGTCGGCCGTGGCGGCGCTGGACGCTGCGTCCCGTGCCGCGCTGACGGGTTTTGCGGGGGTGATCGCACACAAGACGGGGGTCGAGATTTCGATCCTGCGGGTCGAGACCTTCCTGGGCGTGTTCATCGGGGCGGTCACCTTCACCGGGTCGGTCGTGGCCTTTGGCAAGCTGGCCGGCAAGGTGGATGGCAAGGCCAGGAAGCTGCCGGGCGGGCATATGCTGAACGCGGGGGCGGCGCTGATCTCGCTGGTGCTGCTGCTGGTCTACCTGCAGACGGGCAGCACGCTGGCGCTGCTGGTGATGACGCTGGCGGCGTTCTTCATCGGCTATCATCTGATCATGGGCATCGGCGGCGCCGACATGCCGGTGGTGGTGTCGATGCTGAACTCCTATTCGGGTTGGGCAGCGGCGGCCATCGGCTTCAGCCTGGGCAACGATCTGCTGATCGTGGTGGGGGCGCTGGTCGGCTCGTCTGGCGCGATCCTCAGCTACATCATGTGCAAGGCGATGAACCGTTCTTTCGTCAGCGTGATTCTGGGCGGCTTTGGCGGCACCACCGGGCCGGCGATGGAGATCTTCGGCGATCAGGTGGCAATCGATGCGGACGGGGTGGCGGCGGCGCTGAACGATGCGGATTCGGTCATCATCGTGCCGGGTTACGGCATGGCGGTGGCGCAGGCGCAGCAGTCGGTTTCCGAGCTGACGCGCAAGCTGCGGGCGGCGGGCAAGACTGTGCGCTTTGCCATCCACCCGGTTGCGGGGCGGCTGCCGGGGCACATGAACGTGCTGCTGGCGGAAGCCAAGGTGCCCTATGACATCGTGATGGAGATGGACGAGATCAACGAGGATTTCCCCTCGACCGACGTGGTGATCGTGATCGGGTCCAACGACATCGTGAACCCCGCGGCGCAGGAAGATCCGAACTCTCCCATCGCCGGGATGCCGGTACTGGAAGTGTGGAAGGCCAAGCAGGTGTTCGTGTCCAAGCGCGGGCAGGGAACCGGCTATTCCGGGATCGAGAACCCGCTGTTCTTCAAGGAGAACACGCGGATGTTCTATGGCGATGCCAAGAAGTCGCTGGACCAGCTGTTGCCGATGATCGGCTGAACTTTGGCTTTGAGAATGCAGGGCGCCCCGCGGTTGCGGGGCGTCTTGCGTTTCGGGCGTGGAAGAAGGGGGGCCGTCTGCCCCCCTTCACCCCCCGAGGATATTTGGAAAAGGCAAAGGGCAAGGGGCCGCCCCCGCCTGCTTTGCCTTTTCCAAATATCCTCCGGGGGTCCGGGGGTGGAAAACCCCCGGCGTTGGGGCCGGGCACAGCCGGGTGCGTTGCACAAAAGCAAGTATGCGGAGGGATGCCGCAGGGCGTGGCGATTTGCGCGCGCGGGACTGAGGCCGCGCGCGGTAATCCTGCATCGATGAGGAGCCGAAGATGATCCCGTTACAAGACCACCCCCTGCGCTATGCTCTGACCAACGAGCTGCATGCGCGGCCCTTCCCCTCGCTGGAGGCGCCCTGCGAGGCGGTGTATCTGGCGATCAAGCAGCCCGTCGATGCCGCGAACCGCGACCGGGGCGCCGACCGGGCGCATCTGCTGGCGCTGCTGGACCGGCATGGCGCGGTGCATCCGCAGCCGGGGGCGACGCATTTTTCCAGCATGCTGGGGCGGCATGACCTGAAATGGGAAAGCCATACCGAGTTCGTGACCTATTCGGCCTTCTGGTCGGGGCTGGCAGAGCGGGCCTTCGATCCGGCGCTGGCGGAGGTGTTTCCGGCGGCCTGGCTGGCCGAGGCGCCGGGCAAGCGGCTGGCGGCGGTGACGATCCGGGTGGAGTTCATGCCCGAGGACCCGGCGGAGATCAACGCGCGGCTCGACCAGTGGTTTGTGCCTGAAAGCCTGGCTTGCGCCACGATCATCGAGGGCGCGGCGGTGGCGGCGGGGGATTTCCGCATCGATGCCGCGGGGCAAATGCGCTTTGCGGTCTTCGTGAAGCCCGGCACCGGGGCGCGGCGGGTGGGGCGGATCGTGCAGCGGCTGTGCGAGGTGGAGACCTACCGCGCCATGTCGATGCTGGGGCTGGGGCGGGCGCGGGAGCTGACCGCGCGGTTGAATGCGCTCGACCCGCAGCTGTCGTCGCTGGTGGTGGGGATGACGGATGAGGCACGGCCCGCCGAGGAGGTGCTGCACGCGTTGCTGGCGGTTTCGGCCGAGCTGGAGGCGCTGGCGATGCAGCACAGCTTCCGCTTCGGCGCGACCGGCGCCTATGAGGCCATCGTGCTGCAGCGGATCGAGGTGCTGCGCGAGACGCGCTTCGAGGGGCGGCAGACCTTTACCGAATTCTTCATGCGCCGCTATGACCCCGCGATGCGCACGGTGAAATCGGCCGAGCGGCGGCTGGTGCAGATGGCGGAACGCGCCACCCGGGCGGGGGAGCTGCTGCGCACGCGGGTGGATGTGGAGCGCTCGGCCCAGAACCAGCGGGTGCTGGAGAGCATGGACAAGCGCGCCGATCTGCAGCTGCGTTTGCAGCACACGGTCGAGGGGTTGTCGGTGGTGGCGATCAGCTATTACGCGGTGAGCCTTGCCGGCTATCTGGTGCTGCCCTTTGCCGAGGCGGCGCATCTGCAGAAGTCGCTGGTGACGGCCGTGCTGGTGCCGCTGGTGGTGGCGGCGGTCTGGCTGATGGTGCGGCGCATTCGCAAGGCGATGCATTAGGGCCGGCGTTTCCGCCGGCCCCGAAGGTCAGCGTCCGCGGATGCGCGGGTCGAGCGCATCGCGCAGCCCGTCGCCGATATAGTTGACGCTGAGCACCGTGAGCGAGATGGCGATGCCCGGCAGGATCACCCGCATCGGATACAGCTGGATCTGGTCCACCGCATCGAACAGCAGCCGCCCCCAGGTCGGGAAATCCGGCGGGAAGCCGAGGCCGAGGAACGAGAGCGCGCTTTCGGTGATGATCGCGCTGGCGATGCCGAGCGTGGCCGAGACCATGATCGGGCTGAGCACGTTGGGCAGGATGTGCCGGATGATCATCTTGAACGGCGAGGTGCCGATGGAGCGGGCGGCGAGGACGAATTCCCGCTCCTTCAGCGCCAGCACCTCGCCGCGGACGATGCGGGCGGTCTGCATCCAGGACGTCACGCCGATGGCGCCAACGATCAGGATGAAGATGCCCGTCTCGGGGCCGAAGCGCTTGGACAGCGGTTCACGGAACAGCATCACCATGACCAGCAGCAGCGGCAGCAGCGGCAGCGCCAGGAACAGGTCGGTCAGGCGCATCAGGAGGCCGTCGAGCCGGCGGAAGAAACCGGCCGAGATGCCGATCACCGTGCCAAGGAAGATCGACAGCCCCATCGCCGTCATCCCCACGGCGATGGAGACCTTGCCGCCAGCCATCAGCCGCGCCAGCATGTCGCGCCCCAGCTGGTCGGTGCCAAGCGGGTGGCCCATCATCGGGCCCTTGTTGCGGTTGCGCATGTCGACGAAGGTGGCGTCCACATGCCAGATCCAGGGGCCGACGATCACGGCGGCGAGGATCAGAAGGAACACGATCAGCCCCAGCATCGCGCCGCGATGGCTGCGGAACTGGCGCCAGACATCGCGCCACTGGTTCGAGGGGGACTCGGCGGGCGCGGCGGCAGAAACGAGATTGGTATCAGTCATAGCGGATCCTCGGGTCCAGGATGCCGTAGAGGATGTCGGCCACCAGGTTGAAGAGCACGATCAGGATCGCGAAGATGAAGGTCAGCGTCTGCACCATCGGCAGGTCATTGGCGTGGATTGCGGTGATCAGCAGCTGGCCAAGGCCGTTCACCTTGAACACCTGCTCGGTGATGATCGCGCCGCCGAAGATGGTGGGCACGCCAAGCGCGATGACCGTCACCACCGGGATCATCGAGTTGCGCAGGACGTGGGTGAGGACCACGACCCTCTCGCGCAGCCCCTTGGCGCGGGCGGTGCGCACATAGTCCTGCCGCAGGTTGTCGAGCATCGAGGCGCGCATGAAGCGGCTGATCTGGCTGGCGTTGTAAAGCGCCAGCACCATCACCGGCATCGCCATCTGCCGCAGCTGGAAGACGAAGCTGTCCCAGTCGGTGACCTTGTGGGTGGTGTTGTAGATCGAGGGGAACCATTGCAGGTTCACCGCGAAGATGATGATCAGCACCACGCCGGTGAAGAAGGTCGGGACCGAGAAGCCGATCATCGAGATGAAGGTGCCGATCTGGTCGAACCAGCTGTATTGCTTGTAGGCCGAGAGGATGCCGATGGGCAGCGCGATGGCGACGCCGACGACATAGGCGAGGCCGACGACCCAGAGCGTTTGCGGGATGCGCTGCGCGATGATGTCGGCGACCGGGCTGCGGGTCTGCCATGAGATGATGCGCTGTGCGTCGCCGCCGAGATTGGTGCCGAACATGGCGTCGAGGATATGCATCGGCTCGACGATGAAGAACTGTTTCAGCCACAGCGCATAGCGGATGTGGATCGGCTCGCCGAGGCCGAGCGCCTCGCGCATCTTCTGCTTGACCTCGGGCGGGACGGTCAGCGGCATCTGCGCCATCGGATCGCCGGGGGCGAGGTCGAGCAGCAGGAAGATGATCAGCGAGATGAACAGCAGGGTGGGGATCGCGATCAGCAATCGGCGAAGGGTATAGGTCAGCATGGGGCGGCGCCTTTGGTCAGCGGTCCACAGGAACGTCTTGGCGGGAGGAGAGGGCATGTGCCGCGGCACCCCGGTCCGAAGGCCGGGGTGCCGCGGTCAGGCGAAGTTGCCCGCCTTACTTGATGCGATACCAGTCAGCGGCATTCCACAGCTCGCTGTCCCAGGTGTTCAGCACCACGCCGCCGAGCGTGTTGGAATGCGCCGACAGACGGCCGCGATCCACCAGCGGGATGATGACCATGCTGTCCTTGGTCAGCATGTCGTTGAGCTTGCGGGCGATCTCGCCGCGCTTGTCCAACTCGCCGGTCTTGCCCAGTTCCTCGATCAGCGCGTCATAGGCCGGGTCGCAGAAGCGGTTGATGTTCTCGCCCTGCCACTGCGTTTCAGGCTTGGGCGCCTTGTCGCAGGTATACATCGCAAGATAGCTTTCCGGGTCGGTGCCGTCGAAGTTGTTCGCGTACATTTCGACATCGGCATAGAACTTCTGGAAGGTGTCGGGCGAGCCGGGGTCGCCGCCGAAGAAGACCGAACCGTCAACGTTCTTCAGTTGCACCTCGACGCCGAGTTCTTCCCACCACTGCTTGATGATCGCCTGGAAGTCCTGGCGCACGGCATTGACCGAGGTCTGGTAGACGATCGAGAACTTCATCCCGTCCTTGTCGCGCACGCCGTCGCCGTCGGTATCGGTCCAGCCGGCTTCATCGAGCAGCGCCTTGGCGCCTTCCATGTCCTGCGGGATGCAGCCGGTATTGTCGGTCGAGGCGAACATCTCGGGCGCCGGGACCAGGTTGCAGGTCGGGCGGCCGGCCTCGCCATAGCCGATGTCGGACAAGAGCTGGCGGTCGATGGCCTTGGACAGCGCCGTGCGCACGCGGATATCCGAGAAGATCGGGTGCGGGTGCATTGCGGTCGAACGCTCGCCTTCCGGCAGGTCGGGCGAGGGGTCGGTCATGTTGATCTCGATCCGCTCGACCAGGGTGCCGAAGGCGTTGACGAGCTGGCCCTTGCCGCCCTTGAGCATCTCTTCCAGCACCTCGGGGGCCAGCTGGGTGTTCCAGGCATAGTCGAACTCGCCGGTTTCCAGAACCGAACGGGCCGCCGCTGCCGCATCGCCGCCGCCCTTGAAGGTCATGGTGGCGAAGGCGGGCTTGGCCGGGTCGCGGTATTCTGGGTTGGCCGAGAGGCTGATCACGTCATTGGGGCGGAACTCGTCCACCTTGAAGCCGCCGGTGCCGATGGGCATGAAGTTGGCATCGGTGCATTCGGGCGCGCGGGCGCCGAGGCAGTCTGCGAATTGCGCCTTCTGGATGATCGGCGACTGCCCGCCCGAGAACGGGCCATAGGGGAAGGGCTTGGGCGCCTCGAAGGTGACGACGACGGTCAGCGGATCGGGCGCCTCGACCTTGCTCACGCCCTCGAACTTGGCCAGCTGCGCGCAGCCGCCTTCGGGATGCATGCAGTATTCGGCGGTGAAGACCACATCCTCGGCGGTGAAATCGGTGCCGTCGGACCATTTCAGGCCCGGCTTGATCTTGTAGGTGATGGTGGTCAGGTCTTCGGACACGCCGCCATTCTCGACCGTCGGAACCTCTTCCACCAGCCAGGGCAGCATGGCGCCGGTCTGGTCATAGCGGATCAGCGGTTCAAGGATGAGGCTGGCCGACTCGATGTCCTTGGTACCCGAGGACAGGTAGGGGTTCAGGATCGAGGGCGCCTGCGAATAGATCACGTTGACATGACCATCCGCCCCGCGCTCCGCCATCGCGGCGGGTGCGAGGGCGAGTGTCGCGCCCGCGCCCAGTAGAAGCGTCATCAATTTCATTTCTCTCTCCTTGTTGGGTAGATCCGCGCGTTTTCGCGTCGGGGGTCACGTCGATGTCGGGAATTGAACCGCGGGTCCGGCCTTGGCGGCACGCCTTGCGCGTGTCTGGCACCTGGGACCGGGCGGCTGTTTCTGTGGCACGGCTTTCTCGCCTGTCCTTGTTGTTGGCAGTCCGGGTTGTAGGCAGTCCGGGTTGTAGGCAGTCCGGGCGGGCTGTCCCGACATCGTGCAATTTTCGATACAAGCCGCGGAAAAAGGCAAGAGGCTTGTGCCTTGACCTCGCTTCCCCGCGCAAAGCCGCTTCGCGCCGCGTCATCCCCTGCGCCTGTTTGACTTTTTGGTCAGCTTCTCGCTAGCGTGACAGGCAAGGTCGCGATGACGGCCGTTTCCGGTTCACCTGACAGGGGCCCACACAATGCTCGATCTGACCGATTCTGTAGCGCCCGGCGATGCACGCCCGCCGCTGGTGGCGATTCGCAACCTGCGGGTGGAGTTCGAGACCAATGACGGCACGGTGCTGGGGGTGGAGGATGTCAGCTTCGACATCGCCCCCGGCGAATGCGTCTGCGTGGTGGGCGAAAGCGGGTCGGGCAAGTCGGTGTCCTCACTGTCGCTGATGCGGCTGGTGGAGTTCGGCGGCGGTGAGATCGCGGGCGGGTCGCTGATGTTCCAGCGTGGCAGCGGTGCCGCCGTCGATCTGGCCAATGCCGAGCCGGACCTGATGCGCCAGATCCGCGGCAATGAGATCGGGATGATCTTTCAGGAACCGATGACCTCACTCAACCCGGTCTTCACCATCGGCCGGCAATTGACCGAGGGGCTGCGCGTCCACAAGGGCATGACCCGGGCCGAGGCCGATGCCCGCGCGCTGGAGCTGCTGCGCATGGTGCGGATGTCAGAGCCCGAGCGGCGGCTGAAGCAATATGCGCATGAGCTGTCGGGCGGGATGCGGCAGCGGGTGGTCATCGCCATGGCGATGGCCTGCGAGCCGCGGCTACTGATCTGCGACGAGCCGACGACGGCTTTGGACGTGACCATCCAGGCGGAAATCCTGGCGCTGATCGACCGGCTCAAGCGCGACAAGGGCACGGCGGTGATGTTCATCACCCATGACATGGCGGTGGTGGCGCAGATGGCCGACCGCGTCGTGGTGATGTATCGCGGCAAGAAG
>Ga0209347_1003045_pt1 | contig 20483 bp, 17 predicted proteins | sample AutmiccommuBRH23_FD_187382 | JGI IMG/M metagenome (GOLD analysis project Ga0209347, IMG submission 187382) | Deep subsurface microbial communities from Mt. Terri, Switzerland - Autotrophic microbial communities BRH/23 (SPAdes) (version 2) | ecosystem: Environmental > Aquatic > Deep subsurface >...
TGTTTATGGCTTGTTAACTATCCTCTTTTATGGTACTTGCCTTTGTTGTCACCGCGTTGGGACTTTTTCTCTTCGTACTCCGGCAGAGCTTCTTTACGAGATAGTTTTAACCTACCTTGATGGTCAAAACTAATTGCTTTGACGGTAATAGTATCCCCTTCTTTAACTATATCCTCAACTTTCTCCACTCTCTCCATTGCAAGTTGAGATATATGAACCATTCCCTCTTTACCCGGTAGGCCAAGGATACCTGGTATAACTTCTACAAAAGCGCCAAAATCAGTAACTTTTATTACTTTTCCAAGGTAAATCTTACCTGTCTCGACCTCTTGAGTAAGAGACTTGATGATTTTCATTGCGTTGTCCCCTGCTTCTCCATCAATAGCGGCAATGAATACCCTTCCATCATCCTCAATGTCTACTTTTACACCAGTTTCATCGACAATTTTCTTAATAGTTTTTCCACCGGGACCAATGACGTCGCGAATTTTTTCGGGATCAATTTGCATTTGAATAATCCTTGGAGCGTGTTGAGATAGTTTTTCTCTCGGTTCCTTTATTGTTTCCAACATCTTACCCAAGATGTGCATTCTTCCTCGATTGGCCTGCTCCAGGGCCTGTTTAAAAATTGCCAAGTCAATACCGGCAATTTTCATATCCATTTGGAGAGCAGTAATACCGTTTTTCGTACCGGCAACCTTAAAATCCATATCTCCAAGTGCATCTTCAACCCCTTGAATATCTGTCAATATAGCGACAGTATTTTCTTCTTTAATTAACCCCATTGCTACGCCTGCAACTGGTTCTTTAATAGGTACGCCAGCATCCATTAATGCCAATGTACTGCCGCAGACACTTCCCATAGAAGTAGAACCATTAGACCCAACTGCTTCAGATACCAAGCGAATACTATAAGGGAACTGACTCTCACTAGGCAGCATTGGTTCCAATGCTCTTTCAGCCAAGGCACCATGCCCAATTTCTCTCCGACCGGGTCCCCGCATAGGCCTAGCCTCGCCAACACTATAGGGTGGGAAATTATAGTGATGCATATACCTTTTTGACTCTTCGATGCCTATTCCATCAATAATCTGCCCTTCTCGAATAGTGCCCAATGTAGCAACTGTAATTATCTGGGTTTCACCACGTGTAAATAAACCTGAACCGTGTGTCCTTGGTAGTAATCCCACCTCTGTCCAAATAGGTCTTACCTCTTCCAAACCACGACCGTCAATCCTTATTGATCGATTTATCATGATACTACGTAGAATTTCTTTTTCCTTACTACTTATTATTTGCTTAACCTTTTTTTCAAAACCTTCAATAGTTTCACCCATAGAATTATATTGTGCCAATAATTTTTCTTTTAACTCATCCTTTGCTTTGGAAATCCGATCTTCACGTTGCTGCTTCATAAGACTGAAGCAGCCTTCAAGCATATCTTTAATAGGTTCATCACACTTGGCGGCAATTTCATTAGCAATCTCTTCCGAAAGCTCACTCGAAATTACTTCGTATTTTTGTTTGGCATAACCCTTCTCTAGGGCCTCTTGCCTAAACTCATCAATAAATTGCGTGATTTTCTTTATCTCCTGGTGCCCTTTTTCAATAGCACTTAAAACTACCTCTTCACTTACTTCCTCAGCACCGGCTTCCACCATCATTACAGCATCTTTGGTTCCTGCCATAACTAACCTTAATTTACTTTTTTCAGCACTGTTCACACCAGGGTTTACCACTAATTGACCTTCCGTATATCCCATTTCTACAGAACCAATAGGTCCTTGGAAAGGAATGTCTGAAATAGTTAGTGCCGCTGACGCGCCAACCATGGCTGCAATATCCGGAGGATTATCCTGATCAACGGACATTACGGTTGCTACAACCTGAACATCGTTACGATAATTTTTAGGGAAAAGGGGTCTGATCGGTCGATCAATTAACCTTGCCGTTAATGTGGCCTTTTCGCTTGGTCGTCCTTCCCGTTTTATAAATCCACCTGGAATCTTTCCAACAGAGTACAGTCTTTCCTCATAGTCCACCGTCAGTGGGAAAAAGTCTATCCCTTCACGCGGGCCCTTTGAGGCAGTTGCCGTAACTAAAACTATCGTATCGCCATAACGAACAATAACGGAACCACTGGCCTGATTAGCTATTCTACCAGTTTCAAGAATTAGCTCCCTTCCTCCAATTGTCATTGCTTTTGTCAATCCTACTTTGTCCAATTGCATTAAACACTAAAACCTCCTTAAAATCTCTTTCTTATAGAAACTTGTCTTAAAAGATAAAATTTCCACATTACTTATATTATTTCCTTCATTATCAGAAAAAAATACCATTTTTAATAAGTTGTTGAAGTTGTTAGTAGATAATAACTATATGTCTGACTGTGTGTCATTTTATTCATTTAACAAATTTGCCTAAGTAAAGTGGTTAAACTAAAAATAGATAATAAAAATAGAGCGGTTATACCGCTCTACCTTCTAATACCTAATTGCTCAATAATTTGACGATAACGATCAAAATCATTATCCTTAAGGTAATTTAAAAGACCCCTACGTTTACCTACCATTTTTAATAAGCCACGTCTAGAGTGGTGATCCTTCTTGTGCATTTTCAAGTGTTCAGTTAAATGATTAATTCGTTTAGTCAATATGGCGATTTGCACTTCAGGCGAGCCCGTGTCAGACTCATGAAGTTTATAGTGATCAATAATTTCTTTTTTGTTTTCTACAGACATTGTCATGGTAAGTTTCACCTCCTTTTCTTATAATCGCCACAAACCAAGAAACCGTCGGAGGAACGAGCAACCTAGTTTATGGTTCACTTGGACATTATACAAAATAATGGACATAATAGCAACTTGTATTAATAATTTTAATTTATTAATACTAATCCTATCATTTTCCGATAATTGTAATTACTAATCGGCATGATGCCGTATCCTTTATTACTAAATCAAATACCCTACCGGAATCAGCAAAAAAATTTCTAAACCTAGTTGCTGATGGAATAAAACCAGGTATACCATAGGTCGCATTAATTATATCTGTTTCAATAATATTACTTTGTCTAAGTTCTTTTAACCTCTGCCTGGCGTGTTTAGTGATGATTATCCTCATTTGACCAACCTTCGAGACGCTTCAATTTAGGGTTGGTCAAAATAATTTTAAATTTTTAACCAAAACCCATCGTTATTTATTACTATGAAGGACTTGGTCAATTGTCTGGTAATGTTAACCAGTTAAATAGCCTCTAAAGCTATACTTTCAATAATTTTTTTGTGCTCTCTACATCCTCTTTGATTTGACCGACTAATTCGTTAATACCGGCAAAAGCTTTCTCATTTCGTAACCGATGCAGTACCTCCACATGCAGTTCAGAACCATAGATATCCTTATCAAAGTCAATTATATGGACCTCAAAGGCCATATCTTGATTAGTAAAGGTTGGACAATAGCCTACATTCATTACTCCTGCCTGAGAAAAGCCATCGCCATGTACCAAAACTGAGTATACTCCTGTAGATAGTATCACGTTCATATCGTGTAAATCTATATTTGCAGTTGGAAAGCCTAACTCTCGCCCGCGCTGGTGGCCACGTATAACTGTACCATGCAAAGTATAATTATGACCCAAATATTCATTAGCGGATCGGATGTCGCCATCCCTCAAACAAGCACGAATTAAGGAACTGCTAACTACTTCGCCATTAATTTTCACTGGTGATATTATTTTTAAAAAGTAGCCATATTTTTCTCCAAGATGTTCTAATAATGCAGGATTGCCTTGCCCACCATTACCGAACGTATAATTATAGCCTACAAAAATTGCCTTAGCATTTAACCGTTCCACTAATATTTTGGCTACAAAATCCTCAGGTTTAATTAGCGCAAATTCTTTCGTAAACGGAATTTCCAACAATAAATCTGGTCCCAGTTCTGCAACATAATGATATTTCTGCTGCCAATCACTTAAGAGATTTGGAGCATCGTTAGGTTTTAAAACCTGTAGCGGGTGTGGCTTAAACGTAAGTACAGCTGAATAGGCCCCATGCTGCTCTGCCCATAGTATTGCTTCTCTAATTAACTTTTGATGACCAACATGTACTCCATCAAAATTTCCTAAGACTAACGCTGATGGGCGGGAAAGGTTAAAATCTCCGGATATTGTGACAACTTCCACTTCGGCTCGCTCCTTTGTTTGCCATCCAAATATATTTCCTTGAAGACGATGCTTTAATTAAGCAACAAATAAAAGCACTGCTTGTACTTTACTTGGCAGCCCTTTTTTACATCTTTTTGAGCACCTACTTCTCAATAGGCCAAAAAACTTTACGCGGTTGCAATCCACCGTTCTCAGTGTATTTTAGATTACCTATTGCTACAAAATTATTTAAATGGTCATATACCCTAATCCGGCTCATTGAGTCCTTAGTTAAATTGCCATTAATAATGAACCCGCTTGGTTCAATCAAGTTTCCATGCGCTAGTTTCTTTTCATAAAACAAATCTTTCAGCAGCGCCTTTGGCCACGTAATTATAGGAGTATCCATTGGCAACAAGTACTCTTTACTATTGCAATTTTCTATTTCCTCTAGTATTTGAGCATCTTTTAATTTAAACGGCCCGACTCCGCTTCGAATTAAGAACCTCATAACAGCACCACAGCCAAGCTCTTGACCTAAGTCATGGCAGAGGCTACGAATATAAGTGCCTTTTGAGCAAATAACATCAAATACTATTTTAGGCTTGGTTAGTTTCAAATTTTCACTCACCAACGTCAAAGCCTCAATAGTAATAGGTCTCGCTTCCCTAGAAATAGTCTTTCCTTCTCTTGCCATTTCATATAGCTTTTTCCCATTAACCTTAATTGCAGAAGTCATGGGGGGAACCTGCCTTATGTTACCAGTAAATTTCGAAAATGCGGTTAGAATATCCTGTTCACTGAGTGGGGGAACTTTCCTCATTTCTAGAACCCTACCAAAAGTATCACCACTATCAGTGGCCCAACCAAGTTCCATTTCACATCTATATGTCTTTGGCAACTCCAAAACGTATTCACTTAATTTAGTAGCTTTACCAACCGCAATAATTAAACATCCGCATGCACCGGGGTCTAATGTTCCCGTATGCCCAATTTTCTTTTGGTCGAGATTTTTTCTAAGCCAATGCACCACATCGTGGGAAGTCATCCCCGGGGGTTTTAATACATTTATGAAACCGTCCATATAATCTCCCCAGTTATATTTTCTTTAGCTCTTCTTCTACCACTGAAGTAACCTTTGGGATTACGGTACTCAAATCTCCATCTAAAGAGCAGCCTGCAGCCTTAGTGTGGCCTCCACCGCCAAAAATGCCGGCAATATGGTTTACATCAGCTTGGCCTTTTGAACGGAAGGCTACTTTAACTCTATTTTTAGCAATCTGCCTAAAAAACAAGGCAATCTCTACTCCTTGAAGAATGCGAGGGTAATTTACCAACCCCTCACAATGTTCATTCTCAGCATTTAGTTTGTTCATCGTCCGCAAATCAACCCATATATACGCCATTTTGCCATCCTCACTCACAGAAAGTGTTGATAATGCTTTCTCCAGGAGTTTTAAGGCTATTAATGATTTGCTGTCATATATAGACTGATTAATTTTTCCAGGTTCTACTCCAGCTTCTAACAATTTAGCAGCAATTTCAAGGGTTTTGGGTTTAGTACTTTCATATTGAAAAGAGCCTGTATCGGTAGAAATTGCAACATATAACGCCTCAGCCATGTTTACATCAACAGAAACACCCAATGCCAGTATCAGATCATAAACCAGTTCTCCCGCTGCCGATACGGTACCATCAACTAGATTTAAATGTCCAAAATAGCTGTTACTTACATGGTGATCTACGTTAATCACAACAGGTTTTTCCTTGTGAACAAAATTCTGCAAGGCATCCCCTACTCTATCCAGTCCAGTCAAATCAACAGCAATACATAAACTAGGTACCGTTTTTAAAGCAGAAGGGAGTTGAATCTCTTCACTCCCTTTTAGAAATCTGTACTGTTGTGGCATTAGATCGTTATTAATCATTATAACTTTTTTACCAAGTGCTTTTAATGCCAGACCTAGAGCCAATGTTGAACCGATATTGTCTCCATCCGGTATAACATGAGAAGTAACCAGTATATAATCATGTTTTTTAATTTCGTTAACAATTTCATGCACTAAATTATTTTTCTTCATTCTGCTTTACCTCTGATAATAACTTTGAAATATGCGCACCATGTTCAATAGACTGATCTATTCGAAATTCAATTTCGGGTACATGTCTGAGTTTAATCCTATTACCTAATTCCCGCCTAATAAAAGTGGTGGCTTTTTTCAAGCCTTCAAGAGAATCAGATTTTTCTTTCTCATTACCCAACACACTTACATAAGCCTTCGCATGTCTTAAATCATTGGTTAGTTCAATAGCAGTTACGGTAACAAAACCGACACGCGGATCTTTTACTTGATCACGAATTATTTGGGCAACTTCCTTTTTCATCTGTTCAGCTACCCTATTGGATCTTAGGGAAGTCATGCACTTCACCCCAATCTATAATTCACGTTTTACTTCTTTGAAAGTGAAAAACTCAAAGATATCTCCATCTTTAATATCGTTATAATTCTCTAATCCTATACCACATTCATAGCCTTGAGCGACTTCTTTAACGTCATCCTTAAATCTTTTCAAAGAATCTATTTTCGCCTCATGAACTACTACACCATCCCTCACAACACGCACGTTAGAACGATTGGAAACCATACCATCGGTAACATAACAGCCTGCAATGGTCCCGGCTTTTGGTACCTTAAAAGTTGCTCTTACTTCTGCCTGCCCTTGAGATACTTCTATGATATCCGGATCTAATAATCCAGCCATTGCAGCTTTTATATCATCAATCGCTTCATAGATAACACGATACGTGTGAATGTCTATAGTTTCCTTTTCTGAAGCTTTACGGGCATTAGTGTCGGGTCTAACATTAAAGCCAATAATAATTGCATTTGAGGCACTGGCTAACATTACGTCTGTTTCATTAATTGCACCAACACCTTTGTGAATAATATTCACCTTAACTTCCTCTGTGGATATCTGTTCCAGTGACTGGCTTAACGCCTCTATAGACCCCTGAACATCACCCTTTACCACAATGTTCAATTCTTTAACCTCACCGGCCGCCATGCTGCTAAATAAGTCATCTAAACTAATCTTACTGGTTTTATTCAGTTCTTCTTCTCTTTTGATGGCCTGCCGCTTCTGTGAAAGGGCCCGTGCAGTTTTCTCATCCATCACTTGAAAGACATCACCCGCTTCGGGTAAATCAGACAAACCTAATACTTCAACTGGAAATGCTGGGCCAGCCTTTTTAACGCGCGTTCCTTTATCATCTATCATGGCCCGTACTTTGCCATATATGGTTCCTACAACTAAACTATCGCCAACCTTTAAAGTTCCTTTTTGCAGTAACATTGTTGCGACAGGCCCGCGTCCTTTGTCCAGCTCAGCTTCAATAACAATACCTCTGGCACTTCTATTGGGATTTGCCTTAAGCTCTTCCATCTCCGCAACCAAAAGAATCATTTCCAATAAATTATCTATACCTTCCTTTTTCAGCGCTGAAACGGGAACACTTATAGTGTCTCCTCCCCATTCTTCAACTACTAGCCCATGTTCGGTAAGCTCCTGTTTAACTCTATCAGGATTTGAGTCCGGCTTGTCGATTTTATTGATTGCAACAATAATTGGCACTTCAGCTGCCTTCGCATGATTAATGGCCTCAACTGTCTGGGGCATCACTCCATCGTCTGCTGCAACAACCAATACCGCTATATCCGTTGCCTGTGCTCCCCTAGCCCGCATAGATGTAAATGCTTCATGACCAGGTGTATCTAAAAATGTAACCTTTTTGTTGTTAACTTCAACTTGATATGCTCCGATATGCTGTGTAATGCCACCGGCTTCACCAGCAGTTACATTTGCTTGTCTTATAGCATCCAGTAGAGAAGTCTTACCATGATCTACGTGTCCCATCACTGTAACTACAGGCGGCCTAGCCTGCAAGTCACCTTCCGCATCTATAACATCGTCTAGTTCCTTAAGCCCTTGATCAACCTGAGCTTGATTAACTTCAACTCCAAATTCTTCAGCAACAATTTGGGCAGTTTTAAAATCAATTTCCTGGTTCAATGATGCCATCACTCCAAGCCCAACTATTTTAGTTATTAATGCAGTAACCTCTATTCCCATTAGTTCAGCTAATTCTTTGACAACGATTTTTTCTCCAATTTCTATTTCTGAAACCTGTGCTTTTTGTGTTTTTTGAGCTTTTTGAAAAGATGAAGCCGTTTTATTATTGTCTTTATTTTTGTAGTTTTTATCTTTATTGCTTTTCTTCTTAGTTTTGTTTTTATTTTCTTTTATTAAATTCTTCTTATCTTTCGGTTTACTATCCTTCGTGTCTTTCTGGCTTTCAGGTTGTTCCAATTGTTTTAAGTGATTAGTGACCCTTTCTATTTCTTCATCACTTAAAGTGCTCATATGTGATTTAATCTCAATGTTTAAATCAGTTAGTACTTTCATCAGCTGTTTGCTACCCAATTTCAGTTCCTTCGCAAATTCATAAACTCTTTTTTTAACCATCTTAACACCCCCTATATAAATGAAAAGGTTTTCCGCTACCAGCTCCCCTCAACTAAGTCATTAATTTTAGCCGCAAAATTTTTGTCGATTATTCCAATAACAGAACGAGGAGACTTCCCAATTGCCTGCCCCAATTCAATTTTATTTCCAACGGTACATACGGGAATACCGTAACAGCTAGCTTTTGATTGCATTCTTTCTGCAGTATTAAGCGCAGCATCCTTAGAAATAATTACTAGTTTGGCCTGTCTGCGCCGGACTTTTTCTAAAGTACTTTCCTCGCCGGAAACAAGTTTACCAGCTTTTTGAGCAAAGCCTAAAATACTTGCAATTGATTGTTCCATCATTGTACTTCCTTTGACAACTGTTCGTGTATTTCCGGAGATATGCTAATGGACAGTGATCTTTCTAAAGCTTTGGATTTAACAGCTTTACCCAGACAGTCTTGATTAGAACAAACATACGCACCCCGACCCGGTTTTTTCCCCGTTAGGTCTACATTTACTTCACCCTCCGGTGAACGTACAACACGTACTAAGGCACGTTTTTCTTTCCGCTCCCTGCATCCCAAACACATCCGCATGGGCACTTTTCTTTGAGAATGTGCCATTTATTAATCCTCCTCTAAAAGCATTACCTGTATTTGCTCATCGTTATCTTTGGGATTAATTTGTTGGGGGGTCACTTGGCTTTCACTTTTAATATCTATTTTCCATCCAGTTAACTTTGCCGCTAATCTTGCGTTTTGACCTTCTTTTCCGATTGCTAGTGAAAGTTGAAAATCAGGCACCACCACTTTTGCCACTTTTTCACTTTCATGTATATCTACCGACACTACTTTTGAGGGACTGAGAGCATTAGCGACATAAACCTCAGAATCTTCATTCCAGCGAACAATATCAATTTTTTCAGCATTTAATTCGTTGACAATACTTTGAACACGTAAACCTTTCGGTCCAACACATGCACCTACCGGATCAACTTTTTCATCCGTTGAGCTAACGGATACTTTTGATCTACTGCCTGCTTCTCTTGCAATAGAACGAATTTCCACTACTCCGTCATGTATTTCCGGAACTTCCATTTCGAACAACCGCTTTAACAATCCGGGATGGGTTCTTGAAACAATGATTTGTGGTCCCTTGGTGGTTTTCTTAACCTCTAAAATGTATGTTTTTACCCTATCACCTTGTTTGTATTGTTCCGTTGCGATTTGCTCAGTAGGAGCCAAAACTGCTTCAGTTTTTCCAAGGTCTATGTATACCGTATTACCTTCTATACGTTGAATGATTCCTGTGACTATATCATCCTCTCTACTTACAAATTCGTCAAAGATAACCCCCCGCTCAGCCTCTCGAATACGCTGTACAACAACCTGCTTGGCGGTCTGTGCAGCAATTCGCCCAAAATCACGGGGGGTTACTTCCTCCTCAATTATGTCTCCCAATTCGTAATTTGGATCAATTTTATGCGCCTCCTCGAGGGAAACCTCCGCCCTTTCATCGTCTGGATCTTCCACTATTGTTTTTCTTGCAAAAACCGCGATCTCGCCAGTTTCTCTATTAATATTAGTACTAACATTTTTCAAAGAACCAAAGTTCTTTTTGTAGGCCGAAATCAATGCAGCCTCAATGGCTTCAAATAAAACATCGGCTGATATACCTTTAGTCTTCTCTAAATCATGCAGCGCTTCAATAAATTCTGTATTCATTTTTTTACCCCCCCTTATTATTCCACTGATAAGTGAATTAAAGAAATTTTATTTAATGGTATCAACGTTATGTTGGCACCTTCGCTGATGGCTACTTGATTTTCATTCTTTAAACCTAATAATTTCCCTTGGAAACGTTTTTTTCCGTCTATCGGTCCGTAGGTGTTGGCAACAACATTATAACCGACATATTTTTTAAAATCTTCCTCTTTCTTTAAAGGCCTTTCTAACCCCGGAGAAGAAACCTCCAAAAAGTAACTGTTAGGTACAGGGTCCTCCTTATCCAATAAATCGCCTAAGGATCTGCTGATTTGTTCACAATCATTTAAACCTATTCCATCCGGATGATCTATGTAAACACGAAGGTACCATTCAGAACCCTCTTTCTTATACTCCACGTCAACTAATTCAAATTCTGTATTTTGAATAACCTTATTAACAAGATCCGTAACCACCATTTCCACACTACCAGCCACAGTAGCAACCTCCTTAAGCTTTAGATCAGTCTAACTATATTTTAACCTAATTCCTTACCATAATATACCGTCTTATACCCTTAAGATAAACGAAAGAGTGGGGCGACCCACTCTTTTCCTAAGAAGCCTAATCTTAAATACGGATACAGTATATCACAACAGGTAGATACTTACAAGTAAATACAGCATCATTAAGTTTGAACCATGTATCCGATAACTAACCGCCACTGGTTAGGCTTAACTAAAACATTAGATGGGAAAAACCACCTGATGTAAGTTTTCGCTTTATATCTCAGAAAAGAACCATTTGGTCTGATTCTGGCAGGTTATTAACAGTACCATGTTCTTTCAAAGCATCAATTATTGCTCTGGAAGCCTTACCTCTTACTTTTAAGTCTTCGATTGAAGAAAATGGCCGAATATCACGAGCCATAGAAATATTTTTAGCGACTTGGTCACCTACTCCCTGTAACCCGGCAAAGGGCACCTGCAACCCTTCCGGAGTAAGCAAGAACTTTGTTGCATGGGACTTATTCAAATCAACCGGTAAAACTTTAATGCCACGACAAAACATTTCCAGAGCTACCTCTAAAATAGTTAGAAGATTTTTCTCCTTCTGAGTAATATTATTTGCCTTTGATTCCAGTTCCTCGATTTTTGCACGAATTACTGATGGGCCTTGCACAATTAATTGTGCATCAAATTCATCAGCACGCACAGTGAAAAACGCAGCATAAAAAGCTTCGGGATAATACACCTTAAAGTAAGCTATTCTATAAGCCATGGTTACGTAAGCGACCGCATGAGCCTTAGGAAACATATACTTAATTTTATTGCAGGAATCAATATACCATTGGGGAATCCCATGTTTTTTCATCATTTCTACATATTCAGGTTCTAACCCTTTCCCTTTACGCACATCCTCCATTATTCTAAAGCTAATATCCGTTGATAGTTTATTGTATATTAAGAACACCATAATATCGTCACGAGTAGATATTACTTCAGAAATGGTAGCAGTATCGCTTCTCACTAGGTCCTGTGCATTATTTAGCCAGACATCTGTTCCGTGGGACAACCCGCTTATTCTTACCAGATCAGAAAACTGTTTCGGCTTAGTATCCAACAACATTTGCCTTACGAAGCGCGTACCGAATTCCGGAATACCAAAGGTGCCTACTTCTGACTTTATCTCCTTAGGGGAAATGCCTAATGCTGAGACTTCTGAAAACAAGGATATAACCTTTGGTTCATCTAGGGGAATCTTTTTTGCATCTATGCCGGTTAAATCTTCTAACATCTTGATAACTGTAGGGTCATCATGCCCAAGTATATCCAATTTTACCAACCTGCTGCTAATAGCGTGGTAATCAAAATGAGTGGTAATAGTTTTTGAACCTGTATCGTCGGCAGGTCTTTGCAAAGGAGTAAATTTATGTACATCCAAATTTTTTGGCACCACCATCAAACCACCCGGGTGCTGGCCGGTAGTCCTCTTTACCCCGGTAATTCCTTTCAATAGGCGATTTAGTTCGGCATTTTTTATTACTTTATTTTGGTCGGAAAAGTAATTTTTCACAAATCCGAATGCGGTTCTTTCTGCAACTGTAGCGATTGTTCCTGCTCTAAAAACATTATCCTTGCCGAATAAATCTTCTGTAAACTTATGAGCCTGAGGTTGGTATTCCCCGGAAAAATTCAAATCTATATCCGGCACTTTATCACCTTTAAACCCTAGAAACACCTCAAATGGAATGTCATGTCCGTCTTTTTGCAAAGGGTTCCCGCAGTTGGGGCAATTTTTATTGTTTAAGTCCACTCCAGAATTAACTGATCCATCGTTAATAAATTCACTATAACCGCAGGAACACAAATAGTGGGGTGGTAATGGATTAACCTCCGTAATCCCAGTCATTGTTGCAACAAATGAAGAACCTACTGAACCTCTGGAACCTACTAAATAACCGTCCTCATTAGATTTTTTCACAAGCTTGTGGGCAATTAGATAAAGCACGGCGAACCCATTGGATATAATTGCATCTAATTCACGTTCCAAACGTGCCTGTACCAGTTCAGGTAAGGGATCTCCGTATAACTCTTTTGCATTTTCATTAGCCATATTAATAATGTCCTGCTCCGCCCCAGGGATTTCCGGAGGGTATAAGTCATCTGGTATTGGCTTAACTTCATCTACCATTTCTGTAATTCTTTGAGGTTCCTTGACAACTACCCTCATTGCTTTTTCCTTACCTAAATGACTGAACTCTTTTAACATATCATCCGTTGTTTTAAAATATAATGGTGGCTGTTCCAAATCATCATATCCTTTACCAGCCATTAATATTCGTCGGTAGATGTAGTCAGAAGGCTCTAGAAAGTGCACATCGCCGGTAGCAACTACAGGCTTATTTAACTTATCTGCTAAATCTACCAATTTACAGTTCATATCTTGCAGGTCTTTTTCAGTTACCTTTCCCTGCCTTACTAAAAATAAATTATTTGCCGTTGGTTGAATTTCCACGTAATCATACCATTGAGCAATTTTCGCTAATTCTTCTCTTTCACCTTTCAGGTAAGCACGAACTAATTCACCTGCTTCGCACGCAGTGCCCAATAATAATCCGTTTCTATGTTCTTCTAGCAAACTTCTTGGAATCAATGGTTTTTTATAAAAATGCTGCAAATGAGATTCAGATACTATTTTGTAGAGATTTTTTAAACCATCCTGGTTCTTAACTAAGATGATAATATGATAAGATTGAACTTTATTCTCTTTTCTCCAATCATCTTCTACAAGATACCCCTCTAAACCATAAATTATCTTTACACCAAATTTTTTTCCGGCATTATGGGCCTCCGGAAAAGCCTGTAAAACCCCGTGATCCGTAATGGCAACTGCGGAGTGGCCCCACCTTGCTGCAGTCTCTATAACCTTATCCACCTGGGTTACAGCATCCAAGGAACTCATCTTGGTGTGTAAATGCAACTCAATCCGCTTGTCCTCTTCATTATCTTGTCTAAAAACAGGTTGAACTGCATTTATATCATTACAGAATAATGTTAGTTCTTGGGTATATTTATCATGTCTGACTGGTCCTCGTATTTTTAACCACTGCTCTTTTTCTAACTGGTTATACCAATTATCGGCTTTTTCTGCAAAGGCCTTTACTGTAATAGAATCTGAATAATCGGTAACATCAAATGTAATTAGGGTCCGTTCACTTTTAAGTTGTATAATATCCAACTCAATAACTTGCCCAGTGATTACCACTTCCTTTTCTTCTTCAGTGATTTTTCCTAGTGGTAAAACCTCTTTGCGCGTGCTGATTGTACGACCTTTGATGGCACCCGCTGAAACAGTATTTTGCTTTTGTGTTGTCTTCCTGTTAGTTTCCCGCGGCATCTCTTTGGGAACTTCTATTTCAACTGTAGATAAATAATTCTCTTTAAGTTGATTAGTATCCATATCTGCTTTATGGTTTTCTTTCAAAAACACTTCTATATCTTGGCCTAACAACTCAGATAGTCTTTTTGACAAAGCCTGGGAGAACCCTTTTTCGGTTAACGCATGAACTCCCATGGCATTACTTATTATTAAAGTTAAATTATTTTCATTAACTTTCCAATCTACATCCCATAACCATGTTCTTGCGTATTCATATAAATAACAAATTTCCTCCAACAGCAAATCCCAGTCTTTGCATAACTGGGATAAAGATATATGATCAAAACAATAGTCAATTTGAAACTGAATTTTTATATTGGTTACCTCTAATAATTGTTTTTCTATTCTTTGTATGCTGTCCCTGGATACCAAACCTCGAGACCTAATATTTAGCATCCATGATTTATTGGTCTGATCCACAACCACCTTAATTAATTCAGTTTCTGTTCCCATTAAATCTATAAGAACATTTGGTATTTCAAGTGTATTTTCTAACTTTGTAATCCAAAGGTTTTCCTCATGATTTCTGTATAGGTTAGCCTCTCCCACAAGTGTCCCTCCAAGATGTAAGCTGCTAATTTCTTCTAACACTTTGAGCAATTTCCCAGTACATTTTTAAGCGTGCTAAAAAGCCCTTAATCATCCCTAGTTTTTCTTCCTTCATCAAATGGGTCAGGTCCGCCAGTTCAACTTCCCGAACATTCAAATTGTGCTCTGCACTATATCTTGTTAAGGCCACTTCTACCCCAAAACGGGTTGCATCCAAGTCGCTTATCTGCTCAATAATTTCTCTTTTTACTGCTCTTTGACCCGATAGAAATGGTGCAAAAAACTGAGCCAAATCAGTAGTTAATCTTCCGTGTCCAAAAACACCAACGGTCATATCCTCCGCCTTACTCATCACCGGTACCAATAACTCTTGTATATGTTTCTCTGTTAAACCAATTAAATCTGCATCTAAAAATAAAATGATGTTGCCCACAGAGTTTTTTACACCTACCATCATGGCTCCGCCTTTACCAGTATTAGTAGGTAATGATATTACTTTAGCTCCAGCCTCCTCTGCAAGTAACGCGGTATTGTCTTCCGAGCCATCATCAACCACAATGACCTCTGCTACTGCTGAAAAGTTTTTGCTAACTCTTACTACATTTTCAATTGTTTTTTCTTCGTTATATGCAGGAATAATTATTGAAACATTGTTTATCATAACTTTTCACCCCTAAACGAATTATCTAATTCTATTCAAGGGTAGACTTATGGCGTATTACTGTCTACGAATTCCGGCCCTTGACCTTGTAATAGATTTTTTATCAATTTTTCAATAGCCGCAATTGCTTCTCCTTTAGCAACGGCTTGCTCTTCACCCGAATGTCTCAAACGAATATCTACTGTTCCCTCGTTGACCGTCTTTTTACCTACTGTCAGTCTAATAGGATAACCAAGTAGATCCGCATCCTTAAACTTAACTCCCGCTCTCTCATCTCTATCATCCAATATTACCTCAATACCGGCCTCTTTACAAAACTCATAAATCTCGTTGGCAGCAGAAACTTGGCCTTCATCCTTTGTCGATACAGGTATAATCACTACTTTTGCCGGAGCAATTGTTATAGGCCAAATAATCCCATCTGCGTCATGGTTTTGCTCAATAGCTGCTTGAAGAGTTCGGCTAACACCGATTCCGTAACAGCCCATGACAATTAATTGTTCTTTACCGCTCTCATCAGTATATGTGGCATTCAGCGCGTCGCTGTACTTTGTTCCTAATTGAAAAATTTGTCCTGCTTCAATACCTCTTGCACTTTCCAGCCTACCGCTGCATTTTGGACATGGTTCGCCTTCGCCTACCAAACGCAAGTCCACAACAGCATCAATCTTAAAATCTCTTTCTGGATGGACATTTTTATAGTGGCAGTCATTTTTGTTTGCACCTACTACGGCATTCGTTATCAGTGGTACTTCTTTATCAGCAATGGTCTTAATGTCAATCCCTATTGGGCCAACAAACCCAACATCCGCTTGACAAATACTTGCTACTTTTTCTGCATCTAACATTTGAAGCTCCAGACAACCTAAGTAATTTTGTAATTTTATTTCATTAACTTCCCTGTCTCCTCTGATTAACACCAACACTTCTTCATCGTCCGCCTGATAAAACAGGGACTTAATAAAATGTTTAGGGTTTAGTTTCAAAAATCCAGCTACTTCTTTAACGCTCCTAAGGTTTGGCGTATCTACAAGCTCTTTATTAAAAGCAGTCTCCCCAGTCAATGTTTCAGGAATAGCTTCCGCACTCTCAATGTTGGAAGCATAATCGCAATCGTTACAATAAACTACCCCTGCTTCCCCTGAAGAAGCCAATACGACAAACTCATGAGAAGTATTACCCCCGATAGCTCCCGAATCTGCTTCAACAATCCTAAATTTCAACCCACATCTCTTAAATACGTTGCAATAAGCTTTATACATTTTATGGTAACTCTCTTGCAGTCCCTCAAAGTCTTTATCAAAAGAATATAAATCCTTCATAATAAATTCTCTACCTCTCATTAATCCAAAGCGAGGGCGTTTCTCATCCCGGTATTTATTTTGAATTTGATATAATAGCATCGGAAGTTGTTTATATGAATTAACATCACCCTTGATGACCTCAGTGATTATTTCCTCGTGGGTAGGTCCCAGGCAAAAATCCCTATCATGTCTGTCTTTTAAACGAAACATTTCCTCGCCATAAACCGCCCATCTATTAGACTCCTTCCATAACTCTGCAGGCTGCACAATGGGCAATAGTATTTCATAGCCTCCAAAACGATCCATTTCTTCTCGAACAATGTTCATTATTTTATGGAGAACACGCAACCCCAGTGGTAAATATGTATAAATACCAGAAGCAGATTTTCGAATTAGCCCTGCCCGTAATAATAATTGATGACTGACAATTTCTGCTTCTGCAGGAACTTCCCTAAGTGTAGGCAATAACATTTGACTTACTTTCATTTACTTCTCCTCCTTACACACTACGATTATATAATCCTAATTGTGACATTACCTGCCTTTTGCATCTTGGTTAATAATACTATCTATTTCATTCATCAGTTGTTCCACCAATTCCTCCTGGGGAACTTTCTTTATTACTTCGCCACGTCTAAATATAAGTCCTGACTGTTTACCGCCAGCAATACCCACATCCGCTTCTTTAGCTTCCCCTGGTCCATTTACAACACATCCCATTACTGCAACTTTTATAGGATAACTACAATCCGCCAGTTTGTTTTCTACCTGACGCGCAATTGTTTCTAAATCCAACTGACAGCGCCCGCATGTAGGACAAGATATCAATTCAACACCCTGCTTTGCCAAGCCGAGTGTTCGTAAAATATCAAACCCAACTCTCACTTCTTCAAGGGGGTTTCCTGTCAACGATACTCTAATAGTATCACCTAAGCCCATTGCCAATAGACTTCCAATACCAACTGCAGATTTTATAGTTCCCTTACCGGGCAAGCCTGCCTCTGTCACACCAATATGAAAAGGATAGTCCACCTTCTCTGCCATCAATCCATAGGCTCGTACCATTAATGGGACAGAAGATGCCTTTAAGGATATCTTTATATTACGGAAATCTTCTTTCTCTAGCAGGCGGATATGCTCCAAACCACTTTCAACCATTGCCTCCGGTGTCACTCCCCCGTACCGCTCCATCACATCCTTGTTTAAAGATCCGGCATTTACACCGATACGGATTGGAATGTCCTTTTCTTTAGCTGCTTTAACTATTAACTTTATCTTTCCTGAGCTGCCAATGTTGCCGGGATTTAATCGTAGTCCTTGAACTCCGCTGCTAATAGCCTCTAGAGCCAAACGATAGTTAAAGTGAATGTCAGCAATGATCGGAACATTGCTCATCTTAACAATTTGAGATAAAGCTTCGGCGGCTTCTTTGTCAGGTACCGCTACCCGAACAATGTCACAACCGCCTGCCGCAAGATTATTAACTTGTTCTATTGTAGCAGTAATATCTCTAGTATCCGTATTAGTCATGGATTGAACTGATATGGGTGCACCGCCCCCAACCAGAACACTACCTACTTTTATCTGTTTACTTTTTCGTCGCTCCAATAGCAAATCGTATCACCTTTATCCGAATAATTTTGCAATATCTTTATAAGTAATTACCACCATTAAGAGCATTAATAGCACAAACCCCATAAGATGTATAAAATTTTCCTTATTGGGATCTAAAGGTCTGCCGCGCAAACCCTCAAACCCCAAGAAAACCAGTCTGCTACCATCCAGCGCCGGTATTGGGAATAGATTTATTAATCCCAAGTGCAGGCTTAAAATAGCTGCAAAATTTAATACGCTGGCCAACCCAAATTGAACAGCTTGACCAATTAAACCGATAATACCGACAGGCCCTGTTACCTCTGCCTCGGTCTGTCCTGTAATCATTTGCGCCAAACCAACTAAAATTAGTTTAGTTACTTCATAGCTTTGTTGTAAACCTAACCAAACGGATTTAAAGACTCCATATCTTTTAAGATTAACTTCTTGATAAATCCCGATTAATCCTACCTGACTTTGTTGATCATATTCAGGCGTAACTTTAAATTCCATTTGTTCGCCCTGCCTTATAACAGTTAAGGTAATTAAATTACCTGCTTGACCGTGGATAATATCAGTTAGTTCTTTCCAACTTTCCACTTCTTGTCCGTTAATTGAATTAATCTTATCACCAGCCGTTAACCCTGCCTCTGCCGCCGGCCGGTCAGGCAATACTTGACCAATCACAGGATTATTCGTTGGAACACCAACTCCTACAAACGCAAAAACAATTACAAATAGCAAAATTGCCAAGACAAAATTCATCAAAGGCCCAGCAAAAATAACTCCCATCCGCTGTAGCACTGTTTTATCGTTAAAACTTTTGCCTTCAGGTACAACTTCTTCTTCGTTTTCCATCCCTGCCATGCGGACAAAACCACCTATTGGAAATGCTCTAAGGGAATAAAGTGTTTCCCCTCTTTTACTTCCCAACACTTTTGGCCCCATGCCTAGGCTAAACTCCTCAACCTGTACACCTACCCTTTTTGCAAAAAGAAAATGTCCTAATTCATGAATGAAAATGAGCGCACCAAAAATAACTATTGTTGCCAAAAGTGTCATTAAATCACCTTCCCATATGTTTTTAACATTTTCAAGGTTCGTTGTCTAGTCAAATTATCCACAAGCAAGATTTCTTCTAAGTCCGGGTGTTCTATTGGATAGTGTTTTTCCATTGCTGTATCCACCAGCTTGAAAATATCTAAAAATCCAATTTTACCATTTAAAAATGCTTCCACTGCCATTTCATTAGCGGCATTCAAAACGATAGGCATAGTGCCGCCAATTCTTCCAGCTTCGTAAGCCAACCTTAATGCAGGGAAATTTTCCGTATCCGGTTTCTCAAACGTTAATTCTTTAAGATCCGCCAAATTCAATGGTTTAGAGAGTCCTTCCCAACGATCAGGGTAACTAAAGGCATATTGTATAGGAATACGCATGTCTGCAACGCCTAAATGCGCTAAAATGGATCCATCAATAAAACTAACAGCTGAGTGAATAATACTTTGAGGATGAATAATAACATCTATCTGTTCATATGAAACACCAAATAACCAATGAGCCTCAATTACTTCAAGACCTTTGTTCATTAATGTTGCTGAATCAATACTGATTTTTTGGCCCATATCCCAGTTTGGATGTTTCAGTGCCTGCTCAGGTTTAATTGTTTTTAAGTTTTCTTTCTGCCAACCTCTGAACGGCCCCCCCGATGCGGTCAAAATTATTTTATCTAAAGAGGCCTTTCCTTCATGTAGACATTGAAATATGGCAGAATGTTCACTATCAACAGGAATTATAGTCGCGTTGTATTCTTTTACCATGCTCATGACTAATTCACCGGCAGCAACTAATGTTTCCTTGTTTGACAAAGCAATTGTTTTACCTTGTTTTATTGCAGCAATAGTAGGTTTCAGACCAATCGCACCACTAACTGCTGTAACTAGTATGTCCACTTCCGGTAAAGAAGCTATTTCCTCCAATCCCTCTAATCCTACTAGTAATTTGACCTTTACATCGTAAATCTTTTCCTTAAATAGATTAGCAGCTTCCCTGTCATAAACGCAGACGTATTTTG
>Ga0209347_1003047_pt1 | contig 20478 bp, 17 predicted proteins | sample AutmiccommuBRH23_FD_187382 | JGI IMG/M metagenome (GOLD analysis project Ga0209347, IMG submission 187382) | Deep subsurface microbial communities from Mt. Terri, Switzerland - Autotrophic microbial communities BRH/23 (SPAdes) (version 2) | ecosystem: Environmental > Aquatic > Deep subsurface >...
CGGCGAACCCGTGAAGGAGCAAGAGCAGGAACAGCAGCGGCTCGCCGCCTGATCAGCCATGCCGGATGGGTCCATACACCAGAATTGACTTTAGCTCGCGGTATGCGCGCGAGCCGATACCACTTCCGGCGCAGCGCTTTGCGGCTTAGCAGTCGCGGCTGATGCAGCGGCAGGCTGAATCGCCCTGGGTTTCGTGGAGGCTCTCCCGACCTTAACGATGTTCGGAGTGGGCGGATGCTGGACGGGCCGCGTTTGGCCACACTTGCGCTACCCCACCTTGATTACAGGAAAGTAATGTTCACGCCATCCTTACGACAGAATCGTGGCGCACCCTAAAATCATGACAAGTTTAATCTTGTTGATGCCAATGACGTGACGACGATAGGCGACCGCCTCCCTCGCGACCTCAGCCGTGAAACTAACCCTACTATTGACCGTCTATGCTTGCCGGGATGCCAATGCCACCGCTGTGGAGCGCGCGATGCTGAACTCATTGAAGGTGATGCTCGCACACCTGCGAGCGTGGATGGCGGAAAACGAGCGTGCCCACCGCGAAGCGAAGAGCGGCGCGTGTTGTAGCGCTCCGGCCCTTGTGTATGCCGCGAGGAGGGAGAAAAACCAACACGAATGAGACTTCCATCAGTGGGGCTGGACGCGTGCCAACGGTTCCTGTCGCGGACTGCGCCAGGCCACCCTTTCCCTTGTCTTAAGCCGCCGCTTGGAGTTCTGTTTCCCGCGCCGAATATTTCAGCCGAGAAGATTTGGACCACAGTTTCACTTTCATAAGGAGACGATCATGAAAAGAACGTTCCCATCCATCGTTGCCGCGCTGATCCTGGCCTTCCCGGCCTACGCGGTCGACGAGCACCACCCTGAAGGGCAGCGCGCTGCGGGCCATGCCGCCGAAAAAACCGTGGAGAAAATGCAGGAGAACACCACAAAGCTGCAGATGCAGCTCGATCGCATCGCCGGTGCTACGGATCCCCAGGAACGTCAGCGGCTGATGATGGAACACATGCAGACCATGCGCGAGAACATGATGCTCGGTCAGCAGATGGCGATGGGCGACATGAATTGCCCGATGATGGACATGATGGGCGGCGGGATGGGAATGATGATGGGCCCCGGTAGCAACATGGGGGGTAGCATGCACGAGTCCATGGTCCAGCGCATGGAACAGATGGAGCGGCGCATGGACATGATGGAGCGACAAATCGGTTCTCAGCCGAAGCGTTCGGCTCCATAGGGGCAGGTCGAGTTACCGCGGCGAAGCTCGACATCGTCGAAGACTCGGATCCGGGCCCGCGACTCTCCGCGGGTCCGGGCGGGGTCATCGGATCCTCAGGGGAGGCAACTTACCCACTCAACCGCTTCAACCCCTGGCTTGCGGTCTCACGTTTCCCCCTAGCGACAACACGTGGAACGGATCGAACGAGTCGAATGAATGGATGTCGCCGGATGAAGGATCGGCTCAAAAGAAATGCGGACTTGGCCCGTCTGAGCAAAATGCTGATCGCGTGGTCATGGTTATCGCTGCGCCTGCATCTTGTATGGGAGATCGGCCAGCTACCACTCTATACCCTATGGCACGAAGAGCCCGTCTGGTACATCGCGTGGGCGGTACTGCATTGCACGGTCGGGGACGGCATGATTGCTGCGGGGAGCTTCGTTGTCGCGGTCTTTTCCACCGGGCGCGTGGACTGGCCGTGGCGCTCCGTCCGCAGCGGCGCATTCGCGATGCTCGCCTCGGGAATAGGGTATTCCGCCTTCAGCGAATTGCGCAACGTCAGCAACGGCGCTTGGGCCTACACTGACCAGATGCCTACCCTTCTAGGCGTCGGCGTCTCGCCGCTTCTTCAATGGCTTGTCGTTCCGGCGCTTGCTCTAGTCCTTCTTCGCCGAAATCCCCCCCCCGAGACCGCACCGGCCGTCTGAACACTCGCCCCGTGTTGACGGCTCCAGCCCTCCGGTGCGATCGGGAGAGTGTTGAAAATCAATGTCGGGCGAAGATTTCTACCCCGCCCTTCGCATCGAAACTCACGACCTCATACCGACTCGCTGGAAAAGGCCCTTCCATTCCGGGCGACCCGGCAGGCATGCCCGGCGCCGAAATTCCGGTCACGGTCGGCCGCTCCCTGAGTAGGCGCATGACGTCTGCTGCCGGAACGTGACCTTCCACGATGTAGCCGCCGATCTTGGCTGTGTGGCAGGAGCCAAGCGAGCCTGGCATTCCGGACTGGCGCTTTACTTCCCCCATCTTCCGGGTCGGGATTTCATCGACCTTGAAACCGTTGGCGCGCATATGCTGCGCCCACTTGCCGCAGCATCCGCAGTTGGGGTCCTTGAACACGGTGATTTCGCCAACGTTCGCGTTCGCGGGGTGCCAGCCGACCAGAAGAATGGAAGTGGCCAGAGCGAGGCTGATTCGCGAGCGGGCAAGAAAGAACACGTTTTTCATGAGCACAGTCCTCGTCAGAAAGTCATTGATCCTCGTATCCCCGGACGAACGGCCGTCGCGCTGGGCAGGAGGATTTCGAAGACGGTGATGCCGCCGGACGACAGGACGTCGACAGTACCGCCATGTGATTCAACAATCGAACGGGTAATTGCTAAACCGAGGCCGGCGCCCTCTCCGTGGCGATGGCGATCGGGGCTCGTGCGGTGAAAGCGCTCGAAGATGCGACCGAGCTGATTGGCAGGGATGTCTTCACCCTCATTCCTCACGGAAATCGATGCCTGCGGTCCCTTCAGCGCGATGGTGATGTCGACCGTGCTTTCAGGGACAGCGTGGCGCAGCGCGTTGGACATCAAATTTGAGATCGCACGCCGTAGCATCAGGCGGTCTCCACTGACGGTTGCTTCGCCGCCAACAACAATCTTGATCTGGCGTTCCTCGGCGAGCGCTTCATAGAACTCGGCAAGCGCGACAGCTTCCTTTCCGAGCGCGACGCGTTCATCCGGATGAGGTAGGAGTCCGCGTTGGGCCTTTGCGAGGAACAGCATGTCGCTCACCATTCGCGCAATTCGCTCGTATTCCTCCATATTCGATGCCAACACTTCGCGATACTCATCGTTGCTTCGACTCCGCGTGAGGGCAACGGCAGTCTGTGTCATGAGGTTCGAAACTGGCGTGCGGAGCTCGTGGGCAATGTCCGCCGAAAAGTCGGACAGGCGGACGAATGCGGCCTGGAGGCGTTCGAGCATGTCATTCAGGGCGTCGACGAGCTGGCGCACCTCGGCCGGTGCGTCGGTCTCGGCCAGTCGGGCTTCCAGATGGTCCGCGGAAAGCCCGCGAGCGGCCTCGGTGATTCGCTGCAGGGGTCGCAGTCCCTGGTACGCAGCCCACCACCCGAGTATCGCTGCGATGAGCGTCGCCCCCAAAATTCCCAGCCACAGCCGGATGCCAAGCGATTCGAGAAACTCCTCATGATGCGTCACGTCCAGGCTCACCACGGCCGCTACACGGTCCGGCTCGCCCGGGGCGGGAGGAAGCTCGAAGACTTTTTCCCGTGCGACATAATGCCGCCCCGCTTTTTCCCAGCGAAACCGGCTTTGCGGCAGCGGCGAGCCATTCAGGAGGTCCAACGGGAACTGCTCGGGGTGGACGGCAAAAAGGATCGCCTCGTCGCGCACCAACACCCCCACGGCCGCGTGCCCCACGAAGGAGTCTTCAAGGCTCTGGGGGAGGAGGCTGCGCTCGGCCGGAGTGCGGGCCTTTTCAACCAAGTTTTCGATCAGGGCGAGCTTGCCGAAGAGCTCGTGGTCGTCAAGCTCGATGAAGTGTTTCATGATCGCGCGCTCGAGCACGATCCCTGTGACGATGAGAAGCCCCGCCGTCGTCACTGCAAAGAGCAGTGCCAGACGGGTGGTCAGCGATACAGGGGCCTTGAGTTTCACTTCGTATCCGGCACTTCGAGCACGTAGCCCATGCCCCGAACGGTTTGGATCAATTTGGATTCAAAGGGGTCGTCAACCTTGGCCCGGAGACGGCGTACGGCGACCTCGATCACGTTGGTATCACTGTCAAAATTCATGTCCCAGACTTGGGACGCAATGAGCGAGCGAGGCAACACTTCATCCTGCCGGCGCAGCAGTAGTTCGAGCAGCGCGAATTCTTTAGCCGTCAGGTCAATTTTCACGCCCGCCCGCGTCACACGGCGCCGCAGAAGATCAAGCTCCAGGTCACCGGCTATGAGAAGCTCGGGTTCCTTGGACTTCCCCCGCCTTAACAGGGTGCGAACTCGTGCGAGCAGTTCTGAAAATGCGAAGGGTTTGACGAGGTAGTCGTCCGCACCGAGCTCGAGTCCGCGCACTTTGTCCTCAACTTGATCGCGGGCGGTCAGGAACAGGACCGGCGTCTCTCGACCACTCCGGCGCATGGTTTTAAGCACGCCCCAGCCATCGAGGGACGGCAGCATCACGTCGAGCACGATGAGATCGTAGTCCCCGGTGAGCGCAAGGTGCAATCCGTCCAGGCCATCGCGGGCCAGATCCACGACAAAGCCAGCTTCGATCAGTCCCTGTTGCAGATAGGTGCCGGTCTTTGGCTCATCCTCCACGATCAGGATTTTCATGCTCACCCTCGTTTTCCCTGAAGCGTGAGCATTGTGCCCGTGCAACTCGTGCTCCCGGCCCAGATTACCAAGATGTAATTCTCGAGACAGCCTCCTGACACCTTGGGGGGCGCAGTATCCAAAGCGTCTTTGTATTGCAAGCCACTGTGCGAGCCATAACCCAGGGGCGCGAGCCCCGTGAAGGGACAGACGTGAAAGCCGAGCGGCTCGGCAGATAAGAAAGACCACCATAAGAACGAGCAAACCGAATGAGAGATCACGTGTCTGGGCTAAGGCGAGGCCTCGTCGTGCTCGTATGTCTCGCCATGCCAGCTTTCGCTGTCGATCAACGGGCGTCCTCGGAGCAGAAAAGCTCTTCTATTGAACTTCCGCAACGGTCGCCACCATTCGGCTCATCGGATGCCACGGCTTCGGGCGTCACGCCGCCACGTTTTCATTCCGCATTGGACGCGTACCGCGCGTATCGGAGTGACGAGCCATTGCGCGACTGGCGCGAGATCAACGAGGAAGTGGGGCGACTCGGCGGACATGGCGGTCATCTGAAATCTCAAGGACCTGAATCGGAAACGACCGGGACGCACCGAGGGATGCCGGGAGGGCACCGATGAGACGCGCCCACTTCGCGCTCGCGTTTGTCGTCGTGCTTTCCGGCTGCGCGACGGCAGTCATTGACGAAAACTTCGCTGAGGTCGAGCGCTTCAGCCGGGAACGCGCGGGTGTGCAGCCGCATTGGCTCCGTAGCGACGCCGAGCGCGAAGCGATGGAGGAAGAAGTCAACCGACTTCTCGAGCAACCGCTGGGCCGAGAGGACGCAGTTCGGATCGCCCTCGGCTATAGCCCCGCTTATCAGTCAATCCTCGCGGACGCAGCGGCAACTTCGGCGGATGTCACGCGTTCCGCCCGCCTGCCGAATCCAGTTTTCAGCTTTGAACGCCTCGTTCGCTCCGGCGGCAGCGAACCCAGCGAGAAGGAGATCGGCCGCGCGCTGAGCATTTCGCTACTGGATGTCCTTCTTCTGCCGGCTCGGGTAGAGCGCGCCCAATGGCGGCAGCAGCAAACACGCCTGCAGGCGTCGGCAGCCACCCTCAAGACGGTGGCTGCCATGCGCACGGCATGGGTGGAAGCCGTTGCGGCGGCTCAGATCGCTGCCTATCACGAGGACGTCGTGAGCGCGGCCGAAACGGGCGCGGAGCTTGGACGACGCATGCAAGCGGCGGGTAACTTCAATCGGCTGGCCCGAGCGCGGCAGCAGGCCCAGTATGCTGACGCGGTGAGCACACAAATACGCGCACGCCAGAACGCGGTGCGCGCACGAGAGGCGCTCGTGCAACAGCTTGGGCTGACCCCGGAGCAGGCTCTTGCGCTTGAGCTTCCCGAACGGCTGCCCGAAATACCGGCTCAGTCCTTGGACGAAGTGGCCGTGGGCCAGGCGGCTCTGGACGAGCGGCTGGACGTGCGCATTGCACGTGCCGAGCTCGCGGCGATCGCGAAGGATCTTGGCCTCACACGCGTGACCAGTATCGTCAACGGCCTCGAGGTCACCGCCGTGCGCAACAGCGAAACCGGAGAGCGCTCGCAACGCGGATTTGAGGTGGAGTTCCCGCTGCCCCTGTTCGATTTCGGCGACGCGCGGCGTGCCGGCGATGAGGCGCGTTACCTTTCAGCTCTGAACCGCACGGCGCGGATCGCCCGAAATGCGACTTCGCAGGTGCGAGCGGTCTACGACCGCTATCGCAACGCGCATGATCTTGCACGGCACTACCGAGAGGAGGTGATTCCCTTGCGAAAGAGTATCGCGGAGGAGGCAGTGCTTCAGTACAACGGCATGTTCATAGGCGTATTCGAGCTGCTGGCAGAGACACGTGCACAAGTCGTGGCGGTGATTCAGGCCGTCGAGGCCGAGCGTGATTTCTGGCTCGCAGAAGCCGCTCTCCAGTCGTCACTGCTCGGCGAGCCCGCCTCGCCGCTCGGCTCTTTTGAGAGCCTCGCGGCCCCTGAGCCGAGCGCTGAGCATTGAGTCTCAAGGAGCATTTGATGACCAACAGGCGACAATTCCTCCTCGGGAGCGGCCTGCTTGCCGTCGGCGCCGTCAGCAAGACGAGCTTCGCCGGGCTGCCCGATCCAATCACCCAACAGAGCGCAGCGACCGCTGCGCCACTCGCCGCGCCCGACGGCCAGGCCTACAACCCAGTCGTCACCCTAAACGGCTGGACTGCGCCTTGGCGGAGGAACGATGGCGTCAAGGAGTTTCATCTCGTCGCAGAGCCCGTCGAGCGGGAGATCGCGCCCGGAATGACCGCGCGGCTGTGGGGCTACAATGGCCAGTCACCTGGCCCAACGATTGAGGTGGTGGAAGGCGACCGCGTTCGCATCTTCGTGACGAACCGTCTGCCTGAGCACACAACCATCCACTGGCACGGGCAGAGGCTGCCGAACGGGATGGACGGGGTCGGCGGGCTGACGCAGCCGCACATTCCCCCGGGAAAGACCTTTGTCTACGAGTTCGTCGCGCAGCGACCGGGCACCTTCATGTACCATCCACACGCCGACGAGATGGTGCAGATGGCCATGGGGATGATGGGCTTCTGGGTCACGCACCCGCGTTCGAAGCATCCCCTCATCGAAAACGTCGACCGCGACTTCTGCTTTCTGCTCGGCGCTTTCGATATCGAGCCCGGCAGTTATGTCCCGACGACGAACACGATGCTTGAGTTCAACCTGTTCACGTTCAACAGCCGGGTTTTTCCCGGAATCGACTCGCTCAACGTGCGCCGCGGCGACCGCGTGCGGATCCGCATCGGCAACCTGACGATGACCGATCACCCGATTCATCTCCATGGCCATGAGTTCGAGGTCACCGGCACCGACGGCGGGCCGACACCAAAGGGGTCGCGTTGGCCCGAGGTCACGGTCGAGGTGGCCGTGGGCCAGATGCGCCAAATCGAATTCGTTGCCGATGCCGAGGGCGACTGGGCCCTGCACTGCCACAAGTCACATCACACGATGAACGCGATGGGGCACGAGGTGCCGACGATGATCGGCGTGGACCACCGCGGCCTTGTCGAGAACATCCAGAAACTCGTTCCGGACTACATGGTGATGGGCGAGCGAGGCATGGCCGACATGGCCGAGATGGAGATGCCGCTGCCGGACAACACCCTTCCGATGATGAGCGGACAGGGTCAATTCGGCGCGATCGAAATGGGCGGAATGTTTACGGTGCTGAAAGTTCGTCGCGACCAAAAACCCGGCGACTACTCCGATCCCGGCTGGTTCGCGCACCGAGCGGGCGAGGTGGCGTACGAATGGACCGGGGCGCTGTCCGAACCCGACCGAAGGCAGGCCGCGACCGGCGCTGCAACACCGCACGGGGGGCATACGACGGTGAACCTGCGCAAGCCTGGACGTCACCAGGGACACAAGTGATGCGGGGCCAACGGCTGAGAGAACGTGTCCGCGCGTTCGTCGCCGACCGGTCAAAAGCGCAAAGAGCTGTGAGAACACAACGGGCGTTGCTATACGCCGCGCTATTGACGTCCGCACCATTGCTTTCTCCTGACCTTGCGTGGGGCCACGGGAATGCGGAACGCGGCAGCGGCGAAGGAATCATCTCGGAAAGACCAACATGAATGGGGTCGAGCTGGCAAGGCTGCTTCGGTGACCCGCACGATCGTGATCACGATGAGTGACGACATGCGCTTCTCCCCCGACCAAATCGACGTTTGGCTAGGAGAAACCGTTCGCTTCGTGCCGAAGAACGTCAGGAAGATGCTGCATGAAATGGTGATCGGAACCGCGTCGGCGCTGCAAGACCATGCGCAGCTGATGCTGCAATTCCCCGAGATGGAGCACGACGCGGCATGGATCGCTCATGTTCCTCAGGGGCAGACAGGCGAAATCGTCTGGCACTTCAATCGTCCGGGACAGTTCTCGTTTGCATGTCTCCTTCCCGGTCACTTCCAAGCGGGAATGGTCGGCTCGATCCGCGTCAACACTCGCTGATTCGGTGACAGCATGGGTGAAAGCTGACGAGGAAGTAATGCCCCGGTCACCCTCTCGTCGGAAATGGCGGTGGATACTTCCCGCGGCTTCCGAGCGCTTCAGCACTCCGCTCGGGCCGCAGGACAACTTATGCATGACCCGAACGGAGCAAGCAATGAAAATTCGCAACAGCTTTCTGGCCGCTGGCCTCGTAACCGCCTTCCTGCTTTCGGCTGGAGCGGCAATCGCGCACGGAGAGGGGACGCACGCAAGGAACGCGGCGCCGGTCAACAAGGAGCAGCAGGACTGGGGCATCGCCGGGGACGCGGACGCAGTGACCCGCACGATTCCGGTGACGATGACCGATCAGATGCGTTTCGACCCGGACCGCATTCAAGTTCGGCTGGGCGAGACAATTCGGTTCGTACAACGCAATGTGGGGAAGGTGATGCACGAGATGGTGATCGGAACCAAATCGGCGCTCGACGAACATGCCGATCTTATGGAACGGTTCCCCGAAATGGAGCACGACGAGCCGTGGATGGCGCACGTGGGGCCCGGCGGAAGCGGCGACATCGTCTGGACTTTCAATCGACCCGGCGAGTTTGACTTCGCGTGCCTGATTCCCGGTCACTACCAGGCAGGGATGGTGGGCCGCATCGTCGTGTCCGGCGGATGACAGGACTTGCTTGAACCTGACAAAAATGTAATTTGTCCGTCACGTTCGAGTCGGAATCTCGCCTTCATACTTTGTTGCAGTTCCGACCACAGCCTGGATTCGCCATGTTCACATTACGCTCGTTCGCGCTTCCCGTTCTTGTCGTTACCTTAGCTGTCGCAGGCCCCTCGTGGGCAGAAAAGATGATGCACGATTCACCTCACGGCTCTTCGGTTCCCGTCGCGGGTGAGACGGCGGCGATGTCCAGCGGCACCGTGAAGAAGGTCGATCCAGCGAACGGAAAGATCACGATCAGCCACGGGCCGCTGGAAAACCTGGGTATGCCCGCGATGACGATGGTTTTTCGGGTCTCCGACTCCGCGATGCTCGAGCAGGTAAAGATCGGGGACAAGGTCCGGTTTGTCGCTGAAAAGGTTGACGGTTCGTTCACCGTGACCAAGCTCGAATCGGCAAACTAGTCATGGCAGAACCTCTGGCGCGTGCGTCTTGCCGCCGGAGGCCCCCGGGACGTTCCTCCGGTTTCACGCATTTCTTTCCAGACGCCTTCCGATGAAACTCCAGATTGCCGGCACGCGGCCACTGCGCCCGGCCGTCGGCTTCGTCGTGCTCGCGATTGGCCTCGGCGCCGGTTCGCTGAACGCGGAATCGTTACCGCCGCCGGTCGCTCCGCCCTCGTCCCCGCAGCCGTTTGACTCGGCTGCTCCACCTGCGCTCGGCGCGGATATTGCCAGCCTCCTCGAGTATGCTCGGGAGCACAACCCCACTTTCGCTGTCGACCGCGCCGAGGCTGCTGCCGCCCGCGAACGTGTCGAGCCCGCTGGCGCGCTGCCCGACCCCAGCTTCCAGGTCGAGCTGATGGACTTCACGAACCGCATGCGCGGCGGCCCGACGACGCTCGTGCCGGGCGAAGTCGGCGAAACGCGCTACCGCGTCATCCAGCCGCTGCCGGCGTGGGGCAAGCGCGAGCTCGCCGAGCGCGCGGCAGGCGCCCGCGCCGACCAGGCAGAGGCGGCCCGCGACGCGGCGTGGGCGAACATGGCCGCCGAGATCAAGGCAGCATGGCTGCGCTATTACGCCGCCGACCGCGAAGCGGGGCTCAATCGCGACGCGCTGGCGCTGCTGCAGAGCCTCGAGGAGATCACGCTGTCGCGCTACCGCCTCGGCCTGCTGCCGCAGCAGGCGGTGCTGCGCGCGCAGCGCGAGATTACGTCGCAGCGGCTTGCGCTCGTCGGCGTCGAACAGCGTCGCCGCGGCACGGCGTCGGCACTGAACGCGCTGCTCGGACGCGCGCCCGGCAGCGCCCTCGCCGCGCCGCAGGAACCGCCGCCGCTGCCGCAGGCAGTCGCCCTCGCGCCCCTCGTCGAACGCACGCGCGCGACCCATCCGGCGATCGCCGCCGAAGCGCGCGGCATCGACGCGGCGCGCCTCGAACGCGACCGCACGTGGCGCGACCGCTACCCGGACTTCAGTGTCGGGCTGACGAACAACCGCCCGCGCGGCGGCGAACCGTCGTCGTGGGACGTGATGCTCGAAGTCATGATCCCGCTGCAGCAGTCGGCGCGGCGCGCGCGCGAGCGCGAAGCCGCCCTGATGCTCACCGCTGCCGACGCGCGGCGCACCGCAGCCGAAGCGCGGCTCCTCGGCGAACTCGGCAGCGCGTACGCCGCCTTCACGAGCGGCCACGAGACGCTGCAGCTCCTGCGCGGCACGCTGACGCCGCAGGCCGAAGCGACGCGCGACGCGACCCGCGCCGCGTTCTCGACGGGGCGCGTCGACTTCGACACCGTGCTCGAAGCCGAGCGCCAGCTCGTCGATACGCGCATGGCGATGCTGCAGGCCGACGTGGACACCCGCCTCGCGCTCGCCGAAATCGAAAAACTTGCAGGAGAACAGCCGTGAAGCCCGCCGTACGACTTTCCCTCGCGGCGGTCGCCGTCGCGCTCGCGCTCGGCGCCGGCTATTGGGCGGGCAGCCGCCGTGGCGACCACGCTCCCGCGGCCGGCGGCACGACGACGGCCGCCGAAAGCACGGCCGCAGCCGCGGGCGGCGAACGCGAGGTCCTCTATTACCGCAACCCGATGGGCCTGCCCGACACTTCACCGGTGCCGAAGAAGGACTCGATGGGCATGGACTACCTCCCGGTCTACGCCGACGACAAGCCCGACGACAGCGGCGTCGTCGTGGTCAGCCCGGCACGCGTGCAGACGCTCGGCGTGAAGACCGCCGCCGCCGAGATGCGCGTCGTCGGTGCCGCAGTGCGCGCGGTCGGACGCGTCGAGCTCAACGAGCGCGCGGTCGTCGACGTCGCGCCGCGCTTCGAAGGGTGGATCGAGCGCCTGCACGTCAATGCGGTCGGCGACCCGGTGCGGCGCGGCCAGCCGCTGTTCACGATCTACAGCCCCGAGCTGCAGTCGGCCAGCGAGGAACTGCGCATCGCCGAGCGACTGCAGCGCGACAGTGCCGCCACCGACCCGATCGCATCGGAAGCGGCGCGCCGGCTCGCCGACGCGACGCGCGAGCGCCTGCAGAACTGGCAGGTCGCCGCGCCGCGAGATGGCAAGGGCGAGGGCGAGCTCGCGCAGCGCCAGACTTTCCATTCGCCGGCCAACGGCGTCGTGCTCGAGAAGAACGCGGTGCAGGGCGCGCGCTTCATGCCCGGCGAAGCGGTCTATCGCATCGCCGACCTGTCGAAAGTGTGGGTCATCGCCGACATCTTCGAGCGCGACCTCGCGCGCGTGCGCGTCGGCCAGCCGGCGAGCGTGACGCTCGACGCCTTCCCGGACCGCCGCTTCGACGCGAAAGTCGGCTACCTCTACCCGACGCTGAACGTCGAGACGCGCAGCACCCGCATCCGCGTCGAACTCGACAACCGCGAAGGCCTGCTGCGCCCGGGGATGTTCGCGCACGTCGAGCTCGCGTCCGGCTCGCCGACGCCGCGCGTGACCGTGCCGACGTCCGCGATCATCGACGACGGCGTGCGCCAGGTCGTGCTGATCGCGCTCGACGAAGGCCGCTTCAAGCCGCAGCCGGTGCGCCTCGGCGAGCGCGGCGCCGAGCACGTCGAAGTGCTCGAAGGCGTGAAGGCCGGCGACCGCGTCGTCACGTCGGCGAACTTCCTCATCGATTCCGAAAGCCAGCTGAAGGCCGCGCTGTCGAACCTGACCGACGCCGCGCCGGCCAAGGAGGCGGCGCCGGTGACGTACGAAGCCGAAGGGACGTTCGACGCACTGGATCCAGCGACAAAGACCGTGACGCTGACGCACGGCGACATCCCCGCGCTGCAATGGCCGGCGATGACGATGGACTTCGCGGTGGCGTCCCCCGCCCTCGTCGCCGACCTCGCGCCAGGCACGCCGGTCCGCTTCGAGTTCGAGCAGCGGGAGCCAGGCGAATTCGTCGTCACGCGTATCGAGAAGGCGTCGAAAGGCGCAGCCGGGAAACCGGCAGCGGAACCGGCGGCCGCGAACGGGCACGGGAGCCACTGACATGCTCGACCGCCTCATCGACTGGTCCGCGAAGAACGTCTTCCTCGTGCTGCTCGCGACGCTGTTCGTCATCGGCGGCGGGCTGTACGCGGTGAAGAACACGCCGCTCGACGCGCTGCCCGACCTCTCCGACGTGCAGGTGATCGTGTTCACCGACTTCCCCGGCCAGGCGCCGCAGGTCGTCGAGGACCAGGTCACGTATCCGCTGACGACGTCGATGCTCGCCGTGCCGCGCGCGAAAGTCGTGCGCGGCTTCTCGATGTTCGGCGCGTCCTACGTCTACGTGATTTTCGAGGACGGCACCGACATCTACTGGGCGCGCTCGCGCGTGCTCGAATACCTGTCGTCGGTCGCAGGAAGGCTGCCGCAGGGTGTCGCGCCGCAGATCGGCCCGGATGCGACCGGCGTCGGCTGGGTCTATCAGTACGCGGTGACCGGCAAGAACATGTCGCTCGCCGAGACGAGGAGCCTGCAGGACTGGTACATCCGCTACCAGCTGACGAAAGCCGGCGGCGTGTCGGAAGTCGCGAGCGTCGGCGGCTTCGTGCGCGAGTACCAGGTCACCGTCGACCCGCACCGCCTGGCGACTTTCGGCCTCGCGCTCGACGACGTCAGCCGCGTGATCCGCGAGTCGAACCGCGACGTCGGCGGGCGCGTCGTCGAGATGGCCGAGAAGGAATACATGGTGCGCGGCCGCGGCTATCTGCGCGGCGCCGACGACATCGCGAACCTGGTGCTGAAAAGCGCAGGCGGCACGCCAGTGCGCGTCGCCGACATCGGCCGCGTCGAGCTCGTGCCGGCCGAGCGGCGCGGCATCGCCGAATTGAACGGCGAAGGCGAAGTGGCGAGCGGCATCGTCATGGCGCGCTTCGGCCAGAACGCGCTCGACGTCATCGCGAACGTCAAGGCGAAGATCGCCGAGATCACGCCGGGCCTGCCCGAAGGCGCCGAGATCGTGCCGGTGTACGACCGCTCGACGCTGATCGAGCGCGCGATCGCGAACCTCAAATGGACGCTGCTCGAAGAGAGCCTGATCGTCGCCGCAGTCTGCGTGATCTTCCTGTTGCACGTCCGCAGCGCGCTCGTCGCGATCATCACGCTGCCGCTCGGCATCCTCATCGCGTTCATCGCGATGCGCGCCCTCGACCTCGGCTCGAACATCATGAGCCTCGGCGGCATCGCGATCGCGATCGGCGCGATGGTCGACGCCGCGATCGTCATGATCGAGAACGCGCACAAGCGCCTCGAACATCTGCCGGCAGGCGCGACGCAGGCCGAGCGCGCGCAGACGATCATCCGCGCGTGCAAGGAAGTGGGGCCGGCGCTGTTCTTTTCGCTGTTGATCATCACCGTGTCGTTCCTGCCGGTGTTCACGCTCGAAGGGCAGGAAGGCCGCATGTTCTCGCCGCTCGCGTTCACGAAGACGTTCGCGATGGCGGGCGCGGCGATCCTGTCGGTGACGCTCGTGCCGGTGCTGATGCTGTTTTTCGTGCGCGGGCGTATCCTGCCCGAGGCGAAGAACCCGGTGAACCGCTTCCTGATCTGGGCCTACCGGCCGATCATCCGCGGCGTCATGCGCCACAAGGTGCTGACCCTCGTCGCCGCGGTCGCGGTGATGGCCGTGACGGTGTTCCCGGCGCGCCAGCTCGGCTCCGAGTTCATGCCGACCTTGAACGAAGGCACCCTTTTCTACATGCCGGCGGCGCTGCCCGGGATGTCGGTGACCGAAGCCGGGCGCCTGCTCGCGACGACCAACCGCATCATCAAGACTTTCCCCGAAGTCGAGTCGGTGTATGGCAAGGCCGGGCGCGCGCTGTCGGCGACCGACCCGGCGCCGCTCGAGATGTTCGAGACGGTCGTGAACCTCAAGCCGCAGGCCGACTGGCGGCCGGGCATGACGACCGACAAGCTGATCGCCGAGATGGACGCCGCGCTGAAGTTTCCCGGCGTTGCGAACTCCTGGACGATGCCGATCAAGGCGCGCCTCGACATGCTCGCGACCGGCATCCGCACGCCGATCGGCGTCAAGGTGTTCGGCAGCGATCTCGCGACGATCGAGCAGGTCGCGAAGGACGTCGAAGCTGCGGTGCGCAACGTCCCGGGCGCGTCCAGCGCATATGCCGAGCGCGTCAGCGGCGGCTACTACCTCGACATCGTGCCGCGCCGCGACCAGCTCGCGCGCTACGGACTGACGGTCAATGCGCTGCAGGAAGTCGTCGCGACCGCGCTCGGCGGCGACATGGTCACGACCGCGGTCGAAGGGCTCGAACGCTACAACGTCACGGTGCGCTACCCGCGCGGCCTGCGGGACGACCCGCACCGCATCGCGGCCGAAGTGTACGTGCCGACGGCGAGCGGCCCGATCCCGCTCGGCCAGCTCGCCGACGTGCAGCTCACGCGCGGTTCGCCCGGCATCCGCACCGAAAATGCGCTGCTCGCCGCGTATGTGTACGTCGACACCCGCGACGCCGACCTCGGCGCGTTCGTCAAACGCGCGCAGCAGGCGGTCGCCGGAGAGGTGACGTTCCCCCCCGGCTATTACGCGACGTGGAGCGGCCAGTTCGAGTACATGGAGCGCGCGAAGGAGAAGATGAAAGTCGTGCTGCCGCTGACGCTCGGGCTGATCTTCGTGCTGCTGTACCTGAACTTCCGGCGCCTGACCGAGACCTTGATCGTGATGCTGTCGGTGCCGTTCGCGCTCGTCGGCGGCGTGTGGCTGATGTGGTGGCTCGGCTACCAGATGAGCGTCGCGGTCGCGGTCGGCTTCATCGCGCTCGCCGGCGTCGCGGCCGAAACCGGCGTCGTGATGCTGATCTACCTCGATCACGCTTGGGAGGCGATCCGCGCGAAACGGCTCGCGGAAGGCCGCGAGCCGACGGTCGCCGATCTTTACGAAGCGATCATGGAAGGCGCGGTCGAGCGCGTGCGGCCGAAAATGATGACGGTCGTCGCGATCATGGCAGGCCTCCTGCCGATCATGTGGGGCACGGGCACCGGCTCCGAAGTCATGAGCCGCATCGCTGCGCCGATGGTCGGCGGCATGATCTCGTCGACGGTGCTGACGCTCGGCGTGATCCCCGCGCTGTATGCGCTGGTCAAGCAGTGGCAGCTGCGGCGGGAGCTGCTGCCACGAGACGGTATCGCGCCCGCGTCCGTCGCCGCCGTGACCGAAAAGTGATGGTCGGCGCAGTCGGCCGGGGAGAGGAGCTTTTCCGCGGATGGCCCCCGTCCTGTGATCGCCGCTACGAATGCTCGGCCCGCCTGCCCCTTATCGCGTATGCGAAAAGTCGCAGCGATCTTGTCGAGGAATTTCCATACTCTCTGCCCACGAATCTGCACCCGGCCGTCCGGGTCTGATGAGCGGGCCCCGCCTTCAGCGCGCATCGCTGACGTTTCCCTCAAAACTGCTTTTCGCCGTCCGAAAATGCGTTGGCCACCGAGAAGAACAGTTTTCATCGTCCCTTAGCGATCCCCGGATCTTCTGTCGATGCAATCTCGGGTCCGTACCGGCTCGTCAAAGAAACCCGGCTCGGGTGACACGCTGCATCAGATAGAACGGTTTGAACGCCTTCATTTGTTGTTTTGCAGTCGTTTTTTTAGAGGGAGTGCAGCGAATATGCCGAAAAAGAACTGGTCAGTCAGCGGCCGCAGGCGCCTTGCGGATCATACGGGAGGATTCGTGCTGCTGCTGGCAGCGGGGTCGGCTGTCGCCGCTCCTAGCCTGACGGAAGCGATCACTGGCGGCAAGGCGTCTATCGATCTTCGGTATCGACTGGAGACGGTGGACGAGGACACGACGGCGCGAGACAACGCGACGGCCTCTACCGTCCGCCTTCGCCTAGGCTATGAAACGGGGGCCTTCTACGGCTTCAGCGCAATCGTCGAAGCCGAGAACCTGACCGCCCTCGGTGGCGCGGCGTACAACAGCGGCGCGAACGGCAAGGCTAAGTATTCGCTTGTGCCCGACCCAGAGTTCACTGAAATGAACCAGGCATATCTCGCGTACGCGGGACTACCGGACACAAAGCTGAAGTGGGGCCGCCAGCGCCTGACGCTCGACAATCACCGCTTCATCGGCAACGTCGGCTGGCGGCAGAACGAGCAGACCTTTGACGCCTTTACCGCAGTCAACCAGTCTCTCCCGAACACGACAATCACTGCCGGTTACATCTACAACGTCAACCGGGTCTTCAGCGAGGAAAGCCGGATACAGCCGGCCGACTTCGAGATGAGCTCGCCGATCCTGAACGTCAGCTACAAGGGATGGAGCGCCGGTGAGCTGACGGGCTACGCATATCTGCTAGATTTCGACGAATTGCCGGGTAACTCGGCCAAGACCTACGGTCTGCGCTTCAGCGGCAACAGGGGGTTCGGCAACGTGAAGGCGCTCTATTCTGCAGAATACGCGACGCAGAGCGACTACCAGGACAACCCGAGCGACTTCCGCAACACGTATTACTTGGTCGAAGGCGGAGCGGCGATCAGCGGCATCACGTTCAAGCTCGGTCGCGAACTGCTCGGCAGCGATCAGACGAATACTGGAGTCCACCGCGGATTCCAGACGCCATTGGCGACGCTGCACGCCTTCAACGGCTGGGTCGACATGTTCCTGAACACTCCGGCCGATGGCCTGAAGGACACGTACGCCTCCGTCGGCACGTCCGTCTTGGGCATCAACCTTCTCGCGATGTACCACGACTTCCGCTCCGACGCCGGCAGAAACCGCTACGGCAAGGAATGGGACGTGATCGCCACGAAGTCGTTCGGCAAGGAATATACCCTTGCCGCGAAGTACGGCATGTTCGACACCAAGAACAGGGCGTACGTCGACACCAACAAGTTCTGGCTCTGGGGCGAAATGAAGTTCTGAGCGCCGGCTGGGTACGACGGGGGAGGAAAAGTCCTAATAATTTCCGCAATTCAATTGAGGGAGGCTTCGCGTTTGTTCAGCGAAAGCCTCCCGAGCCGGCTGTCGGACGGCCGCGAGCCGAGGCTCCCCGCCCTCTATAAGGCGATCGCGGAAGGCGGTCGAGCGTGTGGTGTGCGGCCGAAGATGATGACGGTCGTCGCGATCATGGCGGTTGTGCTGCCGATCATGGGGAGCACTGGCGCCGGCACCGGCACCGACCCGATGGCGGGCGGGATGATCTCGTCAACGGTGCTGACGCTCGGCGTGATCCCTACGATCTGGACGTGAGGGAAGCAGTGGCAGCTCTGCCGGACACAGGCGCTTACCGCCGCGACTGCGCCTGCCGTCCCGGCGACAGAAATGTAATCGCGCCTTCAGCACCGCGTCAGGTGGGTCTATCTATGCCAAAGACATGATGCGGATGTGAAGGAACAGATTGTGTGGATGCGGCTGAAGCAGTTCTGGAAGTCCTTTCGGGAATGGTGCCGGGAAAATGAGAAGGCGCACGCGCAGGCGCATGTTTCCGTGCGCTGCTCGGCGCCGCCCCCGGGCGGCGGACACAGCGGAGGCGACTCGTCAGACGGAAAGGGGAATTGAACACTTCTCCGCTTTCTTCGCCACGTAGTCACGTCAACCGAATCGTTCCACCATTTCTGAGCACGAAAACGCTGCGACAGTCTGGCACAAGCATTACTTAATTGTAATTTACGCGTCACCGGGGCGACAGCTAACGGAATGTACGCTGTTCCTCGTATGCCGTCGGGTTGGTTCGGCCCGATGTCATGCCGAACTTTCTTGAGGAGGTTGCGGTGCCCCAGCCCTCCCGCGAAACCGCTGTCCAAGAAGACTGTCGCGCCGGAAGAGGCTCGAAGGTCGGAACGATCACGTGCGGGACATGAAATAGACGATCCGCTTTCGCTCTGCCCGCATTCTACAAACGACTGGGTGTGTCGAGAAATCGGCTGGGCGCCAGATCTTCCGGTGTTGAACTAACGCAGGAGCAGTACATGAACAACAACGCAGACATGAATTTCAATCAACAAAGCTTCAAGGCGCAAATGGACATGACACGTTCCTGTTGCGATCTGGGCTTGAAATGCTGCCAAGGGCTCGCCGACTTTAGCGCGGAAGCGACGAGCCGAATGATCGCTACTGCAGAAGCGGGACGTGAACTCTTCTTGGATAACGGATTTCCTGAATTCCTGGCCGAGAGCAGCCGGGTCGGCATGTCCCTCTGGACCTCTTTGTGGTCCGGGGGAATCGAATTTCAGAAGAACGTTCTCGCGGCGCTAAACGCGAAGTAAGGGTTCGCCGGACATCTCGCAAAGACTCGTGCATCGATATGCCTCGGCCTCGCGCAACCTCGGGCGAGCGCACGACGGTTTGTGAAGAAAATTCGCGCTATCAAGGAGGTGTCTAACCAGTCACTGAGAGGATTGCCACGAGCGAGCAAGGTCCAGGAGGCACTCGTCTAAGCCGAAGAGTCTCCACCGGGCCGACACGTGAATCACAATGAGAAGGAGTAAATCATGCTGAAAAAACTGATCATCGGTGCTGCTGCTGCCATCATCGCCACGGGAGCTCTCGCCGTCGATAAGGAGAAGGTGGAGAAATCCTACGAATTAAAGGACGGCTCCACACTCTATATTTTCAAGGACGGGAAGATGGGCATGGAGGACAAGGCAGGGCGCACCCAGAACATGAAGGACAGCGAGGTAATGGAAACCAAGGATGGCGAAAAGATCATGATGAAGGGTAATGAGCTCTGGCGTGTCGAAAGACGCCACGATATCCATCGCGGAGGCTAGGTTCCCTCACTCGCGCGCGCGAGTCCGCTTTTCCTTGGCTTGAAGCAGAGAGGCGACGAGGGGCGCGCGAGTTATCAAACCATCCGCTTCGTCGACACACAGCATTTCGTCGAGGCGGATTTTCAGCAATGTTTGGCAGGCAAGAGGCTGTGCCGCATCGCGCCTCGCCTCCCTACGCTTGCAAGCGCTGAAGGGAACTGGGAGAGCCTGCGACCAGGACATCCCGCGCGTTTCGGGACCCCCGCCATAACATGACAACTTGCTTACAAATCTATCAACTCGAGACGATCACCGCGTCACTGTTCGACCCGGAATGGTCCCCAGAGTATTCGTTTCATTAGCCATAGATGTGCCGGATACACCGTGCGCAATGACGGAGAACGTGAAATGAAATCCAATCGTACATCGTTGCCTGTTGCAGTTGCTCTTGGACTTAGCCTGATCCTGGCTGCGTGTACCACCGCCGGCCCACGACCACCCTCCGCTGAGTTGCTCCAGAAGATTGAAAACGCTCGCACCCCTGCGGATCACAACGAACTTGCGGTCTATTACGAAGCCGCCGCTGCTGAGGCAAAGGCTAACGCCGACACGCATCGTAAGATGGCCCGCTCCTACTCAATTCGGGAGCCGATCGGAAGAGGCGGTGGCGCGAGCATGAACAGACACTGCAATGTGATAGCCGACAGGTATGCCGAGACCGCGCAGGAGTATTCAATGATGGCTACACTTCACCGGCAATTGAGTCAGCAGCCAACACCCTGACGCACTGACCTACATGGTATTGACCGACGACGGACGCTGTTTCATTTCCTGGCAGTGGCCTCGGGGGGATTCGCACCGAAGGACTGCTGCAGGACCCGCTCTACCGCCAATACCCAGGAAGTGCTTCGTCGGCTCAACGATAGGCTGTACTTACTCTCAAGAAACAAAATTAGACGGGGCGGTTTTCATGCGGCTGCCCCGATGGGGTTGATCTGGAATCCGAGCGCGGTGGCACGACGTTTGAGTGCGGCGATGCTGCGCTCGCGTTGCAGCTCTTCGT
>Ga0209347_1003048_pt1 | contig 20477 bp, 19 predicted proteins | sample AutmiccommuBRH23_FD_187382 | JGI IMG/M metagenome (GOLD analysis project Ga0209347, IMG submission 187382) | Deep subsurface microbial communities from Mt. Terri, Switzerland - Autotrophic microbial communities BRH/23 (SPAdes) (version 2) | ecosystem: Environmental > Aquatic > Deep subsurface >...
TTAACTCGTTAAAAGTGATTGTTCTTGCCATGGCTTTTTATTTTTAATGTTGATAATACATTCAAGACTTCATTTATGCCCTAAACTTACGCAAAAAAACAGATATTCCAAACTAATTCCACGAAATCTTTACGAAAATGTTTCGTTTCTGCGTTTATAACACCCTTCAATGCGGTAAAGTTGATAAAAAAGGGCTAAAGATGATCAACAACAAGAGGTAAACGATGATGAAAGAGGCGAACAGATTTCCGTTTATTTGACTGTATATGTGTGTCTTATAGGATTGGAGTGGATGAAAAAGTCTGCTTCGCAACCTGATCATTATCCCATAAAGGAGTAAGGCCAAAAAGCTCCCTACCATCATTCCTGCCACAATATCCGAGACAAAATGCACGCCAAGATAAATACGCGAATAGCTGTTGAGCGTGGCCCAGGAGAGTGCGCAAAGCGTGACCCACCGATGGCGGAAAACCAGCGAAAGAAAGACGGCCAGGCCGAAACTGTTGGTGGCATGGCCTGAGATAAAACCGTATCTTCCACCCCGGTAACTGTTCACGATATCGACGAGATCCTTAAAATCGGGGTGATGCGTTGGCCGAAACCGTTCAAAAAAAGGTTTGAAGAGCGATGAAGAAATCTGATCGCTGCATACAAAGACAAGGATAAAAAAAACCGTCACCAGCAACGCTTCCTTGCGGGGAGTTTTATAGAAAAAAAGAAATAGGATGAACAGAAAAAGCGGTATCCATACCAGCAGACTGCTAATAGTCCACATCACCTGATCCAGAAAGATTGAATCACTGCCATTCAAGGCAAAGAAGAGGCCTCTTTCCAGAGGCAAAATACGCTCAACCGCGTCCTTCATATAACTTCTACATTCTGTTTGTTTGTCCAGCCTACACTGCCATTGGCAATTTCTATTTCGCACCAGTTACCGTCGTAACTTCTGATTTTCACTTTCGTTCCTTCATGCAATTCGAAAAGGGCATTGCTGTTCTCATCGGGTGAGGCATTCACCCGTGCAGCGCCAACCATCACAACAGCGGTATCTCTCCGGACTCTTTCCCTTTTCTGACTAAAAGAAGAGATATTTGCCACAAGGATGCAGACAAACAATACCAGCCCTGCATAAAAAGCTGTTTTTCTTGCCCACAGCCGGCGTACAAAAAGAAAGACAGCCACACAGGCAAGGAATAAAACAAAGATCCCGATGCCCAGCCTGGCCCATGCATCAGAGCTGAGCATATTCCTGACGGCAGTGAACCAATTGGTCAGAAACAGGCTTCCTGCCGTATCTATACGATCCTCCGTCCGGTTTCTGGCAAAACGAAGATTATGCCGTATATCACCATCTCCCGGATCCAACAGGAGTGCTTTCTCATAATTCAAGATAGCCCTTCCCAGCTGTTTGTCTCTGAAATAGGCATTTCCCAGATTGTAATAGATCTGTGCCGATTCCTTGTCTTCACCGATACCCCGTGCAACCAGGTCCTCGTACAGCAGAATACTCTTCTGGTAGTCCTGCGCTCTGTATGCCTGGGAAGCTGCCTCAGGGGTTGCATCCAAAGCGGATTCAGAGACTGCGGCAACCTGTCCGGGATTGATCTCCGGAATCGTATCGCTTCTTTCCTGCCCGATTCCTTCCGCATAAGGAAGGAGTACCAGCAGCGTGAGAAGGATTATATTCTTACATGGTTTCATAGAAGTTATTTTTTCTTTAGTCTGTTTTCCATTTCTCCGATGGCCTCCATCGTCTCCTTGTAAAGACGGTCCATTTGCACGTCACTTTCCGAAGGCGCGTAACGGGCGAATTCACAGCTGTCGAGAATCTGAATGAACTTGCCGGTAAGCTCATCACCGATGCCATACCCCGATAATTCCAATTCAATATTGTTCTTGGAGAGCTGGGCAACCGGAATGGAGAGCTTGTCGCTAAAATAACCCCACAGGGCACGAAGTATCTCATCGTAAAAATGTTCCTTGTTATGCTCCTTCAGGTATTTCTCTGCCATTTTGAGTCGCCTGATGGCTATTTTATTGGCTTTCCTGTTGCGCATCAGGGCTATATTCGCATTTTCACGGGCTTGTTTTCTGTTGATCACATAATATACAATCAGCATCAGAAAAGGGATCAGATACCATAGCCAGTAGCCGGGTGAACCCACGAAGAAGTTACTCCTGGAGAGCCAGGAGGGCTCTCCCGTTTTCAGAAACCGGATGTCTTGCTCCACCTTCACATCCTGACGGGTGACATAGTTGTTTGCCGTTGCACCGGCGGGGTCTCCTTTGGCAATCTTCAGTTTGAATTCGGGAGTGGTGATCGTCTTGTAACTGCTGGTATTCAGATCGAAATAGGTAAACGCCACGGATGGAATAATGTAATCACCTTCGTACCGCGGGATGGCCATATATTCAATTCTCCGGATTCCTGTCAGCCCGTTGGTGGTTACATTGAAGGAGTTATCGACGGTGGGATCATACACCTCGAAATTATCCGGAAACTGAACTTCAGGATTACGGATCAGCTTCAGGTTACCCGTCCCCGATATTTCCAGCTTCAGGGTGAGCGCCTCGTTTGCCCTCGATTCGGTGGCACTGAGAGAAGGTTTCAACGTAAAGGTACCCACTGCGTTTGCATAACTTGCCGGTTGATTGGCGGGAAGCGGTTTCACATTGACGGTCAACGGGTTTGTCTTCAACTCTTTCTTTACATCGACCATCACCTCCTGTGTTCCGAAGAAAGTGGAGACGCTCCTTCCCGAGGGTACGGAAAAGACCATCTCCAGACTTCCGCCGGGGATGGTCATCTGTCCCGAACGTTGCGGGAAAAGCAACGTCTTGCGCAGGTCGGCAGTATAATAGTTTTTCCCGTCGTAACGCTCCATCTGCAGCTGCTGATTCACGGGAAGATCGACCTCTTCCACCATGAATCCCTCGAATTCAGGAAACTGAATCTTTCCGAAATTGACAATATTCAGCGTGGTGTACAGGCGGAACGTGACCGTAAACCCTTCCTGTTCATAGACACTATTTTTGGAAACGATAGCCCGGATAAAGGCATCGCGTGAAGTGACCGTAGCATTTCCCGAACCAGCGGAGCTCCCGGTACCGGGCTGACTACCGGCTGCCGGTGCCTGCGTCGATGCTGACTCATCGGGAGGCAGCACCTTTATTTGTACTGTGTTGGACTTGTAATTGCTGCCATCCACCGTGATCGATGCTGCGGGGATGGTAAAAGTCCCCGTTTTCTTCGCCATCATGATGTAGGTATAGGTCACGGAACTCTCGGAGGTCGTTCTACCGTTGACCGTACGCTGGCTGTAACTGGTGGACGTGCTTGGCCCGAAAAGTAGTTCAAACTCGGGCATACTGGGTAGGCGCAGATCTCTTCCTTCCTTGTTCAGCACATAGCTTAGCCTGAATTGCTCACCCTCCACTACCGATGCCGGTGCTGACGCTTTAAAGGTCACCTGTGCATCCGTCACCGCTGCGTTGCCTGTCAGCAGCACAACCAGTAGGAGAAAGATATTGTATAAGTTATGACTCTGTTTCATATACTGCCCGATCGTTACCAGTTTTTGTTGTTTCTTTTGTTCTCTTCGGCCTGCTGCTCTCTCTCCTTCGCTCTTATCTGCTGTACTTTCTCCTGTGTCTGCTGCTCGTCCTGCTCAATGGCCTGCAGCATCTGACGGGCATTGTCCCGTGACATCTGCTCGGGCTGATCCGGCTGTTCGGCACGCTGTTCCTGATCCTGTGGATTTTGCTGCTGCTGTTCCTGCTGCTGTTCCTGCTGTTGGTCCTGTTCCCCTTCTCCCTTGTCGGGCTGCTGATCCTGCTGTTGATCCTGGATCATCTTCTGTACCACTGCCAGGTTGTAACGGGTCTCATTATCCTGCGGATTCAGGCGCAATGCCATCTTATAAGCCTCCATTGATTTCTGGAGATCCTTCTTCTGGAGCATCGCATTACCGATATTGTGCCATCCGGCAGCAGCTTCCGTCGGATTCTCCTGTTCCAGTGAAATGAAATGGTTGAAATGTTCTACCGATTTATCCCACTCCTTTTGCTTGTAGAGCGTGTTACCGAGGTTAAAGGTTGCCTCTTTGGAAGAAGGATTCGCTTTCACCGCGTTGTCGTAGAACGGGAAAGCTTCTGAAAATTTTTGTTGTTGATACGCTTTGTTTCCCTTGCGTATATTTTTCCGTACCTCCTTCTGTGCTGAGACGGATAAAGGAAGTATCCCCATCGACAGGGCAAACAAGAGAATATGTACAAAAGATCTGTTCATTTGAATAACCTCACATTTCTGAATAACCGGTTTTTCTTGTCATAAATAAGTATCTCAATGAATAGGATTACCAGCAGGATCCAGGCCATCAGGGGAAATTTCTCATCATACTCTGAGTAGGAGAGACTGGTGGATTTGCCGGTTTCCAGTTCATCGAGCTGCGCCTCCAGGGCACGGATCGCCGTGTTTGAGTTGTCGGCACGTACATAGAGCCCTTCACCGCTCCTGGCTATTTCCGTGTTCATTTGTTCGTTCAGGCGGGAGACCACCACGTTTCCCTCGCTATCGGCCATAAAATTACTGCCATTCTCGTCTGACGGTACCGGAGAGCCATCGGGAGAGCCAATGCCCACCACATTGATCATCACTCCCTCTTTTGCCGCTTCTGCAGCCACCGTGGTCGCATTCCCCTCATGATCCTCGCCATCGGTGATAATCACCATTGCCTTACTGCTCTCCTCATCACTCGAGAATGAGCTCATCCCTAGGCTGAGTGCCTGTCCTATTGCCGTCCCCTGAACAGGGACAAGGCTGGGATCAATGGTATTGAGGAATATCTTTGCCGACTGCGTGTCGGAGGTGAGCGGCATCTGTACATAGGCTTCTCCGGCAAAGACGATCAGTGCCACCTTATCGTTCTTCCTCACGTCTATCAGCCTTGAGAGAATCTGTTTGGCGCGTGTCAGCCTGTCGGGTGAGACATCCCTGGCCAGCATCGAATTGGAGACATCGATGGCTATAACCAGCTCAATCCCCTCTTTCTCCACGGTCTCCACCTTGGTGCCAAATTGAGGACGGGCAATCATCAGGATACCCACACACAAAGCCCCAAAGATGAGCCAGAACTTCAGATAGGATCGTTTGAGGGATAACTCTGGCATCATCATCTTGAGCGTGGAAAGTATGCCCATCTTTTCTACATCCTTCCGTTTTCTGATGTTCAGGTAGATATAGATTGCCACCAGTAGCGGCATGGCAAAAAATAACCACAAATATTCCGGATTTCCGAATCTAAACATTGTTATCGTTTATCTAATTCTCTTTCAAGTAATCGTCTCTCGTAAACTGTCTATCTGTCTGTCTGTGACAGACAACTCTCTTACGGGATATTCCGCAGCCAGCTCCTTCGCAGCAACAACTCCAGCAGGATGAGACCCAGTGCCAGCAGCGCAAAGGGAAGAAACATCTCGTGGCGTCGCGTCACATTCTGCACGCTGATGAGGTATTTCTCCATCTCATCAATCTCCCCATAGACCTGGCGAAGGCCTTCGGTATCCTGCGCACGAAAGTACTGCCCTCCGGTCATGGCCGCTATTTCGGTGAGTGTTTTCTCGTCAATATCCACCGGCATGTTCTGCATTCGGATACCGTAGGGTGTATTCACCGGTGTGGGCGCCATACCCTTGGTACCCACACCCACCGTGTAGACACGTATGCCGTAGGATCTGGCCAGATCGGCAGCGGTGAGCGGAGCAATCTGGCCGCTGTTGTTCGTGCCATCCGTGAGCAGAATGACCACCCGTGACTCTGAATCACTGTCTTTCAATCTGTTCACAGAGGTGGCCAGCCCCAATCCTATCGCCGTTCCGTCTTCTATTGCACCGAAATTGATCTCGTTCAACAGGTTGAGCAGAACGGTATGATCGGTCGTGAGCGGGCACTGCGTAAAGCTCTCCCCGGCAAAAATCACCAGCCCTATGTTATCGTTCCTGCGGTCGGTGATGAACTCAGCCGCTACTTTCTTGGCGGCCTGCAGCCGGTCGGGCTGCAGATCCTGCGCCAGCATCGAGCCGGAGACGTCGAGGGCCATCACGATGTCAATACCCTGTGATTCTGTCTCTTCCCAGCTGCTAACCGACTGAGGACGGGCTATCACGATAATGATAAGCCCCAGGGAGATCAATCGCAATGCAAACGGCAGGTGACGCATGGTGACCCTGAAATCGGGCTTCATCGCTCTGAACGCGTCAGCAGATGCCAGCTTGAAGGAAGCCTGCGTCTTCGACAAGCGTACCACATACCACACGATGAGGGGTAACAGCAGCAGCAGCAAATAAAGATATTCAGGATGTAAAAATTCCATGCTTATTGACGCTTATCAACCTCGTTCTCCGAAGTTTCATTCATTACTTTTTTTCCGTTTTTATCTTCCTCAGTGACCGGATCAGGCTCTCTGGTCTGGTTCACAAAGAAATAAGCATTCACCATGCTCAGGTCGTTTTCATCGGAATAGGGTTTGTATTTGGCGAATTTCACCAGATCGGCGGTGGAGAGGATCTGTTTCAGATTGTCGAATACCGAATCCACATCCGACACTTTTCTGATTTCATTCAGGATCTCACCCGAAGTCATCTCCATCGCATTGATCCCTTCCCGTTCATAGATGTAGGAGCGGAGAATATCGGTCAGCTTGCTGTAAAACTCTTTTTCTCTTCCCTGTTGCCATATCTTCTCCACCTTCAGCTTGTCCAGCTCCCTGATGGCACGCACATGCGCCGGCAATACCACCGGTGGACTGAAGAAATAACCCTTTTTCTTTTTCTTCAGCACCAGATAGATGACCACACCTATCAAGGCCAGTAACAGTGTAATTCCCAATACAATCCAAAGGATCCACAAGTAATCGGTCCATACAAAAGGAGCCTTACGGACCGTTTTAATGTCGTTCAGCTGAAGCTGGTTGAAGTCGATGGAATCGGTCTCCCCTTTATTAATCTTCTCCAGATAACTCAGTGTTGAGTCGGATAGCTGGGGTGACGTGACTTTCAATCCGAAAGAGTTGGAGAGGATGGTGTCCGTCCCATCGAATACAGGAATATGGGGAATGTGATAAAGTGTGGAATCGAACGAGGTGACCACATACTTGAAATTGAGCGTCATCACATTATTCTCGATGATGGTATCGGGTGGCAGCATGGTAATCACTTCAATACCGGGAATAATCTCTTTCTCGTACACCGGGAACTGAATGATTTTATCTTTCGGGGTAATCACCTTCAGGTTGATCAGTGCCTGTTCACCGATCATAATCTCTGTGGGTTGTACGGTGGCCTGCACCGATGCCTTCTGTGCGGAAAGCGGTGTCACCAGCATGATTGCATAAGCTGCCAGCACGGCTCTCAGCCATAATAGGGTATGTGGTCTGTTCTTTGTCAAAGTTACCTTTTTTGTTGAAATAGTTGTAGCAACGACTTCACATAATCACTCTCGGTAGAAACCGATACACTGTCCACGCCACTCTGACGGAATGCGTTGTTCATCGTTGTCTGGAGGTTATTCCACCACTTAGTGTACTCGTTCCTCACTTTCCGCGAAGAGGTATTGATCCATCGTTCCTCTCCTGTTTCCGGATCCCTCACTTTCATTAAGCCTATCGGGCAGAGTTCAGTGCTCAGGCTGTCGTATACCTGAATAGCGACCACATCATGCTTGCGATTGGCTATTTGCAACGCTTTCTTGTATTCGTCGGGATCGATGAAGTCGGATATCAGGAATGCCGTACAACGTTTCTTGATGGCATTGGTCATATAGCGAAGCACCATATTCAGGTCAGTACCGCTACTCTCAGGTTTGAAACCGAGAATCTCCCGGATAATGAACAGGATATGCTTTCTCCCCTTTTTCGGGGGAATGAATTTCTCAATTTTGTCGGTGAAGAAAATCACACCTATCTTATCGTTGTTCTGCATCGCTGAAAAAGCCAGCGTCGCGGCGATCTCGGCTACCATATCGCGCTTGAGCACCGATCTTGAACCGAATCCCAGACTCTCCGACAGGTCGATCATCAGCATCACCGTGAGCTCGCGTTCCTCTTCAAATATCTTTACGAAAGGACGGTTGTAACGCGCCGTCACATTCCAGTCGATATCGCGCATATCGTCACCGTACTGATACTCGCGAACCTCCGAGAAAGCCATACCCCGTCCTTTGAACGCAGAGTGATATTCTCCCGCGAAGATATTCCGCGACAGGCCACGCGCCTTTATTTCGATGTGTCTTACTTTCTTTAACAGTTCGGTTGTTTCCATTGATTCCCAATCGCTTTATAAGGGCAATTCATGTATATTTACAGGAGGAACATTTCACAGAAGGATACGGAGTGGTTTAAGGCACTTCAACCTTATTCAGGATCTGGCTGATGATTTCTTCTGAGGTCATGTTGTTGGCTTCAGCCTCGTAAGTGAGACCAATACGATGACGAAGCACATCATGACAGACGGCCCGGATGTCTTCGGGAATCACGTAACCGCGGCGTTTGATAAAGGCAAAAGCCCTTGCTGCCAGTGCAAGGTTGATGGAGGCACGGGGTGATGCCCCGAAACCGATCATATCCTTTAAATCGGCCATGCCGTACTGTTCAGGGAAACGGGTGGCAAATACGATGTCAACAATATATTTGCCGATCTTCTCATCGATATATACCTCCCGGACCACTTTGCGTGCATCCAGTATCTCCTGTGTGGAGATGACGGCATGGTCAATGGTAATGGGTTCAAAAATATTCTGATTGATAATGAGCTTTTCCTCTTCCCTGGTGGGATATGAGATCACCACCTTCAGCATGAACCGGTCTACCTGTGCTTCGGGTAGCGGATAGGTTCCCTCCTGCTCGATGGGATTCTGCGTAGCCATGACAAGAAAAGGATTGGGCAGGAGATAGGTCTGTTCGCCAATCGTCACCTGGCGCTCCTGCATCGCTTCGAGCAAGGCACTCTGTACTTTGGCGGGAGCACGGTTTATCTCATCCGCCAGCACAAAGTTGGCGAAGACAGGCCCATGTTTCACCTGGAACTCTTCCTTGCGTTGACTGTAGATCATGGTTCCGATAAGGTCGGCAGGCAACAGGTCGGGCGTGAACTGGATACGGCTGTAGTCGGCATCGATAAGTTGTGCCAGCGTTTTGATTGCCAGTGTTTTTGCCAGCCCCGGCACACCTTCCAGCAAAATATGTCCGTCGGATAGCAATCCGATAAGTAGTGACTCCACCAGGTGTTTCTGTCCTACGATCACTTTGTTCATACCTGTCACCAGTGTTTGAACGAAAGTGCTTTTTTGTTCAATTCTCTCGTTTAACTCTTTAATATCGACTACTTGGCTCATATTAACTGTCTGTTAAAATTGGATTCTTTTTTACGAAGTACAAAAATAGAAATGTTAAATCGGTTTACCGTGGAATCGCCGTTAAAAATGTTTAAGTCAGCAGACTCCTGTTTATTTGAACTCTCCGTGGTTTACACATAAATATCCATCTCGAATAGTTGCTGAAAATGATCTTTCATCCTTCGGGATACTTCCCGGAAATCGACTTTTCTCCCGAGCTCTTTCTCCATGGAGGTGACACCCCGGTCGGTAAATCCGCAGGGATTGATATAATTGAAATATGACAGGTCGGTGTTCACATTCAGTGCCAGGCCGTGCATGGTGACAAAACGGCTGGCCCGTACCCCGATGGCACAGATCTTTCGGGCCTTCGCTGGAAGAGCCGGATCTATCCATACACCCATGGCTTTCTCATCCTTCTCACCTTGGATACCGTACGTTTTGAGCGTCTCAATAACCACATCCTCCAGCAGCGAGATATATTTCTTGATCCCAATACGAAATGCCTCCAGATCGATGATCGGGTAAGCCACCAGCTGTCCGGGGCCGTGGTAGGTGATATCCCCTCCACGGTCAATCTCATGCAGGTCGATATGCCTGCTTTCGCATACATTCCTGGCAATCAACAGATTGCGTATATCTCCGCTTTTCCCGAGCGTGTAGACATGCTCATGTTCGCAGAAGAGGAGGTACTGATTTTTTTCTTCTTTCTTATCCAGTTTGTCGCGAATCACCGATTCGAACAATTTTTCCTGATAATCCCAGGCCTCTTTATAACGGATGCGTCCCAGATCTTCAAAGATAACTTTCCTGCTCATAGGGTTTTATACATGTTTTTCAGCGTGATACGAAGAGCGGACCAGCGGGCCGCTTTCCACGAAACGGAAGCCTTTTTCCAAACCGATGATCCGGTATTTCTCAAACTGCTCCGGTGTGACGTATTCCTTCACTGTCAGATGTTTTCTGGTAGGCTGAAGATACTGCCCGATGGTGAGAATAGAGCAACCCACACCAATCAGGTCGTCCATCGTCTGGAGAATCTCCTCCTCCGTTTCACCCAGTCCCACCATCAACCCCGACTTGGCTCTGACCTTACCGCTCAGTGCAATGGTCTGTAATGTCTTGAGGCTGACATCATATTTAGCCCTGCTCCGCACCTTGGGTGTCAGCCGCCGCACTGTTTCCATGTTGTGGGATACTATATTGGGGCCGGAATCAATCACTTTGAGAATCAAATCTTCCTGCCCGTTGAAATCGGGAATCAATGTCTCTATGGTCACCCGGGGATTTCTCTCCTTGACCCTCCTGACGGTCCTGGCCCATAACTCGGCACCACCGTCGTCCAGATCATCCCTGTCCACACTGGTCAGCACCACATGGCGCAGATTCATCTGCTCGATAGTGTCGGCCAGCCGTTCCGGCTCGTCCCAGTCAACCGCCAGCGGACTCCCTGTTTTCGTAGCACAGAAGCGGCACGAGCGGGTGCATATCTCACCCAGTATCATAAAGGTGGCGGTGCCTCTACCCCAGCATTCAGCCATATTGGGGCATTTACCACTCACACAGATCGTATGTAGTTTTTTGTTTGCGATAATTTCTCTCACATCCAGGTACTGCTTTCCCTGGGGCAATGAAATCTTGAGCCATTCCGGCTTTCTCTGCATCAATTCAGGTTTATTATCCATAATGAATCTAAATATGTTACTGTTATGCCAATCCGGCAGCATCATCAGATACTGTTTATAATGGACATAACAAATGGGGTGATTGAATAAAATGTCTAAACAGTGCAAAAATACGATTTTCTTCGGGTAATAACGAATTATCGCCCATTGATTCTATTTCTTTACTTCCTAACTATTTTTAATCCGTTCCCCTTCTGTTTGTAACTGCAAATACTTTATCTTTGCCGTTAAAACGTTAACAGCGCGATAAAATTTGGATTTCCAGCTATTACATACCAACCCGCGATCGAATGCCAGAGCAGGGATCATCACTACAGACCATGGTCAGGTGGAGACACCGGTTTTCATGCCGGTGGGAACCGTGGGCAGCGTAAAAGCGGTGCATATCAGCGAATTAAAAGAAGATATAGGAGCAGAGATTATTCTGGGCAACACCTATCATCTGTATCTCCGGCCGGGGCTCGATATACTGCAACAAGGCGGCGGCCTCCACAAATTCAACAGCTGGGACAGGCCTATACTAACCGATAGTGGTGGCTTTCAGGTGTTCTCACTCGCAGAGAACAGGAAGCTCACGGAGGAAGGGGCCCTGTTTCAGTCGCATATCGACGGCTCAAAGCATTTTTTCACCCCCGAAAAGGTGATGGATATCCAACGCATCATCGGCGCGGATATCATGATGGCCTTCGATGAGTGTACTCCCGGTGATGCCGATTATGCCTACGCGAAAGAATCGCTCGACCTCACCGAACGGTGGCTCGACCGTTGTATTGCCCGTGTGCGGGAGACGGAATGCCCTTATGGCCACCGCCAGGCGTTATTCCCCATCGTGCAGGGGTGTGTCTATCCCGATCTTCGCCGCCGTGCAGCGGAGAATGTGGCCTCGAAAGGGGCGGATGGCAATGCTATCGGTGGCCTGGCAGTTGGTGAACCCACCGGGAAGATGTATGAGATGGTGGAGCTGGTGAACGAGATACTCCCCAGGGATAAACCCCGTTACCTGATGGGTGTGGGCAAACCCGAAAACATTCTTGAAGCCATTGAACGGGGTGTGGATATGTTCGACTGCATCATGCCCACCCGCAACGGGCGCAATGGACAGATCTTCACCAAGCAGGGCATCATGAACATGCGTAACGAACGGTGGAAGGATGATTTTTCTCCTATTGAAGAGGAAGGGGAATCGTTTGTGGACAGGCTCTACAGTAAGGCCTACCTGCGCCATCTCATCAACGTGAACGAGATACTGGGATTACAAATCGCCTCCATCCATAACCTGGCCTTCTACGTATGGCTGGCAAAGGAAGCAAGAAGACATATCATGGCAGGAGATTTTTCTGCATGGAAACCGATGATGATTGAAAATGTAACAAGAAGGTTATGAAGACTGGCAACGATTTTCTGCGGCTGAAGCGTCTGGACTGGTACATTATCAAGAAGTTCCTGGGCACCTACATTTTCATGATCGCCCTGATTATCTCTATCGCGGTGGTTTTCGACATCAATGAGAAGATCGATAAGTTCATGACGAACAACGCCTCGCTGCATGACATCATCTTCGACTATTATCTCAACTTCATCCCCTACTATACCAACCTGTTCAGCCCTCTTTTCGTGTTCCTCGCCGTGATCTTTTTCACTTCCAAGATGGCAAACAATTCTGAAATCATTGCCATCCTCTCCAACAGCATCAGCTTCAAACGGATGATGAAGCCCTATATGGTGGCGGCGCTGGTGATCGCCGTCTTCACCTTCATCTTCGGAAGCTATCTGATCCCCCCCGCCAATGCCACACGCATTGAATTTGAGAATACCTATGTGGATCCGAGGAAGAAGAAAGTGGGAGACCGCGATATTCAGTTTAAGGTAGGGCCGGGAACCATCGTCTACTTCGGTAACTTTGACATGAACAGCAATACGGGATATAATTTCTCCATCGATCATTTCGACAGCCTGCAGCTGGTATCACGCCTTACGGCACAGTCCGTCCGTTACGACTCAGCTTACCGGTGGACCATCAATACTTACCAGATTCGTGATTTCGACGGACTGAAAGAGACCATCACCCAGGGGTCATCTGTTGACACTACACTGCAGATTGTGCCCAACGATTTCATCATCGCCAAAACCGATCATCAGATGATGACATCGCCCCAATTGCGTCATTATGTGAAAAGTCAAAAAGAGAGAGGCATGGGTAACATCCAGTCGTTTCAGATAGAGTACCACTCCCGGATTGCATCGGTGTTTTCGGCATTCATCCTCACCATCATCGGGGCATCACTATCGGCACGAAAAGTGAAGGGCGGCATGGGATTGAACATCGGCATGGGTTTGGTGCTGAGCATGGCCTATATCCTTTTCATGACCGTCAGCTCAACTTTCGCCGTCAAGGGAGGGATGAGCCCGTTCATCGCGGCATGGATACCCAATATCATATTCATCGTCATCGCTTTTTACCTGTACAAAAGGGCGCCGAATTAGCTTTCAGTTATAAGATATAAGATATAAGCTATAAGTTATAAGCTATCAGACAAAAACAAAAAGTAACAGTAACAGCATATGACAGGAAAAGCAATAAAAAATATTCCGGCAATGAAACAGAAGAAGAGAAGGATCCTGTTATTCATCCTTTTTTCCGCAACGGTTATGCTGCAAGCCCAGACAAAATACCCGGTCATCGTCATTGAGACCAACTACGGCACCATGAAAGCGATGCTGTATGACGATACCCCCGTGCATAACGATCATTATCTGAAACTGATCAGTCAGGGCTACTTCAACGGAACGCTTTTTCACCGGGTAGTGAAAAACTTCGTGATTCAGGGAGGGGCACAGGATTCGCGTAATGCCCCCGCCGGAGCACAGATTGGTGGCGGCAGAACCGATATGGAGCTGATGCCGGAGTTCCGTGAAAACCGTTTCCACAAGAAGGGGGCTCTGGCAGCTCCCCGGAAAGGGAACAATGAGAATCCGCAAAAAAAGTCGGATGCCTCTCAGTTTTATATCGTACACGGTAAGGTATATACCCGGGGACGGCTCGACAGCACGGAGATGAGCGTGAATGTGCCCATTCGCAATGAGTTGATCCGTACACACTATGTTCCGCATAAGGAAGAACTGGCGCGATTGAAGGAGAGCAATCCCAAGGGCTTTAATAACCTGCTGGACTCTCTGTTGGGTGTGGTGGATTCTCTCTATGCCGTAGCTCCCGGCAAGTTTTTCTTTCCTGAAGAATTAAAGGATGCTTATACCACGCTTGGCGGTGCGCATCATCTGGATGGGGAGTACACCGTATTCGGGGAGGTCACCGAGGGCCTGGACGTGATCGATAAAATAGCATCATTACCTGTAGACGGCAATAGCCGTCCGCAGTCAGATGCAAAGATCGTTCGTATGTATATGGAGCAGTAAGCAGACCTCATCAACAGGGCTCAGATACGCTTTCAACAGGTTGAAAATAATCTCCTGAGAACGGGAGACAGGCAGTGCTACCGGATATTTTCCCTGACTTCGGTGAGGAACGCTTTCATCTTTGCTGAATCTTTGGCACCGATAATATCAAGCAGTTCTCTCAGTTTCCTGCGTATCTGCTCTACCTGCTCCGAGGTGTAAGGGTTGAAGAGTATCTCTGTAAGCAGAAAGTCATCTTCCGAGAGCAATCCCTGTGCAATGTTCATATGTTTTTTGAAGGTCGTTCCCGGTGCTTCCTGATGCTTCATCACGGCCGCAAACACCAGTGTGGAGGCAAAAGGGATAGATAGTGAGTAGGCAATGGTTTCGTCATGCTCCCGAAAGGTATACTCGAACACGTTCAGCTTGAGACCCTGATAAAGGTCTCTGAAAAAGACCTTCCCCAGATGTGAGGATTCCGAGATGATGATGGCGCTTTGCGTACTCAGGTCACTCAGGCTGGCAAAGGTAGGGCCAAACATAGGGTGAGTGGAGACATAGGGACGGGTACGCTCCCTGTAAAATTCCTCCAGCCCGGTTTTCACCGAGGCGATATCACTCAGGATACAGGTCTCCGGCAGATAGGCCAGCACATTTTCGAAGGCGGGAATGGTATACTTCAATGTAGCCGCGTTGATGACCAGCTCCGGGGCAAACGCCTTCACTTCTGCCGGATCGGTCATTCGCTGCGTGTTGTAGATAAAGCGCAGCTTCTTAGGATCGGTATCCAATACCGCCACCTCGTGATTGAAACTAAGCACATCGGCAAAGAAGGAACCCATCTTACCGGCTCCAAGAATCAGTATTTTCATATGCATTGTTCTTTTAGTGATGATCCGGCGGGGTTTTTGCTTTCTCCATAACCATCATCTGCTGACGGACCGACTCGGAGTGGATAGCTTCCAGCACCTGTTTCACGAAATCACCCGCCATCTCCATCCGCTCACCCTGGTAGGCACGGTCGGTCAGGATCTGATCGTAACGTTTTGTTTGCAGGATGGGCATACTGTGTTCGAGCTTGTACTGCCCTATCTCGCGCGACACACGCATACGTTTGGCAAGCAGCTGCAGCAGCTCATTATCCAGATCATCGATCTGATCACGCAATACCGACAGGTCTTCGGTCGTCTGCACCGTGTCACGAATCACGATGGTATCCAGAATCTCTTTGAGAGCGGCAGGCGTTATTTGCTGCGCCTTGTCACTCCAGGCATCATCAGGCGAAGAGTGCGACTCGATGATCAGTCCCGAATAATTGAGATCCATGGCCTGCTGACTCAGCTTGAATATCAGATTGCGGTCGCCGCCGATGTGGCTCGGATCGCAGATCATGGGCAGTGTGGGATAACGCCGTTTCAATTCGATGGGTATATGCCATTGAGGCAGGTTCCGGTAAATCGTTTTATCGGTGGTACTGAAACCTCTGTGGATCACTCCCAGGCGTTTTATTCCAGCGTTGTACAACCGTTCCAGCGCGCCAATCCAGAGTTCCAGGTCCGGATTCACCGGGTTCTTGATCAATACGGGGATGTCCACACCCTTCAGGGTGTCGGCGATCTCCTGGACTGCGAAAGGGTTAGCGGTCGTACGGGCGCCTATCCACAGCATATCAACACCAAATTTCAACGCCTCATAGACATGTTTTTCAGTGGCCACTTCGGTGGCCATATACATGCCTGTCTCCTTTTCAGCCTGCATCATCCATTTAAGCGCCGGGCTGCCCACCCCTTCAAAACCACCCGGTTTGGTCCTGGGTTTCCACACACCGGCACGGTAGATCTTCACACCGGCGGCAGCCAGTTGTTTTGCAGTGGTCATCACCTGCTCTTCTGTCTCGGCACTGCAAGGCCCTGCGATCACCAGCGGCCTTTTTGCATCTATGCCCGGTAATAAAATTGATTCGAATTCCATATTTATCGTCTTATATTGTTATCATTTCTTACGGACAGCCTTCAGCAAATCATTGAAAACAGATTACTATAAGGCTTGCCAAATCCCAAATCATATCTCCTGAATATTATTTATTATATCCTATATCCTAACTCTCAACGATTTACAAACGCTTCAATCCGATGATAAGCTTCCTGTAACTTGTCCACCGAAGCACCCAGAGAGATACGGAGAAAACGCCCGCCATTGCTGCCGAAGATGAAGCCCGGCGTGATGAAAACCTTTGCCTCATAGAGAAGAGCGTTCGCAATCGCTTCGCTTCCTGCTGTCCTATCATTCAGTTTGCCCCATACAAACAACCCCACCTGCTGTTTGTCGTAGTCACAATCCAGCAGATCCATGATCTTTTCTGCCCAGATGCGTCTTTCGGCATAGATCCTGTTCATTTCGGCATGCCATTCGGCACTGTTCGACAGAGCGGCCACGGTAGCCAGCTGCATCGGTTTGAACTGGCCGCTGTCGATATTGCTCTTCGCCTTAAGCACCCATTTGACAAATTGTGAATTAGATGCCAGCAAGCCCATACGCCACCCCGACATGTTGTGTGATTTGCTCAATGAATTCAGTTCAATACAGATATCTTTGGCTCCCGGAAGAGACAGTATACTCATGGGCTTTTCGTTCAGTATAAAGCTATAGGGGTTATCATGACAAATGATGATCTGGTGTCTTTTCCCAAAAGCAATCAACTTCTCAAACAGTTCCACCGTTCCATTGGCACCGGTAGGCATGTTGGGATAGTTGACCCACATCAGCTTCACGCGTGAGAGATCCATCTTTTCCAGTGATTCGAAATCGGGTTGCCACCCTTCCTTCTCCAGTAAATCATACTCAATAACATTGGCTCTCAGCAGGTTGGATACAGAAGTATAGGTAGGATAACCCGGGTTGGGCACCAACACGCCATCACCGATATTCAGGAAGGTTATTGATATATGCAGGATACCCTCTTTCGATCCGATCAGCGGCAACACCTCATCCTGTGCCAGGTCTACCTGGTAGATTCTTTTATACCAGTCACCATAGGCTTTCCGCAATTCAGGGATGCCGGTGTAGGGCTGATAGGCATGTACATCAGGACGCCGGGCTGTCTCACAGAGCGTGTCGATGGTTTCCTGCGAGGGCATACGATCGGGAGCGCCCACCGCCAGGCTGATCACGTTCATCCCTTCGGCATTCATGCGTGCCACCTCGGCCAGTTTAACGGAAAAATAGTATTCCGAGATCGATTTAATATGTTCGGCAGGTTCGATAGGCATCATTTTCATTGTTATTTATTCGTCGGAACCATTTTTCTCTTCCCTGTACTCACCCAGCACTTTCAGTCCGCTGATCAGGGGCATAATCGCATCAACCGATTGTTTGTAACGGTTGTAATCATCAAACGTGAGATCGATGTAAAACTGGTACTCCCACTCTCTCCCAATGATGGGCAGGGACTGGATGCGGGTGAGGTTGATACCATAGAATGATAATACGGATAGTACCCTCGACAGTGTTCCTTCGTTGTGCGGCAGCACGAACACCAGGGATGATTTATTGATGTGATTCTCTTTCTGCACTTCGCGCAGCATCTCCTCTCTGGCAAGAATATAAAAACGGGTGAAGTTTCTTTTGTTGGTTTCGATACCCCTGGCCAGCACCTCCAGGCCGTACATCTCTGCTGCAAGCGTGCTGCAGATAGCGGCTGTCCCTGACATCTGACTGTCACGGATCTCTTTTGCGGCAAGGGCCGTGTCGTCGTGTTCCACCACCCTGATACCCTGGAGTGTATCAAGAAAATCCTCACACTGCATCAGCGCCATGGGGTGCGACATCACCTCTTTGATATCCTGTATCGATTGCCCGGGAAGTGCTGCCAGTGAATGCGTGATGCGCAGCTTGTGCTCACCGGCGATCTGCAGATGATTCATTTTCAGCAAATCATGGTTTTGCAACAGACTTCCCGCAATGGTATTTTCAATGGCCATGACGCCTACCAGCATCGGGTCTTTTTCAGCCTCGGCAAAGATATCCCGAAACGTATTACACGGGACAATCTCCAGTTCCTCACCTTTGAAATAATCACGTGCCGCAATCTCATGATAGGCTCCCGGCCCTCCCTGAATAGCTACTCTTTTCATTCGACAATTTTATTCAAAAAAAAATCCCATCGTGTGATCGACAGGACTTTATTTATCTGATATGACTTTTTAATTTCTTCTCATTTTGCATATAAAATCCTGCCTTTACCTGCTAAAGTAAAAGTAAAACCAGAAAGAAAATGCAAAAACTGAATTGTTCACTTTGTTATTCTTTTGTGAATTATGGATGCAAATGTACAACATTTTTCAAATATCCAAATAAAAAAGATAAAAAAAATAGCGCTAATATTCTGTAGAGGGGAAAACCTTTCCGTTTTTATCTCATCCATTACAATTTATTGTAAAAAGTTTCTATATTTGCACATCAAAAACCGAGAACTAATAGAAATAACCCTCAAATACACTGATCATGTTTAAAAATCATCCTCAAGGATTACTCGCCGCATCACTGGCGAACATGGGAGAGCGATTTGGCTTTTACACCATGATGGCTATTCTTACACTTTTCCTGATGACCAAGTTCGGTCTCGACGAGACAACCACCGGCGTTATTTACTCTATCTTCTATGCATCGATTTACCTGCTGGCACTCGTGGGAGGACTGCTGGCTGACAAGACCCGTAACTACAAAGGCATTATTTTAACCGGTCTGCTGCTGATGTCGCTGGGTTACCTGATTATTGCCATCCCTACATCCACTCCTGTTCCTGCAGACAAGTTCGGCATACTGCTTGCCCTTACCTGCCTGGGACTGTTTGTGATAGCCTTTGGCAACGGGTTGTTTAAAGGAAACCTGCAGGCGCTGGTAGGTCAGATGTATGACGACCCCAGGTATAGTAAGATGCGGGACTCCGGATTCCAGTTATTTTACATGTTCATCAACGTGGGTGCCATCTTCGCTCCGTTCATTGCCGTGGGGGTAAGAAACTGGTGGGTAGAAAAGAACGGATTCATCTATAATGCCGATCTGCCGGCTCTTGCCCACCAGCATCTGGGCAACACCATCACCCCCGAAGGGGCGGCCCGGTTGCAAAGCCTGGCTTCCGAAGGAGGATTCACCGGCACGGACCTCACTGCATTCAGCAGTGAATACCTGAACGTGTTCACTACCGGGTTTCACTATGCATTCGCTGTGGCCATTTTCGCCATGTTGATCTCTCTGGTCATCTATTACGTGAACAGGAACAAATTTCCCGATCCGGTCCATAAACAGAGGGCCGCTGCAGGTGGTGTCGTGATAGAGGAGATGGAACTCAAAGAGGTAAAACAACGGTTGTATGCCCTGTTTGCTGTTTTTGCCGTGGTGATCTTCTTCTGGTTCTCCTTCCACCAAAACGGACTTACACTCACCTATTTTGCGAAAGACTACACTGACCTGAGCCAGATAAAGATCAACCTGGGCTTCGCCACCCTGCAGGGTGCCGAAATATTCCAGTCAATCAACCCGTTCTTCGTGGTCTTCCTCACACCCATTATAGTGGGCTTCTTCGGATGGCAGCGTGCCAGAGGGAAAGAGCCCTCCACCCCGCGAAAGATAGCCATTGGCATGGGTATCGCAGCGCTGGCTTATGCCGTGATGGCCCTCGGCTCTATGGGACTACCCCTGAAGGGTGAAGTGGATGCCCTGGGTGGTCTTCCCGATGCGGCACGTGTCACACCCTGGCTGCTCATCGGCACCTATTTCATACTGACCGTGGCGGAGTTGTTTATCAGCCCGCTGGGTATCTCCTTCGTCTCGAAAGTAGCACCTCCCAAGTATCAGGGCATCATGCAGGGAGCGTGGCTGGGTGCAACCGCTGTGGGGAACAGCCTGCTGTTCATCGGCGCCATCTTTTATACCAGTTTCTCGATGACAGCTACATGGATGGTTTTCGTGACAGCCTGTCTTATCTCCATGTTCACCATGCTGGCCAATGA
>Ga0209347_1003049_pt1 | contig 20460 bp, 20 predicted proteins | sample AutmiccommuBRH23_FD_187382 | JGI IMG/M metagenome (GOLD analysis project Ga0209347, IMG submission 187382) | Deep subsurface microbial communities from Mt. Terri, Switzerland - Autotrophic microbial communities BRH/23 (SPAdes) (version 2) | ecosystem: Environmental > Aquatic > Deep subsurface >...
TGGGGTGGAAAAAGAACAGCAACGGTTACCTGTTGCCCGAAACCGTGGCGCGAAATGAAATCAGGGGCCTTAGTCCGATAGGAATCGATTCCCTGCAGGACGCTGCGGTCCTGGCCATCGGGGAACACCAGCCCGGACTGCAAACGGCAATAGACCGGGTAGATATACGGCCCGATGATGGCCTGGCCAAGGTTACTTTTAAAGATCATTACTGGGAAGTTCAGGTCGACCTGTTTACAGGGCTTGTACTGCAAGTAGCGAAAAGGCGTTCAGACTTTATTGAGAACCTGCATGATGCTTCCTATCTGGATAAGGCCTTTGCCACCGGGGGCGATATCATCAAACTGGTATATACGACCATCATGTCGCTGGCCCTCCTGACTTTCAGCTTAACCGGTTTCTGGCTGTGGTACGGCCCCAGGCGCATGCGGCGGCATAAAAGGTAAAAGCCACCCATCTCCGGATGGCTTTTCTCTTATATATACTAAATCGGCTTATTGCGGGCTAAGGCCGGCAGCTGTTCTTTTTTTCATGGTTTCAATTTTAAGGGTTCATAATTCTTTACTTGGGTAGGATGAAGGTAAAGGGGCGAAGCCTGCCGTTTTACGCCAATCCGCCCCAATAGGGTGGCTGCCGCACCCGTGTCAAATCAGGCAAGAATGTTATTAATCGGATTAATGGATACGGGCAAATAGGCAGAACTTGCCTGGTCACAGCCAATTTCCCCAAACCCTGAACGGTACGGTTTTTTAGTACCGGGCTGCAACGCACTTTTTCACCACGTTTCCGATGAAAACCATAGATCCGAAAGTTATCCGGCAATTGTTTGTCTTACTCCTTATCATCCTGCTGGGAGGGCTTATCTTTATGTATATGCTCCCTTATCTGGCGGGGGTCCTTGGCGCAATTACCTTTTATGTGCTTCTGAGGAAACCAATGTCGAACCTGGTCAGGCGCGGGTGGAACCCCAGCCTTGCGGCCGGCTTACTGCTTTTCCTTTCTTTTATATGTATCCTGATCCCGGTAGCGGGCATCATCATTTTGCTGGGCAGTAAAGTGGAACCTGCGGTAAGAAGAACGGAAAGGGTAGTGGAAGCAGTCAAGGGCGGCCTTTCGAACTGGGAAGCAAGGACCGGCCTGGACCTCTCCTCCCACATAGATGCCTCCGCCACTTCCGCCTGGCTTTCGAATAACCTGGAATCTATAGCGGGGGGGACCTTTAACATGATAATTGCCATAGCCATCATGTATTTTTTGTTATACTACATGCTAACGAACAGGAGGCAGCTCCGGGAATCGCTGTTTGCCTATATCCCGGTGAGCACGGAGAACCTCTCCGTTATAGGGGCGGAAGCAAGGGCCATGGTGAGGTCCAATGCCCTCGGGATCCCCCTGGTTGCCGTGGCGCAGGGCCTGGTGGCCTTGCTGGGATTTTTAATTTTCGGTATAGAAAATGCCTTCTTCTGGACGCTTATGGTTACCATAGGTTCGATGATCCCTTTTGTGGGTGGGCTGTTGGGGATTATCCCCGCATTTATCCTGACCTATTCCAATGGCCTGGAATTTCAGGCATGGGGTATCTTAATATACGGCCTGGTGATCGTAGGATCGGCGGATAACCTGGTCCGCCTGTATATCCTGAAAAGGCTGGATAATGTACATCCGCTTATCACCCTGATCGGGGTTATAGTGGGGATCCCCATGTTTGGGTTTATAGGGCTGATTTTCGGGCCCTTGCTCATCAGCCTCTTCCTGATCATCGTCCGGATATACAGGAAGGAATACGGGGAGCGAAACCCCTCCCGGATGTAAGGTTCATAAGGTGGGTAAATATTTCGATATTTCGACCTGTTCTTAGTGCCCGGATACAGGGGCTTTTAACAGGTTTCTCAGAATTACCTGCTGATTTGGGTCAAGAATAAGAGCTATTGAATTAATTCCATGGGGGCATTATTCATAATATCACTATAGTATTGCCGGAGCAGCCTTCAGTATCAGTATTACAAACCAAGAACCATTTAATACCTAAAAAATGACTGAACAACTACTCATACGGCTGAGAAAGATCGCAGACACAGACCATGAGATCTTCCCTTTACTGAAACAACGGTACAGCCCGCATGTTTTTAAGGAGGAGCGCGTTGCAGACAGCCAGTTAAAGAGGATTTTCGAAGCTGCCCGTTGGTCGGCCAGTGCCGGAAATATACAACCCTGGCGTTTCATATATGCCCACGCCGGCACTGATGCCTATGCCAAGATTTTGGATTGCCTTGCGAATGATCAAAAAAGATGGGCAGTTTCAGCCCCCCTGCTTGTCCTCAATGCCTATGAAGTGAAGAGCGAAACAGGGGAGGAAAATGGCAATGCCCTATTCGATTTGGGCATGTGCGTAGGGAATATGACGGTTCAGGCACAATACATGGGGATCGCCCTTCATAATATAACGGATGTCGACGGACAGAAGGCACGTGAGCTGTTCAGGATCCCGCAGGAATATGAGATTGCCTCCGTTATTGCCGCCGGATATTACGGGGGAGACCTTACGCAATTAAGTAAAAGCCTCCAGCAGCTGGAACTGGAAACCCGCTACCGAACCCCCCAATCCGGGTTTGCTTTCAGGGATAATTGGCAGTCTTAATTTATGGAATTTATGGACTGGAACCATACTAATTTTTACTTTCCTCCCGGAATTTCCGGTGATAGTCTTTTGGGGAGAGGCCGTATTTCTCCTTGAATAATTTTGAAAAGTAGCTTCTTGAATTAAGGCCTATTTTATAACATACTTCCGTTATATTCAGATCGGTTTTTTCCAGCAGTTCTTTTGCTTTTTCAATTCGCAGGTTCCTCACATATTCGTTTACCGTAACCTTGTACAACCGCTTAAACCCTTTCTGAAGCATATTCTGGTTAAGGCCTACCCTTTTTGCCAGGGAGACGATCGTAGGGTGGTTGTCCAGTTTGTCCTGTATAATCCTGGCGGCATCTTCTATTTTTTCAACCGTTGCTTTCCGGATAATTTTCCTTTCCCTGGGCCCTTTGAGGTCGTCTTTGTATTGTTGCATCTGGCGGGAAAGGATCTCATACACCTTCCCCTCCCGGTACACGGTTTTCATGAAATCGGTGAATTCGCATTCACTGAAATCTTCCAGGAAGCTGGCTATGTCCAGGCTGTAATATTCCTTATGGTAAAACTGGTTGGTGCCGTTCACGTCGCGGAACAGTTCAAGCAGGTCATCATCCATGTTATCAAGAAAGTCCTCTATCTTTTCCTCGAACAACTTCCTGTTGATCTCCAGGCTATAAAGGTGGATGGGTTTTTCCGAAGGTAAAACAAAGATATGGTTGTGTTTGGGGATACTAGACAGGATGGCATTTTCCAGGCGCCTGATCTCCCTGTAGTTTTTTTGATCCCTGAACTTATGTAGAATGGTAGCTTCCTTATTGAACAATAACTTTAATGGGTGCAGAACCCCTTTTTCGTGCTCAATGTTTACTTCCTGTTTTAAAGTAATCTTATATTCAATCATCCCCAGGCCATGCGAAAACTGCATGCCCAGAATATAACCGCTCCCCAGTTTTTTTGGGAGCTTTAAACAAAATTCCTTGTTATCTTCCTCGACCTTAGCATTCAGGTTTTTGGCCATATCAAGGATAATTTCCTCAACATTCGAATCGCGTACCTGTAGTTTAAGGGCCATAGTAACTTTAACAACTTCTTAAATATATATCTTTTAAATAAAAGCCGGTGGGAAAGGGAAGGATTTATTGCAGGGTTACATACCTCTTATGCACTGTTTGATCCGAAGAGAGCTGACATTGCTGTTCCGTGAACGAATCCCCTTCCCTCGGGTTTGACACACTTTCTACATGCCTGTAATCCGGGATCCCCAATTTTTGTAATTTTCATGGACTATTTTAATGACCCCCCTTACCGCAGTTTAATATAAGTCGACCAGAATTAAGTGCCCGTAAGACATAAATTTTGTGCTTTTCCTGCTCAATTTCAGTTTTGTAAATAAATTCGTTCATTTTTTAGGTTCAAAAATGACCATAATTAGCTTTTTATTGTTAAAAAGGTATTATATTTTCTAGCATATTTGCTTTAGGCCGATATCCCCTGAAATCTCATTAAACAATTTTAGCCCTGCCTTATGCGAATCAATGTACGAATTGATTGTAATCTGATCCTGAGAACGGTGTTGCGTGAGCAACTTGACGAGCTGGATATTGCATATGAGTTATCCGGCCCGGGCGAAGTTTTTATCCGGCAGGAATTGTCTGACGAGAAGAAAGAAAGGCTGGTCCTGGCGTTGAGGAAATATGGGATTGAGATTATAGACGACAAGCAGTTGGCCCTTGTGGAACGCATTAAGGCGGCCATAGACGAAATGCTGGAACATGAAGGAGAAATCGCGGAAAAGGTTTCATGCTACCTGGCCAGTAAATTAAATTATTCCTATTCGTATTTATCCGGGCTTTTTTCAGAAAATACCTTTACATCCATCGAGAACTTTATTATCCTGAGGAAAGTAGACCTTGCCAAGGAATTTATATGTAACACCGATTTAACGCTGACTGAAATCGCTTATCGTTTGAATTACAGCAGCGTTGCGCATTTGTCTGCGCAGTTCAAGAAGACAACCGGCTTAACCCCGACTAATTTTCAAAGGATCATTGAAAAAAGGAAAGCACGCTTCGCCGAACAAACCTAACCCTGAATAACCTGATGAGCATTAAGATTTTAAACATCGCCCTGGCTGATGATGATGAGGACGACAGGACCCTTTTTAAGGAAGCTATTGACGAGATACCGATAGAAACCAAACTTTCCCTGTTTAACCACGGGCAGGAACTTATGGACCACCTCTCCCTGCCAAATATCATATTGCCCCATCTGGTCTTCCTCGACCTGAATATGCCCATAAAAAATGGGATGCAATGCCTGCAGGAAATACGCAAAAACCCCATGCTCGACCAGGTAGCCGTGGCCATCTACTCCACTTCTTCTTCAGAGAAGGATATTGAGAGTACCTTTATTCACGGAGCAAACGTGTATATTAACAAACCCAATAATTTCTATAATCTCAAGGATGTTATTGAAAGGGTGCTACAGGTAAACTGGCAGTACCAAACCTCCAATTTAAATAAGGATAATTTCCTGTTTCGACTATAAGGGATTAAATGAATTTTAAGGAATTTTCAACGTCTACCAAGAAGTATATTATCCTCCTGATAGCCTCGGTGGTCGTTCTCCTCATTGCCGAAAGCGTCACCTTCCGGCAGATCGGGCTGTTGAAGGAATCCGCAAACCGGGTTGCCCGGAACCTCGAAGTACAGAAGGCCATCAATAACCTGTACACCCATTATTCCACTATGCAGTCCGAAGAGCTTATGGCTCTTTTGCTCGGGAAAGAAATAAAGGAATCCTCATGGGAGGCACATAAGGAACGTACCTATACGTCTTATAAATCCCTCGAAATATTGTTGAAGGACGCGCCGGCACAACAAAAGAGGTTAAGGGAGATAGGTGAACTGCAGGATGCATATTACAATGCCCTTGGCTCCCTGCAGGAATCCGGGGCCGACAGCACCCTGCTGTCGGGCAACCGCCCGGCATTAATAAAGCTTACCCAAACCCTGGCGGCCATAAGGGCTATCAAGGACCAGATGTTGCTGGAAGAGCACAGGGCCGTAACCCTCAGGAAGGAAGAATTTGACGACCGGGCAGACATAACTCCGCTGTTTACGCTTCTGCTTGCCTTATTTTCCCTTGCCGTTTTCCTCCTTGCCTTTGCCAGGATATACAGGAATAAACAACGGATTAAGGCTTCCCAGGAGTTCCTCGAAAGCATCCTGCGAAATACCAATAACATTGTTAATTATTATGAACCCGTATTAGACGACAGCGGAAATGTAAAGGACTTCAGGATCGTCTTTGCGAATGAGTGCAACAGGACCTACCTGGGTCTGGACCCAGAACAGATTAAAGGGCAGTTAATTTCAAAGGTTTTTCACTTCCTGAGCCTGAACGGGGAGCTAAACCAACTGATCCGGTGCTATACGGATCAGGAAGTAGTATATCTGGACAGACAGCTGATAGTGCAGGGAAAAAAAATGTGGTTCAAGTCAACCATAGTACCGCACGCCAATGGGATACTGGTTACCGGAACCAACAACACCCGTGCAAAGGAAGACGAAGAGAAACTGAGGGATTTAAACGAGCAGCTAAGAAACCAGAATGAGGACCTGCTCCGGGCAGAAGCCTTCCTGGAAGGGGTTTTAAGGAGTACCAAGAATGTTATCATGTCTTTTGATCCGGTATGGGACGGCATGAACACTATTGTGGATTTTAAACTGCTCTATATCAATACCGCCATCCAGGGGATTGTGAACAACGAGGTTTCCGGCCTGGTAGGAAAGAATGTTTCCGAAATAAGCCCCCTGATTTTCGATTCAGATATTTTCAGGCATATGGTGGCGTGCTATAAAGACGACAAGCTTGTTGATTTTGAAACCACCTATACCCGCCTGGGCATTGAGCACTGGCTACAGGGGACGGCCATAAAATGGCACCAGGTAATTACCCTGAACCTGGTGGACATCAGCAAACTGGTACTGGCAGAGCAGAACCTGAAGAAACGTAACCTCCAGCTGAAACGGAGCAATGAAGAGCTCGAATCTTTTAACCGTGTAGCCAGCCATGACCTGCAGGAGCCCCTGAGAAAAATACAGATGTTCCTTTCCCGGTTTTTCGATATGGAACAGGGCAAGTTGTCCAAAAAAGGGCAGGAGTATCTGGCGAAGGTAAATAAGGCGGCTGAACGAATGCAATCACTTATCGTAAACCTGCTCGCTTATTCCAGGATAGACAGTACCAACGACAATTTTGAGGATGTCGATTTAAACCATATCCTTAATAAAGTGTTGGAAGAATTGGCATTGACTATCACGGAAACCGGTGCAAAAATCCGGAAAGACAAACTCCCCGTTATCAGGGGGGTACCTTTCCAGATGGAGCAATTGTTCCTGAACCTGTTGTCTAACGCCTTGAAATACAGCAAACCACAAACCCAGCCATTAATTGAGATCCGCGTTGAAGAAGTGCACCGAAGCCATATCGGCCAGGATTTTATTAAGTCATCCAGGAATTATCACAGGATCTCAGTAAAGGATAATGGGATAGGGTTTGATCCTGCAAATGCGTCAAAAATCTTCGAGGTATTCCAGCGGCTTCACCAGAAGACCGAATATTCCGGCAACGGCATAGGACTGGCTATTTGTAAAAAGATCGTGGAAAACCACTTCGGCCATATCCATGCCATTTCCGGACCAGGTGAGGGATCTACTTTTATCTTCTATTTACCTTCCTCTTAAGCCGCCATTGGGGAATTCTCTTTAATCCCGGATGGTTCGGCGCCCCAAGGTACCCGGTCTTATAACTTCGGATAAGGATACTTATCCTCCGCCATGGATACTCACTTTACCCCGGTTCCTTACTTACTCGTTATGAATAGTTTAACAGCTCCGGGAGCCCGATCCAAAAATTCTGTAACAGATTCCTGTAATTGTGTAAGAGGCTTGCCCCACCGACCCCCGATCTTTACATTAAACATTAAACCTAGTCTTTTGAAAGTTTCATTTTCCCTTCTTGCAGCACTTATAAGGGCACGATTGACACCTTGCTTTACAAAGCATAAACCCGCCGATCCGAAATACAGGGTCTTGCAATTAACCGCTTTGAGCCTGCGAGGGGAAAAGGAAAGTTTCAAACCTGGCACAACCAATCAGGGCAAAGTAATAGCAGTGTATTTATAGGTTGTTATTTTTTGAAGGATTACACCCAAACTAACTCATTTGAGAATGTGCCTGGCCAAAAGATATAAAGACCGGCAGCTAAGACCGGTTCCCATCAGGCCAGGGATTTTATGAGTCGTATTGCCTCCCCGCGGCAATATTTGAGAACTAAGGGTAAAATATTTAAAACTTTAAAACAGAACACCATGGATTCAATTAAATTAACAACAACAAAGATCGATAAGATGTTCCAAAGGTTACATCAGGGTCTTGGAGGAACATTGACGTTGGATCATGACGAGCACAACCTGGAACTCGACAATCAACTCGGCAAGGGTCAGATACGTGGAATCGCCTTCGTAGGGGGTATATCGTACCTGGAGTTTAACATGACCTTTGAAGAAGACTTCAAGTTCATTACCAGTGGCGCAGAGAACAACCCCATCTACTTTGCTTATTGTTCAAAGGGCAGGTTAACCCATAGTTTCGGGCTGGAGGGTAAAAAACGCAAGCTGAATAACTTTCAGACCGGGATCCTCGCAAGTCGTGGGAAAGAAGATAATGTAATCTATTTTGAAAAGGGAAACCAGCTAAGAGCTACCCTGATAACAGTAAACACTTACGACAATTCAGGAACCCTTCAGAAGAACAGCCTGAACGAGAAGTTGTCCGGTACGTTTTTTAACGGGCAGAGTTCCGAGAAATTCGTCTATATAGGTTCCTATAACCTCAGGATAGCCGAAAGGATTCAGCAGCTTAACAGTATTACCCAAAAAGGGATTGTAAGGAATCTGTTGATTGAAGGTGAAGTAAACACCATCCTTGCTCTTGAGCTGCAGCAGCACTCCGAAGACATGTCTAATATGAAGAAGCAAACCGGTTCTTTAAGGGCAAAGGAAATGGAGGCTATCAAGGAACTATCCCAGTTCATCAAGAATTACCCGGACACCCAGCTCCTTATCAAGCAGCTTTCGCGCCGCTCGGGCCTGTCGCCCACCAAATTACAGGAGGGATTTAAGCTCATGCACGGGCGTACCGTAACAGATTATATCAGGGAGGTACGAATCAGGAAGTCGGAGGAGCTCATTAAAAACACCGACCTCAATATTTCAGAAGTGGTGTATAGCATCGGGTTCACCAGCCGCAGTTATTTCTCCAAGATTTTTAAGAAGAAATACAAATGCAGCCCGAAGCAATACAAAGACAATCAAAACAAGGTAGCTGTAACAGCCTGACATATATCAATACTATTGTTTTTGAAAACCGGCCTTTCCAGGCCGGTTTTTAATTTTCTGAAGTCAGCCATTCTTCTATGTGACCGTTGCCGTTATCCCCCAGGGCTTTTTAATATCGCTGGGAGGCCTTACTGTTTATTTCATTTTTAAATTCATTGTCCCGGACATTCCCCAAAAAAACAGCCCCTTTTTACAGGGGCTGTTTCCAATAGAAGCCGAAATGCCATTGAAGGCACTAACTACCAGCTTTCTATTTCCTTTTTTAATTCCTCTTTCCTTCTCCCGGTTTTCTCCTGCAGACGTCCGAGCATCTCATCAAATTTTCCTTCGGTGAACTTCAGGTCGTCATCGGTAACATTCGCATATTTTTGCTTGAACTTCCCTTTTACCTGGTTCCATTTTCCTTTTAATTGCTCATTGTTCATAGTTTTGATTTTTTTAAATGGGTTAATGATGGTTTTATTGATCCCTTTAATTTAATAATGAATTAAGACGGGAATTGCCTCGGGAAGTCGGGAAATTAACCCTATTAATCATTATTACAAAAATGTTGTGGAGAATGCACGTGGCTTACCCCTAGTGGGGGCGTTTGTAAGGAGGTTTACTACCCCCTTCACTTTACATGGACCTCATCATGGGCAAAAGTTCCCGGTATACGCAAAAAAGAACTGCCCGGAGTAAGATTTCAATCAAGCTAAACTCACTTGACAGATGCTCCGGGCAGTCTGTGACTCAGAAACGGGATCGGATGGGTTACTCCCCGCTGATGGCTTTCCTGTTCAGCCTCTTCTCGGCCAGCTTGTCGAGCGTATTGTCGGCATCATACTCCTCATCCAGGGAGATCTGCAGGGTTTCGGCAATGTCTTTGTGCCCAAGTTCCCTGGCATATCGTACGGCTGTACCATAACCCGCTATTTCATAATGCTCCACCTTCTGGGCTTCGGCTACCAGACCTGCATCCATAACGTCGTCGGAGGCTGCTTCCTCAATAAAGCTTTTTGCTTCTTTTATCAGGCCTTCCATGGCTTTGCATTTTTCACCACCAGGGCTTATTTTCAGCTCTTTGCAAATACTCTCCAGCCGTTCCTTCTGCTCTTTGGTCTCCTCGAGATGGTTTTTAAAGGCCTCTTTTAACTTGTCGTCATTTGACTTTTTGGCCATCTCGGGCAGGGCGGCTATTAACTGGCTCTCTGCACTGTAAAGATCCTGTAATTGGTGTTCGAATAAATCTTCCAAAGTTTTCATACGTGTGTGTTTTATTGTTGATAAATTGATTTTAAACTTCTTCAAATTAGGGCTTTAAGCATTTGGCAATTAACCGGAATGAACAATACGTTAACCTGAAAATATTTATTTTGGAATCGTGCCGGAATCCAATTGTATCGCAGGTTTTTAAGTAAGAAAAAGGCCGGCTTGAGCCGGCCCGGTCTTAAACATACATTGACAGTAAATTTAATCTATAGGGGTAAAGCTGAATTTCTGTCCACCTACAGATGCGTCGGCCATAAGCCCGGCTTTAGGGTATGCAAATACGGCCACCCCGTTCTCGAACTGCGCGTTCGCGGCTGCCCCGGACTCCAGGACAACAGCGGAGGCTTCGGCAGAAAATTCAAAATTTTCTTCCTTAAATTCCCTCAGGTCATCCCCAGTTTCAAAAAAGATAATCTCAATCACAGCCTGCCCGCCGGCCTGGAGGCCTACGTTCAGTTTTTTAAGGTCTGCCATGCCAATGGCTTCCCCATTCTCATAGACTACCCCGTTACCCGATGCCCCGCCGACAATAAAGCCTCCTTTTCCCACATTGGGGAAGATGGCATAACCGGCAGAATTAGTGAAGAACTCATCTAATCCGGAATCTGTTGTCATTAAGATTTCCTTAGCCTCTTCGGCATCCCTGATAATTTTCTGGTCTTCCTCCGATTGTGCGATAGCCCCGAAAGACATTAACACCAGGAGCAGGAAGCCAGGTACTTTTAAAGTGTTCATAATATCATGTTTTAGTTAATAATTGAAATTAAAGTCAGGATAATTGCTATCCCGGCTGTCTTTTCCTGCCAGCTTATGACAGGTGAGTAAAAAGTAAGGCAACCTGGATTCATTCCTTGCCTTTTTTGATCACTTTCTTGATGCATAAACCGGCCCACGGTCCCTGGTATCTAGGGTGTTAACCAAATTAACCATCCTCTTTAAAACATGTTCCCTATACAGGCGGCTACTGGTATTTTTTATAAGTTATTTTTTGGTGCGATATCATCAAGCAATCAGCCAATTAGCGTCTACTTTCAGGATAGTATTAATAACCGGGCACTAGTTCATTCAGCTGCCGGTAATTTAGGGGGCAGTTCCCCATAAGGGCAGAGGAGAACATAGCTCATCAAAAAAGTAACTATGGCTGAAATAAAGATTACTAAGAAAAAACCGGTTTGGCCCTGGATTCTGTTGGTCCTGATAATTCTGGCCGTACTGGCCTATTTCTATTTTGAATCAACCGATCCTGTCCCCTATGATGAAGAAACGGAGACAAAGGCAATCGGAGCCGCAGATTTCGGTTCCGCCGGAATGTATGCCCCTTTTACTATCAGGGCATAAGGCTGAACGTTCCCCGCAGGTTGAAACGAACCTGGCCGGGGATAATTATGAAGGTCCAGGGGCCTTCAGGGAGTAATAATTATAAAAACAATCTAAACTAGGAAGAAATGAGTACGAGCGAAAAGCATTTATACCGCCTTGAAGAACTGTCGGATTATAAGATCGCCTCCGGCTATCCCGATGTTCGCGGATGGGAGGTCAGGGACCTTAATAACAGGGTCATCGGCAAGGTAAGCGAATTATTGGCCAATGTGGAACGGGAAAAGGTAGTGTACCTCGATGTGGAAGTAGACGATACCATTATCGATGCCGGGCATGACCCTTACGGGCGCCCCGCAAATAAGGATGTCCATGAGTTTATCAATGAAAAGGGGGAAAACCATGTGATAATCCCCATTGGGCTGGCAGAGCTGAATGAGGAAAAGGAATATGTATCTACCTCCACTATAGACCACAGGACTTTTGCAGAAACGAAGCGGTTTCGGCGTGAGGCCCCGATTGCAAGGGAGTACGAAGTTATTATCCTGGATTCCTATGGAAGACGGCAGCGGCATGCTACAGAAGCAGAAGAAGTGGAAGACTGGAGCCAGTCAGAAGCTTACCTGGAGGAACGTATGGAGAATATCAAAGCAAGGCACCGTGAGGGCGAACATCGCACCGAATCTGAGTTGCATTCCGGTCGGGAGGCTGAAACAGTATCGGATTCCGAAAGTGAGGATACTTACAGAAGAAACCGCTGGCTGGATGATGAGGATTTTTATAACCGAAGCGAGTTTGATGACACCGGCTTCCGTAAAAGGAAAAGATAAAGGGGATAAAGCCTGGACTCAAAGATTTTACCTCTCCCCTGGGCTATTGGTACCCTGCTGTTCAATTGCCTCCCGGAAACCCTTTTTGGGGATCTCCTGCCCACAGGTCTGTGACCTGCAACCCCAGATGGGCATTCCGGGGGCGTTTTGTTTTGAATGTCGCAGGGACCACTTCTCAGATAAGGGAGAGGCTTTTTTTGAAACAATTTCCTGATCAAAAAAGGCCGCTTCAAAGGTAGGGATGAAGTAATTTGGCATACAGGATTAATCTAAAAACGGGCTTACGGCCTGCATGCCGTAGCGTTTTTAAGAATACTGAATAGTTGTTAGTTTAGTGAGTTTTGGTTAGTTGGTAAGCCCCCGGGAGCGGGGGCTTTTTCTTTTCATTGAGTTACCGGTCTCCGGAGCGCTATAAAACGGCGTAATTATCGGTTGATACTTCAATTTTGTGACAGGCTTTCACGCAGAAGTATTCAGCTACCCTTCTTCCCCTTATTCTTTCCCTGACCGGCGGGCATCTTGGAATTCCACATCCCCGTCAACCACATTGGTATATGCCTTAATCCAGGCATTCCTGAAAATATTTGTAATTGTCGGCCACAACCTGGAATTCACATCATTCAGGTTTCCCTCAAGGGGCACCTTGGTGGCCAGCGTATTGTGCTTATGATTCTTCAGGATGAATTTGAAGAAACCAACAAAACCCTCCCACAGGGTTTTCAGGATGCCATCTCCTTTTCCTATAAGCTTTGTGTCTTCCAGGATGGGCTTTATATAGCCTTTCAGGTAACCGTCGGCAATAGCCACTTCGCTGAAGAGGTGGAAGGTACCTTCGTGGAAATCAATCCCCGCGTAATGGTTTGTAAAATCGTTAAGGGCGGTGGCGGAAGCGTCTTCCAGGGCCAGCGACAGGTCCATATTGGGGATTCTCCGTACAAGATCCATCTTCCCTTCCAGTTTGAGGTGACCGTTTCCAATAGAGGTCGCCGTGGCATAAAGGGAAGAAGGGAGGTTACTGTTCTGCTGCACGACATTGCGCAGGTTAGCGGCGTGGAGGTGGATATCCGTGAGGTGCAGGTCTATATCGGGACTGGCTGAAAGTTGTACAAAGGCCACTTTCCCCTCATTAACCTGCAGCTTGTTTATATCGATGGGCACCAGGTCTGTAAGGGCCTTACTCCAGTCTTCCAGTTCCGGGTCCGGTGCCCTGTCCTGCTCCTGATCTTCAAAAACATAGATCAGCTGAGGCCTGGTCATGGTGATCTCACACACGATCTTCCCTTTGAGGAGGGCGTCCCATTCCAGCGAAATCCTCGTCTTTTTGAATTCGAGGAAAGGCACTTCAGAATTTGCATCCACCTTGTTCAGATAAAGGTCATGAAGCACATACGAGCCAAGGAGCAGGTTCAGGTCTATGTCGGCCACCTGTCCGTAATGCCCGGGGATTCCGGCCAGAACGCCATTCACATAGTTCTTTACGAGCACTGGCAGGAGCAAACGGAAAACCAGCAGGACAACAATAATGCCTGCCGGTACCAGGTAACGTTTCTTTCTAATGCCCCTTCGATTATTCATAAACCCCGTTTTTATCAGATTACCGTGGGTCTCACTCCTTCCTGCCATTTCCGGTCAGGGTACTTTTTACCCCTGCGCGGACATTCAGCCAGAGATAATTGAAAAAGGATTTGGTGGCATCCCGCTCGGCTTCTATCTGCCCGTACCTGAAGTCTGGGGTATCCTTATTCTGGTTTTGTTTCACAAAAATGCTCCCGATGGTGGTGAGCAGTTTATTGATTCCCGACCTGTCTTCCTTTAAGATTACAAAATCCAAATCCCGGTATTTCATTTTCATTTCACCGGAAGAGTTTGCTGAATTGCCGCTTACGGTAAAATACATGCTGTTTACATAGCCTTCAATCCGGGAGCGCATAGTCGACTCGAGGAAAGGGTTAATGCTGGACGCATTAAAATCGATGAATGAGCCTTTGGCTATAAAAAACTCTTCCGGGTCATTCATGTCGAAACTCCAGTCGAGCTCAACCTTTGCATCGTCCATAAACAGGGCGCTTGCAAGAATCTCAGTCTTCAACGGCGATTCGTAGGTATTGGAAACGTTCAACATGCTGGCATCAAGGTCATTAAAAATGATTTGGCCGGCCTTCGCCTGTGGGTCCGCCTTTTCCTCATATGCCACATAACCTTTTTGTATCTCCAACCTGGGCAATTCAAGCCGGAAAGGCAATTCCCGCAGCATACGGCCGTACATTTTCTTATGGTTCGGGTCATCCGCCACCAGCTTGTCCCGGAATATTTCCAGCCGGGGCCTTTCGAGGAATACCGAATCCGCGGATATATAAACCATGGAGTCTTTTGTCCCGAGGCCTGGATTATTTATACGCAAGCCCTGGATAGCGAGCATGATATGGTCACGTTCCGTTCTTATTTTTGAAGAAAGTTCCTGCTTCCCATAGGTGGTTTTTAGCGTGAGTTGATTGGCCAGCAGCACCTTATCTTCTATTTCCAGGTCGCCTATGGTTAAAGTTTCATAATCCCCCAGCAACATATGGTAATCCCGAAGTGAAAAAGTAAGGTTGTTGAATTCCAGGGGGAAGATATCTCCTATAGTGTCCGAATCCAGCCTGCAGCCCTCAAGGGTTGCGTTGAATTCCTCAACGGTTATTCCCGGCTTTGCCTGACCTTTTCCAAGCCGGGCATAGCTGCCCTTTTGTATCCTCAGTGTTTTGAAAAGCCATGGGTTTCCGATTTCGAAAACCTCTTCCTGCCCTGCATCGCCGTCCTCCTTTTCAAGTTCGGCCGGATAGTGTGCGATACGGGGGTTTATCACGAGTAAGTCATCCCATTCCATGGCCTTGTCCACAAAGTACCCCCGGTAGCTAAGGCCCTTCATCACTACTTTATCAATGGCTGCGGAACCTCGGTGCTCCAGGGTCTGCCTGTCGAAGATATCTACTGTAAGTACCTTCATCTCAAGCGTCCCCGTCAGGATATTGATGGCTAGTTTTTCATAATCAAGCTGTATATGCCTGGGAGTTTTTTCAGACAGAAAATGGGTGGTCATCCGTTCAAGCCGGCATTGCACGATATAGAGTACCAATGCCCCAAGCAGGAATATGCTGAGCAGTCCAATCAGGGTTCTTTTTCCGGTTATCTTCATGTTTACTGCTCCCTCCGGCAGCGAGTTTTTATTTAAGCCGGGATTCCATCAATAGTTTTTGTTTTATGTTCTTGAAATATCGCGCCCTGCCCGGCTATGTTTTTGTCCGGGAAGCCTGCGCCAGGGGGGTGGCGTAACAGAAGAATTCCTTAATCCGGGGGAAGTAAGAAAACTTTCAGGTTGCTGCAAGGCAATAGTACGGAAAACGGCCATCCATCAACCGCTACCGGCTGTAAGGGCAAGGTAAAAAGAGGCGGGGTGGCCGGTTTGTCAATGGTTAAGATACCGAAAACGTTCCTTTTGGCCCGAGGGTTCCTTCCTTTCCGCGGGAGCGAGCCCTCCGCCTTCTATAAGGCTTAAAACCTTGTTTTCCTCCGCATCCCAGAAATGGGCACTTTCAACAACTACCTTGAGGAGTACCAGCCCCGGATCTTCTTTGCCATCGAACCATTTATTAAGTTCAGGGTCCCATAATTCTTCCATAAGCTCCCTGTCCAGTTCAATAAATGCCTTGCCGTACACGGAAATATATTTACGTTCCTTGTCGTCAGAATACAATAATTGAACCTTGTTGTCTTCCGTAATATCCTTGTAGTGCTGGTGTTCCTTTCCGGAAAAGAACCAAAGGGAGCCTTCTTCATCCACCCGTTGCGTGGTCATCGGACAAATCGAAAAGGGTATTTTTAATAAGTTGGTAGCCATCATGGCCACAGGAGAGCTGTGCGCTATGTTTGATATTTCCTTCAGCCCTTCCTCTTTCTTGACTCGTCGCTCTTTATTCATCTTTCAGTCATTTTATATCGGTTAAAACCCGGTTAAACCATATCCGCTGCCAGTACCACCTTGCGGCATTGTTCGATACAGCGAAGGCATGATTCAGCGCATTCCTTGCAGTGCCTGTGGTCGTGTTCCTGGCAATGTTCGGCGCACCAGGCACATACGTCCATACACAGTTTGCAATATTCCTTTGCAAAACTACTATCGGCCGCCATGAATTTTATAGCCGCCAGGCAGGCATCAATGCAAAGGGCACAACACATGGGGCAATCGTTATGGCTTTCTTTGCCAGCCATTTTGGCAAGGCAGTTCTGGCAGGCTACCAGGCATTGCTGGCAAGCCTTAATACAGTCTTCATAGGAGGTTTTCATGATCTTGTTTTGGTTAAAAATAAAAGGAAGCAGCCAAAGATGATTGCTCTAAAACTTTATAGAAGGACTCATAAGCGGAAGGCAGGTTTAGCACCTGGGTTATACAGGCCCCGGGCCGGGTTTAGGCATCCGGCCGCAGGAACAGCAACCCTTCAAACGGGTTAGTTGGCAAAAACCATGGCTCGGTTTTTGCGGTTGGAAACAGCAGAATCAAAACAGCTGGCAAACCGTTATTCCTGTCTCCCTGATTGGCCCGCCGGTTAAGCCGTATAATTCCTGTTGCAAGGAGCGCGGTCCTATGGCAGCACGGTGGATTATTGAAGTAAAACCATGAACCTATCACATAAGTTATTTACGAGAAACATCCCTGAGGATCTGGGGTGCATAGACGCTTTTTATAAAGTTACCGTTTCCCAGCTCTGCACAGAAGCCCGCAGGCAGTATTGCGTGAACCTTATTGGCCGGCTTAGGGCAGATCTGAGGAGGTGCGGTTGCCGGGCAGAAATGAAACAGATAAAGCGGCATATGCAGGCAGCCAGGGCCGAAATGAACCTTCTATCGGGGTCTGCTTCAGGATAAGGAGCCGTCTTTTAGTTAAAAGCAGGATACCTTGCGGCAGTGTTCCGAAACTGCCGGAAGGTTTTTATAATCAGGGAACACAGGGTTATATTTGCTCGGTCACCGATAAAACCGGCCGTCTTAAAGACTTCTCTTCACTTTTGGTTTTTTAAGTTGTTTCTTGGAGGGTTATTATCCTGCAGGGCGACTTTTAAATGTCCAGACAGCCCTGCAAGGAATCATCTTATCCTTGAGTAATTATGGGGCGGAATTCTGGATTTTCCCGGATCGTGGTACTTCTTATATTGGTTTGCCTGCCCATGGGCTGCGCCCCCTCAAAAAATTACGAAAGGGCGTACCGCAGGGCCTGGAGGAAGATCGTAAACTCCCAGGCATGGCGGGACGCCCTCGTATCCCGTTATAGTGAAGGTTCCGGGCAGGCAGATGTTTATTATCCCCTGCCCTCGGTTTACGACAACACCGATCTGAAAGCATTTGCAGAGGGCAGGATTGATGAGGAATTCCTGGATACCTACCAGTCTCTTGTTTTCAGGGCCTATTTCCGCACCATAGCAGAAGCTGAAAAAGCCGATGCCCGTATCTATGAGGCGTACAGCAGCCTCCGAGCACAAAGGAACCTGCGGGAAAACCGAAGGGATACGGCATTTATGAAATCTTTGGAACTGGCTAAAAACAGATACCAGGCCCACAGGGAAATGCTGGAAGGACTTAAATCATGGAAAGCCTTCAATGAGTACGGGTCCGATGACCTCGATTTTTTCCTGAAAGAACATCTTTCACCTGCCTTTACGATGCACCAACAGGGAAAGGGACAGGAAGCGATCCTCCGCTACCTGGTATACCGCCTGGCCGACCTGTACCATTTCGAAGAACGCGGTTTAGATTGAGCAGGGCCGATGCACGGCCTGCAAAGTTCAACGGATCACGGCCTGTCCAAAATCATTTACAGACCTGATGAAATGGTGGGAATGGTTCCCGTAATTTTCACATTCAATCAGGTGCCTGTCATTCCGGATTCGGAAATAATGTTCTTCATTATAATGCGGCTGTTGCATAAAAAAGAAACGGGTACGTTTATCTGTGAGTTCCTTTAGCAAGCTGTTTTGCCGGCTTGGAGGATAGTTGAAATACCGCAAATACGCCTTTGCGAGCGCAAGGAATTTTTCCTTCTGTGCCGCCTCCAGGTGCTCAACGGGAACCCCTTCCCCGGGGCTTTCAAGGCCTGCCTTATTCTTCTCGCCATATACCTGGGGTGGCCGTTGCCTGTCTGTATACCCCAGATCCTTCGCCTCCCCTTCAAGGGATTCGACCAGTTCCCCGGCAAGTTGCTCTTCCAGGTAAACCAGGCAGAGGCCGTTCCGCGCCCTGTCTGAATTGACGATCTGCGGGTTGGAAGCAAGCAGGAAGGGCGTATGTGAAATAAGTTCGTCTCCGTGAAAAGTCAGGTTAACCGAAAGATGGTGCCCTTCGAGCTGCCAGCCCCAGTATTTCCCTTCCTCGGGCATTCCGAAAAGTTCAATATAGTATTCATTTTTGCCCAGATAGGGCTCGAACCGCTGCTGGATGTCTTCGTTGAACATGACAGCGGTAACCATCAGATAACCCTCAGAACTCAGGGAAGCCTGCAAAAAACGGTGGAACAGGTTTTTCTGAACTTCAGAAAGATCGGCTATCTTAATGCCTTCCCGGGTTTTTGGGAGCCGCTCCCAGGTCATCCGCCTCTCGTCTTCAAAGGGCCTGAAATATTGTTGCAGTTGTTCCCCGCTAAACGAGTGGTACAGTTCCAGGGCTACTGCCCTGCTACCGGCACCGGGCCTGGGGTTGAGGGAAGTTGCCGGGAAAACCGGGATCGTCAGCAGCAGCATAAGAAATAGCCTTGTCATATGGTTTTGGTTAAGGGTTATAGTTGTTTAAGGTTCCGTACTGCAGATACCTTCGCCGGCAAGATAAAAAAATGCAGGACCCGCGGATAAAAAGCCATAAGGTAATTAACAAATCGCTAACAACAAATTAGCTAATTTAGCATGGGTTTTGCAGTAGTGGAATAGTGCGACTGCATATTCCGGGCGGTAAAGGACTCCCTGAATGTTATGATGGTAAAATTTAAGGCTTTTATATGCGGCTAATGAGTTTTTCAGGATTGCTTTTACTGCTGCTCTGCCATACCATTGTTGCTCCCGGGAATTTCACCGGAGAGGCCCCTGAGGTATTTTCAATAAATCCTGCTAAGGATTACGATACTGTTCATCCGGAACAGCGCAACAGTTCCGGTATTTTACCATTTAGTGATCCTTTTTTTGAGCATTACCCGCTGCAAAAGGAATACGATGATGGTCGCAGTCCTTTCCAGTTTTTATCCCAGGCCGGTTTCAGGACCGACAGTTTACTGCTCATTGCGGTGCCCGGATTAATGCCAGGGAGCCGATTAATTATAAGCCCATCTCTCGACACGAGGACGATTATCTACCCCTTCCACAGTTTCCTGTAAAGTTTTTTGTGAATATACTTTCCATGTTATAAGCCCCGCTAAAAAGCGGGCGTATATGCTTTGGCATACCTTAAATTCCGGCCAGTGGCCCTAACAAAAAACAATACAATGAAACTATCCGTATACATAATAGACCTTATCCTTATCCTGAGCATTTCCCTGCCTTATTACCTTTTTATCCGGGCTGGCAGGAATGGGAAGCAGACCAGGAATAAAACCATTAATCAAATTAACAGGAACAAGGGGATACTACCCAATATCCAGGAACAATGGGGCAATTACTACATAGGCATCGATTCCCTGGAGAACAGCCTTATATATATTCAATTTTCGAACCAGGCGGCTGTGGAAAAACTCATCCTGCTGGACAAGGTGCGCGACTGCTCCCTGATACAAGAATTCAAACGTATCAAAAAAGGGCAGGCAAAAGAGGATGTCCTTAACTACCTCGCCATAGAATTGCGATACCACCATCCCGGGACCCCGGCAACCCGCGTCGATTTTTACAATGCTGCGGCAATGACCGGGGAGGATTATGAGATGCAAAGGGCAGGGAAGTGGCTGGGGGTTATTAAGGAGCACCTTAAAACCAGGAAGCCCGGTACCCTTGCCGCCTGAGCAGATTGGTATAAGAAGGGAGCCG
>Ga0209347_1003050_pt1 | contig 20459 bp, 17 predicted proteins | sample AutmiccommuBRH23_FD_187382 | JGI IMG/M metagenome (GOLD analysis project Ga0209347, IMG submission 187382) | Deep subsurface microbial communities from Mt. Terri, Switzerland - Autotrophic microbial communities BRH/23 (SPAdes) (version 2) | ecosystem: Environmental > Aquatic > Deep subsurface >...
CCAGCGGTCGTCCGGAACCCCCAGCACCGCCGCCTCGTAAACCGCCGGGTGGGTATAAATAACGTCCTCCACCTCTTTGCAGTAGATGTTTTCCCCCCCTGACCGGATCATGTCTTTTTTCCGGTCCACGATGTACAGGTACCGGTCCTCGTCCATATAGGCCATGTCCCCGGTGTGCAGCCAGCCGTTTTTAATGGTTTCGGCTGTGGCCTCGGGTAGTTTCCAGTAGCCCTTCATATTGCTGGCGCCCCTGACCACAATCTCGCCAACCTTGCCGACGGGCACCTCCAGGCCGTTGTCGTCCACTATTTTCACCTCTACGTTGCGGGCTTCCCGGCCGCAGGAGGTGGTTTTCTGGAACTTGGCCCTGGTATGGTTGTTAAAGGTGACATTAGCCGTTGTTTCAGTGCTGCCGTAGTACTCCAGTATCTCACAGCCCAGCACCTCCCCGGCCTTCCGGATCAGATCGGGCTCATAGGCGGTGACAAAAAACCTAAGGCTGCTCAGGTCATAGCGGCCCAGATCGGGATGGGTCAGGAACATGCGGGCGGCCTGGGGCAGGAGGCCGGTATAGGTAGCCCGGTAGTTCTGGATGTACTCCATCAGCTGCACCGGGTTGAAGCTGCGCTGAATGACTACCGTCCCCCCGGCAAAAAGGGTGGCAAAGGCTATGCCCGCTGTGGCGATATGGAAGATGGGCTGGGAGGCGATGCAAACGTCATCCTCACTGATCCGCCACTCACCGGTCATGCCGTAATTGGCCTCGATCACGCTGCGGTGGGTCAGCATGCACCCCTTGGGCTTTCCGGTGGTGCCGCTGGTGTACATCTGGATCACAACGTCGTCCTCATGGACATCAACATCCGGATCCTCATCCCGGCCCGCAGAGGCAAAGCTGTCCCAGTCAGCCATGCCTTCCCCTCCCCCTACAGCGATGAAATGCTCAACCTGGGGAAGCCTGCCGCGAATTGACGCCACCAAATCCCTGAACTCTCCACCCAGCATAAAAACCTTGGCCCCGGCGTCATTGACGATATAGACAATCTCCTCGCCGGCCAGGCGGAAATTCAAAGGCACCTCCACGGCCCCCAGTTTGCCCAGGGCGTATTTAATCTCCAGCGACCGGTGGCAGTTGAAATTGAGGTAGGCCACCCGGTCCTCCCTGCCCACACCCAAGCCGGCCAGGGCGTTGGCCAGTTGGTTGACCCTCCGGTTGAACTGCTGGAAGGTGTAGTGCTCCCCCCCGCAGGCAAGACACAGCTTGCCCGGGTTAAGCCTGGCGTTGCGCCTGGCGATATGTCCCAAAGTAATCGATACTCCCATAATCTATCCTCCTTTTTTCAGGGCAGGCTGAACTCCCATTCGCAGCAGACCCCGCTGCCCTCGGATTCAGGCGGGATGCTCAGTGCCTTAACCTGTATTTCAGGGTTGAAAAAGCGGGCGTACATCTCAAACATGGGCTGCTCCACCTGCCGGCAGAAATACTTGTCCCGGCCCTGGCCTTCTTTCTTCAAGGCCTCCAGGGTGGGGCAGCTTTCGGCCCTGAAAACACCTTTTTTTCTGTCCCGGAGGTGCAGGTGGGCTTTCACGTTCCCCCCCCAGACCCCCAGCTGCAAGGCCTTAAATAGCGATTCTACATCGTTTCCGTCAATTTTCATTAGTTTGGTGATGCGCTTCAGCTCATAACGGATAAATTTCTCCCAAACCCATAAATCTACCTCTATGGCCGTGCGGTCTTCAAAACGTTCCTTGACGCCGAGGTACCAGAAACCGTCCACCGCCAGAAACAAATTGCTGTACAGATTCAAAAATTCGATCAACTTTTCCTTTGAGAAATCCTCCCACGCCAAATCCGGCCTGAAAGACCCGGTATAATCATTCATTTCGCTCACCCCTATCGCTTTAGCTTAATCCCGGATTTTTGCAGGTCCCAGATTTCACCCTCGGACCAGTTGTCCTTTAAAGCCGTCCGGCGCACCTTTTCGGTGGGTGTGCGGGGCAGGTCGGCGACAAATTTAATGTAGCGGGGCACCATGAAATATGGCAGTCTGGGCTCCAAAAAGGCAATCAGATCCTCGGCCTTGAGTTGCTGTCCCTCCTTGGTCACGATGACGGCCAGGATCTCATTTTCCCCGGCCAGCCCAAATTCCGAGGGCACCGCCACGGCAGCGCTTTCCAGCACCGCAGGGTGGAGATTGATCTCCCGTTCAATGCTCTCCGGGGATATATTCTCGCCTCTTCTTCTGATGTTCTCCTTGACCCGTCCGGCGAAGTAGTAATTGCCCTCTTCATCACGGTAGGCCAGGTCGCCGGTGTGCAGCCACAGATCGCTCCAGGCCTCCACCGTCTTGTCGGGCAGGTTATAGTAGCCCAGCATGGTGGTATAGGGCTCCTTGGGCCTCTGCAGCACCTCCCCAACCTTGCCCACCGGCACCTCGTAGCCGTCCGGGTCGGCCAGCCTGACCTCGAAGTCATCCCTGAGCTTTCCGGCAAACCTGATATCCTGAAGGTTTTGAGGCACCTTGCCCATAAAGACCGAACCACCCTCACTGAGCCCGTAGGCACTCCACACCTCCACCCCGAAGCGCTCGGCAAACTGGTTTATTTCGGGAATCAGCGGCACGCTGAGAAACCTCTTGACGGTGTTTTGGGCATCCCCGGGAGTGGGGGGCATACGGTATAAAAAGGCGGCCGCGAACAGGGCGTAAGCCACGGTGGCCTTGTAGCTGCTGGCCTCACTCCAGTAGGTGGCGGGGCTGAACTTTTCGGCCAGCACAATGGTGGCGCCGCAGAGCAGGGTGGCGAAAACGTCCACAAACTTGCCGGCGGTATGGTAGAGGGGCAAATAGGAATAGTATATGTCGTCCTCCTCCACAAAGCCTTTTCTGCCGGCCCCCCTGGCATAGGAGAAGGCGTAGGCCTGGGGCTGGATGACACCCTTGGGCGGGCCGGTGGTGCCCGAGGTGTACATAATGGTGGCCGGGTCCCCGGCCTTGATCGTGACCTCCGGGGCCTCCGTGCTGCCCTCCAGCAGCCGGTCAAAATTAATCACGCTGTATTTCATACCTGAGGTTGCTTCCCCACCTTCGTCCCCCAGCACGATCAGGGTGGCCAGGTACTGGGTCTGATCCTGGATGAAGGCCAGCTTTTCAAGGTACTGCCGGTGGATAATCAGGTGCCTGGCCCGGGAGTCGTTAATCACGTGCAGCAGTGTGTGGCCCTTCAGGTTGAAGTTTACCGGCACCTCCACCGCCCCTATCTTGGCCGCCCCAAACCAACTGTAAAGTATCTCCGGGCCGTTGGGAAGCATCACCAGCAGGTGATCGCCCTTACCCACCCCCAGGCCCGAAAGACTGTTGCCGACGGCATTGGCGATGCGGTTAAACTCACTGTAGCTGACCTTAATGTCCTTATACTGCAGAAAGACCTTGTCGCCGTAATGCGCGGCCTTATCTTCAAGTATGTATTTGACCGTCCTCTGATCACCGTGATACTCCTTCATCCCGCTTTTCCCCTCCTGACTGTTTATTTTTCAGTCCTCAGCCGCCATTCCCACTCGCACCACAGGTTATCGGGGTGATCGTCCGGAGGGCAGACAAGGCAGAGAAGATCCAGTTCCTGGTTGACCGCCCGGCCGAACCTCCCCAGGGCGGCCACACCGGCCGACTTGCAGGGCAGTTCGGGCAGGCCGGCCTCCCTCCGGCCAAGCTGCATATGGCATTTGGTCACCTTGGCCCGGATATGGGTGTCGCTGATCTCACTGATCTCATACTCAACATTGGAGAGCATGGTTGAAAAAATAAGCGCCCTGGCCAGGTCCCTAAGGTCACCCTGCATTCCGAAGAGCTTTTTCAAAAGCCAGCCCTGGACCTCCCCGTTGCGGCCGAAAACGTGGGTGTCTCCCTCCCTGGCCGCCTCGGTGCCGTAGCGCTCACTCATAAACTGCATCCAATTGCCCTGTATGTTCCAGAAGAATTTGTGCAGCACATTAATGTAGCTGATCATCTCTTCCTTTGAAAGCTTCTCCAATTCATCCTTAAGATTCATTTTCATCCGCCCTCCAAAATATTTTTCAGTTCCTCCCTACTTTTCCTCAATCACGTACTCACAAACGCTGTCCCCCCAGGGCAAAGCCTTGCTCATGCTAACCTTAAGCTTGGGCGAGAGCTTCCCCACCAGTCCGCCGTACTCTTCCACACAGCTGTGGCTGCAATCACCACTGAAGCCGAAGTCCTCCTTCTTTTCCCAGAAGCGGCAGACCTTGTTGACATAAGTGCCCCGGGCGGGGGACTCCAGGGCCGCGTCCACATACTCGTAAGCACCGTATCCCCAGACCTCGCAGCTGTACACCAGGGCCAGCTTCAGCGCCCCCTCCACGGTGGGTTCAAACTCAATGTCCCGGATCAGCTTGGCGGCCGTCCTGCTGCTCATGGCCGGCTGTATTTTCTTATACAGCTCCACCGCGGCTTCGGGGCCGTATTTTTCCTTAATGAAGATCATCCCGGCGGCCAGCGCGGTATAGGCTATGTCCACCATCCTCCTGTACCTGTACTCCCACTCCAGTTCCGGAACCTTGATTTCAGTCATTGATAAAACCTCCTAAAATTTTTTTTAATTTTAAGTTTAAATAGGGGTCAGCCTTTCAGCCTGCCCTCAACCACCATGTTTCTGAGCTCGCCCTTCAGAATCTTGCCAAAGGCGTTGCGCGGGTAATCGCCGACAAAATACACCGAGGTGGGCTTTTTGTAGCTGGCTATTCTCTCCCGGCAGTGGTTGATCAGTTCGTCCCCGGTGGCCTGCCGGCCTTCCTTCAGCACCACCGCGGCCTTGACGGTCTCCCCCCATTTGGGGTCGGGCACGCCGAAGACGCACACCGATTCCACCGCCGGATGCTGCAGAATGGCCAGTTCGACCTCGGCCGGGTAGACATTTTCCGACCCGCTGACAATCATATCCTTCTTCCGGTCCACCACGAAGCTGCAGTAGGGCTTGTCTGGGTGCCACAGCCCCATGTCCCCGGAGTAATACCAGCCGTCCTCCAGCACCTCGGCCGTGGCCCGGGGGTTTTTCCAGTAGCCCTTCATGACGTGCTCGCCTTTGAAGGCCATCTCACCCACTATTCCAGGACCTACCTCATTTCTCCGGCCGTCCACTATTTTCATCTCCACGTGGGGGTAAACCCCGTGCAGCCCGGCCGGCACGGCGGCGGTTTGCACCGGCAGGCTGGTGATCAGACTCTCCACCTCGGGCAGGTTTTCCCGGGTGATGTGGCTTAGGGTGTTCCAGGTGAAGGTTTCGCTGATGCCCAGGGAGGTGGAGTAAACCAGGGAGGGGTTGGGAAAGACCTGGAAGGTTTTTTTCACCGTGGGCAGCAGAGAGGGCTGCCCGGCCACAACCAGCGTTTCCAGGGAGGAAAGGTCATAGTCCCCGGGATCCCCCCCGCCCTGGTAGAGCATATCCAGCATCACCGGCGCCACCCCCCAGGCGGTGACCCTTTCATTCTGAATAATTTCATAGATTTTCCGGGGGTCGAAATTGAGGGCCACGGTTTTGATGCCCAGGCAGAGTCCGGACAGCGCGGGCAGCACCCCCACGTGGAAAAGGGGGTAGGTGCCCATGATGCAATCCCGTTCACCCTCAAACTTCAATGAGAAGCCGGTGATCTGAAAGGCCTGGGTAACCATGTTGCGGTGGGTCAGCATGACTCCTTTGGGCCTGCCGGTGGTGCCGCTGGTATAGGTCAGGTCGGCCAGGTCGTCCTCGCTAACCTGGATTCCCTCCGGCTTTTCCGTCGGGTACGAGGAAACCAGACTTTCATAGTCGAGGTAACCTTGGTCAGACCGGCCGCCCAGGCAGACCAGCGCCCTGATGCCTTTAAGTACCGGGCGCAGGGCCTCGGTGTTTGGCAAAAATTGTTTCTCCACAAAGATGGCGCTGGCGCCTGAGTTTTCCAGTATATACCTTAACTCATCCGGACCCAGGCGAAAATTGAGGGGCACGATGATCATGCCGGAGCCGGTAATGGCGAAATACAGCTCCATATATTCCGGCTTGTTTGAAATCAGGCAGGCCACCCGGTCGCCCTTGGACAGCCCCAGGTCCGGCAGGACGTGCATCAAGCTGTATGTCCTGTCCACAAACTCCTTGTAGGTCAGTCTTTTTTCACCATCGGTGATGGCTGTGCGGTGGGGATAAAATCTTCTGTGCTTCTCCAGCGTATCCCCGATAAGCATGAATTTCACTCCTTTCATCCCCGGAATACCTCCACTGATTGGACAAAGCCCCGGCTGTCCCGGCTATAAAGCCTCCAGCAAAATTTCCGCCAGATCCCGGACTATGATCCTGTCCTCCAGCCCCTCGGCCCCTGGTGCGTCATTAAGCATGACGGCGCACCCCGGGCAGGCCACAGCCAGTATTTGGGCCCCGGTTTCAGAGGCCTCCCTGACCCTGATCCGGGCCGGGTTGTCTTCCCCGCCCCCGCCCAGGAGGTCGGCAAAGTAATTTGCCCCGCCCCCGCTGCAGCAAAAGGAATTGCGCTTGATCCTTTCCATCTCCAGCAGTTCCACCCCGGGAACAGCCTCCAGTATTTCCCTGGCCGGCTGGTAATCTCCATTGTACCGGCCCAAAAAGCACGGATCGTGATAGGTGACCCTGGCCTTGACGGCTTTTTGCGGCTTCAGCCTGCCTTCTTTAATCAGCTGATTAACCAGACCGGTGTAGTGGATTACCTCGAACTCTCCGCCCAGTTGCGGATAGTCGTTCTTAAAGGTGTGATAGGAGTGGGGTGAAAGGGTGATGATCTTACTAACCCCCAGATCCTTGAAGGTTTTAATATTCTCCGCCGCCAGCAGCTCAAAAAGTCCTTTTTCACCAATCCGGCCGACCTCGTTTCCGTCGCAGCTTTCCCGGCTGCCCAGGAAACCAAAGGAAATACCTGACTTTTGCAGAATGGCCACCAGGGCCAGGGCAATTTTCTGCGCCCTGGGGTCAAAACAGCCTTCGGATCCGATGTAAAGCAGATACTCCTGGCCGGCATACTCCTCCAGGCCGCTCCCCAGTGCCCATTCCCCCCTGGCCTCCCGGGGCTTCTGGTAGGGGTTGCCGTAAAGGTGCACACTTTTTAAAAAGTTCTTAAGACTGGCCGGCAGATAGCCCTTCTCCACAAGGTCGGCCTTGAGCTCCTCAATCACTTGCAGCGGCCTGTTGCCAACCGCCGGCCGGCACTGTTCGTCACAGGCGCCGCAGCTGGTGCAGGTGAAAACCCGCCGGGCCAACTTTTCATCGGGGTCCAGCCGGCCCTCCAGAAGCGCCCTGGCAATCTCCACCCTGCCGATGGCATAGTAGGAGTCAAAGCCAAATCTTTCTCCGGAGGGGCAGATGGGCATGTATTCGGGATAGGCTATCCTGCAGGCCCCGCATTTCAGACAGTGGTAAATATAATCTTTTAAATCGGCCAGCATTTATCCCACCTCCTGACTGCCCGGCGGCAGCTGCGCCTCTAGGGTGTAAGGGCCTCCGGGCATCATTATGCCGTTGGGGTCAACCATTTTTTTAATCCCGGTCAGCAAGCCGGCATAGCTGGGCAGCATGGACCTGAGCAGGCTTTTATTGGGCATGGTGTGCACCGCGCCGTACTTATTAACCAGCAGGGCATAGCACTCCCTTAGGCAGCCGTTGATCAGTTTCACCATTTCAGTGTCCAGCGGGTCGTACAGTATTTCATGCTCAACGTAGACCGTGGAACAGCGGTCGTAGGGTATTACAATCAGCTCAGGATCCAGGGGGCCGCCGTCCAGGGCGCTGGTCAGACCGTACTTTTCCACCGTCTGGCGGACGGTGGCGTTCAGATCCTTCACCCGGCTTAAGGGAACACAGCCTATAACCGCCGCAAAGCCGGCATTGGGAGCATACATGCGCAGCACCTTCTGACTGGCCCCCTCGGTCATTTCATCCAGGGGTGACCTGATCTCCTCTGGGAATTCAACCCTCCGGCCCCCAGTCCGGCCAATCTCCTCTTCCAGCATCTCCTCGTACAGCGCCACCTGCCTGGGCCTGCCCCCCAGGCCGGCCACCAGCTGGTACGGTGGCAGCATCGCCATCACCTTTTCTCTTTCCTGGCTGCTTCTCAATTTTTCAGGGGGAGTGACAATATGCACCGACAGGTACCTGTTGCTCAGCATACTGTAGCGGGTTATCTCCAGCCTTTCAATGTTCTTCATGGTCATTAAGGCCGGATCCAACTGGTCGAAGCCGAAATAAATATTTTTTTCCACCTCGGCCAGGGGGCGCAGCCTGATTACCATTTTGGTAATGATGCCGTAATTGCCCAGGCTGCCCCTGAACAGCCCCGTAATGTCGGGGCCGTAGGCGTAGCGGAAGTAAGGGTTTAGATCAGCTCCGCTGCGGGTGGCCTGGGAACCGGTTCTTAAGATCTCCCCGTTGGGCAGCACCGCCTCCAGGGTTACCGCCCGGTCAGCCGGGTACTTGGTGGAGTACGGGGTGATGTTGGTCAGCAAAAAGTTGCCTATGGGGCTGGTGTCGTAAGGCCCGCCGATAGGAATAATGTCCAGCCTCTTTTTCCTGGCCTCCTTGCGCAGGCGCCCCCAACTCACCCCGGGCTCAATCTGGGCGGTCATGGTGTCCTCATTTATTTCCAGTATTCTTTTCATCCTTTTTAGGTCCAGAACCAGGCCGCCCCGGTAAGGTATGGCCGATCCGGCTATATTGACCCCGAAACTGCGGGGGTAGACAGGCATCCTGTACTTGTTGGCCAGCCTGACCACTCCCTGCACCTGTTCGGTGCTTCCGGGCATAACCACAAAGTCGGGGTACGGTACTTCCTTGCGCATTAAGGCCGTGTACGAGTCCTGCAAGTATGGAATCAAATCCGCCCGGTCCCCTGAAATACTGTCCTCCCCCACTATTTCGGCCAGCTCCCTGAATATTGCTCCGGCTTCTTCTCTCAACTCGGGCCACCTCGCTTAATCAACGATTCTCTTGGGAAATTCACCCTTTTCAATAGCTGCCACGTACTTTCCAATCATCGGGTAGACGCTGGTAATCACCGGCAGAGGGCTGACCATGGGGCCGTAGTTGGCGATGGGATAGCTGGCGGTGCCTGCCTTTCTAAGAGCATTCAGCCCCTCTACAATTTTTTCCAGCTGGCCCGGCGGCACCGCCAGCTCCAGCTCGTCCTCCTGGACGTGGCCGAACCGGCGCTGGCCGTAGCAGGGGACGGAAAGGTGGGGCCTCTGTTTGTTGTAGCACTCCACCAGCGAGTCGGCGCAGGACCCCTCGCCGGTGAAATAAAACTCCAGACGCTGGTAATCCTTCCACTGCCAGGCATTCATCAACAGGTTCATCTGGGCCGGGGTGCCGTAAATCAAGGCGATGTCGGGATCCTCCAGGCGGCCCGAGGTCAGTGGGGATACCGCCACCGCGCTATGCCGGCCAAAGGGAAGGCGCGGCAGGGTTTGCTGGTACTTGGCCGAGTCGGCCAGTTCCTCCGTCCAAACCTTGAATGAAGACTGGCCGTCCAAAACACCCTCCTCGGGCAGCGGGGCCAGCCCCAGCATAAACATACAGGCCGGCATGCCCAGGCTCTTGACGGTGATGCCCATGGTCCAGCCCGTGGTGCGGGACATGGTTACCAGCTGGCAGAATGAGATCTTTTGCGGCCAGGAACGGATCTTGGGCACCTGTTTAAGATCTTCTTCGGTTTTAAAAAATTTAATTCCCAGGGGGTATGTCCTCAGCCGCAGCGACTGCTGGATTTGCTCGGCCGCTGCTTGATAGTTGCTCATGCCGCTAACCTCCGATCGAAATAATATTGCCATCCTGATCATCTCCGGAGTCAGGATTGGCCTCCACATTTTTCTTCACATTCCGGGCAAACTGCTCGGCGTCTCTCTGTGCCCGCTCCCTGATCACGCCTTCCAGAAGGGTATAAAGGCTGGCCGGTATGGCCTCCCCCGGAAAGACGTCAAGCTCGTAACAAACCCTGGTGGCCTCCTCCCCGGCCGCCTCATTTCTGATGCCGCCCTTCATGGTCATAAAGCCGTCCTCGGAGTGCCCTTCGAACCTGGCCTCTTCAGGAGCCACCTGGTATGTCATGCGGGTCATAATTTTAAAGGTCTTGTAAACAAAGCCGACTTTAACCTTGTAAGTCCAGCGGCTGTGCTTTGTTTCTTTGTCAATGACCTCCACCTTCTCCACCCCGGGCACACAGGACCCCACCTTCTCAATATCACTGAGAAAGTCCCAGGTTGAGCTGATTGGAGCGTTAACCATAAAAACCAGGCTGGCGCTTTTTCTCTTCATTGTCGGTCCCCCAATCTTTTAAATGAGCTGCCGGCAGATACTTTCCCCCGGCGGGTCGGCAGCTTAGGCCCAAAGGGCGTTAATAAGGGGTGACCTCTTCATCCAGTAGTCCCTCGTCGGCCAGAATCACCCTGGCCGCATTATGCCCCGGCACGCCGGACACACCGCCTCCCGGGTGGGCGCCGGACCCGCAGATGTACAGGTTGGCCAGCGGGGTGCGGTAGCCGGAACATTCAATATTGGGGCGGAAGGCGAACATCTGGTCAAAGGTCATGGCGCCATGCCCCCAGTCACCCCGGGTGATAAAGAAGCGGCGCTCCAGATCCAGCGGAGACTGCACCAGTCGGCCAACCACAGCCCCTTTGAGATTGGGGGCGTACTGGGCCAGCAGGTCCACCACCCGGTCGGCAAAACCTTCCTTGATCTCGTCCCAGTGCCCCTCCTTCAGGTCGTAGGGGGCGCACTGCACCCACAGGTAAAGGCAGTGCTTGCCCGGAGGGGCCAGGGAGGGATCGGCCACTGAGCTTACCAGACCGAGCATATAGGGCTCACTGGAAGGACGGCCGTATTTGAAGTCGTCGTAGCACTTTTCCAGGTACTCCAGAGACGGGCCAATGCCGAACATGCCGATGGCTTCACCGGGAAAAGCAGTAAAATCGGGGGCCTCATCCAGGGCCAGGTCAATCTTGATCCCGGTGGCCTCCACTTTAAAGTTCCTGACCTTGCCGGCAAAACTGTCCTCCAGCAGCCCCGGCTGGATCAGGTTTAAAAAAGTTCGCCTGGGGTCGGCGTTGGAAACCACCCGGCGGGCCATTATTTTTGTGCCGTCGGCCATCTCCACCCCTACTGCCTGCCCCTTTTCAACCAATATCCGGGCCACCTCGGCCCCGGTCCTGATTTGGGCTCCGGCTTCGGTGGCCGCCTTGGCCATAAGCTGGGTGATAGTCCCCATTCCCCCTCTGATCACCGCCCAGCGCCCGGCCAGGTGGAACAGCAGCCCGGCCGGCGACCCCGGGGTATAGGGGGAAAGTATGTAGCCGTCCTGCCCCATGATGGCCAGCGCCGCCTTGACCTTGTCGCTTTCAAAGTAGCGGTCCAGCAAGTCCTTGCTGCTTAAAAACATGATGTCCTTGAAGGTTTCCATGGAGGCGGGCTCATCCACCAGCATGAACATATCCTTCAGGTCCGGGGGCGGCGACAGCCTGACCACGTCAAATATTTCACTGAAATCCCTGGCCAGTTGTACAAACTCGGGATACCTCAGGGCGTCCTTTTCTGAAAATCTGGCAATTTCAGCACAGGTTTTTTCCACGTCGGTATAAAGCGTAATGCCTGTACCGTCGGGAAAAGGAACCGCATACATAATCTCAGACCGGATGTACTGCAGGCCGTTCTCCTTCAACCTCAGGTCGGAGACCACCTTGGGGTGCAGGGTGGTGGGAAAGGCGGCTCCCAGGTTGAATTTGTAGCCCTTGATGATCTCCTGGGTTACACAGCAGCCTCCCACCACCTCGCTGCGCTCCAGAACCAACACATCCAGCCCTTTTTCGGCCAGGTAAAAGGCTGCGCTGAGTCCGTTGTGACCAGCCCCGATAATCACCACATCATGTTTTTCCATAACGCCAAAACCACTCCCTCACTTAACATTTTTGGTTATCCGCAGCCAGGGTATCTGCCGGGTCTGCCCAACGTTAAAGCAATAGCCGTACCAGCCAAAATACAGTGCTGATCCCGGGAAAAACCAGTGTTTAAGGCCAGGATAATCTATCTTAATATTTCAAATAGTACGATTTCCCGGATTTGATCTGTCCGGAAAATGGGACCTCATTCAGATAAACTGAATAAGGTCCCGGCCAAAACTTCTGGCCATCTTTCTTCCGTCCTGTTTTTCGGACTTTTAGTTCCTAAGCCCCCTCACCGGAGGTCAGCTGCTGGGATTTGGAGACCGGCGCCGGAGTAATCAGGCTCACCGCCACCGTAAGCGCCAAAGAAACCAGCAGGCCGTAAATCACCGGAGAAAACATGGGGACCTTGGTGGCCAGCTGAAAATAAAGATAAACCACCGTGCCGCTGAGGATGCCTGCCACGGCGCCGGACACATTGACCCTCTTCCACCAGATGCCGAGAACTATGGGAAAGAACAGCCCGCAGCCCATCACCGCTATCCCGTACATGATGGCCACCACCACGAACTGGGGAGGCTTGACCGACAAAATCCAGCAAACCAAAGCACAGAAGATTACCCCAATCCTGCCCACCATGACCATTTCCTTTTGCGTGGCCTTGGGCCTGATCCACTTGGCGTAAATGTCATTGCTCAAGATGGCCGCCGCGCTTAAAAGCAGGCCGGCCACCGTGGAGATAATGGCCGCGAAGACACAGGACATGATTATGCCCCTGACAACAGGAGAACCTACTATATGGGCCAGCAGGTTGTAGAAAACATAATCGGCGTCTTTCAAAGTGGGATCCAGTCTAATCCCGGCCGTGCCCACCACCGCGCAAAAGATCACCGTGAAGCCCATAAAAAGAAGGGCGGTCATATTCAAAGCCCACCTTGACCCCTTGTTGGTTTTGGTGGATAACACCCGCATGACCAGGTGGGGTAATATGGCAAAGGCTATAAACCAGTTAAAAAAAGCCCCCAGATAACTTATATAAGGGAAATTTATACCGGCTATCCTGGGTATCTCCACGGCGCTTTTGACCACCAGCTCGCTGAAGCCGCCGAAATAGATCAGTGAGGCCGGCGCCATTACGGCCAGCAAGAGCAGTACCATGGCCCCCTGGAACAGGTCAATCCACCCGGCCGCCCACATGCCGCCCAGCAGTATATAGAGTGTGAACACCAGCATAACCACGGTCAGGGCGGTGACGTAGGAGACGCCGGACAGATAAACAAAACCCAGGGTTGCCGCCTTCAGGTTGCCGATGATATAGCCAAGGAGGCCCACAAACAGAAGAACACTGAATAGTATTTTGGTTAGCGGGTGGTTGTAGCGCCTGTTCATAAACTCTCCTATACTAACCACCCCGGAGTTTCTAAGCGGCATGGCAATCAGTATGGCCGCAGCCACCAGGCCGAAGGCCGCCCCCCAGGTCATGCCCCAGCCCATGCTCCAGCCCATTTTATAAACAATGCCCGGACCCCCGATGATCATCGAACCGCTGGTGGACAGGGCCAGCAGTCCCAGGCAGGCAACGTAGGCAGGCAGTTCACGCCCGGCCACCCAGTAATCCTCGGAAGACCTGGAAGCCATTTTCCGGAAAAAAATACCGGCTCCGATGAGCAGTGCCAGATATATAATAACAACAGCCGTTTCGCCTACTCTCATGAATACTATTACCTCCTCGCTTTTTGTTGAAATAGAATGACCGGTATTTTATCAGGTTTCTTTCCGGGTAATAATGAATCCGCCGATGGGCAAGGCGAATGCACTAATCACATAACCCCAGACAGCCAAGGGGACGCCCCCGGCTTTTACGGTGAACATAAAGGGCAGATGAATGACGACAATAACAAATATCAGCCAGACAAACCAATTTCTATCCATTGCATTCATTTACTCACCAACCTCCCAAACTAAAATTAAATATTATAAATCTATCCCCAAAGATCAATCTGACCCGACAACTTTCCGGGCTTCTAATTTCAGGCCCTGCCGGTCCACCTTTAAACCCAGCAAATAGGGGAAGGTTTCTCTAAATACCACCCGGCGGGGGACCTTGTAGCCGGCCATTTTTTCCTTGCACCAGGCGATGATCTCTTCTGCCGAAAAATGATCCCTGAATTCTGTCTTCAGGATCACAAAGGCCACTGGAATCTCCCCGTATTTGGGGTCCGGCGCACCAACCACGGTCACCCCCTGCAAAGCCGGGTGGTAGCCCATAATCAGCTCTATCTCCCGGGGGGATACCGTCAGCCCGGAAACCTTGATTACTTCCTTGCTCCTGCCGGTGTAGTAGAAAAAGCCGTCTTCATCATACATGCCCAGATCCCCGGTGAGCAGAAAGCCGTCCGGCAGGTAGCAGGCCTTGTTTTCCTCGGGCCGCTGAAAATACTCCGGCGAAAGGGCCGGATCCTTGATGGCGATTTCCCCCACCGTCCTGGGGGGCAGCATCTGCCCGGTATTGGCGTCAACTATTTTCATATAGGTTTCCGGCATGGGCAGGCCGATAAAAACACCACCCAGTTCTTGCTGTTTTGGCAAATCAACATCCTGGAAGCCCAGAGTAATGGTGTTCATGGACAGTGTTTCAGTCAGTCCGTAAGTGATGTCGTATAAAAGACCTCCGTTGGTGATTTGGCCCAGCTTCTGGCGCAGTCCGGCATTGAGGAGCACATTGTACTGGGTGCAGGAGGCGTATTTCAGGGAGGTCAGGTTGAATTTGCCAAGTTGGTCCTCCGGCAGTTTGGTAATGGTATCCCAGAGGTCGGAGGGCCCCCACATGGTAAAAACACCATACCTGTCAATGGACTTTAAAACGGCGGTAAAATCGAACCTGGTCAGCAGCACCACGGTGTGCCCGCCGAAAATCAGTGCCTCCACCTGACCCCGGCCGGCGGTATGGAAAACCGGCACAAATATCAGCATAGCTGATCCCGGATCGGTATTGAGGCCGAAATAGGTGTACATGCAGGCCCGGGTGTAAATAATGGCCTGGTGGTTATGGAAGCACCCCTTGGAGGGACCGGTGGTGCCTCCGGTATAATCCAGGCTGGCCATATCCTCCAGATTAATCGGCACTACCGGAGGATCGGCGCTGAACCGCCGGATTTCACTGATCAGATCGGCTGCCCCCGGACAGTCCTGGCCGGGCTGCTGCAGTATGTCCAGCAGGGGCAGTTCAGGGTCGGCCGGCAAAAAGTCACGGAAAGAGGTGGTGAGAATCAGACTGATACCGAACTTTTCTTTGAGATCGGCAAAAACAGGGTAGTTTAGATCCTGGGTAACCACCAGGCGGGGAAAGGCGTCCCCCAGGGGGGAGGCCAGCTCAATCCCCTTCCACAGTGGATCGAGGGGTATAACGGTGCAGCCGGCCTTCATCCCCCCGAAGTGGGCGATCAGGTACTGCGGGCAGTTAAAAAGGTGGATGCCGATACAGTCCCCTTTTCCGAAACCTTTGGCGGCCAGGTAGTTGGCAAACTGATTGGACATTTGGTCGAGCTCCCGGTAAGTCACCCTGGCGCCGTAGAAAATGACGGCAGGGGTGTCGGGATTGACCCTGGCCCACCTGGACAGGTACTCAGTTATGGGGACCCTGCCGTGGGGGTAAACCAACTCCCCGGGTAAACCTCTTTGGGTCACGTGATCCTGCCATTTGCCTTCAAGCCACTCAAAAAATTGCTTTTCCTCCATGGTTTTCCCTCCTTAAATGCGGTGACTGATATTCCGGCGGGACCATCTTTTAATACAACGTTTTATCGATCACCCCCTTACCCGGATGAACTACCACAGCAATAGCCATACCACCCCAATAATTACCCGCAGTCAAGGAAAACCGCAGGTCGTTGGGGCATGTATTTATGTGAATTTTTTGACTTGTCTGCCTTTTGGGACTGCTTTTTTCCCAATTATCGTACTTTGCCCTCAGGCTTAACAAAAGTCAGTAAGGACAGGCTTTTGAGACAAATGAAAGTCCAATTTTCCGGATCGCCGGCATGAACCAACACTCATGAAATCAAGATCCATAAAAAAATACCGCCAATAAAAATATGCAGGAAGGATTTTGTGTTTTTCTGTCGTAATAATCAAAATAATTGAACGCACGGGGGGATTTGATGACCCAATCCCTGTCCGATCTTAAACAGGCGGTGGCCCGGGTATACAACAATGTCAACCAGGAGATGTTTGAAATAGGGGTCAAACGAATCCGGGTGGACATTATCGGCAGTAAGATCGTTATCCTGGCGGAACACCGGCGGATACCGGGGTTGAGAGCCCTGGACAAGGTAAACCGCCCGGTGACCCGGATGGCCGACGTGGCCCTGCTGGATGAAAACAAGAAGCGGCTGAAGGCCCAGTTTGAATCGGATCTGGGCTTGAAGGTCAAAACCGTGCTCAAGGATTACGATCCTGAACACGAAGTCGCAGCCACCGTGGCGGTGCTTTACGAACCCCTGAACGATCAGTAAAAGAACGCCAAAAATTAAAAGCGCTTTTGCCGCCAGGCCAATTTCCGCTTGCAACGGAATGCGGCCGGCCGGGAGCGCCCAGGCCGAAAGGCTGCGGGGGCCGAAGGGAACCCAAGAGCCGTCGGTGTAAGGGCTGGTGTTGATGTACATCAGACCCTTCGCCGATGGCTTTTTGCATTCCGGGCGGGCTAATGCTTAGACCGGCCCGTTTAAGAAGGGAGGGATGCCTGACTACAAACCGGCGCACTAAATTTCAGCAAAGGAGAGGAAAAGATGGTTCAAAAGGCCGCCACTGTAGAGGATATTGTCAATGCCCTGAACAGTATTACCGGAGGAAGAGTGCCGTCAAACCTGGGCGATCTGTTTTCGGCTAAAAACCCCTTTGTGGTTACCAAATCCTCCGGCATTCCCGGCAAGGAGGTAACCGAAATTCCCGGGCTGGTATTCAGCAATCCCGGGCAGTCGGTAAAAAAACTGGCCGTGCTGATGACCCTCACCGAAACTGCCATTGAACTGGCCGGGGCCATCGGTGTGGACGCCGTGGTGGCTCACCATCCCATCGCCGATGCCGCCAACTGCGGCGGGGTAACCATGAAAAATTACCTGGGGCTTTACAACATCGCCGCCTTCGAGCTGCACGAGGCCTTCCACGGGCTGCACCCCGGACTATCATACCTGCACGGGCACCGGGCCTTCCGGGCTGAAATCGCCTACGGGGGCATCCCCGGCAACATCATGTTCGTAGGCAAAGCCTTGCCTGAGGTAAAAACACTGGGGGACATGCTCTCCCGTCTGGGCGAACTCATGTCTATGCAAGAAGAACGCCTGATGCTGGAAGCCGAAAGGACTGTACGGGGCTGTCCCCTGGTTGAGGAGACCAACGTAGCCACCGGCGGCAGAATACTGTTCGGATCCCCGGACAGCAAAGTGGAGACCGTTCTGCATTTCTTCCCCCACACAGGCTTTACGCCGGCCCATCTGGAACAGGCCGTGAGAGAGCACCCTGACGTTGACACCCTGCTGGCTTCCATCAGCCGGGTGCCCGAACAGCACCCCTTAATTGAAAAGGCTGGCGAATTGGGACTCAATTTCGTGGTGGGGAATTCACACGCCATGGAGATTTTTGAAAACGGACTGCCTCTGGCCGTAGCCCTGCAGAGACTTTTGCCCGGAGTGGAGGTGGTTTTATTCCGTGAGCGTTACACCTCAACCCCGTTGAGCTCTTTCGGGTCTGAAGCCATTCAGTCCTACGCCCAAATGATTGCGGATCAGTTTTTGTTAAAGAAAAAATAAACAAAAGGAGGATCTATGCATGACTAATCCTGAAGGCAGCCTAACCCCTCAGAAGAGGACCATTACCAGGATCGAGTACGTAGGCCTGACCCTGGTGGTCTTGTCGCTAATCGGACTATTTTTCAAACCCAATGTCATCGCCGGAATATTTGACTCAATGGTCAACAATGCTTACACAATATTCAAGGTCTTCATATTCGGCAACTGGAACAATGGTGTTTGGAGTCCTTCCTACGTTGGTGTGGCCATCATCGTCAGCGTGATGATCGGCCGGATCCTGGAGCGCCTGGGCTTCACCGACGCACTGATCAGAATTTTTGTCCCGGTCATGAAGTACTTCAAGGTTAACTCCGCCGTAATCATCCCGGCCGTCTACAATATTCTGGGGGATATCAACGCCGCCGGGCGGATCGCCGGCCCCATCCTGGTTAAGGCCGGGGCTACCAGGGACGAGCAAAAAATAGCCATCGCCACCATGGTTCAGTCCCAGCAGTCCTTCTCCACCTTCATGCTGGGCCTCCTGGCCATGACCACCGTGGGCGTGAAGGTATTCCCGGTCATTCTGATCGCCGTTTTCCTGCCCCTGGTGCTGGTTCCGCCCCTCCTCCGCCTGACCATCTACCGCCAGGCAAAGGCGGTTACACTGGAGGAACTGCCCCAGTTCACGCCCAAAACCGCGGCCTTACCCACTATTTTCGGGGCCGCCCGGGAAGGGGCCGAGCTTTTATTCCTGCTGATTATCCCGGCCGGTGTGGTGATTTACGCCATTATCGGCGGACTGGATTTCCTGGGTTACTGGGCGCCGATAAAGAATGCCCTGACCGCAATGCTCAGCGCCCTTTCCATTCACCCCGAAACAGGCATTATTACCATCCTGGTTTCCCCCACCCTGGCTATGGGCATGCTGAAAGCCGCTGTGGCCGCCAATCCGGCCGCCATTGCCCCTCAGCTGGTGATCGGGTCCTTTGTGCTGGCCTGCTCCGGTTTCCCCTTCTCGGTAATTTTCGGGCAAATCCCGGCGGTATGGGCCGGCTGCACCGATTTAAACGAAAAAGAGGCCATGGCCGCAGCGGTGCTTGGCGCGGTGATGAGGCTTATCACCGCCGGCCTGGTAGCCGTTGTTCTGGCCCGCTTCTTCATTTAGCCTGATGATGCAAATAATGGCACGGACCCTTTAAAGTCCGTGCCATTATTTGCTCAATGAATTTTCAATTCCAGCGGCCCGGCAGTCATTGCATTATGATACTGCCTGAATCAGTCTTAACTGCAAAAGTCCCTTCAGGGGTACGGCAAATTTGCCGCGCCCCTCCCACCAGACAGGCACGTCCGGCCGGCACAGCGGGACATCCACACTCTTTCCACGGACGCCTACCAGGCGCACCCCCAGGGTGTCCGCCAGAACCCCCGGATCCAGGGTAAGATTTGTCTCCAAAACAAGGCAGATGTCCCCCGGCAGATCCGGAAGGTCAAGGTAGCTGCCCGGCCAGGCTTCAATAGCCCCCATACCGGCCGGGAAAGAGGCCAGGGTGTAAGTAAAATCACGCCCCAGCCCGGCCACTCGCTTTTCACTGGTAATCACCGAGGGAAACCCGAAGCTGTCAAAGCCCCCGGATCCCTCAACAATTTCACCGGCAGATCTCAGGGAGGTCTTAAAATAACTTCCCTCTTTGATGTTCAGTGGCTTTTCGGTATATATCTCCACCGCCATCCTCATCTTCTTTCACCCCCTACTCCTTTTGTTTACCGATACTATATGATCGCAGGGGATAAAGGGTGAACGGACAGGCAGTTTACCCGGGCAGCTGAAAGTCCCATTTTCCGGATCGCCGGCATTAACCACCGGCCATAAAAAAATAGGAGTCCGGAATACCGGACTTATTAGATCCGGGATTCCGGACTCCTATAATCATTCGTCATTTATGCCTGATTTCAAGGCCCGACCCGGGCCGGGCTGGTTAAAGCCTGCCCTTTTCCCTGGCAATATTCAGCAGTTGTTCTTTTTTATCCCGGGGCGGGGTCTGCAAAACCGCCCTGCGCCCCATGGTCATGGCCCCCGAAGGGCAACTGGAGGCACATACCCCGCAGCCTATGCAGAGATCCCGGTTAACGGCGGGCGGCAGGTTATCTTCAAGCTTAAGAGCGCCAACGGGGCAACTTTCGGCGCAAACCCCGCAACTGGTACAGGTCTCGGGGTCGGCCAGGGCCATGAAGTTGCTGGGAATGACGGACATGATCCCGGATTTGGAAATGGTCTGCAGCACCCCGCAGCAGCAGCTGCAGCAGTTGCACATATAAGCCGGCTTCTTCAGCACATTGTCACCGAGGTGGACCAGCCCATGCTTCTCCGTCAAATCAAGCACCTTCAGCAATTCATCCACCGTGGCCGGCCTGGCCATGCCCCGGCGGACAACCCACCCTGCGGCGTCCCCCAGGGAGATGCAAACCTCTTTGGGCGCGTCGCAGGCAGTTCCAATGTGGCTGGCCTTATGGCGGCAGGTGCAGATGGTCAGCGCCCCTCCCCCGGACTGTCGGATTACGGCCGAGGCCTTTTCATAATCCAAAACCTCGGTTTCCACCACCGCCGGAATTATTTTTTCATAAACAAGGGCCCTGAACATTTTGGTGGGAGCGCCGAATATTTCTTCCCTGACCCCCTCGGAATCAAAATAATGACTGAAAAGCTCGGCCAGCTCTTTCATGTTCAGGTCTT
>Ga0209347_1003051_pt1 | contig 20457 bp, 13 predicted proteins | sample AutmiccommuBRH23_FD_187382 | JGI IMG/M metagenome (GOLD analysis project Ga0209347, IMG submission 187382) | Deep subsurface microbial communities from Mt. Terri, Switzerland - Autotrophic microbial communities BRH/23 (SPAdes) (version 2) | ecosystem: Environmental > Aquatic > Deep subsurface >...
CGGTAGTAAGGAGTGTATCACCCACCGACAGACCGTCGATCACCTCAACAGAGGAAGAAGTACGCATCCCGGTGATGATCTCTACCTCTTTTGCCATTCCGCTTTCATAGATATAGGCGATATCCCGTCCCATCTCCTTGATACTGGCAATGCTGGGAATCACGATGGCATGATCAATCTGGTCAAGTTTAATCTGAATACTTGCAGACTGGCCCGGTTTTATTTTTCCGTCGGTATTGGCATAACGGGCACGGGCAAACAGACTCAGTGTCTGCACATCGAGCCGCGACTCCACCGCATAGACCGATGCCTGATAAACCTCCAGGTCATTCTCTACCGTGAAGGTGATCTCAGAACCCGGTTTGATCAGATTCACGAAATTCTGGGTGAGAGAGAATTCAATTTTCAACGGTGATATTTTTGTCAGATTGGCCACAACCACCGTAGGTGATGCATAGGCACCTTCACTCACCTGTCGTAAGCCAATCATGCCACTGAAGGGGGCTCTCAGCTCAGTCTGACGGATGCGAGCCTTCACCAGTTCGATCTCCGCTTTCAGCGTTGCAAGCTGCGTCGATACCGATTGATAAGTCTCCTGGCTGATGGCATCCTTGTCGAGCAGTGTCTGCTGACGGAAGAGCCTGTCTTCGGCCAGCGGCAGCTGCGCCTCCAGCTTCTTCAGTTCAGCCTGCAGTGGGGCATCGTTTACCTTTGCCAGTAAGGCTCCTTTCTGCACATAGGTTCCTTCCTTAAAATAAATGTTCGTTATTTTTCCTGCCGACTCAAAAGTAAGATTCACCTCCTCATCCGGGAGCAACACTCCCGTGATACGAAAAAGATTGTTGAGTGTCTGCGGCTGCAATACGGTTGCATTGACCATCAGCGCTGATCTCCCTGCACTGCCGGGATTACGGTCTCCCTGGGCGGGAACTTCACTTTTTTCTCCGGAAGCAAAGAGTCGTTTTATTTTTGGGAAAAAAGCCATCCCCAGAATCAGTACTGCGATAGAAGAGATGAGGATAACCCTGGTTTTTTTGTTCATATTGAAAAAGAGATAATTTTTCCAAAATTACCGATTAAATACACATGAAAGGTACTACTGCAAGCGGATTTTAGTTTTTTTAGCGCATATAATCGACATAGTGGCGAAATAAATCGATGAAACAGACAACGCATAGGAATTAAATAACTATTTTTGACATTCAAAGAAACAGATTGAAAACACCAGAAAAATTTGATCAAGAAATGAATGTGAAAAAACTGATTATTGCGCTTGCCTGTATGATGAGTTGTGTCATGATTACGGAAGCTCAGGATTGGGCAAACCTGAATCGCTTCAGGGAAGATAACGCAAAGCTGGGAAACGCCAGGACGTGCGATGACCGTGTAGTTTTTATGGGAAACTCCATCACCCAGGGATGGATTGATAAGGTCCCCGGGTTTTTCGCCAACCGCCCCTATATCAACAGGGGTATCGGAGGCCAGACAACACCCCAGATGCTGCTTCGTTTTCGCCAGGATGTACTTCAGTTATGGCCGAAAGTAGTGGTGATCCTTGCCGGCGTGAATGATATTGCCGGTAACACCGGACCATCGACACTGGAGATGATAGAGGATAATCTTCACTCGATGACCGAACTGGCACAGGCTCATGGCATCCAGGTGGTGCTGTGTTCTGTACTCCCTGCCTATGATTTCCCCTGGCGTCCGGGGCTGGAGCCGGCTCCCAAGGTTATGGAACTGAACAAGCGCATCAAAGCCTATGCAGCGAAGAGTGGCGTAGTTTATTGCGATTTTTTCTCAGCGATGGCCGATGAACGGAACGGACTACCCAAGGAACTTTCGGAAGACGGTGTCCACCCCAACAAAGAGGGATATGCCATGATGGCACCTATAGTGGAGACCTCCATTGCCCGTGCCCTGCTGATGTGGAAGGAGTTTAAATAAATTACAGCTGAATACTTTGCCGTATCGAGTATATTAAGTTGAGGGTGAATCAACACATGATTCACCCTCATCAGTCCCTGCATACAAACAGATAAGACTGCAATTCATACCAACGGGAAGCTACTCCTGTTTTTTTATCTTCTTCGGTTTACAGGCCTGCTTCTCCTTTTTTACCGTCGCGCCACATTTCTTGCAGGTAAACCTGGCCTCATCGTAGGTAATCACACTCTTGTCCTTACAAGCTGTCTTGCTCATCCAAATAGTTTATCAACAAACAACCGAAAGCACTCTTTTGTTTATCAGTCCAGGAACTGATAATCGGTCGTTTCTCTCAATCCGGGTACCGAATAGTAGGCTGCCAGATTACCCTTGATCATCACGGGTCTGCCCATATTACCAGGGTTATCCACAATATTGAGTGCATTTTTCATTGCTGACAGGGTGATATTCACCGGAAGCATATGGGCTGCATCCGTTTCAGTTGCCAGGTCAGCCAGTGAAACATTGGTCCTCACCTGTCCGGTTGTATCTGTAACAAACTTACTGATGGCTCCATCAAAAGCCCCGACGATATATCCTTTGACCCATACTTCTGTTTTCCCCTGATTGGCTATCGCCTGCAACACGGTATAAGGATCTGTCTTCGAACCTTTGATGGCCGGAGGAAGATCACCGCTACGATCAGCAGTGATCGTCTGTGAGGGCGCCGTGAGCCAGTCTGTAATCTCTCCGGTGGAGATGACCGGATCCTCCTCGGTAAAAAGTGTGACGTTAAAGAGATATTGGGTGGATTGGGCAAGGGGACTGGTTGCTACACCCGCCAAAGGGATGTGATACACCTGATCATCTCCCAATACAAACCAAAGATGACTTGCAGAAAGATCGGTGCCGGGAAGCAGGATAGCCTCAGCTACCGTACCTTCATTATTTACACCCAACGCAATATCTACTACACCGGAAGGTGCGGAGAGTGTTCCATTCACAAGATTAAAACTACTCTCTGTGGGCACACCAGTGAGGATGACCGACAATCCGCTTAAATTAATGGATCTGTAATGTGCTATCTGCAGCACCACTTTCGAGAGCCGATGTGAATAAACCAGATTGACGGATGGATTGCTCATATTCCTCCCTGTGGCATTATCGGAATACATCAGATCTATGGCTGCCTGATTCGATTGTACCGTAAGATTCACCGGATAGGCGAAATGGGTGATATTTTCACGGTAGGGGTAGTAACCGATAAAATCGACATTCGATCCATTAAACGGGAAAAACAGGGAATCGGATGGATTCTTTGGGGCAAAACCGGTGGAGTCGTTATACACATATTTCACGTTATGCGCCAAAGCAGAATCATCCAGTGGCACACCCGACCTCTTCATATACACGCCCAGGGCATCCCCCGTCTCCCAGGAGGTATGGGAAGCGCGCGTTTTCATACCCTCGATCTCTGCGTTCAGATGAACTTCTTTACTTCCCTTCAACGGGTCAATGATCTCTCCCTCACACGCCAATAAGATGACACCTATTAACGGCAAAAAAAAACTACTACATTTCATACGATTAAAAATTTTTTTCAATGGTATCGTATGGAATTCACATGAAACACTCATAGAACATGTTCATGCTCGTTTCATCATGCAATTCATTGAATGGTTAGAAAAATAGAAAAACTATCGCATAGTATACGCACGAAAAAATGTAGTGACGGAGAGATGCAAATTTTACACAATCATTGTTAATAACCAAATATTTTATGAAAAAGAAATTAAAAAAAGGCAGGATATGTATTATTTATATTGAATATAAATAATACATATCCATGCCATTTATCAGACGGTTACTACACCGGGGTTATAGGGGATGCGTCGTCTTATATATCCATTTGCCCGGCCATCAACGTTGGTTGTAGACAGTGCAGATGAATAGTCTTCGTGCTGCAATATTATTTATCCACCTTCCCGTTTGTCCGAGGATCGTACGATCCGTTCATTACTGTCTTTACCGCCTGAAGATAACTGAATCCATTCAGCATATCGGGAAGCAGATAACTCCCCTCCACCCATTCATTCCAGGCATTGATGGTAATCAGCCTGGGTTGATCGGGATGACTGTCTGCATACTGTTTTGCCAGTGAGAGGAGGGCCGCAAAACTTTCCGGTGTCTGATGGTATCTCACCACATCTTTCGCTCCCTTGGCCGGAAACCGGGGAGTGTCGTCCCATCCGACAGACACGCAGGGGAAGACCGGTACATCAAGGATGGCATCCATCTGCTCACGTATCCGGACCGACTGTTCACCGTACCGCAGGTAGTCCTCGTTGAATCCCCCCATATTGTACATCGCCACGCTGTTGAATCCCATTTTTTCCACCTTGCCGGCGAAGACACGGGCTGCCTCTTCCGACATCACTGCCCCACCACCCTGATTCCACTGAATATGGAGACCAGGAAATCCGGCCTTCTTCACTTCTTCCCTGAAATAGTCGAGTGCCTGCCGGGTGGCCTCTACGCTTCCGAAACCTTCCAGCAGGTTCTCTATACTGAATATGGACAGGACCGGCATACCGTCAATCTTCAGGTAGTTCGGCCGGGTGAAATACTGACTGATTACCCTCTTCACAATATGACTGAACTGACTCATATTGACCGCCCCGTCCCAGAGAATCGATTCATCATCCTTGTATCGATGTACATTCCAGTAGTTTTTCTTTACATCATGATTGGCCCACATAAGGTAGAATTGCATCTTCCCGTTGTTCGCAGCTTTCAGGAAACCGTCGTTGAGAGCGCTTTCCAGAAATGGGCCGTCATCAAACCAGTACCAGTCGTATACAAAGACGTTCACCCCATGACCAAGAGCCAGATCTATCCATCGCTCCACCACCTCCGGATCATTGTCCTGCTCGTAACCCCAGAGTGGCAGGCGGGGCTGATAATGACCCTCGAAGCGGGGTGTACCCTTTCTAATCACCTCCCACTCACCCTCACCCTCCGGCCACAACAGTTCGCCGAAACGCTTGTCGTGATGGCAGGAGGGCCAGACATAGGCTGCCACATAGTAGTCATCGCCGGAATCTTTCTGGTCTGATTTGTCCTCTTCTCCTCTGTTGCCGGCTATCAAAGGCAGGGCTAACAGAGCGAACCCAATCTGTGCGAATATGAACACCTTTCTCATGTTGAATCTTTACATGCGGGCCGTCAGTCGGTAGCTTCCTGAGCCCAGCTCTATGACACTTTTCCCCTCACTCTCCGTCACGCTACGCACTCCCTCCTGCTGTGGAACGGTGATATCAAATGCTGCAGGCAGTTGCACGATAGCCGAGCTGTTGGCCGGGATGGTGATCTGCCAGACAAATGAGCTTCCCTCCTTTGTCCATTCGCTCTTGATCTCTCCATAAGCCGACTGGTAGGAAGCTTTCACGTGAGAAAGCCCTTCCGGGAATTTGGGCTCCATCAGCAGTTTTTTGTACGCCACGCTTTCAGGATGGTTTTTAATGCCAGCCAGATCCTCGTAGTACCAGATAATCAGATCACCCAGCAGCATCACATGATTGGCGGAATTCATAGCCGGGTTGGCTGTATCGCCGTTCCACAGCTCCCAGATGGTGGTCGCTCCCTTCTCAATCATATATCCCCAGCTGGGATAGGTAGTATTCGTCGCAATCCTGTATGCCAGATCCACGTTCCCATATTTTGTGAGTCCGCGCATCAGCTGTTGAATGCCTAGTACGCCGGTACTTACATGTCCTCCAAAATCCACTTCCGTTTTCTGTACGATTTGCTCAAACAAGGCTTCTTCCTTTCCTTCGGGAATAAGACCCAGCTGCAGAGAAAGGATATTGGCCGTAACGGTGTTATTATCGTATCGGGCAGAGTCGGCATTGAAATATTTCGCATTATAGGCATCTTTCACTTTCGCGGCAAGGTCTTTCAGTCCCGGTATATCAGCCTGATTACCGGTTATCTCCGCAAATTCAGCCATCAGGTTGAGCAGACTGTAATACATGGTGGTACTTAACACCGGTCCTGCCGTCTTCCGCGCCGGATCTTCAGAGTGGATCAGATCCTGTCTTTCGGGAGGCATACACCAGTCACCATACGCATCTTTGGTCAGTATGTAATCCTGCATGGAGACCTGCTGAATGCGTTCCAGATATTTTTTCATCGAAGCGTAATGCTTTTTGATGGGAGCGGTGTCACCATACTGATCACGGAGCATCTTCATGGCATAAAAATAGGCTGCAGGCCAGGTCACATCATCGTGCCAGATGGTCCAGTAACGGGGTGAGACCACAGAGATGCTTCCCTCGGGGCTTTGTGAATCCTCTATATCCTGTACCCACTTGCTATACACCGCGGCATTATGGAAGATGAATGCTTCCCCGAAGCACCCGGTGGCACGGTCACCCAGCCATCCCTGACGCTCGTCGCGCTGCGGGCAGTCGGTAGGCATCCCGCGATAATTGCCGCGTATACCCCAGTAGGCATTCCTGAAAGTTTGATTGATAATCTCATTGGAAGTCTCAAATTGTCCGGTAGTCTCCATCTTATCGTAAATCACCCTGCCAGTGAAGTTCGATAGTTCCGGCTGCTCATTGAGCCCAGAAATTTCCACGAAACGAAATCCGTGATAAACGAACGAAGGTTCCCAGGTGAATGATCCGTCTTCGGCCGGCGTATACATATCGGTCACCCGGGCACTGCGAATGTTAGCCAGGTAAAGGGTACTGTCCGGATTGACCATTTCCGCAAACCGAAAGGAGACCGGTTGATCTTTCTTTCCGCTCAGCTCTTTCACCTTCAGCCATCCCACCATGTTCTGACCCATATCAAGGATCAACCTGCCGTCATCGAGGCGGGTGATATGCACAGGCTGAATCTCTTCCATCACCTGTATGTTCGGGTTGGGTTGTGCTGTGAGTTCACCACCCGGTGCAGACATGATGTCAGCTGTTTTCCAGGTATTGTCATCGAAATCGGTGGTGTTCCATTGGTCCATCTCCAGGCGGGCATCATATTCTTCACCGTCGAATTCGTTGTTGGCGATGATCGGCCCTTTGGAGGTTACCTTCCAGGTGTTGTCACTCACGATGACATCCGATGTACCATCGTTGTATTCAATTTCCAGCTGTGCCAGCAGGCGGGGTAACCCGAATACCTGCGTATCGGATTCCCTCATCCCGAAAAAACGGCCGTTACCCAGCTTCACACCCAGGACGTTATCCTCTTTTTGCAGCAGCGACGTCACAGGATAGACATTATAGTAAACACGTCCGGGGTACCAGGATACCATGGGTGCAAAAACATCTTCGGAGATCCGTTTTCCATTGAAATAAGCCTCATACGACCCCAGTCCGGAGATATACAGCATGGCTCTTTTCACTCCTTTCTTCGCCGTAAACGGTTTTCTCAGATAGCGGGCAGCAAGACGGGTGTTTCCCTGTGCTGTTTCTCCCGGATTGGAGAGCGCATCCTCGCCAATCCATTTTGCCTGCCACTCTGCATTGTTCAGAAAAGCCATGCTCCAGTGTCCTATACGGCTCCAGCCGGTCTCTCCATGATTGGTGTTCACTTTCACGCGCCAGAAATAAGATCCTCTGGACAATAGTTCTTCCCCCGCATATGGGATGAGTACCGACAGGTCACTCTCTATAATACCGGAATCCCATACCAGATTTTGTCCTTTTTTCAGGTCTTCTTCCGTCCGGGCTGCCTGTATCTGATAGGATTGCTGGATCAAATCAGGTGAGGGGGAAGATATCTGCCACGAGAAACGGGGGGTTGTCACGCCCAGCCCCTCGGGGTTCTCCTGCATTTCCACTTTCAGAGAGACCACTTCGGTCTTTGCTCCCTGACATCCGGCCATGAGGATGGCCACAATCAATACGGATAAAAAATAAATGTGTTTCATTGGACGAATATGTTTATAATCATTGGTTAATTTGAAAACTGATATTTCCCTGCAGGTATCTCAAACAAAGTGTATCCCTCTTCTTTCCCGGTTTGTCTGGCTTTACCTGATTTCTCGCGGATGGTACTGCCATTTTCATTCGGAAAATAAACAGTGGCCCGACAATTTGGAGGAACAGTCACGTTTACTTCTATTTTCCCGTTCTCCCTCTTCCAGTGGGAGCGAATCATCCCCGCGGGTGAATCGTATTCCGCCTTTGCCCATGATATCTGAGACGGGGCAAGTTTCGGTATACGAAGTTCAAACGTCCTGAATCCGGGTGTCTTCATGCTGATACCTGCCACACCATCCATAAACCATGCTCCGGGATAAAGATAGGAACTATGCAACAGGGAATGCCCGGGCAGATCTTTCTCCCACATCTCCCAGATGGTTGTTGCGTCGTTCTCACGCATATAACCCCAGCCCGGATAGGTGGTCTGCGATGTCATGGCGTAGATCAGGTCGTCCCTGCCCGCCTCGCGGAGTACTTTGAAAAGCATGGCGCCCCCCGTTATGCCCACGTCGATATGTCCATTGTGGTGTTGCAAAATTTCTTTCTCCAGCCGTTGCATAACAGGCTGACGGAGTGCTGCCGGCATAATATCCCCATACAATGCAGCAGCGAGACTGCGCATCGTCTTATCGGAATAATTGTGATCATCCGGATGATAGTATTTTTGGTGAATGGCTTCGCCCGAAAGCGCAGCCTGCTGTTTCCACCGCTGTGCTTCTTCCTGTTTGCCAAGCACTTCAGCAATCCTTGCAGCGGTTTTCAGGTTGTATACCCGGTAACAATTATTGAAAAAAAGATTCTCATCGGAGTAATTATTCATCCCCTGCGCAGTTGCTCCCGGCCAGAGCCAGTCACCCAGAAAATCCCACCTTCCCCCGTAACGATTGAGCATATGGTTCTCTACATGCGTATCCAGAAAAGCGAGCCAGCCCTTGATCATTTCGAAATTATCCTCCAGCACCTGCCTGTCCCCCTGGTACTGATACACAAACCAGGGCAGTGTAACCACAATTCCTCCCCATGCAGGGCCACCGCCACCATGATAGGTAGGTGCCGTTTGAGGTAACACGCCACCTCCCAGCGGCCGCCCACTTCCTTCCTGCCGGTGTGCCCAGGCCGGGTCATTCATATTGCCGACCATCGGCTCAGTACCCTGTACATCCCGCCAGTCTTCAAGCCATTTTGTGTAGAAGGCCCCCAGTTTATAGTTGAGCAATCCTGTTTCCGAGGTGGCATGTGCATCACCCCCGTAACCAAATCGTTCCCGCTGCGGGCAATCAACCACATACCCTCCCAGCGAAAGATTTTCGAAGGTCCAGGTAACCGTCCTGTAAATCCAGTTCTGCAACGGATCGGAACATTCAAACCGGGAAGCATCATCGTAAGCGGTTCTGACCAGCCATCCCCTGATATCCGCTGTCACCGGAGCCGATTTCAGCCCCTTGATGGTGATCCATCTGCCGGAACTGTAATTGAAACGGTTCCGGAATACACCCTCACCCGACTCACCGACGACAAAGGCACTTCGGATGTTAAAGGTAAGATCATTTTGTGCTCTTTCTGAAAACAGGAACTGGATGGTATCTCCCGGATTGCCTTTCACACGAATACGGGTCCAGCCCGCAAAGTTCACACCCATATCCACACGGTAAGAACCATCGGCTCTATTTTCGATGGATACAGGCTCTATTTCATCGAACAACCGGTTCGTTTCTGTTCGTTGTGCCGACAGTGTCAGCCCGGGACTGTAGCGCATCGCCTTTTCCCAGGTCGATTCATCCAAATCCTCACTGCACCAGTTCACGGTATCCTTACGGGCATCCCATATCTCACCGCCGTAATTGCTCATCTCCCATGTCCCAACCAGCTTATTGGGGCTGGGATGCGTCTTCCAGCTATCGTCAGTTTCGATGCGGGAAATCTTATTCCCCGACCTGTCATACAGGTCTGCCTGCGCAATGGCAAGGGGTGTACGAGGCTTATCGGCTGTGATATAGGGTGCGAAGACCGACCAGGAAGCACCCAGCCACAATCCGATTACATTCTTTCCCGGTTTCAACTCTCCGGCAATATCATAGGCTAAGTATCTTGCCCTCTTTGTGTGATCGGTTACCGCGGGAGACAAGACATCGTCTCCGATTTTCCTGCCGTTGACATAGAGTTCATGATACCCTACCGACGCAACAAACAGTGTCGCCTTTGCTGGTTTCTCCTTCAACATGAACGTTTTGCGCAACCATGGATCGTCAATATTGCAACTTCCCGCGGATGCCGGATAATCGAAGCGTTGCGCACTGCCTATCCAACGGGCCGTCCATTCCCCGGGAGTGAACAAACCGGTACTCCAGGTGGCTGTATTACTGTCATCTGACACTCTTCCCCTCTCATCCTTTACGGCTACTTTCCAGTAATAGACACGGTCGGACGACAGCCTCTTTCCTGCATATGGAATCAGCTGCATATTATCTGATGTTATCCAGTCGGAATCCCACATATCGGCGTTATTACTCTTCAGCTTTTCTGGTGAGCTGTACACCCGTATGCGGTAAGCAGTTTGTCGCTGACCATACTCACTGTCATTGCGGGCCTGGAGTATCCAGCTGAAGCGGGGATGCTGCACATCCAGCCCACTGGGATTGGTGAGGTACTCGCACAAAAGGTTCACGGGTGTTACTGACGAAGGGTTTCTTCCAAAAGCAGCCGATGTGCAAACGATCAAAAACAGTATTACAAGCTTATTTCTTAACATCATAGATTATGTCTTAATTCCTTTTTAAAAGTGTGATGGCCGCTGCCAACCTCCCTGCCGGTTGTCTCATCGGGAAGATATACTTTGGCCGTAGTGTTGACCGGCACAGAGAGATGCAGCACAAACTGACCGTTTTCTCTGCTCCAGTCCACGGATATCTTTCCGTAAAGGGTATTGTAGGAAGCCTCCACAAAAGAGAGATCACCTACCGGTTTGGGAGCAATCACGAAATGCCGGTAGCCGCTGTTATTGTCCGTCGTGATTCCGGCGAGCGATTTATAGAACCATTCCTCTATCTGCCCCATCATAAAATGATTCCACGAAGCACCCGCCCTCGGGTCCCAAAGTTCGGTGAGCGTGGTGGCTCCAAATTGGAGCTGGAATCCATACCCGGGTACCTCGGTATGATTATGCATTTGATACATCACCTCATTCAATCCGTTGTCTGCCAATGTTTGAAACAGATACCGGTTTCCCACATCTCCCGTTGAGAGCCTGAAACCATTCTGCGCTATTTCTTTCACCAAATGGTCCAACACTGTTTGCTGATGTTTTGGCTCTACGAGTCCAGCAAACAGAGGCATGGCGGCGGATGCCTGGCTTCCGGTTCCGTATGTTCCGCTTTCCTCATTGAAAAAAGTACGGTTAAACGCTTCTTTCACCTGATCCCTGAGAATGGTGTAACGGACAATGTCATCTGCACGGTTGGTGATCTCTGCTGCTTGCACCAGATAATCGATGACCATGTAATAGTGTGCTGTAGCAGATAATGGGACGGGTGTATTCTGAGATGGGCCATAAGGATGGTCTTTCCTGTAGTCGCACCAGTCCCCCAGTCCGTGGGAAACAATATGATCTTTTGCTGTGGTAGAAAGATAATCCACATATTTCCGCATCACGTCGTAATACGCTTCAATCAGCGATGCATCGCCGTAAAACTGATCATAGAGGAAGGGTAAAATGACAGCGGCACTTCCCCATTCAGGTGAATCCCTGAATCCACCGTCAAAGATCACATATTCCGGAGCGATATCCGGCACCAATCCGTTGGTTAACTGCGCATCACGGATGTCGCGCATGATCTTCGGCACAAACGTGGTTAAATCGAAATTGTAGAACAGCCCCGGGCCATTGAGATGAACCTGTTCCAGCCAACCCAGTTTTTCACGGTGGGGACAATCGGTAAATACCGCATGCATATTACTTTTAACCGCATTGACAATGATCCGGTGGGCATTATTGAAGATTTCATTGGAACAACGAAACGAACCTGTCTGAGGCGATGAATTATAGACAAAACAGGATTGTATCTCATTCAACAGGGGCAGATTGCGCGGGTCATCCGCATCCCGCGGTTTGGCACCATCCACCTGTATGTACTTGTATCCGTAATAGGAGAAGCGCGGATGCCATATCTCCTCTTCCCCACCCTTCAGGGTATATTCGAAATAATAGGGGCTTCCTGATTGAGACTGGTTGACAGATCCGTCTTCGTGCACATTTTCACCAAGCGTTAACCTTATTTTATCTCCTTTTTTCCCGGTAACATGAATCATGGGATAACCCGATAAATTTTGGCCCATATCTAAGACATACGCATCCCCTGTTCTTTTGACCGATCGGGCAGAGAAGGTCTCCATAATTTTTACTGATGCCGTTGTTTGCGGCCTGAGTTTGCCGTTCGGAGCACTTTGTACAACCACCGGTTGCCATCCCGAATCGTCAAAACCGTATGTATCCCACCCCTCCTGTTCGAGTCTGGCGTCATAATCCTCACCGCCGTACATATCGTTAAACACCAGAGGACTGGGAGCATATTTCCAGCTCTTGTCCGATACGATTGTCTGCTTTGTCCCGTCACTGTAGGTGATATGCAGCTGAAAGTACAAGGTAGGGGGACCGAAGCTGACCTGCATTTTCACATAACGACCTCCCTGTTCATTGAAGAATCCGTTACCCAGGAGGACGCCTATGGCGTTTTTCTGTTTCAAGTGTTCCGTTACGTTATATGCGTTGTAATATATCGTCTTGTCATAATCGCTCCACATCGGATCAAATTGTGAATCACCCAGTTTATCTCCGTTGAAGGTCAGTTCATAGTGTCCCAATCCACTGATGTAGATGATGGCATCCCGTACCTCTTTGGCAGCTGTGAATTCTTTTCTCAGACAGATACTCCTTCTGGAAAGAGGATGACTCTGGCGCCACTTCTCAGCGGCAGGAGATGAGGCCGGCAAGCCGTGATACCTTCTGCCTTCGGGAATATTCGCCTCTTTCCTGTCTATCGCACCAATCCACCCGCCATTGCTTTCCAAAGCGGCCGGTGCAATCCGGAAAGAACTCATTTCACTCCATGGAGAGCGTCTGTTTCGTTCATCCCATACCCTCACTCTCCAGTGATACACTTTCTCCGGCAGCAGTTTCTCTTTTCCTTCATACCGGACCGACTGATTGTCCCCGGAGTTGATCTTACCGGAATCTCCTATTTTTTTTCTTTTTCCGGAAATGTCTGCATACAGCTCAATCTCATAGGCTGACTGTCTGCTGTTACCGGCATCGGATTGTATTTGCCATCCGAAACGAGGCAACGTGGTGGGGACTAATAACGGGTTCTCCCGGTACTCACAGGTGGTTTGCACGATAGTCAGGCGATCAGCACCCACATCGCCAAAAACGGCATTGGAAGAAAGGAAAAACAGGAACAGCATCACTGAAAATTCCGGTACATTGACTTTGAATAGCCCCACAAAACGATCTGATGAAAACATGGGTTGTTTTAAATGGTTATTATTTGATACAATTTTACAAACATAAAACATTTTTTTATTTTATGGATGATGCGAATGATATAAAAACTAAGAGATTTGATATTACTTCTTCATCATTTCACGCATGGTCTTCCATCATTTACAGAGATTGTTTCACCTTGAAAGAAGCTATTTTTACACTCATTAACCATTTGGAATTCTACCGTATCTCTCTCTTCTTGCCGTGATAAACCTTTTTTCATTATCTTTGTATCACAATTAAAAACAGGGAAAAGAACTATGTTTGAAAATTTAAGTGACAGACTGGAGCGGTCGTTTAAGATACTGAAAGGGCAGGGAAAGATTACCGAGATCAATGTTGCCGAGACACTCAAGGAAGTGCGTCGTGCCTTGCTGGATGCCGACGTAAACTACAAAACAGCCAAGGAGTTTACCGAAACGGTCAAACAAAAAGCACTGGGGCAGGATGTGCTCAATGCTGTGAAACCGGAGCAGATGATGGTCAAAATCGTCCACGATGAGCTGGCTACCCTGATGGGTGGAACGGCTGTCGATATCAACATCAAAGGTTCTCCGGCAGTCATTCTCATGTCAGGACTGCAGGGATCGGGAAAAACCACTTTTTCCGGTAAACTCGCCAGTATGCTCAAAAACAAAAGGGGGAAAAACCCTTTGCTGGTGGCAGGTGACGTCTATCGCCCGGCAGCCATTGAACAGTTGAAAGTGCTGGGAGAGCAGATTGGTGTCCCTGTCTATGCGGAAGAGGAGAATAAGAACCCTGTCAGGATTGCACAGAATGCCATTCTATACGCGCGCCAGCACGGGAAAGACCTGGTGATCATAGACACTGCCGGTCGGCTGGCGATCGACGAGCAGATGATGGAAGAGATAGAATCGATCAAGAAAGCGGTCAAACCGCAGGAGATCCTCTTCGTGGTGGATGCGATGACTGGTCAGGATGCGGTGAACACAGCCAGGGAGTTTAACCAGCGGCTCGATTTCAATGGGGTGATCCTCACCAAGCTCGATGGTGACACACGTGGCGGAGCAGCGCTCTCCATCCGTTCGGTGGTAGACAAACCCATCAAGTTTGTGGGTACCGGTGAGAAACTGGATGCGATTGATGTGTTCCATCCCGAGCGTATGGCCGACCGGATCCTGGGGATGGGTGACATCGTTTCACTGGTGGAGAAAGCGCAGGAACAGTACGATGAGGAAGAAGCACGCCGTCTGCAGAAGAAGATAGCCAAGAACCAGTTCGATTTCAACGATTTCATCTCCCAGATTCAGCAGATCAAGAAGATGGGTAACCTGAAGGACCTGGCATCCATGATACCGGGTGTAGGTAAACAGATCAAGGATCTGGATATCGACGACGATGCCTTCAAGGGTATTGAAGCCATCATACGCTCCATGACTCCCGGTGAGCGCTCAAACCCTGAAATACTGAACGGTAGCCGTCGCGCCCGCATCGCGAAAGGAAGTGGCACCAACGTACAGGAGGTGAACAAACTGATCAAACAGTTCGATGAAACCCGCAAGATGATGCGCATGATGACAGCAGGAGGGGGTAAGCAGGCCATGAGAAATATGCGGAGAAGGTAGGAAATAAGAAATCAAAAATCTGAATGCTGGATTCTGAAGCTGAACGCTGAACGCTGAACATTAGACACAAAAACTGAAAAATACAACCATGCAATTGATAGACGGAAAAGCGGTTGCCGCACAGATTAAGCAGGAGATTGCGGCAGAGGTGACACAGATCATCGCTGCCGGGGGAAAAAGACCTCACCTGGCTGCGGTGCTGGTAGGTCACGACGGAGGAAGTGAAACCTATGTCTCCAACAAGGTGCGTGCCTGTGAAGAGGTGGGATTCAAGTCAACCCTTATCCGTTATGAGGAAGATGTAACCGAAGAGGAACTGCTCGCCTGTGTGGGTCGATTAAACAAAGATACCGATGTCGATGGTTTTATAGTACAGTTGCCACTGCCAAAGCATATTTCCGAAGACAAGATTACCGAGGCTATTGATTACCGCAAGGATGTAGACGGTTTTCACCCTGTGAATGTAGGACGGATGTCGCTGGGCATGCCCTGTTTCCTTTCAGCCACACCTGCCGGAATCGTGGAGTTGTTGAGAAGATACAGGATTGAAACCAGCGGCAGGCACTGTGTGGTTTTGGGACGAAGCAACATCGTCGGGAAACCGGTCTCCATGCTGATGATGCAAAAAGGATATCCGGGTGATTGTACCGTAACCGTGTGTCACAGTCGTACAAAAAACATCAGGGAAATTTGTCTCACAGCCGACATTATCATCGCCGCTCTGGGTGTTCCCGAATTTCTGAAGGGTGATATGGTGAAAGAGGGAGCGGTGGTGATTGACGTGGGCACCACGCGGGTGCCCAGTGACAAAACCAAGTCGGGGTTCAGGCTGACGGGTGATGTGATGTTCGACGAGGTAGCACCCAAATGTTCCTGGATCACACCTGTGCCGGGGGGTGTGGGCCCCATGACCATTGTATCGTTGCTAAAGAACACCCTGCTGGCAGGCAAGAGAGCAATTTACCCCTGACAGAAATCATCCTTCAATATGAGGAAAAAGCAACACATTATCATTACGGGCGGTGCCCAGGGTATCGGCAGAATAGTGTCGCAGGAGTTGCTGCATAACGACTATACCCTGTCGATCTTCGATATCGACGGCGAAGCAATGGAAGAGTTGCGCCCCCATTTCCACAAACGCCGCTGTGCATTCTTCATTACCGATGTCTCGAATGAAGTGAGCATTCGTTCATCCATCAGGGCCGCTGTCAAGAAGTTCGGTCCGTCGTACGGACTGGTAAACAACGCTGTCCACGAAGTCTTCAAACCGATGGAGGAGCTCTCTCTCGATGAATGGAACAGGGCTGTCGCCACAAACCTTACCGGTACATTCCTCTGCAGCAAATACCTTGCACCCCACCTCAGAGAGATGAAAGGATCCATCGTGAATATGTGTTCCACCAGAGCCTTTCAGTCTGAACCAAATACAGAATCCTATTCAGCCACCAAAGGGGGTATTTACTCACTCACCCATGCGATGGCAATGAGCCTCGCCCCTGATGTGAGGGTGAACAGTATCAGTCCGGGATGGATTGATGTATCGGCATTAAAGAAGAAATCTGTGGCCAGGCAGGCAGTATTGTCAAAAGAGGATCATCTCCAGCATCCGGCAGGACGCGTGGGGGATGCCGGTGACATAGCACGTATGGTCTTGTTTCTGATGAATCCGGAGAATAGTTTCATCACCGGCCAGAATTTTATCATTGACGGCGGGATGACAAGGAAGATGATTTACGTCTGAGTATTTGGCCCTTCAGCATTTCTAATTACTGCGATTGATTTTTATCAGCAACACCCCCACAAGGATCCAGAAGAGCTCCCGTATACGCTTGCACAGGCTCACAAACACCCCATAGGCAAGAGGAATGGAGAGTAAGCCGTACACAATCACTATTCCACCCTCCCGCGAACCCATCTGCATCGGCATAAAGAATAACAGATTGCCGATAAGCGACTGGATAGATTCAATCAGTACGCTCTGCCCGAAAGTGATCGGGTTACCGACTGCCTGCATCATCAGTATCACCTCTATACATAAAAAGAAACGGGAGAAAAGTTCCAGTAATAAAGAAGCAAAAAAATCCTTCTTTCGGTTTTTATACAAATCAGCGATCAGTGTGTCCATTTGATCCACTTTATCCTGATTCTGGTTCCTGTACGCCCTCAGCCTTTTCCCGATATAGGGTAGCCTGCTTCCTATTCTTAATGCTCTGTTCACCCCTCCTCTGGTATAAACCCTGAAAGCCCAGAAAAGCAGCAGGAAGGAGGTACCACTGGAAAGAATAATACCCAGTTCAACCACGTCGGAGAGCACGGGTACCAGAAAAAGCAACAAGGGAATGGAAACCATCCAGAAGATAAAGTGCGAGACAATATGCATCATTGTGGAGAGTAAAACGGAGGAGGTTGCCTTCTGTATTCCCAGTACCGGCTGCAGTTCGATGATTTTATAGGGTTCACCTCCCATCAGCCCGAATGGGGTAATATAATTAATGGCAAATCCGCTGATGACCAATTTGAAGATCCGTGAGAACCTGATTCCTTCAGTTTCGGGACTCCCGTCCCGGATAATGATATAAAAGGAGTAGGCATTGATGAGGTAAACCACAACCCAGAGTCCGATGATAGGCACGAACCACCAGCCGGTGCGAATGATATCGCGCCAGATGTTGCCGATTCCCGTTGTGTAAATCATTATCCCCAGTGCCAGGGCTCCGAGAAGAAAAAAAATATTCTGTGCTATCTTCGCTTTTTTTGCCATAAAGGAGTTGCTTGCAGACCAACCGGCCTGAAACGTATTGTTTCAGGCCACAAAATTAGTCGTTATTTGTGAAAAAAGAGAAGAAATAAACAGTTATTTCCTGAAAGGAGGTTTTACCACCCTGGCTTTCAGATTTTTGTTCCGTACCTGGATGAAGATATCGGTATCTGGTTTCGCATATTCCGGCTTCAGATACCCCATACCAATCCCAATCTTGAGCACAGGTGAAATCGTGCCGGAAGTGACATGGCCAATCACCTCACCAGACTCATTCACAATCGTATATCCGTGGCGGGGAATTCCTTTTTCAGTCAACGCAAAACAAGTAAGCTTCCGGGAAACGCCACTGGCCTTCTCTTTCTGCAGCACCTGACGGCCCACAAATGGTTTATCATCCGTAAATTTGGTAATCCATCCTAGTCCGGCTTCCAGCGGTGTGGTCGTGTTATTGAGATCGTTGCCGTAGAGACAAAAACCCATCTCCAGACGCAATGTATCGCGGGCACCCAGGCCAATGGGTTTAATGTTAAATGCCTCTCCGGCTTTGAAAAGAGCATCCCAGATCACTGCACCGTGTTCCGGATAAAAATAAAGCTCAAAACCACCCGCCCCGGTATAGCCCGTGTTGGAAATAATCACCTCCTCCACACCGGCAAATGTTCCCGTGACGAAGGAATAATAGGGTATAGCAGAGAGATCGACGCCGGTCAGCTTCTGCAGCGTCTCTGCCGCTTTCGGCCCCTGCACTGCCAGTTGTGCCATATGATCGGAAGCATTCTCCAGTTCCGCACCCATGGTGTTGTGTTGCTGACACCATGTCCAGTCCTTTTCAATATTTGCGGCATTCACTACGAGCAGATATTTTTCGGGTTCATAACAATAGACGATGAAATCATCCACAATCCCTCCATGGTCATTCACAAAACAGGTATACTGGGCTTTTCCCGGCTGAAGCCTCGAGGCATCGTTACTGGTTACCCGTTGCAGAAATTCCAGTGCTTTGGGCCCTTTCACCCAAAACTCGCCCATATGTGATACATCGAAAACACCCACTGCATGCACAACAGTCAGGTGTTCATCCATGATACCGGAGTATTCAATCGGCATGTTATAACCGGCAAATTCATGCATTTTCGCTCCCAGAGCCATATGCAAATCAGTAAAAGGGGTTTTTTTCATTTTCTTATTCTGTTTTATCATTACGCTTCTTTTGCCACCAACTCCGCAATTTTCACAATCACTTTCGATGCTTTCTCCAACGAAGGAACAGGCAGATATTCATATCTACCGTGGAAGTTCATCCCTCCTGCGAAGATATTGGGACAGGGGAGTCCCATAAACGATAAACGGGCACCATCAGTACCTCCGCGTATGGGTTTGATGTTGGGTGTTACGCCCACTTCCTCCATTGCCCGAAAGGCGTAATCAATAATCTGTTTTTCCGGCTCCACTTTCTCCCGCATATTGTAATACTGGTCCTTCATCTCCAGCCTGAGGCGATTGTCATATTTCTCGTTCAAAACAGCCACCGACTGTGCCATGGATTGTTTGCGTGCTTCAAACTGCCGGCTGTCGTGATCACGGATGATAAACGAGATTTTTGCTTCATCCACCGTTCCGTTCAACGAGATCAGATGAAAAAAGCCCTCATAACCTTCTGTACACTCGGGCCGTTCTTTCTTCGGAAGAAGGGCAATCAATTCGGTGGACACATGAAGGGCGTTGATCATTTTATCCTTCGCATATCCGGGATGGACATTCCTTCCCTGAATGTCAATCCTGGCTGATGCTGCGTTAAAATTCTCATATTCAAGCTCTCCCACTTCACTTCCATCCATGGTATATGCCCATTTAGCTCCAAATTTAGCCACGTCAAACTTATCGGCACCGCGGCCGATCTCTTCATCGGGCGTGAATCCGATACGTATTTTGCCATGCTCTATTTCCGGATGATCGATCAGGTACTGCATCGCGGTCATGATCTCCGCTAAACCGGCTTTATCGTCAGCACCCAGCAGCGTAGTACCATCGGTAACAATGATATCTTCACCCACATGATTCAGTAACTCGGGAAAATCAGCCGGCGATAAAACTATCTCATTCGCCTCGTTCAGGATGATCTCCTTCCCGTCATACTCCTTCACAATACGCGGATTCACATTCTCACCGCTCATGTCGGGACTGGTGTCGAAATGAGCGATAAACCCGATTACCGGGATCTCCCTCTTCGTGTTTGCGGGTAACGTGGCCATAAAATAACAATGGTTATCGAGGCTCACATCGCTCAAGCCCATCTCCAGGGCTTCCTTTTCCACCTCCTTGGCGAGATTGAACTGTTTTTGTGTGCTGGGAGTCTGCGTACTGTTTTCATCCGACTGCGTATCGATACGTGCGTATTTGATGAACCGATCTGTGATATGCATGATTACTCTGTTTTGATTTGATTTTTTCCTTAGTAAAAGTTACGTTTACAAAGATAAAAAAAGGGCCTGAATAGAAAAAATCAATTTCACCCTTTTGTATCTTGGAAAAAAACAGTATCTTTGCAGTTGGGTAAGTCCTATACGGTCAGCTCCCATTGAATCCCCCAGGTCTTGATCGAAGCAAGGGTATTTGGTTGTAGCGGCGCGATATAGTAAGCTTACCCTTTTTTAT
>Ga0209347_1003052_pt1 | contig 20446 bp, 16 predicted proteins | sample AutmiccommuBRH23_FD_187382 | JGI IMG/M metagenome (GOLD analysis project Ga0209347, IMG submission 187382) | Deep subsurface microbial communities from Mt. Terri, Switzerland - Autotrophic microbial communities BRH/23 (SPAdes) (version 2) | ecosystem: Environmental > Aquatic > Deep subsurface >...
GGCGTAGCCGCAGCCACACTTGAAACGCCGACCGGTTGTCATCCAGGTTGTCATCCCGAGCGAAGTCGAGGGATCTGGGAGGGGGGCCGAAAAGCGAAGACGTATTCGCCACCCGCCCTCCAGATCCCTCGACTTCGCTTCCAAGGAACTCGAGTTCAGGAGAGCCCCTCATCCGCCTTCGGCACCTTCTCCCCGCTGCGGCGGGGAGAAGGGCAACAAACATGACTTTTGCGAAGGGCGACGTGAATCTTGCGAAACACGCCCATTGTTGCCGGCGAAGCCGGATGAGGGGTGGTCCTGGCCGCGCGTAGTCCTGTCGATTCCTCACAATCTCCCGCGCTCTTCGAATCGAGTGACTCCCGTCACCCACTCCCGCGCGTGCGGTCACGCCCTCTCCGACCGTCCGGGAAGACGATTCCGGTGTCGTCACTGCGTCGTGTGATGCGGCGACGCGCCGCCCATGAAACGCACGCAACCTGACGTCTCGACTCCGGCCGTTTCTGCAACGGCCAGCGACCGGTCCTTACGTCGGCAGGTGAGGGGCATCACTACGGCGAGTACGAAACTCATCGTCGCACTGGTGATGAACGACGCGGTTCCCTCGTGCGCTCCCCCGTACCCTCCGATGCGACTCCAGAAAGTTTTGAGGAGCGTCACGACGAGGGGGGAGCGCGCATGAGCGCAGAAAAAGACAAGACCGGAACCATCGCCGAGCATCTGGAACGTTGTGGTGTGGACCGCCGAGAGTTCATCGCTTTCTGCAGCAAGCTCATGGTCACCGCGCCGTTCGGGCTCGCGCTTACGAACTATCTCGGTGTCGAAGCCGTAGCTGCCGAGATCGGATCGGCAAAGCGGCCATCCGTCATCTGGCTGCACATGCAGGACTGCACCGGCTGCACCGAGACGCTGTTGCGACCTTCGCAGCCTGACCTCGCCACGCTGATCCTCGACATCATCTCGCTCGACTATCACGAGACGGTCATGGCTGCGTCGGGTCACGATGCCGAGCTCGCTCTGCAGGACGCGATGAACGCGAACGACGGGAAGTTCGTCCTCGTCGTCGAAGGCTCGATTCCGACGGCCGGCGATGGGGCGTACCTCAAGATCGGCGGCAAGAATGGCATCGACCTGCTCAAGGAAGTTGCCGCGAGATCGGCCGCGATCATCTCGCTCGGCTCCTGCTCGGCGTGGGGCGGGATCCCGTCCTCGGGCCCGAACCCGACCGGCGCAGTCGGCGTCGACTCGATCATCAAGGACAAGCCGATCGTCAACATCCCCGGCTGTCCGCCGAACCCCTACATCCTCCTCGGCACGGTCCTGCAGTACGCGAAAGCCGGATCGCTTCCGGAGCTGGACGACAAGAAGCGGCCGAAGTTCGCCTACGACCGCGTCATCCACGAGCACTGCCCTCGGCGGCCGCACTTCGATGCCGGTCGTTTCGCCAAGCAGTTCGGCGACGAAGGGCACAACCAGGGCTACTGCCTCTATCGCCTCGGGTGCAAGGGGCCTGTGACGCATGCCTCCTGCTCGACGCGGCACTTCAACGAAGTCGTCGATGCCTGGCCGATCGGCGTCGGCGCTCCCTGCTTCGGCTGCACCGAACAGTTCGTCGGCTACACGATTCCGGCATTTCAGACGGTTCCGATCACCGGAGCGACGCCTCCGGCCACCTATCCGGACGTCGACTCGACGCACGAGAAGGGTTACGTCGCCGCGACCGCGACCGGCATTGCCGGCCTCGCGGGTGGCGTGATCCTCGGTGCGGGGTACGTTGCGGCCCGCAAGTTCTCGACCAAGCCGGGTGACGAGTCAGTCCCGGGAACGGACGAAGGAGAGAGCAAGTGACACTCTCCCGACGCGACGTCCTCAAGTCTCTCGGGACAGGGGCGGCCGTCGCCGCGACAGGGGCGACGACAGTCGCGGCGTCGTCGCGCAACCCGCAGCCTCCCACCGATGCGATCGCGATGCTGTATGACGCGACGACCTGCATCGGCTGCAAGGCATGCGTGTCCGCGTGCACGACGGCCAACGGCCTGATTCCCGACACCACGCTCTCAGGCGGCATCTGGCAGATGCCGACAGACCTGAACCCGCAGACCAAGAACATCATCCTGCTCGCGAAAGACGGCGACAAGCATTCGTTCGTCAAGCGCCAGTGCATGCACTGCGTCGATCCCGCGTGCGTCGCCGGCTGTCCCTTCACCGCGCTGGAGAAGGGGAAGTACGGCATCGTCGAATGGGACGGGTCCAAGTGCATCGGCTGCCGCTACTGCGAAATCAGTTGTCCGTTCGACGTGCCGCGGTTCGAGTGGGCCGAGTTCAACCCGAAGATCGTCAAGTGCGAGTTCTGCAATCACCGTCTCGCCGAAGGGCAGCAACCCGCGTGCACCGAGGCGTGCCCGACCGGTGCCGTGATCTTCGGCACCCGGCAGCAACTGCTGCAGGTCGCGAGACAACGCATCGAAGCGAATCCAGGCAAGTACTACCAGGATCGCATCTACGGCGAAGGTGATCTCGGCGGAACCCAGGTGCTGTATCTCTCACACCTTCCGTTCGCGAAGCTCGGCCTCCCCGAGGTCGGCACCGAGTCGCGCGCGCACTACGGTACCAAGGTGCACAACGTGATCTACAAAGGGATGGCGATTCCGCTCGCCGTCTACGTCGTGCTCGCCGCAGCGATCAAACGTCGCTGGAAAGTCATGGAGGAGGAGGCGCACCGGGAAGAGAAGGAAACCGGTCTGCCGCACCAGTTATGAGCGCCACCAACCATCGCTGGCAACGCGACGTTCAGATCTACAAGTACCCGCTGCTGTCGGCGCCGTTCCTGTTCTGGGGCGTCCTCGCGATCATCGGCATCACGCTGTCGCTCGGGCGTCTCTTCACCGGCCTCTGGTTCACCGGCATGAGCGATGACTATGCGTGGGGCGTCTGGAAGACGTTCAACGTCATGACGCTCACCGCTCTCGGCTCCGGCGGTCTTGCAGTCGGCGTCTTCAGCTACGTCTTCGGCGCGAAGAAGCTGCACGTCGTGATGCGCACGGCGCTCGCGTCGAGCCTTCTGTTTTACACGACCGGCATGCTGGCGCTCGGAATCGACGTCGGCCGCCCCTGGAACCTCTATCACCTGTTCCTGCCGTGGAACTGGAATCTCCACTCCTCGCTCTTCGAGGTCGCCGCCTGCATGACGGCGTACGTGGTCCTGTTCCTCTCGTTCGAGAACATCCCGATGCTCCTCGAGAAGGCGCACATGGTGGGTGACGCGGAGAGACGCGCGAAACTGAACGTCTGGATGCATCGCGTCAAGCGGATGCTGCCGTGGATGATCGCAGCGGCGTACGTGCTGCCGATGATGCACCAGTCCTCGCTCGGCTCCCTGATGGTCATTGCCGGACACAAGGTGCATCCGCTGTGGCAGACGCAGATGCTGCCGGCGCTCTACCTGGTGCAGGCATTCGTCTGCGGCTTCGCCGCGGTCATCTTCATCCTGATGGCGTCCTCGCTCGCCTGGCAGCGTCCACTCGACATGCCGGTGCTGGCGGATCTGTCGAAGTACATGTCGTGGACCGCGTTCGCGTTCATCGTGCTGCGGGCAGCCGACGTGCTGATCCGCGGCGTGGTGGTCGAGGCATTCCGGCCGACGTGGTATGCGGTGTTGTTCCACGCCGAGAACCTGCTGGTTCTCGTTCCGGCGCTGCTGCTGCTCAGCCCCGTCCGCAGGATGACGCCGCGCATCGTGTTCGTCGCGTCGATCCTGACGGCGGTCGGCGGCATTCTCTATCGCTTCACTCCGACCACGCTCGCGTACCGGGCCGGTCACCCCTCGGTGTACTTCCCGAAGATCGCAGAAGTGCTGATGAGCCTCGGCTACATCGGTCTCGCCGTCGTCCTCTTCATCTGGGCGGCCAAGAAGTTCGCGATTCTCCCGGGCTCGATCAACGACTGGAACGACTACGTGAAGCACGTGACGTCGAAAGACGCTCACGGGCAGGAAACCATCAAAGGACTGAGGATCGAACATGGCGCAGCGACTGATCATTGATCCAATCACGCGAATCGAAGGCCACCTGCGCATCGACGTCGAAATCGACAACGGTGCGGTGCAGAAGGCGTGGGCTTCGTCGACGATGTGGCGCGGCATCGAGAAGATCCTTCTCGGCCGCGATCCGCGCGAAGCATGGCTCTTCACGCAGCGGTTCTGCGGCGTCTGCACGACCGTGCATGCTCTCGCCTCGGTCCGCGCCGTGGAGAACGCGCTCGACCTCGAGGTTCCGCTCAATGCGCAGTACATCCGGAACCTCATCCTGATCGCGCACGCGCTGCACGATCACATCGTTCACTTCTACCAGCTGTCGGCACTCGACTGGGTCGACGTGACGCAGGTGCTCAACGCCGACCCTGAGGGTGCATCGAAGATCGGCGAAAGCCTTTCGCCGTGGACGCGCAACTCGAAGAACGAGATGGCAGCGGTCAAGACCCGCATCAAGGGTCTCGTCGACAGCGGCCAGCTCGGGCCGTTCGCGCATGGCTACTGGGGACACCCGGCGATGAAGCTGCCGCCGGACGTGAACCTGCTCGCCACCGCGCACTACCTGCAGGCGCTCGAATTCCAGAGGTATGCGCTGCAGGCCGTGGCGATCCTCGGCGGCAAGACGCCCCACATCCAGAACTTCGCCGTCGGCGGCGTGTCGAATGCGATCAACCTCAACAGCGAGGCCACGCTCAACCTCGACCGCCTCTATCAGCTCAAGTCGCTGATGGACAAAGTCATCCCGTTCGTGCGCGACGTCTACTTCCCCGACGTCTGCGCAGTCGCCGCCTTCAACACCGACTGGTTCGGTTACGGCGCCGGCGTCACGAACTATCTCTCCGCACCCGATCTGCCGCTCGATACGAAGAACACACAGTTCGAGATTCCCGGCGGCGTGATCATGAACGGCGACCTCGGGTCGTATCGCCCGATCGCCGGGCCGCACGACGAGATGTTCCGCAAGGGCGTGACCGAGCATCACAAGCACGCCTGGTACAAGAACGACGAAGCCGGACTCCATCCGTGGAAGGGGGAGACCGAGCCGGAGTTCACCGATTTCCAGCCGGAAGGCAAGTACTCGTGGGTCAAAGCTCCGCGGTTCGAAGGGCAGCCGATGCAGGTCGGTCCGCTCGCGAACGTCCTCTGCGCGCTCGCAGCCGGCAATCCGTCGGCGAAGAAGTGGGCGACCAGAGCTCTCGAGACCGTCGGGGCGATCGCGAAGATCAAAGCCGGACCCGAGGTGCTGCATTCGACGCTCGGACGGCACGCGGCGCGCGCCATTCGCGCCAACATGCTCGCCGACGCGTTCGAGAAGCAGTGGCAGCTCCTCGTCGACAACATCCTCGGCGGCGATGCGACCACCTACAACCCGCCGTCGTTCCCGAAGGGTGAGGTCGAGGGCATGGGCTTCCACGAGGCGCCGCGCGGCCTGCTGTCGCACTGGGTCGTCCTCGAGGGCGGCTCGATCAAGAACTATCAGGCCGTCGTTCCGACCACCTGGAACGCGAGTCCGCGCGACGAGAAGGGTGTGCCGGGGCCGTACGAAGCTTCGCTGCTCAAGAATCCGGTCGCACAGCCGGAGCATCCGCTCGAAGTGGTGCGCACGATTCACTCGTTCGATCCCTGCATGGCCTGCGCGGTTCACACCTTTGATCCCGACGGCAACGAGCAGGCTGCGGTGAAGGTTCTCTAGTTCCTCCGACGCGGCGGTGAGGGGCGCGTAGCCTCTCGCCGCCGCGTGCTGTACTCAGGCGCGCGTTGGCGTGAGGGGCCGGGTAAATTGAAAATTGAAAATTGAAAAAAGGCCGAGCGGACGGGCGGCGCCCGCATCAGCGTTCTTGGGAACCTGCCGAAAGTCGCGATTGCGCGGTTCGTCGCGCGCGGCCACTTTTTCAATTTTCAATTTTTAATTTTCAATTCCTCCTGGCCCGGGGTGAATGCATGACGAAGAAGATCGCCGTATTCGGAATCGGCAACGTGTTGATCGGGGACGATGCGGTCGGCCCGTCGATCATCCGGTATCTCGAAGCTGCCTGTGAGTTGCCTCCCGAGGTGACGGTCGAGGACATCGGTACGCCGTCTCTCGATCTGGCGGGGCGGATGGCGGGATACGACGCGGTGATCTTCGTCGATGCCGTCAGCGCGAAAGGGGAGCCGGGCGAACTGCGGCAATACGACCGCCAGCAGATCGTGAAGAACCCGCCATCGCTGCGGATGTCTCCGCACGACCCCTCGCTCAAAGAGACCGTCATCCTCGTCGAGCTTCTGCCGGACGGACCGTCGTACATCACGCTGATCGGCATCATCCCGAAGTCGCTCGACCAGTTCGGCCTCAGCGAGGAAGTGCGCAGCGCGGTGCCTGCTGCTGTCGATCGGGTGCTCGAAGAGCTCGCCTCGCTGGGCGTCGATGCGAAGAGACGCGAAGAAGTCGTGCTCACGCCGGCGTTCTGGGACGAAATCGTCGCTCAACCGGTGGAGTGTTACAGCTGAAGCGTTGCGTCCGTGCGCGCGACCCGCGTGCCTACGGATGGAGACGCATTTTCCTCATCAGATCCTGGTAACGGGCGTCGCTGCGCAGCGGCTCGAAGCGCGGCTCGATTCCGAGCCAGATCATCATGATGCTGCGGGTGTCGAATGCCTGCTGCAGCGACGCGAGCGCCTCGTCGCGAAGGCCGAGTCCTGCATAGGCCACGGCCATGGCGTATCCGTCGACGTGCTTCTCTGAAGACATTGCGACGAGCTCTTTGACGATTTGCCGCGCTTCGTCTTCGTGGCCTGCCGCGGCGCGCAGATGCGCGATCGAGGCGAGGACTTCGGCATTGTCGGGCGAGAGGGCGCGCGCCTTCTCGAATTCCGCCAGCGCCTCCGGGTAGCGACGTTGCTGTTCGCAGGCATATCCGGCGTAGAGGTGCGCCCGGTAAAACTCCTCTTCGAGAACGAGAGCCTCCCGGGCCGACGCAATGGCTTCGGCGTGGCGGCCGGCGAAGTGGAGAATCCATGCGGTCGCCGCGTGAAAGGGCGCCGAAAGCGGATCGAGTGCAGTGCCCGCTCGTTTCGCTGCGATCGCCTCGTCGAATCGTCCGAGCGCGGCGAGCAATCCGCCGTAGTGGTTGTGGGCACGGGCGTAGTTCGGGTTCAGTTCGATGGCACGCTGGAATGCGTGCTCGGCCCCCTTCCAGTCGCGATCGCTCGTGAGCCGGATCCATCCGAGCGCCGTGTGCGCCTCGGCGAGTGTATCGTCGAACTCCAGAGCCTTCATCGCGGCAGCGCGCGCCTTCGGAACCGACTCTGCCGTCGGCGTCTCGCTGTACACGGTGTCCATGTTGTAGGCATCAGCCAGTGCGGCCCAGGCGAGCGCGAATTGAGGGTCGGCTTCGATCGCCCGCTCGAAGAATTCGACACTTCTCTGCAGATCCTCGGGCGTTCGGCGATTCCTGTTCCAGTAATAGCGGCCGCGAAGGTAGAGCTCATAGGCTTCACCGCTGTCTGTCTGCATCCTGGCGAGCCGTTGCTGCTGGGAGCCGGTCAGCCGCAGGCGAAGGTTTTCCGCGATGTCCTGCACCACGCTCGTCTGCAGCGCCAGCACGTCGATAGAGCTCCGGACGTAGCGCCTCGTCCAGAGCACGCTGCCGTCTCTTCCATCCACGAGCTCGACGTCGATCGCGAGCCTGTCGTCAATCTGCCGCACGCTGCCGACCAGGACGGATCGCACGTCGAGTGTCCTTGCCGCCTGCCGTGCATCGATCGGCTTCCCTTTGAATCGGAAGACCGAGTTGCGCGACATGACCTTGAGGTTCGAGAGCTGCGAAAGGCTGCCGATGAGGTTCTCGGTGATCCCATCGGACAGGTACTCGGTGTGGGCGTCGCGCGAGGAGTTGGTGAACGGCATCACCGCAATTGAGTCGATCGTCTCGCTTCTGCCACGCAACGACCGCAGAGCCCACAAACCGCCGGCGAGAACTGTGAGCAGCGCGGCGATCGCGAGCCACGAGCGGGCGGATCGGCGGAGTGTGAGGAACGGTGGTCGATGCGTGCGGCGTGGAGAGTCTGCCGCAGCCGTCACTACCTGTCGAACCTCCGCGACGAACCGGTAGCCGCGCTTTGGAACCGTCTCGATCCAGGTGCCTTCACCGAGGGCCTGACGCGCCATCGACACGTTCTTGTTGAGGTTGCCTTCCTCGACGAACTGCTCGGGCCAGACGGCGGCCATGAGTTCGTCTTTGCCGACGAGATGCCCGTGCCTCTCGATCAGGTAGAGCAGCAGATCGAACACTTTCGGGCGAAGAGGCACCGGCTGCCCATCGCGCAGCAACGCGTGCTCGGAAGGAACGAGGCGAAACGGGCCGAACTCGTACGCCGGCTGATCGGAGACGGTCATCGGAGCTGTGAAAGTGGTCGTTCAGAAAAAGTTCCGGACAAATTCGGAAGCAGGGAAGGACCTCCCTGAACTGTCGGATCCATCTTCGCCGGGTTCGATTGCGTGGTCCGGAATTGTAGGGCGGCCAGCACGGGTGGGTAAACACGCGCGGCGCTGCACCGGCACCCATCGGTCGAAACATCAAGCCGGTTCTCGAAGGAGGGTTTCCATGAAGAGGTTCAGCAGTCGTGCAGGAGTGGTCGTGAGTGCTCTGGCGGTTTCGATCGCGATGGCAGGGACGGCCGTTGCTACCCCGCCGTCCGGGATCCTGAGCGGCAGAGTCGTCGCCCGAGGCAGCTTCGCTGATCCCGTCGACGTGAAGTTCAAGGTGAAGGACGGCAGGGAAGAGGTCACGCAGGTGAAGCGAGCGGGCGAAACGGTGATGCAGGAGATCGTCGTCGCTCCCGGTGGCCAGACCGGCTGGCATAGCCATCACGGTCCGGCGGTCGTCCTGGTGACCTCGGGTTCGCTCACGATCTATTCGAGCGAAGATCCGAGCTGTGGAGGGCGGACCTACGTTGCGGGCCAGGCGTTCGTCGATCCCGGCCAGGGACACACGCACATCGCCTTCAACCACGATGCGAGCGAGAACACGGTGCTGTGGGTGACGTACTTCGACGTCCCCGCCGGCGCGCCGTTCCGTCTCGACGCCGCCGATCCGGGTCTCTGCTCGTTCTGAACATGCCGAGGCTCCGCACGCCGGCAGTTCAGGTCTCGCTGGATGGGGCCGGGTCTGCCGCCCCGCGATCGGGTGATGTCGAAGCACTCCACCCACCGCTCATCCGGCCCGGGCACGCCGGGCCGGATGAGCTTCGGCGGCTGTCCGGCGTTTTTCCACCGAAGGAGGACGCTCACCGATGGCTCTGAAGCGATTGCTTCTGTCGTTCCTGCTGTTCTCGCCGACCTTGTGCGCAAGGGCCGAATCGCACCCGGTCATCGAGGACTTGCGGGCGACGTTTCCCTCGTTGGCCATGCGTTCGAAGGCGACGTTCGCGGCACACGAGACGCTCGCCGGGCAGCGTCCGGTAGTGGGGCTGCGCGCGCATTTCGGTGCGGACGTGCGCGGAGGCCTGAGCGTGACGTTCCCCCGTTTGTACGACGGTCTGCTGCTGGCGGAGTCGGGGAGTCAGCGAATCGTTCTGCGCGCAATCGGCGCGAGCGGGGCTCCGGCAATGCCGGCGAGCGGCATGCTGGTGTATGGAAGGCCCTATCAGTCAGTCGACGTGGTTCATGTCCCGTACGGTGGCAGAAGTGAAGAACTGCTTCTGCTGCGAGACGAGCGTGCACCGCTCGTGTTCGAGTACGAGATCGTCGCAACCGAAGGGATCGGCTCGGTCGCATTGGATGACGGCGGCATCCGTTTCGTTCGCGAGGGAGAGTCGCGCGGCGCGCATCAGCAGTTGCTGCGCATCGAGCGCCCGTGGCTGATCGATGCGAATGGGACGAAAAGCGAGACACAGGCGCGCTGGTCGCTCGTCGGGGAGCGCGCAATGCCCGACGCGATCCGCCTCACGATCGATCCGCGGAACCTGGTCTTCCCGATCGTCGTCGATCCTTCCTTCAGCGCGACAGGCGGCCTGGCGGAGCTGCGCGACTCTCACACGGCGACTCTGCTCCCGGACGGCAACGTCCTCATCGCCGGTGGAAACAACATAAACATCGGCCCTGTCGAGTCGTCGGAGTTGTACGACCCCTCGACCGGTATCGTGCGTCCCGCAGGCAACCTGCGATTCCCTCGGAGGGACCATTCCGCGACGCTGCTCCGGAATGGCAGAGTCCTGGTCGCCGGGGGCATGGTTGGCGCCGACTCGACGGCCACCGCAGAACTGTACGACCCTGCGCGCGGGACGTTTTCTCTGACCGGAGAAATGGCGCAGAGCCGCGTTCGAGCTTCGGCCACGCTGCTGCCGAGTGGAGAGGTGCTGATCGTCGGCGGGCAAAGTGGCTCCGGGTACGCTTCAGTTGCCGAGCTCTATGACCCGGTGAGCGGGACCTTCCGGTTGACGGGAAGTCCTCTCTTCGAGCGCGATTCTGCGAATGCCGTCCTGCTTCAGGATGGCCGGGTCCTCGTCGTCGGAGGCACCTGGTCCGTCATGACAGCAGAGATCTACGATCCTGCGACGGGCGAGTTCACGGCATCGGGCGATCTGATCACGCGGCGCAGGCGTGCGACGGCGACTCTTCTGCCGAACGGCAAAGTCCTCGTTGTCGGAGGCACGTCCGGCGTGCCTCAGATGACGGCCGAACTATTCGATCCCGCTACGGGAACGTTCGAGGAAACCGGCAGTATGCAGTGGGCTCGTTTTGATCACACGGCCACGCTGTTGCCGAATGGCACGGTCCTCATCACGGGCGGCGACGATTACAACGATGAGCTGGCGACGGCGGAGATCTACGATCCGGCAACGGAAACATTCAGTGCGGCCGACCCGCTCGCGTCCGGGCAGCGCACCGTGCACGCCGCGGTCCTCCTGCAGAGCGGGAAGGTCCTGCTTGCCGGAGGCCGCAGCGGTTCGTTCGCGTACGTCGCATCGAACGAACTGTACGATCCGTCGGTCCCGTCCTCCACGGCGATCGCCAGTTCCGTCGCGCCGCGTGATGCGGCGACGGGCACGATCCTGCAGAACGGAAACGTCCTGATCGCGGGGGGGACGAACGGCACTGCACTCGGTTCGGCGGAGATCTACAACGCGGCGACCGGCACGTTCGCGTCCACCGGGGGTCTCGCTGCGGTCCGTGCGCACCATACGGCTACTCTTCTCCTGAACGGCAAAGTTCTGGTTGCCGGTGGAGAGGTGTCGCCCGGCTCGCCGCTTTCTTCAGCCGAGGTCTATGATCCGGCGACCGGCACGTTCGCGGCGGCCGGCACGCTCGGTCCGGCGCGCTCGCGGCACACGGCGACGCTGCTGCCGAACGGCAAAGTCCTCTTCGCAGGCGGCTACGACGGCACTCCGCTCGGCTCGGCGCGGCTTTACGATCCCGCAAGCGGAACGTTCGCGGCGACCGGTGTTCTCGGGACTGCCCGCCTGGCCCACACGGCCACGCTTCTCCGCAACGGCAGAGTGCTGATCACGGGTGGCTTCAACGGCGTCGAACTGGTGTCCGCCGAGCTCTACGACCCGGTCAGCGGTACTTTCACACCGACAGGAGATCTCAGCGTCGGTCGCGTCGAGCATACGGCGACGCTTCTTCCGAACGGGAAGGTGCTGATCGTCGGCGGCGACGGTGCCGAAGCATCGCTCGCGTCCGCAGAGCTGTACGATCCGGAAAGTGGCACCTTCAGTCCCGCTGCCACGATGGCCCGCGGCCGGAACGACCACACGGCGACCCTGCTGCCGAACGGGACGGTCCTCGTCGCGGGCGGCGAGCTCGGAAACGGGACTTCGGACGAGTACGAGATCTACGATCCGGCGCTCGACACGTTTCTGCCTGCGCGGTCTCTTGCCGCCGCGCGCGCCGGACACCTCGCCGTGCTTCTGCGCGACGGCCGGACGCTGCTCGCCGGCGGCGTCACGAACGACGCGTACGTCACCGCGGGCGAAGTGTTCGACAGCGGACTTGCATTTGCCGCCGCTCGCCGGCCGGTGATCGCGTCGGCTCCTCTGTCGCTCGCGCTTCCTGCGACGCTCACGTTGACGGGACGGGGGTTCTACGGAGACTCCGAGGGAGGGGGAGCGACGCTCGAGAACTCCGCGGCGAATGCGCCTCTGCTCCACATGCAGAGGATCGACAACGAGGAATCGTTTTTCCTGATCCCCACCGGCATCACCTCGGAGGTCGCGTGGTCATCGGCGCTGGCGACACTCCGGCAGGGCGCATACAGGATGAGCATCTACTCCAACGCGATCCCGAGCGTGCAGCAGATCATCCTGATCGCGCACGCCACGCCGACGATCAGTTCCCTGTCGCCGAATCGCGGTCTCACTTCTGGCGGCGAGCTCGTGACGCTGAACGGGACGAATCTTCGCGATGTCAGCGTCGTGCTCGGCGGTTTTTCCGCGACGGTCACGGAAACGACGAGCACCTTCGCGCGATTTGTCGCTCCACCGCATGCTGCCGGACCCGTCGATGTCGTCGTGACGAGCGTGACCGGCGCGGCGTCGACCGCGAACGATGCCTACACCTACGTCGCGCTGCCTCCGACGAATGTGGAAGCGATCGCTACGAGCACGACGTCGGTGCGGATCACATGGACGCCTCCCGCAGACGCGACGGCGTTCCAGGTCATGCGCTCATCCGATGGATCGACGTTTGCGCCGGTCGCTGAAGTAGCCGACACTGCGTTCACCGATCTGACGGTGGCTGCGGGGCGGTCATATCTCTTCCGCGTGCGCGTCAGCGCGCCGAGCGTGTCGGATGCTTCTTCTCCAGATCTCGCCACCACAGTTCTGTTCACCGACCATCCGCTCGTCCCGGGCGTCACGCGGGTGAAGGCGGTGCACCTCACGGAGCTGCGAGCTGCCGTCGCGGCGGTGCGCGAACTCGCAGGACAGAGCGCCCCGTCGTTGACCGATCCGGCGATCACGCCCGGCACCACCGTGATCAGGGCGCAGCACATCGCCGAACTCCGAACGGCGCTGAACGCGGCCCGGGCGGCGTTGTCACTTCCTGCTGCGTCCTACGCCCAGCCCACGCCCACGACCGGCGCCATGGTGCGTGCCTCGGACTTGAACGATCTGCGGAGTGCCTCGCGATGAGTTCGCGAACGTGGCACTCATCGCGTCAAGGTGTGAGGACTCGCCGCCCGAGACCGATATGGCGCGCGCGCGGAGTAGCATGCACGCATGACCGACCGGTTTCTCCTTGCCGCAATCGAAGAAGCGAGCGCGGGACTTGCCGAAGGCGGGATCCCGATTGGTTCGGTTCTCGTCCATGAAGGAAGAGTCATCGGACGTGGGCACAACCGGAGGATCCAGCGCGGAAGCGCCATTCTGCACGGTGAGATGGACGCGCTGGAGAACGCGGGACGGTTGCCGGCGCGCGTGTATCGGGAGAGCGTGCTCTATACGACGCTCTCTCCCTGCGCGATGTGCAGTGGCGCAATCCTGCTCTACGGAATCCCACGCGTGATCGTCGGCGAGAACCGGACGTTTCTCGGCGAGGAGGAGCTGCTGCGTCAGCGCGGCGTGACCGTCGAGGTCCTCCAGGACGCCGCATGTGAAACGATGATGCGAGAGTTCATCGCGGCGCATCCTGCGCTCTGGAACGAAGATATCGGGGTTTGAGAGGCGCAGAGGCGCAGTGGCGCAGAGGTGCAGAGGCGCAGAGGCGCAGAGGCGCAGAGGCGCAGTGGCGCAGAGAGGCGCAGAGGCGCGCTCAAGGGGCCGTCGTCGTTCACGCCTGAGCTTGTCACAATCGCCGAATCGCTCAGATCGGCATGGCTTCTGCTCTTACGAGCCGTCATCTGGAGGTAAGAATGAAAAAGACGTTTCTTGTGATGGCAATGGCTGCGTTGATGGTGACGGCAGTGGCTTGCGGACGTGATGAGACGGCCGAGCCGCCCGCAGCGACGACGACGATGGAACAGCCGGGAATCGACAGCCCGGCGGACGTGGCGCCGACGACGGCGCAGAGCTGGATCGATGACGTGACGATCGGCAGCGAGCTCGGTGCCGATGGCTCGATGGTCGCCGGCAAGACCGGTGACGACTTCGCGCCTGGTCAGCCGATTCACATCGCGATGGAGGTCGGCGACGCGCCGCCCAGCTCGACTGTGAAGGTACGCTGGGTCGGTCCGAACGAGACGCAGATCGGCGAAGAGAACAAGCCGGTCGTCGCGGGGCAGAAGTACCTGAACTTCACGGCAGCCGACACGGCGTCGTGGGCCAAGGGCGACTACCGCGCGGAAGTCTGGATCGGTGACGAGAAGGTCAACCAGCAGCAGTTCCAGATCGTCGACGCCGCGAACGCGGCAAACTGACGGCCTGAAACCAGCCATCGGATTCGAGGAGCCGGCGGAGACGCCGGCTCCTTTTCTGTTTGTGCGAGAGTCTCTCATCGGTGTCTGCGTGAAATCAGCTCGTCCGTCTATCATCGGGTGATGGCATTCATCGACAAGCTCGCATGGGTGCGGATCGAGGAGCGAAGACTTCTCTGCGCACGGTCGCGAGGGAAAGACGCGTGGTTCCTTCCGGGCGGAAAGCGTGAAGCGGGAGAGTCCGACGCCGAAGCGTTGATCCGCGAGGTCCGGGAGGAGCTCGGCGTCGCTCTGCGGCCCGACACGCTGCGTCCTCTCCGCGTGTTCGAGGCGCAGGCTCACGGCCAGCCGGAAGGGGTCCTGGTCCGGATGAACTGCTGGACGGGCGACTACGACGGCGTTCTCGGGCCTGCCGCTGAGATCGACGCGATCGCATGGTTCGACAGCAGCGATCGCGGGAAGCTGTCTCTCGTCGGACAGCTCATCCTCGACTGGCTGCACGAGCAGGGGATGGTCGACTGACATGCAGGCGATCGTCGATTTCATTCTCGAACTCGATCGGCTCAAGGGAGTGCTGCGCAAGGTTCGCCCGACAGGCCTCGACCGCTACGAGAACACCGCGGAACACTCCTGGCAGATCGCGATGCTCGGAGCTGCTCTCGAAGCATTCGCGACCGAAGCGGTCGATATCGATCGCGTCGTGATGATGTTGCTCGTCCATGACGTCGGAGAGATCGAGACCGGCGACACGATCTTCTTCGCAGAAGAGGGGCTGAGCGACCGCAAGGCACGCGAGCTTGCAGCCGTCACGCGCATCTTCGGACTCCTCGGGCAGACAGGTGCCGCCGATGTATCGCTGCGCGCAGAACACGCGCTGTCGGAAAAACTCCTCGCGCTCTGGAAGGAGTTCGAGGAGGCGACCACACCCGAGGCACGCCTCGCACACGCGGCCGACCGTGCGATGCCGGTGCTGCTCAACCTCGCAAACCGGGGGCAGAGCTGGCGCGAGAACGGGATCCGGTACGAGCAGGTCGTCTCTCGCGTAGGCCCGCCGATTCGTCGTGGGTGCCCTGCGCTGTGGGAGTACCTCGAGCCGCGACTCGAGGACGCGCGCGAACGCGGGTATTTCGGCGAGGATACGGCGGCAAACTCCGGCGGGTGATGGCGCGCACGAGCAGCGTGTGTCGCTCGTCAGACCCGACGATGATTCGCACACGGTTGTGTGATGCTCCGGGCAACGTTTCTCCACTTCGCGACGCAGGTTGAACGCGGAGGCAAAGGACCATGAACGAGCTGCGAGTCAACCACGTTCTCATGCCCGTAGACCTCGGTCATTCCTCCGAAGCGGCCTTGCGCTGCGCGCAGACACTCGTCAGCGCCCTCGGCGCGAAATTGACGTTGATGTACGTCAACGACGCGCTGACGCTTCAGAGTTACGACGAGATCTATACCGGATACCGCGAGTTGCCCGAGGAACAAGAGGACCTGATGGAGGATGCCGTCCGCCAGTGGGCTCATCCCATCATCGGACGGGTTCCGTACGATGTCATCGTCGTTGCGGATGATCCGGTGCGTGGCATCGCGACGGCCGCGGCACGTCATGAGGCGGACCTCATCATCATGGGGACGCACGCCCGCCACGGATTGCAGCGGTTCTTCGGCGGTTCACTCGCCGAGGCCGTGCTGCATCACACGGACAGGCCGGTTCTCACGGTGCCGCAGACGGCCGAAACCAGGCTGGCCGATATCGTCTGCCCGGTGAATTTCACCGAGGTTGCGCAGAGGGCCGCGCGGGCCGCGTGCTGCATGAGCAGAGCGGTCGGCAGCCGGCTGCACATGGTGCATGTGGCAGGGCATTCCGAGCCTGACCTGGCGCAACGGCTGCGCTCCTGGACGGGCGGGATTCTGTCGCCGGAGTGCGAAGTTGCGGAGATCATCGTTCGCGGTGGGACTGCGGCGGAGCGGATCGTCCAGTACGCCGGTGATGTGAATGCCGACGTGATCGTGCTCGGCGCGCAGCGCCGCCGGCATGGCGAGCGCGCCGCAGTCGGCACGACGACCGAAGCGATCATGCGCATCTCGCCGACCGCGGTGATGAGCGTCGTACGGCCGATGACGGACGCAAACATCTCCGCTGCGTGATCGCGCGGCTTCTCGGCGCCTTCTCGTCGCCTGTCGAGCGGTAATCGATGTGTGCGGCGCTGCACGGGGTGCAGCGTCGCCATCGCACAGCGTTCGTGACAGGAGACACCCGGCTCGGGTATGGCGCATCAACGAATGCTTTCCGCCATCGGGTTCACTGTGTGCCCGACAGCCGGCGAACACTTCAGGGATTCCGGCTGAACTCGGAAGGACAAGAAAGATGAACGCCCCACAGCCGATCCACGTCCTCGTACCCGTCGACCTCGGCCCCTCGTCGGAAGCCGCTCTGCGATGTGCGCAAACGCTCGGCAACGCGTTCGGCGCGAGACTGACGCTCATGTACGTCGACGACGCACTGACGCTTCAGGACTATGACGACATCTATGCCGGGTACCGCGAGATCCCCGACGAGCAGAGCTGGATGCTCGCCGATCAGGTGTCGCAGTGGGCCAGGCGGATCGTGGGCCGGGATGCGAAATACGATGTCCTCGTCGCCGCGGACGATCCCGCTCGGGCGATCGCGACTGCGGCCGCGCGTCGCGACGCGAGTCTGATCGTGATGGGCACGCACCGCAGAAGCGGGTGGGACCGGCTGATGGGCGGCTCTCTCGCCGAGGCGGTTCTGCATCGCACGGACCGGCCGGTGATGACTGTGCCGAAGGAAGCGGGCAACGCGATGGCCGGCATCGTCTGCCCGGTCGACTTCAGCGATGGTGCGCGCAGGGCGACACGGACGGCCTGCTCGGTGGGAACGATCTTCAATGCGAACCTGCATCTGCTGCACGTCGGGGAGAAGCCGGTGCCGCAGCTGGCGCAACGTCTGCGTGAATGGGCCGGGGCCGCTCTGACGCGGCACTGCAACGTTCATGAGATCGTCGCACGCGGGCACGCGGCGGCGGAGCGCATCGCCGAGTACGCGTCGAGCGTCACGGCCGACGCGATCGTGGTCGGTGCCGAGCAGCGTACCCACGGCGAACGTGCAGCACTCGGCACGACGACCGAACGGATCATGCGCAGCGCGCCGGTCGCGGTCATGAGCGTCGTGCGTCCGTTCACGCTGTCGGCATCGATGGTGGGGGCGGCGTAGCCTGCCACCCGCCGGCCGGTAGCACAGTAGCGCAGTAGCGCAGTAGCACAGGTGCACTGCGCCACTGTGCCACTGTGCTACTGCGCTACTGCGCTACTGCGTCATGTGCACCCGGCACCACTCGCTCCAGCTGCCGACGTACAGGGACGCGCCGCGCAGGCCCGCTGCTTCGAGCGCGAGGAGCGTGTGGCAGGCGGTGACGCCCGAGCCGCAGTGCACGACGAGCCTCTCGGGTGATACGTCGCCGAGGAGCTGTTCGTAGAGCCGGCGGAGCTCGGACGCGGGCCGGAATCGGCCGTCCGCAAGATTCTCCGGATAGGGGAGATTGATGGCTCCCGGAATGTGCCCGGCGATCGGATCGATCGGTTCGGTCTCTCCGCGGAAACGCTCGCGTGCGCGCACGTCGAGAACTCGCCACTCGGGATCCCGCCGCAGCCTGTCGACCTCCTCGATCGCGACCATCGGCAAGATCCAGCGGTTCGCGGGATAGGGTTCACGCGAGTCAGGAGTCGGCTCCTCGGCGGTCGTCGACAATCCCGCGGCGAGGGCTGCCGTCAGGCCGCCATCGAGCACTGCGACACGCTCGTGCCCGACGGCCCGGAGCATCCACCATGCGCGCGCTGCCGCGTTGGCTCCTGCCTGGTCGTCGTAGATCACGACATCGCTGTCCGGACCGATTCCCCACGCACCGAGCTGGCGCGTCCAGCGCTCGAGAGGTGGCAGCGGATGCCGTCCGCCGGCCCGCGGATCGAATCCCGGATCGGCCACGCTGCTCAACGGACCGTCGAGATCGGCCCGGAGCGCGCCGGGCAGATGGCCGCGTTCGTAGTCGTCGCGCGAACGGGCATCGAGCAGCACGACGGAGCGAAGCGAGGCGAGATCGGTCGCGGGCAGCAGAGGCGTTTTCATCGCCGCGATCGTATCGCGCGCATGCGCTCTTAGCGATCCGTTAGGAACTCTCCCCAGGTCCGGCCTGCCGCACGGCGGATTTTCGGATCACGCTAGCGAAGTCTTAGGAAATCACGGTCGATCTCCGCCCGTACTCTGCGCCACGCCAGATCGGCAAAGGAGATTTTCAGTGACGACCATGTTGGAACCGGTCATCGATCGCCAGGTTGCGGAAGCGTTCGAGACGATGTTGCTGATCCGCACATTCGAGGAGAAGTCCGCAGAGCTGCAGGCCGCAGGAAAGGCTCCGATGATGTGCACCTCGGTGGGGCAGGAAGCCTCGGCCGTCGGTGTCATGAGCGCGCTGCGACCGGAAGATCGCATCCTCACGAATCACCGGAGCGCCGGGCACCTGATCGCCCGCGGCGCGGAGCCCCGTCGCATCATGGCCGAGATTCTCGGCAAGGCGACCGGCTACTGCAAAGGCAAGAGCGGCAGTCTTCACATCTCGGTCAAGGAGCTCGGCGTCGTTCTCACCTCGACGATCGTCGGCGGCGAGCTCTCGCTCGTCACCGGCGTCGGTCTCGCGCTGTCGATGGCCGAGTCGGAGGCGATTGCGACCGTGTTCTTCGGCGACGGCGCGGCGACGGAAGGCATCTTCCACGAGTCGATGAACCTCGCGTCCGTGTGGAATCTGCCGATTCTCTATGTCTGCGAGAACAATCAGTGGCAGGCGTACGTGCATCGCAAGGAAACGATGCAGGCCGATCACCTCAGCGACTTCGCGAAGCCGTACGGTGTGAAGAGCGTGACGGTCGACGGCAACGACGTCGAAGCCGTGATGGCGGCGGCGCGAGAGGCTGCGGAGTATGTACGCCGCGAACGGAAGCCCTTCCTGCTCGAGACCTACACGTATCGGCTCCGCGGACATCTCGAGCCGGACGACCAGGCGTACGTCGACAAGGACGAACTGGCGAAGTGGAAGGCGAAGGATCCGGTGAAAACGCTCGAGATGCAGCTGCTCGAGAGCGGTGTGGCGCGCGACGAGATCGAGGCAATCCGTTCGCGGGTGCGCGAGCAGGTCGAAGAGGCTGCCGAGTTTGCACTCGCGTCTCCGTATCCCGATTTCGCCGAGCTCACCACCGACGTCTACGCCTGAGGAGAGGACACCACATGACTACGATGACTGCAGATCAGGCCATGACCGAAGCGCTCGCGGAAGAGATGCGGCGCGATGCAACGGTTCTCACGTTCGGTGAGGGCGTTGCGACGAAGGGATATCAGCTCGTTCAGGAATTTGGCGCGAAGCGCGTCCGCAATACGCCGCTGGCGGAAGGGATCATCGCGGGAACCGCGGCTGGTGCGGCTGCAAGCGGACTCCGTCCGGTGATCGATCTTCTCTTCGCGCCGTTCGTCACGTTCGCGATGGAAGAGATCGTCAACAGTGCCGGGAAGCTGCGCTACATCTCGGGCGGACAGTTCAAGTTCCCGATGGTGACGATCGTCCGGACCGGCGCCGGATGGGGCGTCGGCGCGCAGCACAATCACAACAACGAATCGTGGTTCGTCAGCGCCCCCGGCGTGAAAGTCGTGATGCCGTCGAATCCCGCCGATTTCAAGGGTCTGCTCAAGAGCGCGATCCGCGACGACAATCCGGTGATGTTCTTCGCCGACATCGGGTTGCTGTACGCGGCGGGCGAAGTGCCGGACGGCGATCACGTCGTGCCGATGGGAAAAGCGAATGTCGTGCGCGAAGGAAGCGACGTGACGCTGATCTCGTACGCGAAGACCGTCGGCAAGTGCGTCGAAGCCGCGGCGGTTCTCGCCGAGCAGGGCGTGTCCGCCGAAGTTCTCGACCTCCGCTCGCTCAAACCGCTCGATGAGGAGTCGATCCTGGCGTCCGTGCGGAAGACGGGGCGCGCGGTCGTCGTGCACGAAGCCGCAGGTCCCTGCGGTGTCGGAGCCGAA
>Ga0209347_1003054_pt1 | contig 20429 bp, 23 predicted proteins | sample AutmiccommuBRH23_FD_187382 | JGI IMG/M metagenome (GOLD analysis project Ga0209347, IMG submission 187382) | Deep subsurface microbial communities from Mt. Terri, Switzerland - Autotrophic microbial communities BRH/23 (SPAdes) (version 2) | ecosystem: Environmental > Aquatic > Deep subsurface >...
TTTCCACCCATTTTTCAATATCTGCTTTACTGTGGAATTAAAACCCATATTATTTCTATATTCGGCTTTATCCCTTTTCTACTTTAGTGCTTTAAAGCAACATATACTTTCCTTAACGATAAAAAAAGCAGGGTCGTATGCCCTGCTTTAGTATTGACGTGGCTTTAGAGATATTTTCTTGTCTGCATCCTTGTCTGCATGTATTTCTGCATCTTGTCTGCATAGTCACGGAAACCTAGGAAAATCAAGGGGTCCTTATGGAACCATTCGCCCAACCCCATTTTATTTTTTTACCTGGAAACCCTTGATTTTACTGGCCCTTAGAAAAATAAATGGTGCGCCCGGCAGGAATCGAACAATGTGACCTGCATTAAAAACCGCTTGTTATATGGCTTTCAGGGTTCTTGTCCGACATTTTGTCCGACTGTTTTGTTAGCACCTTGGCAACATTTGCGTTCCTATTAATTGGGTGGGCGTAAACGGCAGCCGTGGTTGCGGGATTGCCGTGACCCAGAAAGTCGGCCACATCCGGTAGTGACACCCCGGAAGCCAGTAGAATCGAACCCGCCGTGTGACGAAGGTCGTGCACCCGGATGCGGGAAAGGCCAGCCTTTTTTAGCGCCCTTTGCAGAGTCTTACGTACAGCATCGTCCCGCATTGGAAGAAGTTTTCCGTTGACGGGCTCGGGTTGAAAGACCAGAGAGTCCAATATGTTCAGCGGCGAAATTTTAGCCCTCTCCAACTCCCGCTTCTTTGCCTTAAGCAGGAGCGTGGTCTCCGGATCAAGGGGCATTATCCTTCGGCTGCTTTCCGTCTTTGGTTCAACATTAAGTTTCCGGTTTCTCGTGTCCACAGCCCTCTGAATGACAACGGTTTCTCCCTCAAAATCCACGTCCCGCCATTTCAGCCCCAGCACCTCACCGAGACGCATCCCGGTTGTAGCCAACATTCTGATTACGAGGTAATGGCGATACTCCTTTGCGGTCTCCAGCAGGAGCATCAACTCCCTGGGCCTCAATACACGCCTCTCTTTGCGGGGTACCCTGGGTGATCTGAGCCCCTTTGTAGGGTCGGTTCCGATAATGCCCCAGGCCTGGGCCTGCCGTAAAGCAGTCCGCAGGGTTCCAAAAATACCACGTATGCTGCGGGGTGAGAGGCCCTCAAAGCCGATCAGGTTTTCCTGCAGTTCCAGTGGACTGAGGGTATAAAGCTGGAGCTTACCGATCAGCGGTACCATGCGCCTGACATGCCAGTCGTAGGTTTCATAGGTGCGTTCTGTGATCGTATCCTTGACACGTTTCAACCAGAAATCGAAGTACTCTGCCAGGTTCATGGCCGCTTTTTTGGGTCCGGTACGGCGTTTCAGTTCCACTTGCAACTCTGCTGCCCGATGACGTGCCTGGTTGGGGGAGCCGTGAAAAGTTTCATTGTAGCAACGCTTCTTACCGTTTTCGTCCCGCCCCAGGTAAACTATTATTGTGTAGCTATTCGGCCCCCTTCTTTTTACTTGTGGCACACATAGCCCTCCTTGCGGATACTGGGCAGAGATTATTTCTCTGCCACCCTTCCTATTTCCTCTTTAAACTGATTTTTCCGCAGAAATGTCTGTAACGAACCCTCAGAAATTCTTATGCGCCTTTCTGACAGCCGCATCGCATTAAGTTGACCGGTGTAAATCATCTCATAGACGAACGACTTCTTAACCCGGAGAGCTTTTGCAACTTCAGGTACAGTGTATAGTTGCATGGGTTCTTACCTCCTTCCTACATAAAATGTGCAATAAAGAATCCCGCATAAAGCTGAGAGGTCACCGTACTTGCGTACTGCTATGATCTTTAATTTGAACCAATTTTGACTCTAAGTATAATTCTTAGGTTAATTAAATATTCTAAGAAAGGCTGACTAATAAAAAAAGCCGGGAGTGAACCACCCAGCACTGCCTTACACTGATATTTTCTTCTACAATGTATATCTGGAATTGGGTTTAAAAAAAACTCATGTACTCTATCCTTTTCCTGCCCCGCCTTGAACAGGCCGCCCTTAATGGAGGCGACGCTGGGAAAAAAGACGACTTGGGTTCAGCCGGAGAGGCCATCATGAACCTTTGAGAGGGAAACCTCCTGGGAAGGTCTGCTGGTGGGACACACCCATAAGGTAATCTTAAGTGACCGGAACTGTCATAATGCATTTTATTCCAGTCGGCGAGACCTTCCCTGCTCACTGTCGTGGCCCGCCTTACAACCGTTCGGCTATTCCTTGGTTTGCACGGCTTGATTGTGCTTATAGTTCGCTTTTCCACCTCTTGCACTGGAAAGCATTGCCTGATTTTAAGATTATACCCCAGCTCTCCAAGAATCTTTTTTATCTCCTTTTTTGGCAATCCAATCAATTCCGCGATCTGTGAGATATTGCTGCCAGCCCTGAACATTTCCCTGATCAGGTCCGGCATTCCGTGTTCTGCTTCTGCTATCACCTGTCTGACGACCCTTCTACTGATTCCTACTACTCTGGCAATGTCAGCAACCCTGTTACCTTCCTTAAACATCCGCTTGATTACATGATCCCTCATTATATCAATTAATCCGTTCTTAATCTCCTTTTCTTTTGTTTCGTCCTTTATCTGCATTCCGAACCTTTCCCGGTTTATCAGCGCATCACAAAGATTATCCATCTCAAGATCACTGAGACCGGGAATAAAAAGACCGGCGGCGATTTTATCCCTGATCTTCCTTAAAGCTTCATTTACCGAACGGGCCGTGACAAAAAGCTCGCAAGCCATACTTTTTGCCGAAGAAGAATGATCCCTGATTATGTGCCTAGCAACGGCCAAAATCAGTTCCCCGTTTTTAAGTCTCCTGTTATTACATTTATTACCATATTTATTTCCCGCATCCTGACCATTTTGCTCTATTTCATTTGTACAAAAGGGGAACCATAGGGACTGCTCGCCTTCACTCAAGGCAGCCACCCCCCGGGTAAAATATATTCCTCGTTCCGCCACGACCTCATCTGAAATCAATCAACTAAAATACCACATCTATATTGGAAGCGGCCAACTCGTCGGGAATGGTTACATACTCCTCAAAATTCAATCCACGTTTTTTACAGAAGCGCATCAGACAGCCGAGAAACTTTGCCCCTGCTTCACTGTTGTGATTTAGAATCCGGTGCAATTGGGCCACCTCTACGCCCAGTATCCTCGCAAAATAGTGATAACTGTTGTTTCCGTGTTCCTTCATCAGATCCCTTAATCTATCCTTTCTTATTAACACCAGTCAACACCACCTAATGTGTGTTTTGTGTAAACAACGGTGATAGAATTAATATACCACCAGCATTTAGTTCAGTCAATACATAAATGAAAATAATATAAAATATTGACCGCAATCAATATTGCTGATATATTATTGCTGGAGGTGATGTCTGGTGAACTTTGATAAAAGCCTTTTTGCCAAACTGTTGAAAAAAGCAAAGGGCAGCCGGTCGATAAATAAATACGCCAGTGACTCTGATGTGACAGCGGCTCACATATCGAGACTATTACGGGAAAAAATAGACACGCCGCCCAACCCGGGTACGATAAAGAAGCTTGCGGACGCCGCTCATAATAACGTAACTTATGAAGATTTAATGACTGCCGCCGGTCACATAGTGCCGGAAAAGGAAATGAATACACACAAGAAGAATTTAGATCTGACGGATTTAATAGAAAACGATACTATCGAGCTTACAATATATGGCCGCCCTATCACGCAACAACAAAAGGAAGGCCTAATAAAATATATTAAGGCAAGGAATGACTATAAAGGAGAGGGCTATACGGATAGCGAAGTCAACTATTTCGCCGCACATGATGACGGGGAGGAAATATTGATACTTAAGCCTGATCTGGCTGAACTTATTAAGGCGTCCCAAAAAATTAATGTTATGCTGCAAAGATACCTGGATACTGAAAATAAAAAATGAAAAAGTTTGATTAACTTATGAGTGGTTGTTCTTTTAGACAATAATCCAGGGAAATCGCCAGGGCATGCCATATCATGCCTTTTTTGTCATTTATGAACTTAATATTTCACCATATAAACATTAAAATAAGGCAGATAGACACCAGATATTGTCATATATAGAATAATTTTGTATAATATTACAAAATGGATAATTTTTCTTGTGATTCATGCATTTCAAAAATCCGTTTATTTATTCGGCAACCCTTTCCCGGTTACTTGATACCAAAAGGGGTTTCTGAAATGAAGTACCTGTTGGAACTGGTAGAGAAAGAAAAAATTATGCTCTCTTATCTACCGCTGCGGGAATACAGACAAAGTCTCTGGGGTCTGTTTATTCCCGGAAAGCATGGGATAAACCCTGCCATCTACCTGGACAGGGAACTAAAACATAACCCGAAATTATACAGGTTAGCCCGTTGCATCCTGGCCGAAGAACTCGGCCATTATTTTACCGGTATTGGCTCCAGTGTATTTAAAATTCATGCCAACTACAGTTTAGAACGAAAGATGTCCGTTGAGGAGGAAAGGGCTCTGCACTGGGCAACAAGCAGACTTATTTCCACGGACGAGGTTTTGGAACTACTAAGGAGAAACAAGTGCGAATGTACGGACCTGGCCGACTATTTCGAAGTCACAACCTGGTTCATGTTCAGAAAGTTGGAATTTGTACAGTATCAGATAAAAGCCAGGCGCAGGGAAATTAGCTTTGACCTGATCACACAGGTTAAGTTCTCCTGTCTATAAAGATTTTCTTTTCAAAGAAATTTCATCAAGCTGCAGGGTAATCCCTGACGGGCAAGACTCCCCCTCAATGTGTACCCAACTAATGTTATACCAGACCCTTTTTCTGTCCAACATGCTGACAGCCTGTTTTATACTTTGACGACTGCCGCGAAAGGTTATTTCCAGTGTGATAGGATTAAACTGCACAGGATTGCCAAATAAGTACCACATATATCTGAGTACTGACCTGCTCTTTATTTTGTCTGGAATCATTTTCACTCCTCAATAAAGAAATGTATAAAAAAAGCCTGCCCTGTTTCAGAGCAGGCACTAAAAACCGATTTTATGTGTCTCAGAATGGGAAAGCTTTTGTCTAAAACAAATAGCCTATGCACAACCAGTTCTTATAATCTTGGCAAATTCGGCGGGTAAGCGAAATCCTCGTAGTTTCCTCATAACTGCACGAGTCTTCCAAGATCTTCGTTTTTTCGGTACCTTTGCCCCATCTATTTCAATAGTTACATAAGTGACGTCAGGATTGCCGTGCTTCGGTTTTCCGGTACTGCCTGAGTTGACAATATAACCGGTTAGTTTCCTTTTGATGTACGGAAGGTGGGTGTGGCCACACACCAGAACATCCGCGTCATTTTCCGTGAGCAACTCATTCAGGTATTCATCCACAGGTCTACGAGTTTTGCTGGCGTTTTAATCATTTGTTTCAATACCGGTGAAAAAAAGGCTTTTTAGTGTATTCAGAATATCCTCATATGAATATTCCTTCTCGAATAAAAACCTGTCCAGGGCGGCAATGCCTACCATACCGAACAGTGCGGAGGCTGTTGTCCCGGTATGCAAACTCATTTTAATCAACCCCTGCGATTTCCCGGCCTCAATTAGATCCCTGATTATGGAGAGGTAGCCCGACCGGATACGTTCCGCTTTTTCCTCCCACCGCGTGTCCTGGCCCCAGACCTCGCTTAACAGTACCTTGCAATAATTCTTGTATTCCTGGAAGAACTGCAGCTGTACGGTAATCACAGCTTCGATCTTAGTCAGAATATTATTTCTCCTGGCAATTTCTTTTTTTACGGCGTTTTCGAGTCGCTCGATGCCTTCTTCGATCAGCGAAAGAAATAGGTTCTTTTTACTTCGATAATTATAATAAATAGTTCCCTTGGCGATGCCGGCCCGCTCTGCTATTTCGTCAACGGTCGCCTTTTCGAATCCTTTCTCTGAAAAGACTGCCATGGCGGCATCGAAAATAGATGGTCTTTTATGATGTTCTCTGTCCATGCTAAAAACCTCCTGTAGAAATGTGTATCCGAACCAAGGCATTGGAATTATATGCCGGATAATACCCCCGAAAATCTTCGACTGCTATCTTTACAGGCACCCTTTGGACCACCTTGGTAAAATTTCCGCCGGCGCTGGTGGCAGGCAGCAAAGAGAAGGTAGATAATGCAGCCTTGCCAATATAGTTTACCCTACCGCTGAATTTAACTCCAGGAATATTGTCAATGGTAATGTCCACGGATTGGCCCGGGCGCACCCTGGCTACACGGTCCTCCTCTACGTTGGCCGAGATGTACAGTTCTTCCGGATCAACCACCAAAAACACAGGCATGCCCGGAGTAACGATCTCCCCCACATCGCCCCGTCTCTGAATTACTACACCACTCCTCGGTGCGCGCACCAGGGTTAAATCTATGTTGGATCCCGGTGGGAGCATGTCATCGTCAAGTCTCGCCATGACCTGTCCGGCCAACACACTATCCCCCTCTTCCACATTCACCTCAACCAGCCGACCGGTTATTTGCGGGCTGATCTGAACGATGTCTCCGTTAACCCGGGCGTCCTCAGTAGTAACATAATGAGTACTGTTATACCAGTAGTACACGCTAACTCCGGCCAGTGTGAGTACCATAACAGAGAGTAAAATCACAGCTATCTTTTTGTTTTTCAAGACCATCTCTCCCAATTTTCATAACAGGTGCAGAACCGACTATCATCAATCGCGTTAATTCATGATCCGTACCATGGCACTGTCCTTAAGACCAGCCTGACCGGCAGTGACCACCTGCTCCCCTTCTTTTACTCCTTCGAGAATAATAACCTTCTTACCTTCACTGGCCCCTACTTTCACTTCGCGCCGTGTGGCTATACCATCCATCACCACCCAGACCATATCTTTCTCAAAGTCTTTCACCACCGCCTCCCTGGGTACCAGTAGGGCCTTTCCACGGTTCTTGTTTAAAATCACCTCGGCAAATATGCCCGGTTTCAACTGATGATCCGGGTTGTCGATTTCCACCTTGATGGGGAAGGCCTTGGCTATCGGATCCATCGCCGGTGAAATGTTGGTAATCACTCCGGTGAAGGGTTTTTCGGAAACAGCGGCTACCTTGACCTGTACCTGCTGCCCCTGCTTTAGTTCGTTTATGCTCTCTTCGGAGATAGCGGCCTTCACCACCACTTTATCCAGGTTAGCCAGAGACAACACCGGAGCCACATTCGAAGCCATCTCCCCGGGATTTACATGGCGGGCGGTAACCACTCCGTTGAAGGGCGCCTTGATAAAGCTATCGTTATATGCTGACCTGGCCAGTTGAAGATTGGCACGGGCTTGGTTAAGCTGTGCACGGGCCAACTCAAGCTGAGCCGGGGCAACCCGCCCGGCCTGTTCTTTGGCCTGCCTGTACTTTAGATCGTACTCTCCTTCAAACAGCGCCGCCGGTATGGCTCCCTGATCCAGCAGGCGCTTTCCCCGTTCGTAATTTGCTTCTGCAACCTTATAAGCCGCCTGCGCTGTAACCAAACCGGCCTCCGCAGTCGCTACACCGGCTTCCGCCATAGCCACGCCCGCCTCCGCCTGAGACACCCGGTCGCACAGGTCTTGATTTTCCAGGGTGATCAGCACCTCCCCGGCTTTCACCACACTGCCTATATCCACATGTACCTGGGCCACTTTTCCTGGCATTTTCGGCACTATATTAGCCGATATCAGCGCCTCCAGCTTGCCGCTGGCGGTAGTTTCGCCCAAACTAACCAGTTGTACTTTTGCCTTTTTTACGGGTATTCCGGCGGACGGATCACCCGTATTTTCCTGACCTATTAAGCCACCTTTGCCGCATCCGGTACCCACAATAACAACCATCAGCAATGCCAGTAGCACAGAATACCATTTAGTTCGTTGATTCATCGGAACACCTCCCTGTTTCAGATATCACTGCATTCCACCTTCCCGGTTGAGATACTCTCAACGCTTTCCCCGATGGCTCCGACCAGGCCGCTTGAGGCCGCTGCGGCAGCCACCTTTATGGCATTTTTGACGGCCAGGGCCGTCGAACTGCCGTGACATATTATAACTACACCGTTCACGCCCAGCAGGGGAGCGCCGCCGTATTCGGCATAGTCAACCCTCCTCATGATTCCCTTCAAGGCAGGCAGCGCCAGCACGGTTCCCATCCTGTACAGCCGGTTGCGGGTCAGTTCCCCCCTCATCATGCGCGTCAGCGCCACGGCCATACCCTCTCCAGCCTTAAGCGCCACGTTTCCCACGAACCCGTCGCAGACCACCACGTTTACCGAACCGCTGAACAGATCCCTGCCCTCGACATTGCCGATAAAGTTTATACCGGCCTCCCTCAGGAGGGGAAAGGCCTTCATAGTAAGTTCATTACCCTTGGACTCCTCCTCCCCCAGGCTGAGAAGGCCCACCCGGGGATTTTTGACGCCGAGCATCTTCCGGGCATAAAGATATCCCATTATTCCGAACTGGAGCAGGTTTTCCGGCCTGCAGTCAACATTCGCCCCCGCGTCCAGCAGGATCGTTTTCCCCTTTTCGCCGGGAATCACGGCGGCTATGGCCGGGCGGTCAATGCCTGTCATCCTGCCCAGTTCGATCAGAGAGGCAGCCATCACTGCCCCGGTGCTGCCGGCAGATACACAGCCGCCGGCAGCACCTTTCTTTACCAGCTGAACTGACCTGACTATAGAGGAATCCCTTTTCCGGCGAACGGCCAATGCCGGCTTCTCTCCCATGGTAATGGCCTCCGCCGAGTGGACGATTTCTATCCGGCCGTTCCGTTCCTTTCCCAGTTCCCTCAAAATCTTCTCCCCATCGCCCACCAGGATTATTTCCATGCCCTCCCGGCTGGCCTCCAGCGCACCCATCACCACTTCACGGGGCGCATAATCTCCTCCCATAGCGTCAACTGCAATTTTCAATATTCAAAAACCCCCTCCAGAATACGCTTCCGTTTCTCAGTCTTAATAAAATCCCTGTTTTTCAGAGCATCCTTATTCAGTGAAAGTGAAGCCCCTTCGAATCATGGCTTTTTTCAGGTGCAGGTGGTGTCTTCAGCACAAGGAAAACCAGGGCGGGAATGAGTCCCAAGACGGCGAAAACCGTAGCTATAAGGAAAGCATCGTGAAAAGCCATGACCGCTGCTAGAAGTCCGGCCTGCTTTTGCAAAATGGAAACGGCCATAGCCGTGGAGCTTTGACCGGGAAACCCCTGATGTTGAAACTGGATGGCCAACTGGTGCAGAAAAGCGCCAATTGCCGGAGAGTCAACAGTCACGTGATCGGCAATATGGGCATAGTGAAGATCCTGACGTGTCTGTAGAACGCTGCTCAGGACGGCAATGCTGAAAGAACTGCCCACCTGTCTGATCATGTTCAATAAAGATGACCCTTGACCGGTCAGCCTGGACGGGACGGCGTTCAGTCCTACGGTTATGACCGGCATAACCCCCAGGCCCATACCTGCTCCAAGCATAACCAGTAGACCGGTCAGGGTTGCATTACCGGTCTGCAGTTCCAGTTGGGTCAGACACCATGTGGAGTAGGTTATTAGAATCATCCCGGGCACACTCAATACGGCAAGGTTAAGCCTGTTTACCAGAAGGCCGGACACCGGAAGAGTTATAGCTGCAGCCAAGGCTTCGGGCGCCAGCAAAAGTCCGGTTTTCACCGGGCCGTAACCCCGCAGGTCCTGGAGGAAGACGGGAAGTAAAAAAAGACTGCCCATGATGGCCATTATGGAAAAAACGCTTAATACCATGGAAAAACAAAAAACAGGGTTGGCAAAAAGCCTCAACTCCAAAAGTGGCTGACTGTGTCCCAGTTCCCAGAGAACAAAAACAATCAACAGAAATATGGATATTATCAGCAGAAAAACTATGTACGGCTCATCCCAGCCGTCGACGGGGCCCTTGCTAAGGGCCAGCAGCAAACCGGCCAGACCCGCGGCAGAGAATATAAAGCCGGGAAAGTCGAGCGCCGGCCGGTGCTTCTCAAATTCTTTCAGAACCAACAGCAGCAGTAGAGACGCCAGGATACCGACCGGGATATTAATGAAGAAAATCCAGCGCCAATCCGCGTGTTCCACCAGGTAGCCGCCCAGCACAGGCCCTATGGCCGGCGCGGCCAGGAGGGGCAATCCCATGATGCCCATAACCAGGCCCCTCTCTTCCTCGGTAAAGGTTTTGTAAATTATGGATATTCCCAGGGGCATAATCATCCCGCCGCCCAGACCCTGGATGATCCGGAAAAAGATGAGGGCATTTATACTTCCTGCGAGGCCGCACAGGACAGAACCGGCAGTAAAGAGGATCAAGCTGGTTATGAAGATTCTCTTTGTGCCGAAAGTGTCGGCAAGGTAAGCGGTTATCGGGATCACTATACCTATGGTCATCATATAGGCAGTGGCCACCCACTGCACATGGTTTACATCTGCCCCGAATACGGCCATGAACTTGGGAATGGCCACGTTGACAATGGTCATATCCAGCAGGTCCACAGATAGGGCAATAATTATGCCAACCAGGATTAGCCATTTTTCCCATTTTAAAAACATGGCAAGCCTCCGACGGAGAAATTTGCTAAGAATTTCTTCCTCTGATGCCGTTGCTGGTTTCGAGAAGATACTATTTTGAAAAAGCCGAAAAAAAGGCAGCAAAATTCTTAAATGTCATAAATAATTATACTTGTGAATACATTATTTATACCGTACAGTATAAAATTATACAGTTTCTCTGTAAGGAATTCAAGTAGGCTACCCGTAAAAACGCCCGTGATAATGCCGGCCGGCTGGTTCAAGGTTTGGCGCTGGACCGAAAGAAGAATTGGCAGCGCATGGCGGTCCGGAATATTTTGCGTTGAGCAGGGCAAGCTGCTCTGGCGTGCCGGGGAGAAAGAACGCCCGGAGTTTTCTCTCTGGCCGCCGGACCTGCCGGACTGCAAATTGCTCCGCAAAGACACCGGTACGGGGCTGAATAACCTGCCCGTCCTCCAGATCCACTGCCTGGCCCGGCATGACTCGGAAACTGTCTTATTTTCCGGCCCTGAGGAAGTACTGTCTTTCTGGCTGAATACTCTTCAGTCGCTACAGGGGGACGAACTGGAAAGCTGCCCAAACTGCGGTGCGCCGGGGATCAGGCCGGCGGCTGCTGGACTCAGGCTGCGGCAGGTGCGGGTGGCTGAGCGTTAGAAAACGGCAATCTCTGAGGGAAAAACAGGAAACCGGCAGTCTTTAAAAACCACCGGATCTCAGGATGGAAACCAGGAACCAGAAACCCAGCAGCCCGGCTATCAGGAATCCAACCTCCGCCACCGGCGCCTGTCCTGAAAGAATGCCGCCATTCCGGGCAAGGAAGGCAGATCCGACGATCAAACCGGTGATCACAATACTGAAGGAAAGCCGGTTGGTCATTTTATTTACCCTGACCAGAACTTCATCAACCTGGGGAAGCTGGTGCTCCAGTTTTAACCTGCCGTCTGCGGCCAGGTCCAGCACTTCACTGACCTGTTTAGGCAGGAGGGAAAGAATATCGCCAAGTTCCTGCAGGCTTTTCACGGCAGATCTGGTTAATGTTTGAGGCGAGATCCTTTCCATAAGCAACCTTTTTCCGAAGGGTTCGGCTATTTTTACTATGCTCAGTTCCGGATCCAGTTCTCCGGCCACTCCCTCCAGGGTTATCAGCGCCTTTACCAGCAGGGCAAACTCCGCCGGCACCCGGATACGATATTTAAAGGCAACACCAATAATGTCGTTAAAGGCCTTTCCCAGGCTGATCTGGCTCAGGGGAACATCGTAGTATTTTCTCTGCATCAGGTCAATGTCCCGGCGCAGAAGCTTTTTGTCAACACTCCCGGGAACCACCCCCAGGTTCATAACCGCCTTCATTACCGCATCGGCATTTTTGCTTACCAAAGCTATCACTAGGCTGCCGATTCGGTTTTTGGTTTCTTCATTAAGGAAGCCCACCATACCGAAATCCATAAAAACAATTTTTTCGCCGGGGAGAGCCGCCAGGTTTCCGGGGTGGGGGTCACCGTGAAAGAAGCCGTCAATTAAAATCTGCTTGAATACCGCCCGGGCCACATTCCTGGCCAAAGCCTGCCGGTCCAGGCCCAGGCGTTTAATTTCCTGCAGGTCATTCAGCTTGACCCCCGGCACATATTCCATGGTCAGGACCTTCCCGGTGGAGTATTCCCGGTAGACCACGGGAATGATCACATCGTCGTCGCCGGCAAAATTATTTCTGAAGGTATCGGTGTTACGGCCCTCGATCTCATAGTCCTGTTCGTCATGGAGGGTCCGGTCAAACTCGGCCACCGTATCGACGAAACTATACAGTTCGGCCCAGCTTGAACGGCTCTCAAGAAAGTGCGCCACATCATAGAGGATCTCGAGATCAATATCAATGACTTTTTCAATGCCCGGGCGCCTGACCTTAACAACCGCCCTACGGCCATCGGGCAGCACGGCCCGGTACACCTGGCCGATGGAGGCGGCGGCCAGCGGTTCAGTTTCAAATCCGGCAAACAGTTCATTTAAAGATTGGCCTAATTCCTTTTCAATCTGCTGTTTGGCCGCATCAAATTCGAAAGCCGGTACCCTGTCCTGAAGTTTCTCCAATTCACTTATGTAATCCGGGGGCAGCAGATCGGGCCGGGTACTTAGAATTTGGCCCACTTTAATAAAGGTCGGCCCCAGTTCCTCAAGTACCAATCGTACCCTTTGGGGTATGGAAAATTGTTCTATCCCGGAATCTTTTTTATACAGTACTTTTCCGGGAATAGATAGAAATTCCACCAAACCTAGCTGGTGTAAAATGTGACCGAATCCGTGTTTCAATAAAATATTTGCTATCTCCCGGTAGCGCCTTATATGTTTATACCGCTTGCGCAGCTGCATACCAGCATCATCCTTCGCCTTATTCAATTTTATCCCGGCAATCCTTTATTTATGAGACGCGTAGGAAATTATGAAGGGTACGCAAAACTGCTCCGTTTTCCGTACCCTTCCACAATCGGTTAACTTAATTTTTCTCTCAATTCATCCAGCTTTTGTTCCAGCCTTTCAATGTCCTGCCTGGTGGCCAGCCTTAGCTGCCCCGCAGTACAGCATTTCGGACCGATTGCCGCACGCAGGGATTCTTTCTCGACCTTCCCTTTGTCTTCCAACTTTCTGATCAGTTCCATGGTTTCATCCCTGGCGGTCCCGCCTTTCTTCGCCAGCTCGTCCACAACCTTTTTAGCCTTTTCCCTGGCAAGTGAGAGCGCCCCGAGTCCGGTTAAAAAGGTTTTCTCCGCTATTTGCAGCACCTGTCTCACCCCCTTTCGATGTAACTCCTGGAAAAAGTTACAACCTATAATATAAGCACCTCATTTCCGGACATAGGATTTAACATCCTTTCACCGGTAAAAACGTTTGATTCGTAAAGAGAAACAAGACATTCGGCAACCTTTGTGCCTGCAGTTTCTCCTGCTTTAATGCATTTTGAGGCCTGGTGCAATTCGTACCATTTTATTTCTTGTACCGCCGGTCTTACCACTATGGTAATCCCTCCCGCGGGGACCGGATATTCCCGGCTGAGGCTTCCTTTGGAACAAAGCTCCAGCGACCGGTTCACCAAGATTAAGCTTTCTGGAACCACCCGGCTTAATGGTCGCCACAACTTGCTTTGAGTCGCTGAGTTCTGAAACTTGTACCTAAACCACTGACTGGTCTTTAATAGTATTCCGGCATTATCCACCGGCGAACTGACATCAACCACTATCAACACAAGGGGTTTCATTTCCATTACGGCTGCTGCAGGTACGGGAGCGACCAGGGAGCCGTCTGCCAGGATGAGGTTGTCTATACGTACCGGGCAAAAAATACCCGGCAAAGCCGTACTTGCCCGTAGTGCCTTGGCCACTGAACCAGTGGTCAGGCGTACTTCTTCGCCGGTAACAATGTCAGTGGCAACAACCTTCAGGATGGTCCTCAGTTCATGGAATTCTTTATTGCCGGTTAGCATAGCAAAAAAATGTTCCAAGCGCCCGCCGGCTATAACACCACGGCGGGGAAAGGTAATGTCAGCCAGTTGCAGCATGTCCTTCCAATACATGCTTAAGGCAATGGCTTGCATTTCTTCTACTTCGCGCCCGGCTGCATACACAGCCCCAACCACTGCCCCCATACTTGTCCCGGCAATTAGATCCACCGGAATACCCGCCCGGCACAAAGCCTTTAATACACCCAAGTGAGCATAGCCGCGGGCGCCTCCGCCTCCCAGGGCCAATCCCACCAATGGCCGTGACCGTAACTTATCAATGTTATGCATTGGGTAAACAGCCTTCACCACCTTAAGAAGACTTATATTCCAATAGGCATTGCAATTCCTGTATCAGCCAGGTATTAACAACAGCCATTGCTTCCCGCCCGGGTCGCAACTCCCGTGGGCGGTATTGCATTTTGCCGATAACAACCGTTATCCTGCCTCTGCGCGGAATACGTGCACCGGGGGGTAACGCCGTACTGCTTCCCCGAATCGCTACAGGAAGAACAGGAGCACCTGATTTTAAAGCCAAGTAGGCCCAGCCTGGTTGTAAATCCCTTATTTTCCCTTCTGGCCTTACGCCTCCCTCCGGGAAAATTCCCAGAGATCCCCCCGCCCCAAGGACCTTTAAGGCCTTCTTGATGGCTGTTACGCCGCCTTCATTTTTCTCAACCGGAATGGCTCCTATGCTGCACAGAAACGGGCCTACCAACGGTAGGTCAAAAAGATAGGCCGAGGAAAAATAAGTGATTTTACACGGTAGACATGCTGCCAGCACAAATCCATCCAGTAGGCTGGAGTGATTAGCCACGACAATCACGGGACCATCTCGCGGAATGTTTTCCGTTCCATAGATAGTAAGTCCATTTCCTATGGTGAATACCAGCCTGCATAATAATCTGGCGAACCAGTATATCAAGCTATGCACATTAATCCAGTACCTTTCGACTTTGTAACGGGGTTTTACCCTTCATTCCCAAGTACAAGGTTTTTTTATTTCAACCTGTACATGTCCCCTGGGCATAAAGGTAATCTTTCCGTTTCCCTGTTTTCATGATTAGTTTTGCAGCGTCCAGGCTAGCTGCCGGTCTCCCCAGGGCAAGGGCATTTTGGCGCATACGCATCATCTTGTCCGGTTCCCGGAAGAGTGTGGTTACTATCCGGGGAACCGAATCCGAAGTGTCGGCCATAACAGCTGTTCCTTTTTCTACCAAAGTCAGCGGCAACCATAAACTCTTCTAAATTGGAAACATATCCAAACACCCGAAGCGACTTTACCAGCCGACCGGCTAGCCGGTCCAGTTCTTCTTTTGGGATTTATTCTCCTATACCTACTTAGGAGAATAAATCCCTATTGGTTCTAAAACCTTCTACCTTAAGCTGGCCCTGCCGCTGTGCCCGGATACCGTCGGCCGTGCAGCCCCACGCCCGGGAGCAACCGTCCAGGTGATCCGCGATGGTGCCCTTTAGAACGCTGTCTGCCCCCTCGTGAGTCGGGCGGGCGCCAGACTCAGCCACAATCTCCCGCAGGGTCTCCGGTACATCGATGATGGGACAGGGGCGCAGGAAGTTATCGTGGAAGGGCTGGCGCTTCTGGTAAGCCGCAAACAGCGGAGACCGCAGCACTTCCACCAGGCTCTTGTCATTAATATTGTCCACCGCGAAGTGGACGAAGGCGCACGGCTCCACGTCACCGGCGGCGTTAATGTGGAAATAGCGCCGCCCTCCGGCGAGACAGCCTTCGGTCAACTCGCCGTCATTCCAAAAATCCGCGATTTGAATGGGCTTGTGGGTACGGATGTACGGAATGCGCTCTGCCAGGTAGGCCCGCTGCTCCGGTGTCACCATCAGGTTTACGTCGGGATTGCGGCCGATGGGGATATAGTGGAAAGTCCAGCCGTAGATGACCCCCTTGTCAACAAGGAAATCAATGAACTCGTCGCTGGTTACTTCCATTACGTTATTTCTCGTGATGGTGATGGAAACGCCGAATACTGCCCCCCTCTCCCGCAAAAGGTCCATGGCCCGCATTACCCTGTCGAAGGTACCGGCGCCGCGGCGGGCGTCGGTACGATCCTTCCACCCCTCCAGACTGATGGCCGGCGAAAAGTTGCCCGCCTCCACGATCCTGTCAGCTACCTTTTCGTTGATCAGTGTCCCGTTGGTATAGGCCATAAAGGCCATGTCGCTGTGCTTGCTCATCAGGTCGAACAGGTGCGGGTAAACCAGGGGCTCGCCGCCTGAAAACACGATCCAGTGGATGCCCAGTTCCTTAGCCTCGCTGAACAGGCGGTCCAGCCTTTCCGGACTGAGGGAGTTTTTCTGGGAATACCTGCCTGCCCAGCACCCCTCACAGGCCAGGTTGCAGGCGCTGGTCGGGTCCACCAGGATACAATTGGGTACGTTCACACCAAGTTTTTTCTCCATCATCCTCTGCTGCGGAATGCCCTGCAGCATGGCCCTGACAAACCAGTTGTAGGCCAGCCGGGAACGCACATTCGGGTGGGTATTTCGGACTAAATTGTTAATCATCGTACGGATGGCAGGATTGTTCCTGTAAGCGGCCGCCACCTTATCCGCCATATTTTTGTGCCGTTCCTGCACAGCCAGAAATCTGACCAGCTTCAGAAGCCGCATGAAACTTTTTTCCAGGTCCCTGCCCATATAGGACAGTACGGTGTTCAGCAACTGTATGGCTACAAAATCTCTTGCCGGCCTCAGTTCCGGCGCTTGCCAGCGCATATTACCCCTCCTCGTGCTTTACCGAAATAATATCAGTGCCATTTTCCCCTGAAATCAACTTTACCCGCACCACCTCCATCCTCCTTTATAGTTTACCCAATTGCCCAAATTAACACAAAAGGCCAAATATCTTTGTAAAAAAATTAAAAGGCGCGTTCCAGGGCTTCATTCAGGAAACCCAGCAGAAGTTTTTTTTCCCCTGCGTCACATTCCGAAAGATACTGGTGAAACCTTCGTATAAAAGGAAAAGATTTGCCGTTAATGACTTCCTTCATGTTCTTTGTCATTGTCCCGATCACCGTTCCGGCAAAGAAAATCAATGTCATTTCGGGCTTTGACGGCAACGTCAGCAGGTGCCGCAGTGCGTCGGCGCTCCTGGAACCCAGGTTTTTCAGGTAAGCGACGAGCAAGGCGATTGTATATGCGCTGAAAGTTACAGGCGCTTCAATCCTGCTCATCTCTTCCAGCAGATGGTCAATAACCTTTTTGGTACCCGTACTTTTCATATTGTCAAACAAATCAAGCAGCTTTTCCTTAACCGCAGACCATTCTTCCAGCGGTAAGGTCTTTCCCGCTTCGGAGGAACACAATCGCAAGGCGTCGGCTGTCGGCAGAAACATGACCATCGATCGGCCCGGGTTTTTGACTTCACGGCCGACAGAGTATTCGGCACGCAGAAAACCCTGCTTTTCCAGTTCCCTGAGAATATCGTAAGCAGTCCACTTGCTTACTTTAAGGGCCTCCCCCACGGTTGCGTAGTGAACCGGAATACCAGTCTGCTGAAACAGATTAACGATCTTGTTTAAGAATTCTTTGCGGCGCCTGGTCAGTGTCATTTTTCTCTCCCCGCAATTTTTTATTACCCAAAAAACCAAAAAATTATTTTTAACATTGTAACAGCTCCGGTTCCCCCATGTCAACGGATAAAACATGTAAATGGATAAAACCCGTATCATACCAGGTAAAAGCATTTGACCTTGTATGGTACGGGTTTAAGGTAATATTCGGAAGGGGCTATAGTCAAGGCAAAAGAAATACGCGGTTTAAGTTAGCTGTGCTAAAGAATTTCTTTATTGCCTCAACCACATAAACAGCGGAGTAATCAGGGTAAGCCCGGCAATCAGAAATGCCCCCACCGCCCCCCGCTTGTTTTTTTCCTCCCGCCATGCGTACAGGCCGTAACTGGCCAGGTGCACGGCAATGCTCAGCACTGCCGCCATCACCAAGGCTTGAAAAAGCATGGGCTGTTTTTCCCTCCTTTTCCCTCACGGCATCAACGGCCGGTATCGATCCCTCAACGGGGGTAGTTTTTTATGGGCATGGACTCGTGCAGCAGGCCGATGCGCCTGATCCTGTAATCTATATTTACGCTTATACTAGCTCGGGAATATTTTTCGTTCCACCTGTACGCCTCCCAATCCTGCCAAGTTCGGAAGAGCTTTTTGGCATGCAGGCCAAAGCCCATAAAATCCACTCCCCATTCCAGGCTTTTGGCCACCGTCCTGTTCATATCCTTCCGCAGGCGGTCCTCCACTGCCCGCTCAATAATGGGAATATATTCCACCCTTTCATACTCCTCCATACTCTGAATGCTGATGATATCTCCCTCCATGTGAGCTTCAACATTGACGACCGGCAGGCCATCCTCACTTATTTTCACGTTCACGTGGGGCTGCCGCCTCAGTTTCACCTCGACGACAACGTACCTGTCCGGATACCGGGGGTCGGGAATACTCATAATGCTACGCCGGAAAGTGCCCCCCAGCATCTTGGCCATTCCGGTCTCGTCGCCGTTCAGTGTGCCCACCATGCGCCCGCCGTTAAATACTGCGGCCCCCATTATTTCAATCCCCCCGCCCCCCTTCCGGGGCAGCCTGCCGGCCTCGTAAAACCCTTTGGGCTTGGGGCTGTTGTCCGGGTACACCGACTCCTTCCTTTCAGTGGAGGCCAGCACGGCCAGCGGCGCCGTGCCCGGGCTCTTGGCCCTGATATAAGACAGGTGGAAGGTGTCGAGGGGTATAAACTCAGTATAGCGCCAGCCCCGCCACAGCAGGTCGTAGTATTTGCCCACGTTGTCCTCCAAAACCGGCACGCCTTTGCTCAACAAATCCTCAGCCCGCACCTGGCTGATCACGATGGTGGTGGTGCGGCGGAACTGGCGAAAGCGGGCCATGGGGGCCAGGTAGCGCCCGATGTCCTGCTCGGCCAGTTCCCTGGAAAAGACTATCCACTTGGTATGAGACAGATCGGCCCGGCGGTCCACAACGGCATTAAGTAACTCTAGGCCGGAAAGAAGGGTGGGAACCTCCATGGAAATGGTCTGGAATTTTGCGCCGCCTTTTCCTCCTCCGGGTCCTGGTCCCCCTCCGCCCCCGCCGGTAATGTCCTTCGGCACCGCCACCACCACCGTCATGGTAAGCACATTCTGACGGCCCCTGTCCAGGCCGACGGCCAGCACCAGGGCAACTTCTTCCGGCTCCTGGTAGTCGTAGCAACCGGAGGCGGAAAAGAGAAAGGCCAAGATCAATAAAAAACTAAACGCCCTTTTCAGCACTGTTTTTGCCTCTCTTTACTCTCAGGTAAGAAAGCACCAACACAGGAAGGAACATCGCCATCACCACCGCGAAGCTGTACCGGCGCAGCACCTCCAAATCCAAGGCCACAGCGGCAGATATATTGGAAGGGATGAAGGCCACCGCTACAGTAAACACCGCCATGGGCAGGACGAAGGGCCGGTAGTCTTTCAGCCTTAGAACCTGGGCCGTCACCGACGCTGCTCCGTACAGGCCGACGGAAAGCTTGATCAGGCTTGTCAGCGACCAGACGGGCAAGAACACCGCCTCCATGCGCTCCCCGAATCTCCCAATGGTAATCAGCCTGTTAACCTCAAAAAGCGGCAGTGTAAGTTCGGATACCACCGGATAGTTGAACACCAGCAGGGGCACCAGCACAAATGCAACCAGCAAGACAGTGGATACGCCCACAGTCCAAAGTCCGATGGCCCGCAGCTTGCCCCTGGGCAGAAAAGGGGCAATTACCCCCATGATGAACAGTTCGGTAAAGGATCCGGTCTGTTCCAGAGGCGCCCTCAACACTCTCGACACACCCGTCCCCAGGAGGGGGAAAAGGGCTGTGGGCTGCCACAGGGGTACAGAAAGCACCACTATTATCAGTAGTCCCAGCAAAAGGAAAGGAGCGGCCAGCACGGACACCCGGGCAATGGAATCAAACCCCAAGAAAGTAACGATCACCGTCCCTATAAGAAATAACAGAACCACCATACTGATCGGGGTATCCGGGAAAAACCCGGTCAACGCCCGTTCCCCTTCCTGGCGCAGCACCAGCCCGGTAATCAGTACCAGGATGGCGGCAAAGATCATCGAAAAAAGAGTATTAAGATACGGTCCCAGCAATTCCTCGCTGATTTCCACGATGCTTTTCCCCGGGTACCGTTCCAGCACTGATACAAGCAGCAGCATTCCAGCTACAGCAATCAGCGCTTCCAAGATGGGGACAACCCAGGCAGCGTTGGCAGCCAGGTGGTACAGAACGATCTGATAAGTCAGGAAAATCTTGGCTGAAATAAAGATGACGCCAACGGTAACCGCTTCCCGGTAACCTACTG
>Ga0209347_1003056_pt1 | contig 20423 bp, 12 predicted proteins | sample AutmiccommuBRH23_FD_187382 | JGI IMG/M metagenome (GOLD analysis project Ga0209347, IMG submission 187382) | Deep subsurface microbial communities from Mt. Terri, Switzerland - Autotrophic microbial communities BRH/23 (SPAdes) (version 2) | ecosystem: Environmental > Aquatic > Deep subsurface >...
TTTGTTGTCCGGCGTCGCCACGTTACGCATCATTGTCCCCCTTGCGGCTGTCCGCCGGAACCGGCCTCTTGACGACGGCCGCGACCGCCACCCTCGCCGCGGCCGCCAAACTCGGCGCCGCTGCCTTCGCCCCGCCCGCCGCGACGCTGCGGACGCATCTGCTGGCGTTCCTCATCAGACATATTCTGGAATCGCTGCCGCATCTGCTCGGCCTGTTCCCGCTCTTCGGGCGTCATGCTCTTGAGACGCTCCTCCATCATCTTCTGGCGTTCTTCCTGAGACATGTTCTCGAACCGCTGCATCTGCTCGGCCGAGGGCATCTGGAAGCCCTGCCCGCCCTGCGGTCCCTGTCCAGGTCCGCCGGCGCCAGGACCCATCGGCGACTGCATCCCCTGGCGTCGCGGCAGAAGCGGCGGATTGGCCTGCATCTCATCGGCCGCTTTGAGCTTTTCATTGATTCTCTGGGCCGTCGTGTCGTTGGCATCGCCCACCCGCTCGCCGGGCTCCATGGTCGCGGCCCGCAGGGGAGGCGTCAGCAGGACCACTTCCCCGGCCTCCAGACCGCTGTGGATCACGATCATGCTGTTGTTGTCCATGCCGATCTCGACCTTGCGTTCCTCGATCTGCCCGTTCTGGACCACGAACACGGTCGGCTGTCCGCCGACCCGCAGGACCGCCTGCACGGGAATGTGTACCACGTCCTGGTGCTGGGCGACGATGATCTCGGCCTTGCAGCTCATCCCGCTTCGCAGCCCCGGATCGTTGGTCTCCAGGTTGATATTTGTCGTGTAGACCTTCAGATCGGGGTTCATCCACATGCTCTGGGCGTTGGGCAGCGGGGCAATGCGGGCCACCGTGCCAATGAACTTCTTGCCCGGCAGCGCATCGACGGTCACAATGGCGGGCAGCTCCGGCCGAACCTTGTCCAAACTCGCCTCATGGACGTCCACCTCGGCCACGGACGACGAGGACTTGGGGATATAGATCAACTCTTGCCGCTCATAGACCTCGACGCCGTCGGCCAGCGGCCGCCGGTCGTCCCGGCCGAAACCGCCGCGGGAACTGGTCGCATAGACCACCATCCCCTCGGCCGGCGACAGGATCGTAGCCTTGCCAAGCTGATCGTCGATCTTATTGAGCTTGTCCCGCTGACGACTGAGTTCCTGCTCCTTGGCCAGCTTATCCGCTTCAGCCTGGACGATATTGGCGCGGGCTTTGGCCTTGGTCCGTTCCAGGGCCATCTCCGCCTGCTTGACGTCGCTCTCGAGCTGCTCGAGCTCCTGGATATGAGTGAACAGCTCCAGCAGCCGCAGGTTGTTCCTCGCCACGTCCAGCTTGACCTTGGCGCGGTTCCTTGTCAGACGATCCCCCTGCAACTCCGTCAGCGAAAGGTACTTCTCCTGGTTCAGTTTCTCGGACCATGTCAACGTTTCTTCCGCCCGGGTCAGTTCCTCCTCTGCCAGGGTGATGTCGTTGTTCGACGAATCCCACTGGTTTCGATACGCCCCGTTCGGATCGGTGTACTTTTGCAGGTCCAACTGGGCGAACCGAAGCGCGAGCTCGGCAACCTCAATGTCGCTTTGCGCCTGGCTCTTCGTAATCTCCAGGCTCTCCGTGGCGTTGATGTACGAGGCATTGGCATTTTGCACGCGGATCTCCTGGTCGATCCGGCTGTCCGTCAGCGTGCTGACGTCCAGTTCGACCAGCAGGTCCCCCTCATGGACGTAGGTGCCCTCGGGGACGATCGAGATGACCGTCGTGCGGCCCTCGACTTCATTGCGGACGACCTCCTGCTCCTTGGCCTTGATGGCGCCGGACTCCAGAACACTGATCGTCAGGGGCCCCCGCTTGGCGATGAACGTGGCCATGGAGGCCATGGGGTCCTCATCGGCTTGAACCACCTTGAGCCAGACCACAACGACAGCGACCGCCACCACGAGGACGGCCGCCCCGATCAGTTTGACAGGCTTGCGTGAGGTGCCATTAGATTTGCTGCTGTTGTTGACTGCCATGTTCAATATCCTCAGGAGAAAAGTCTTCCCACAATCCACGTTCATTCACTTTGAGAATCCCCAGATCCCGCTGGATCTCCAGCTCGGCGATCCGGTAGTTGACCACCGCCGAGGTCAACTGGTTCCGCGACGACAGCAACGAGTCCTGGGCGTCCAGCAGATCGCGAATCTGGCGCCGGCCGGCTTCCAGGAACATCTGCGTGCTCCGAACCCGCTTCTCGGCGACGACCACCGATTGAGCCTGAATCTTCAGACTCTCGCGGGATTCCATGAGATTCCGCAGCTCGTCTCGGACAGCCAGTTTGATGTTGTCTTCGAGGCTCTGGACGCTCCGCGTCGCCCGCTCCAGGGTAATCAGGCTGTTGCGATACCCATTCCGCTCGGAGGTTCGCTCGATGGCCAGATCCAGAGGCATCGAGGCGTTGTACGCGCCGCGGTTCATGCCCACGGACCCGTCGAAATCGTCATCGGCAAACCTGGCGCCGCCGCTCACACTCAGGCCTGCTCGCAGGGCATCGGCCCGAACGACGACCTGACGCTGGGCATCGTAGACATCACCGTTCGCCACGCGCAGATCCAGCCGATTCTCGAAGGCGAGCTTGACCGCCAGGTCGGGCTCGATTTCCAGCGGACCGGCCCCCTCCCGGCTGGCCGACACAACTTCCACGGGGGCATCGGCGGGCGGAGCGGTCTCTGCGTTCGTGTCGCGGGCCGAAGTCTTGAATTCATCGATGATACTATCCGCCTGGGCCCGCAACTGGTCCAAATCCGTCAGATCCAGCTCGATAAGAGCGTCGACGGGCAGACCGATCGCCATCTTGAACGAATCGAGCGAGCTCTTGAGCTGCTCCTGGGCCGAGATCCAGCCATTTCGGGCGCTCAGCTCCCGCTGGAGCGCCTGGTCCACGTCGATCTCGGAGATCCGCCCGGCATCGCCTCGCCTGCGCGACCAGCGGGCCGACTGCACGGCGCTCTCGTAGTTGGCGCGGGCGTTGGCCAGCGAATCCACCTGCCGCAGGACCGAGTAGTACTGGCGGGCGATGTTGACGGCGAACGTGTGCTTGTATCGCTCGAAATCCCAGATATCGTAGACCACGTTGCGTTCGGCCTGGGTCAGGTTCTCGGTGATGATGTGCCGGCCGGCCCCCCGCAGCAGCGGCATGGAGATCGAAGGATCGATGCTGAAGCCCAGGGAGGAGGCCCCGCCCCCCGTCAGCACGTTGCCCAGATCCAGCGCGATGGCGCTGCTCAAGGCCAGACCATTGGCCAAAAGGCGGCCCACGTCGGCCGAACCGGTGTGGTCGATGCTGGACGATGTGACGTCGCCGCTGGAGTTGATATTGCTCCTGCTCCGTGAACCGGCGGCGAAAATGTTGCGGAAGTCGTTCCGCCGCAGGTCCAGGTTCAGAGCCGACTGGAAAACCCCTTCTTTCCGCGACTGGTATTCCGGGCTGTTGTACGCTCCGATCTGAAGGGCGTCGATCAGGGAGATCTTCAGCGGCTGGTTGGGGTCCGCGGGGATCACAATCTCATCGGCCAGGGAAACGTCGTACTCCCGCGCGGGTTCCGGCCAATGGGCGACGGCCGTCAGTTTGTCCGTCCCGAAGGAGGCCTCCCCCGAGTAGGCCAGCCCCTGCGCCTCGAGCAACCGCCGACGCAGGGTGTCGCTGGGCCGCTCGACATCGAAGGACTCCGTCTTGCCGAGCGCCTCCTGCTGCTTCTTCCCGATGATGTCGTAGGCGACCTCGTCGGCCTTGCCCCGGTGCTCTGCGGGACTGCGGCAACCGGTCAAAACCAAGCCGCCACACAATAGCGAAACTGCACAGACCAGAGAACTGATAGAACTTCGTTTCATGAATGCGTCCAAACTCGAATGATCCCTGTCAAAACGCCACACCTCGAGGCGGCCGACGGCACCGGATTTCGTGCAGATCCACCGGCGAATCCGCCCGGCAGACCTGTGGTTTTCCCCGAATGGCACACATCGGGGGAAACACTCCAGGGCCGCTGCTGCATCTCGGCGCCAGACCGCCTTCTTAACTCTATAGACGATAGACGTCTCTCACACTCAACTCATTGCAAACAATTGCCCATTCCACTTGTCCCCTTGGACATGCGAAGAGCCGCACCATGGATTAGTGGTCCACGAGTATACTGCCGTTACAGAAAATTGGAAGAGCAAACCCAAATCATGCGGGTCGCCGGTCGCGGGGTGTGCCCTGGGATTCTGGCAGGCCAATGGCGGCCACGGCGCCTCGGGAGGCGGAAAACATCGCATTGAGGGCATCGCCCGCCATGGGGGTGCGCATTTCGGCGGTTGTTGTCATGGAAACGGCGAGGTCGGCGGAGCCTATCTTCATCAAGGTGCAGGCCGCTCTCTCGACATGCACCTATCGCCCCGCCCAATTGGGTGATTTGCCTACCGCGTCCCTGCGCGCGTCATGCGTACGAGTTACTGACCGTGATGAAGCGAGCGATGGGCTCACCTCAGAAGTACTCATCAATCCTTCACGACGGTGTGGAGACAAGTACACAGGTCCCTGGTGGAGAGGCTCCATTGTAACTCTCGCAAAGAATGTCTGTTCAATGGCGAGGATTGATTATGAGAAATCGAAATCTTCTTTATCTGGCGTTGTCTCTGGCCATGCTTGCGGCCTATCCGGCCCATGCCCTGGAGGTCGGGCTTCGCGATGATTTTCAGGACGGCACGACCCAGGGCTGGGAGGTGGGAGAATTCAGCCCGAATCCCCCCGTCAACGATGTCGGCGGCGGCGGAAATCGATTCCTGCACGTGACCTCCCGCGGAGGCCAGGGCCCCGGTAGCCGGCTGTCGGTGTTCAACATCGGCAAGCAGTGGACCGGCAACTACACCGAAGCGGGAATCAGTGCTCTCTCGGCCCAAGCCGCCAACTTCGGCGATACGGACGTGGAGTTGCGCCTTCTGCTGGCGGACCCACAGGGCGTGGGGCAGATCCCCGAGAACATAGCGATCACGACCGAAGCGATCCATCTGCCCGCGGGCAGCGACTGGACCACCGCGGTCTTCTCGATTGCGCCGGAGAACCTGACCGTCCTGGAGGGCGATGTCGAGACGTTGTTGTCCGGGGTCACGGAGTTGCGGTTCTTTCACAATCCGGCGCCGGACTTCCCGCCCCCGCCCGAGGGACCACCGCCCATCGTGGCCGCGGTGGGGATTGACGACGTCACGGCCATCCCCGAGCCGGCGACGGCACTCCTCCTGGCGATCGGAGCAGGCGGACTGATTCGCAGACGCCGCAGGGCATGAGACCCAGGGGTCGAGGAGGAACGAGAGTTCGCACGGACGAACACGGACAGACATGGACCGGCACGGACGAAAACGTCCGGGAGGGTCACAAGAGTCCGAGTTCGTCCGTGCCCTCAAATCCTCTGCGCCCGTGTCAGCGAATGCCGGGCGGCTTGGCAGTCCCGGGTGACGGTGTCAGGGCTCGCCAGTTCAGCGGATCGCTGCCGAACTGCTGCGGGATTGTGCGTGTCAGCGCAAGCCCCCGGCCGCCCCCTTCAACCGGCCACAGATCCACCCCGGCAGGGAAATCCTCATGCCGTGAGCCGTTGCTGTATCGGATTCGATCCACGACGATCCAGCTTCGGACGCCCTCGTTGTCAAGGTCGCCGGGCCGCGAGAGTTGGACTGTCTCACCGGCGTTGTTCAGCTTGCCCGTGCCCCACGAGAGGACGCGCAGGGAGGCCGGAACCGTAAACCGGCTTTGAAAGAGCGACAGGTCCTTCACGAGCAGCAGATACCCCCGCGGTCCCAGGGTGATCGGCGGGTCGCTTGGCAACAGCAGCTCGATGCCGGGCTCCTGCGGGTCGTCCGTGAATCGCCACGGGGCCTCCCGGTCCGAATCGTATAGGGTCACGTTGGCGTCGGTGATATTGAACAACTCGACGTATTCGATTTCGGTCGTCCCATCGAAGTGGTACAGGATCTCGTTGATGACGATGGGGCCCACCCTCGGACCGGCGTTGGGCCCGCCGGGCGTTGGCTCGGTCAACAGGACAAGGCTCTCGCCGATTGCGGCGCTTTCGTAGCGGCCGAACGTGCTCCCCGGCTCGGAGGGGCCGAATTCACACTGCTCGCTGTAGCCCGTGAGACCCGCGGGATCGCCGGAGTGCAGATACACGGTCTCGCCCGTTCCGCTCAAGGCAAAGGGTTTGCGGCAGCCTGGATCCGCATCATTGCCAAAGTGCTCGTTCTCATCGAACACGAGGAAACCGTTCGGCGGCAGGACCGTGCCGTCGGCGATCCGATACCGGGTGAGATCGTCCCCATCGTCGCTGAGGAACCACTCGCCGATGTTCACGGCCTGATCCGTTGTGTTGTGCAGCTCGATCCAGTCCGGGCCCACGCCGGCGGAATTGGCCAGCAGCTCATCGATGACGACCGTACCGAGGGCGGGGACACCGCCGCTGTCGTCTGAGCCGGGCGAGCCGCCCGATGCCGCACTGGGTCGCCACGCGCTGCGGTTGCCCCAGAAGCTGACGGGTGTTCCCGCCGGATCGGCCACGGTCAGTGAGAAGCCGGCGCCGTCGGTGATATCGAACCAGTCGTCGCGATACTGGAAGTTGTGGATGACCGCGCCCAGAGCGTCCTGCAGCTCGATGCGCTCCCCGCTGTTGCTGAGGCTGCCGGTGTATTGCCCCGCGATGGGCAGGCCCGGCCCGTACCGGGCCTCGAAGGCCTCGCGGTCCTTGACCACCAGGCAGAAGGCCCCGGGCGACAGTTCCACGTCCGGGAAGGTGAAATCGATGCCCTTCGTGAATCGCACGAAGTTCAGGTTGATGGCTTCGCCGCCGACGTTGGTCAGCTCGACGTACTCGCTCTCCGCAATCTCAGCGGCCGGATGGTACAGGATCTCGCTGATGCGAAGACTGTCCTTGACAGGTCCGACGGCGAAGACCGCCTCGGCCAGCGCGCTCCACGTACTGCCGTTTTGAACGCGGGCCTTGACCACGGCGCTCTTGGTCAACGCGATCGGGCCGGTATACGGCAGTACTTGCCGCTTGTTGCCGCTGATCGGCCGCTGGCCAATCGCAAACTCGACGCCGATCAGGAAGTCGGAACTGGCCAGGGGGCTGTTCAGACCCTGGATGGCCAGAAGATTGCCGCCCTGCCGCAGTTGGGATCGATATGCGGACAGGTCGATGGATTCAAAGAGGACCGCCTCCGAGTCGTCGTGAGTGGTGCTCGCGACGGAATTCCACGCGGGCGGGCCATTGAAGTTGCGCCGGGCCACTTCCGTCCCGTTCAGATAGGCGACGAATCCATCGTCATACTGCACTTTGAGGGTCATGGTCTCGATGGCGTCCGGATTGCCGTTGAACTGGAAGGGAATGCGGATGTAGCACGAGCCATTGATGTTGTACATCCCACTGCCCACATCGACGCTGATGTACCGCTCGTAACCGGTGCTCCGCTCGTACCCGACGCCGCCGGGAGCGCCGGGAGACGGAAGCCACTGGGAGTCATCGAAATCCAGGCGAGACCTCCAGTCGCCCGTGTCCGACCCCGTCGGGACCAGGACCCGCTTCGGCGCGTCCGGGGCAACCAGCGTGGTCACCACCAACGCCTGCGGCAAGTCCGTTGCAGCCGGATCGCTTCCATCGAGCGTGTAGAAGACCGGCGCGCCCGGGATGGAGGAGACGATCTGGAGCGATTCACCGGTGTCGATGCTCCCGCCGTAGCGGGACACTCCGCTGACGGTGAAGCCCGGACCGGCGAACGTGTACACGCCCTCGCGGGCGCAGGCGTTCAGGAAGATGCTGTGCCGATTCGGGGTCCAGCCGTCGATGATGTAGGTGTTCATGCTGGGAATGACGCTTCGCAGCTCATTCTGCATCTCGTAGAACCGGCGGCTGACGTTCTGCTGGGTCAGGGCCCCGCCGTTGAAGAAATGCTTGTAGACGCGGTCCGCGAAGAGCAGCCGGAAATCCTTGTTGGCCTTGAGCGCCCGGTAGAGATGGCTGTTGCCGCTGCTCTGATTGTTCAACTCGGGGAACCGGTCCGCGGACAACTGGCCCGACTCGAACGTCCCTTCGGCGTCCCAAACGAAGAACTTCCACTGGCCCGTCTCGGACCGCTCGCAGGCGGCGGACCAATTGTTGTCGGGCCAGTCCCAGTCGTTGGGCCACAGGCGGGCGATCAGGTAATCGATGAAGCAGACGACGTCCAGCTTCTTGCACAGCTCGGCGTAGTACACCGGATTGGACATGTTGTAGGTGCGGGCATAACTGATCATGGCATCCCAGGACTGCGAGTTGCCGTCGCGGACACCGCCAAACATCGTTATCACGTCCCAGGGCTTGTCGCTGTTGAACCACCGTTGGCAGGACTCCTCCTTGACGTGCTCGGTGGGATTGTAGTAGCCCTTGTACTGGCCGTTGATGAACAGGTTGGCGAACGTGCCCATGGCGGCGACCTGGCCCATGTCCCGGTGAAGCCGTCGGAGCAGCTCGTCCTTGATGAACGGGTTGCTGCGGTCGTTGTGGCCGGCGCGGAGTACGACCGAATCAAACTGCTCAGCCTGCGAGAGCGGAAAGAGGGGATAGTCCAGTTGGCTCCGGCCGTACTCGCCCCGGAAGTACAGTCGCAGGCTGATCTTGCCGTCGCCCGACCAGAGCCCGTTCTGACGGACGTAGCGGGGCCGCATCCATTCGCTGCCGTGCACCCGCAGGCCGCAATCAACCTGGAATTCCTCGTCCTGGTCCGGCACGAACCACTCGGCCGAGACGGGACGCTCCAGATCGCGGTTGAGCATGTTGTTATAGGTGCCGGACCCGGTGGAGGTCCAGGTGCCGCCGGCGTAGGTGCCGCCGACGATGGCCATCACGCCGTTGGGCTCGTAGAACGTGTCCCCTGCATCCCCCACGAGCGAGATGACGGGCAGGGACTTCAACTCCTGGCGACTGTCGAAGAGATAGGTCCGAGTGTAGATCTTCGTAGGCTTATGGTCGGGCTTGAGGGCCATCGCTCGCACGCAGACCGTCTTGTCGATGCGGATCGGTCCCGTGTAGTCCCGGCCCGGCGGCACCCGATGACCCTCTATCTCATCGGGACGCGTGCCGTCCAGCGTGTAGACGATGCGGGCGTCCGGGGTCGCGGTCACGATCGTCAGATCGAAACCCGGGATCCCCCCCAGCCGCGTCACACCGGCGTTGTAGAATCCACGTTCATGGCTGAACCGCAACGGGGCGACCTCGCCCGGATAGCCCTCGTTATTGGGTCCGCCGGGCGTCGGCTCGCCGAAGAATCGCAGCGCGTCCCCGCCATTCGGATAGCGTCCGTAGGACATGTCCGGCGTCTGCTCGCCAAAGGTCAGGCTGTCGATCAGCGTGGCGCCGTCGGCATCGAACAGGTGGATTTCGTCCCCCCCGGCATCCAACCGAAAGCCCGCATGGAAGCCGGAGGCCGGCGGTCCCGACGGCCGAACGCCCGGCTGCTCGACCACCTGGTAGTCGGCGGTCTCTCCATCCATCCAGATCAGCAGGTATCCGCCGGGACTGAGAGTGGTGCCCCCCCTGTTTCCCAGCGGAATCTGCCACATATCGGGCACTTTGGGGTCGTCGGTCAGGTACATTCCGCCCAGATCGACGGAACTGTCGCCGGCGTTGTACAGCTCGATCCAGTCATCGAAATCGCCCTGCGGGTCCGCGAAAGACTTCACATTGGAGGCCATCACCTCATTGATGACAACTCGCGCGTGCGACAACCCGGGCGAGGAGAACACCCAAATACCGAGGGCCACCCACAGGACGGGGCCAATCATGCGATTTTCTCGGGCGTTCCACGGCTTGGACTTCCGATGCTCTACCTTCGATGCGTGCATGCTCACCAAATTCTCCTCACAGGTTCTGTCCCTGGTAGTATAGCAAATCACCGAGCGCAGATCGAGGGAATTCCCCTGCCCGCAGGATCGGAGATTGACCGTTGATGGTTCTCGGCGTACGATCTGTCGCGTCGCCGCGTGGCTTTTGCGAAATACACAATCAATGACCGCGGAACTCGTGCCTGCATGGCGGAAGAAGAAACCAAACTCCTGCTGGAGGAAATCAATCCCCTGCTCGAAGCCGGGGACCGAGAGGCCCTGCGCCTGTCGCTGAGCGAGCAGCGAGAAAGCGACATCGCCGAGCTCGTGGAGACCGTAGATCCCGACCGCCAGCGAATGATCTTCGACGTGCTGGCGACCCCCGAGGCGGCCCAGGTCCTTCTGAAAGTCAACGAGGCGACGCGGGCGCAGTTGTTCGAGCTGCTCGACGAACACGAGATTCAGGGCATCTTCTCCGAGTTGGACCATGACGACGCCGCGGACCTGCTGGCGGAATTGCCCGAAGAGATGTCCGCAAGAACCCTCGACGGCCTCGGCCGCACCGACGCCTTCCAGATTCGCAGGTTGATGCGGTACTCCCCCGATTCGGCCGGCGGCATCATGGACCCCGTGGTCATCAGCGTCCCGGCCGACGCGACGATCGCCGAAACGGTCAACAAGATCCGGGCTGCCGAGATCGATGAGGACTTCTACTTCATCTACGTCGTGGACGCCGACGGGCGGTTCCTCGGGGAGGTGCGTCTGCGACTGCTGCTGACCCGGTCCGAGACCACCCGCATCGGCGAGTTGATCGAGCCGGACGCCGTCTACGTGACCACCGACATGGACCAGGAGGAGGTCCGCAACATCTTCCGCAAGCACGACCTGATCGTGGTGCCGGTGCTCGACGGGGACCATCGGCTCGTCGGACGCATCACGGCCGACCGCGTGATCGAGGTCGCCGAGGAAGAGGCGGTGGAAGACCTCTACGCGATGGCCGGCACGAACCCCGATGAGTTGGAGAGTTTCTCCGCTCTCCACGCGGCTCGGGTCCGAATGACCTGGCTGCTGCCGGCCCTGCTCGGCACGGGGATCACAGCCACCATCCTGACGGTCTTCCGGTCCCATAACCCGGCGATCTACGTCGCCGCCGTGGCGTTTGCCCCGATGATCGCGGCCATCAGCGGCAACGCCGGGCTGCAAACCTCGGCCATTGTCATGTCCGGCCTGGCCACGGGCCACCTGGCTGCCCTGAGACTGGGAACCGTCCTGAGCCGGGAAGTCCGCATCGCGCTGCTCGTGGCCTTGAGCTGCGCCGTCCTGGGGGCGATCGCCTGCGCCATCCTGATCCACACCCGCACGCCTGCGGGGGTCATGCAGCCGCTGAAGCTCGTCTTCGCGTTCGGCACCGCCATGTTCTCGGCCATCATGGTCGCGACCACCCTGGGCCTGCTGCTGCCCTTCCTGTTCCGCAAGCTCGGCATCGACCCGGCCATCAGCTCCGGCCCGCTCGTCACCACGGCCAACGACTCGATCAGCGTAGCCATCTACATGACCCTGGCGGTCCTGCTGGCAGGATAGCCCCGCGGAGCGGGCAAATCCGAAATTCGAAGCACGAAATCCGAAACAAATCCAAAGGACCGAAATCCAAATGACCGAAACGCTGCAGCCCGCCGGAGGACCTGTTTTGGATTTCGAGTTTCGGATTTATCTTTCGACAGCGTGAGGTCTCTTGAATTCAGAAGACCTTGACGTTATCTTCGCCCTGATGCAAGAGTTGATCCAACGCATTCGGGCCTTCAACCGCGAACGGGACTGGGAGCAGTTCCATTCGCCCAAGAACCTCGCGATGTGCCTGGCCGCCGAGGTGGGCGAGTTACTCGAACAGTTCCAATGGCTCACGGCCGAGCAGAGCCACGACCTGCCCCCGGCCCGCCGGGCTGCGGTGGAGGAGGAGATCGGAGACGTCACCCTGTGCCTGCTGAACCTCGCGGACAAGCTGAGCATCGACCTCATCGACGCCGCGACTCGAAAGCTCGAAAAGAACAGGACCAAATATCCCGTGCACAAAGCCAAAGGCCGGGCGGACAAATACACCGAATTAGGCTGACCGCCTCTGCAAACCCGACATCCGTCGGTGTCAAGATACGTCGGGATTCGCCTGTGCCTGGAGCATCAGGTACTTCCGTCACTGAGCCCCGTGCTCACGCAGCAGAGCGATAGTACCCTGAACATCACCCCTGCCTACCAAGCTCAAGGGAGTCCGGCTGCCGTAGCGAGTCCTTGCGTTCACGTCGGCGCCGTGAGCGAGGAGGACAAACACAACATCCTTGCGTCCAGCGGAGGCTGCCCCGTGCAACGGCGTATAGCCCTCCGGCGTTCTGACGTCTACGTCAGCCCCATGCGTCAGGAAAAGCTCGACCATATCGACCTGCCCCATACTGGCCGCACCATGCAGAGGCGTAATGCTCCTGTTGTCCCCGGCATTCAGATCGGCGCCGTGGGCGATCAGCACCTCGGCAATGTCCTTCCGCCGAGCGATAACCGCCATGTGCAAAGGACTCCTCGTGAACTGAGCCTGTGGTTCCGGATAGGACCTGTCCGGGTCCGCCCCCTGCGAGAGAAGCAGCTCGATGACCTCGGTGTGACCGCCCTGAATCGCATTGTGCAGCGGAATCATGCCCTTGCGATTGATGAGATTGACGCCCATCGAAAGAGAAGCCCGCACCTTCTCGACATCACCGGCCTCGGCGGCTTCGTGCAGCGGTGTCGTGCCCGTCTCCAGGAGGCTTCGAACCGCATCACTGACGACAGCGCCGTGAGCGGCAAGCAACTCAACGATCTCTTTGCGATTCGAGCGGGCAGCACAGACGGCAGGGGTATCCACAGAGACGCTGCGCACGTCGGGGTCCGCTCCCCGAGAAAGCAGGAACTCGGCAATATCCTTGTGTCCGTAGAGGACTGACGCGTGCAGTGGCGTTGCGTTGGACCGAGTCCTCGCGTTGACATCGGCTCCTCTGGCCAGGAGCAGAGTGATGAGTTCTCTATTTCCGTTCTCAACAGCCAGGTAGAACGGTGTCGTCCCAAACTGGTTCCTCGCATCGATCTCGGCGCCGGCGGCGACCAGTTCCCTCGCTACGGCGTCGCATTTCCCCGAGATCGCCAGATGCAACGGCGTGCGGGTTTCGGCATCCCGGGCGTTGATATCAGACCCTGCAGTGATGAGACGTTTGACCACCTCGGGATAAGGAGCATCCTTCTTAAGGCTATGATAGGGATCGCCGTAGCCTTCAATGGCCCTGTGCAGGGCAGTCATCCCATGGGCGTCCTTGAGGTCGACGGCTGCACCGCGGGCAAGGAACAACTCAACCAACTCCAACCGCCCGTCCCACGCGGCACGGTGCAAGACGGTGGATCCTTCCCGCAGATTTAGTTGTCTCTCGGTACGTCCTTCCGGATCAAGCTCCGTCGTTACTTGGCCGTTGACGTCTGCGCCGCGGTCGATCAATAGAGCCATCAGTTCCATATCGGCGGAATCCATCGCGCAATGCAGGGCGGTAAACCCGCTTGAGGTTGCTCCGTGAGCATCGGCGCCCTTGGCCAAGAGTATCCTCGCCAGGGCGGGCGGCTTCTGCCACAACGCCCCCAAGAGCGCGGTTCCGCCGTCATTATCGCGCACGTTGACATCCGCTCCTTTGGCAATGAGTAGCTCTGCAACCGCCGAAGACCGGAAAGACGAGGCAATAGACAGAGGGGTCTTCCCCTCGCCATCTCTGGAGTCGATCTGCGATCCAGCCGCAACGAGCATGCTCGCAATCTCAATCCTTTCAGGAAATGTGGCCAGATGCAGCGGAATCTGTCCCTTCTTGTCCCGGGCATTGACATCCGCACCGCTGCGAACCAGGAGCGTGATGATTTCATCTCCACCTGAGAACACGGCATGGTGCAGTGGGGTCTGCTCGTCCTTGTTCCTGGTGTTGACATCCGCCCCGCTGTCGATCAGGAGTTTGACAATCTCCTTGTCGCCCGGGCCTACGAGATCCCGCGGGTGGCCCCCTACCGTGGCCTCATGCAATGGAGTCCAGCCGTCGTCATTCTTCGCGTTGACATCGGCGCCCCGCGACAGGAGCAACTTCACAACCTCCCTGTATTGGCCCCACGCGATGGCTTCGTGCATCGCCGTATTGCCGTGATCGTCCCGTTCGTTGACATCGGCGCCACAAACAATTAGCAACTCGACGACACTCTTGTGTCCATGGGCGGCCGCATAATGGAGGGAGGTCATCCCGCTGATTGCGTCCTTCAAGTTGACGTCGGTCCCTTCCGCCAGGAGCGTCTGCACCCGCTGGACATCGCCCGCCTTGGCCGCGGTGTGCAAGGGAATCTCCGCCGGCTGCGTCTGGGCAAGGGCGCCCCCGGACGCAACCAGCAGGCAAACGACGACGCAAAGAGCTCCATACCTCATTACTGCCTCCTTTGACCCAGGGGTCATCTCGCAACGTTCCGCCATCAGAACCTCCCGTCGATGCCTCGAATAGAGACCAACCCATCTACCTATGATTATAGGGAATTGGCCGTGATTCGTCAAGAATGGGGTTCACGTGGAGCGGCCGGCCAAGTAGCGGCGAATCGTCTGGATGCGGACTTCGGCCGTGGGGTGGGTCGAGAGGTACTCGCCTAAGGTCAAGGGGTCGGGGGATTGGTGCAGGCGGGCCAGGCGTGACAACAGGCGGATCGCGCCTTGCGGGTCGTAACCCGCGGCGGTGGCCAGGCGGACGCCGAGCTTGTCGGCGTCCAGTTCGTTGTCCCGCGAGTAGGCGGTTTCGAGGAAGCGGATGCCCACGTTCCGCAGCCAGGCACCCAAGGGACCCTGGACCGTGACACTCCGCGAGGCCGCCGCGACGGCCGAATTGGTCATGATCCGGTCGATGGCGTGGCCCTTGAGGACGTGGCCCATCTCGTGACCCAGGATGAAGGCGATTTCGTGCTCGTTCCAGCCGCACAGGTCGAGGATGGGGCGGCTGATAAAAATGAAGCCGCCCGGCAAGGCGAAGGCGTTCGGCTCGCCGCAGAGGAAGGCGTCGAAATGGAACGTGCGGAGCTTGTCGGCGACGCAGGCGGCCAGGCGACGGCCGGTTTCATCGAGGATTTCTCTCGTTCGCGGCTCGGCGTCCATCTGAAGCTGCTGTTTGGCCTCATGGGCCAGATCCTGCCCTACGCCGTGCTCCAGACGGATGGTATCGGTCTGGGTCCCGGTCGCAGAGGCCCACATCCAGCGAGCCTTGCGGACCTTCGGGCCCATCTTACGGCCCAGATGATAGAACAAGCTGTCGGTCACAGTCCTCCCTGGCACATGGAATGATGGAACGTTGGAATCATGGAAGGACGGGCAGGCAGCGGAAGAGATGGACCACCCGGATTGGCCACAGCCTCTTGCTCCCGACCCATTGTTCCAATATTCCACGGTTCCATTATTCCGCCTCCTCCACCCCTTCCCATCTTGACAATCCACGAGATTGCCTTATAATATGTTATCATAAGGGTTTGTTTTTGCAAGCCTTATGCTGCTCCGTGTGGTGGTGGTGGTCCGCGAGGTCGGAGCGGGTTTCGAACCCGCCCGTACAGAAAACGCGCCCGTACAGGGATCAATCGACAAGGCAGGTTTGCATATGGAGTCCGCAGAGGTATGAGTTCGGAACAACCACTCGACGCGCATCAGGTAACAGACAAAGAACCTCAACTGAACAAGTACTTTCGAGTTGCCATCAAGGTCCTGGCCAACGATCTTCATCTGAAAGTGGGCCAGCCGCCCAAGTTGCGAATCTACGGCGAATTGAAGAACACCACCGGCGAAATCCTCACCGCCGCACGGATGGAGGAGCTGGTCTTCGAGATCATGACCCCTGCCCAGAAGGAGTTTTTCCTCGCCAACGGGACGATGGACTTCGCCCATGAGGTGGGCCGGGAGCACCGGTTCCGCATCAACGTGTTCCGCCAGCGAGGCGTGATCAGCCTCGTGGGCCGACGGGTGAGCGCCCATGTGCCGTCGTTCGAGAGCCTGCACCTGCCGCCGATCATGGGCAAGGTGGCCGAATCCCGCCAGGGCCTGGTGCTCGTGGTCGGCGCCACCGGCTGCGGCAAGACCACGACGATCGCCGCGATGCTCGATTACATCACCAAGACGCGGTCCTGCCACATCGTGACGGTCGAGGACCCCATCGAGTACCTGTACAACGACAACAAGGCGATCGTCTCGCAGCGGGAGATCGGGATCGACGTGCCCAATTTCGAGGACGCCCTGACCTACCTGATGCGCCAGGACCCGGACGTGGTCTTCGTCGGCGAAATGCGAGATTCCAAGACGGTGACGGCCGGCATGCGGGCCGCGGAGACCGGCCACATGGTGATGGGAACGATGCACTCGTCCAACGCCTCCCAGGCCGTCCACCGGCTGCTGGACCTGTTCCCCACGAACGAGCGGGAGCTGGTCCGCCAGTCACTGGCGATTTCCATCCGGGCGATCGTCAGCCAGGTCCTGTTGCCGTCGATCCGCGAAGGGATCGATCGTGTCCCCGCGGTGGAGGTCCTGCTGGCCACTCCGCCCGTGCGAAAGCTGATCAGCGAGGGGCGCGAGGGCGACCTGCCCAGCGTGATCCGGGCCTCGCAGCGGGAGGGCATGCAGGATCTCACGGAGAACCTGTGCAAACTGGTGCAGGAGGGCTGGATCGACCCGAAGGACGCCTACAAATATGCCCCGAACGTGGAAGAGTTGAAGATGGCCCTCAAGGGCATCCGGGCGACCGCAGAGGGCATTCTATAGTCGGATTGGGTTGCTGGAATGGTGGACTCCTGGAATGAGGGCCAAGACAATCCCCTCACTTCCGGGATTCCAACATTCCATCATTCCATGATTCCATGATGATTGCGATTGGAGATTGAATGACAGGTTCGCTGCTGATGGCCGTCGAGTATGGCGGATATATCTCGATTGTGAAACTGGTCCTGTTCCTGGCCTGCTACTTCCCCTGGCTCATGCTCCTCGGCTGGGCGCACAAGGACGCCAATGCAATAGGAACCAATGTCGCACTCTGGATCGGCATTCTGCTGGGGGCGGGCGCCCTGGCCATTCTGGCCTGGTGGCTGATCCCCGTCTTCATCGTGGGACTGCTGGCCTACGCCGTGTTGGTCGGCGGTGCGGCCCTGGCCTACGTCCGCCATCACAACACCCGCGTGCTGGATTTCGACAAGATTCTGACGATCGACCACATCAAGAGCCTGATCTCCAAGTCGGACAAGCTCGACGCGATGGAAAACTTCATGTTCATCACGACCAACAACAATGAAGTCCCCCCGCCCGAGCCCCGCACGCCGACGTTCTTCGGCTACCGCACCGCCTACGACGTGCTCACCGACGCCGGATGGCGGCGGACCAGCACGATCAGCTTCACGCCCAAGGGCGACACCTACGAGGTGGTCTACAACATCGACGGCGCCGCGACGAAGCAGCCGTCGCTGCAGCGCGAGCAGATGGAATACCTGATCCACTTCATCAAGGAAGTCTCCGGCCTCGATGTCAAGGAGAAGCGCAAGCCCCAGAAGGGCAAATTCCGCACCCGGCAGGTCAAGACCAATACCGACTGGGAGGTGCAGACCGCCGGATCGACCGCCGGCGAACAGGTCCGCCTCAAACGCGTCACCAAGGAAAGCGCCCTGCGGCTCAACGAGTTGGGATTGACACCGGACCAGCTCGAGCAACTGGAGCAATTCAAGCAGACCAAACAGGGCCTGTTCCTCGTCACCGGCCCCAAGAAGAGCGGCATCACCACGACGATGTATGCGCTGATCCGCAATCATGACGCGTTCTTGAACAACATCAACACCATCGAGAAACAGCCGACGGGCCAGTTGCTCAACGTCACCCAGACGACCTTCTCCCTCTCGGATACGGGGACCACCACCTACTCCAAGAGGCTCCAGACGATCTTCCGGATGGGTCCAGACGTCGTCGGGGTGGGCGAGTGTGAAGACGCCGAAACGGCCAAGATCGCCAGTGCCGCCGCCAAGGACGGCAAGGTCGTCTACGTCGTCATGGAATCCGACAGCGTGCTCCAGGCGCTGGCCCGGTGGCTCAAGCTGGTCGAAGACCGCAAGCTCGTGGCCGAGACGCTGGTCGGCATCAGCAATCAGCGGATGTTCCGCAAGCTGTGCGACACCTGCAAGCAGGGGTACGCCCCGAACAAGGAGCTGCTCAAGAAATTCAACCTGCCGGCCGACAAGGCCAAGGTCATGTACCGGCCCGGCAAGGAGATCTTCGACAAACGGGGCAAACCCTCCATGTGCGAGGACTGCCAGGGAACCGGATTCGTCGGCCGCACCGGCGTATTCGAAATGATCGTCCTCAATGACGAACTGAGGAAGGCCGTCAAGACCGTCAAGCAACTGCCCGAGCTTGGCGTGCAGTTCCGCAAGGCCAAGATGCTCTACATGCAGGAGCAGGCGCTTCGCAAGGTCATCTCCGGCACCACAGCCATCAACGAGATGCTTCGCGTGCTGGCCTCCCCGAAGAAAGAGGGCGCCCCGGCAGCCCAGTAGGCCGTCAATAAGAGGATATGGATCGCCGTCCGCGGCGTAACAGGATCGATCGGAGAACGTGTCATGATCAGTATAGCGATGCTCGCCATCATGGCGGGATGTGCAGCGTACCTGTTCCTCAAAGGAACCCTGGCGCAGGGGGTCGCCATGATCTTCAACGCCCTGATCGCCGGGTTCGCGGCATTCGGGTTTTACGAGATGCTGGCCGATTACCTGGTCAAGTACTCGCCGGGCGTCGCCGTCTGGGCGCCGATGATCTGCTTTCTGCTGCTGTTTGTCCTGGTGTTCGCCATCCTTCAGGCCGCCTCGATGCAGCTCAGCAAGGAAAAGATCGATTTCGGCAAACTGCCCGAGCAGATCGGCAGACCCGTGGCGGGCGTCATTCTCGGCTACATCGTCACGGGCCACCTGCTCGTCGCGGCGGCCATGGCCCCCATCCCGAGCCAATATCCCTATCCACGATTCGACGACCGCAATCCGAATCCCTCCGAGCCGAGCAAGCCCCTGCTGAGCCCCGACGGGTTCGTGGCCGGCCTGTTCGGGACCCTCAGCACCGGCAGTTTCAGCCCGATCGGCGAGCCCAAGAGCTTCGCCATGCTGCACGCGGGGTTCATCGATCAGCTCCACCTGAACCGCCACGGCGGCAAAGACGTGTCCCTGATGACCGAAACATCGGCGCTCGATGTGCGCAGGGGCGGCGTTCGGGACGCTCCAGAGAACCTGCGCGATTCCGAGGGCAAACCGGTGCCGTCACAGGCGGGCAAGAGCCTCATGCTCGTCCGCGTCGGGATCCGCAGGGGCGCGTTGAAGGACGCCGCCAAGTTCACGCTCTCGCAGTTTCGGCTGGTCTGCGGCCCCAAGGGCGCCGCCGCCGCCGGCCCGCTGGCCGCAAAGGGCGAGGCCGTGTATCCCGTCGGATACATCGGCGAGGGCCTCCGCCTGGAGACGAAACCTCTCGGCCAGGTCATCACGGTCGATCCGGCCAAAGTCACGGACGACGCCCTGATGATGGACCTGGCGTTTCAGGTCCCGACGAACCTGACCCCGGTGCTCATCGAGTTCAAACGAAACAACGTCGCGCAGGTCTCCTCCTCCACCTCGCCCGAGGACGCCCTCCAGCCGATCCCCTTTGGCTCCGCTGCCCCGCAGCCCCAGGCCAACCGGCAGTCCGAATCCGAAACCGGCCAGGATACGCCTGCCCCGGATCAACAGAAGCGCAGACGCGGGCGCAGCGACATCACGCGCAGCGTCACGGGCGATCTGGAAGGAGAGGATTGATAGGCGGCGGGTCGATCTGAAAGGGAGCGTCAACGGCTCACGGGGCCTGTGTGTGCATCCGCAAGGCAGCGCACAGCACAGGCCGGCCGGGGAGCAAACGCATTGGCTATGACGTAACGGCCATCTCCACAGCGGTCAGTTGCATCAGATGCTTCAGGTAGGCGGTCAATTCCTTCTCTGAGAATTTCGCGAGGAACTCAGGCCGGGCGGTCTTGTTGATTTCCCGGATCGACTCAATCAGCTCGGTCTTGTCCATCTGCATGCTGTCCTCGAAGAAAGTACGCCACGTTCGTTGAGAAACGACTTGGGGCATATCGGCACCGCATCGGTGTTTCCTTTAGCACCCCCGCAAGAACCGCCGCAACGCCCCATAACCGGACACACCACATGCAAGAACTCGCCTGCGCGGGGCCACTACGCGTAGTGTCACGACTTCGTGACATCCCAGAGCTCCTTGCGACTGTCCCATAAAATCCGACGCGCAAACTCCATTGCACCATCCAGAAAAAATGTGCGAACCGCCCCGGAATCCGGATCTTTTCTCCGCATGGAGCCGATGTGGATCACCTTTCCCAGTCCACTCGGTCATGGCTGCCCAGGTGGACAAGGCAGGACCGTTCTGGTAGAATAGGGCCGTTGAGAAGCAACGACTCGCGGTTTGCGTTGGAGCAGTTCAATGAAGAGACTTCGAAGAGGG
>Ga0209347_1003059_pt1 | contig 20411 bp, 15 predicted proteins | sample AutmiccommuBRH23_FD_187382 | JGI IMG/M metagenome (GOLD analysis project Ga0209347, IMG submission 187382) | Deep subsurface microbial communities from Mt. Terri, Switzerland - Autotrophic microbial communities BRH/23 (SPAdes) (version 2) | ecosystem: Environmental > Aquatic > Deep subsurface >...
GTACTGCTGCAGTTAAAGCCTGAGGAAGTGAAGGGGAAGCCTTTAAGGGAGGTTTTGCATACTGACCTGCCGATGCTGGAGGTACTCAGTACAGGCGAAACTTACGATAACCAAGAGATATTTTTGGAGACAAACAGGGGGACGCTGCATTACTTAACCAGTGGGCGGCCTATTAAGAGTGAGCAGGGAGATATTCTGGGTGCGGTAGCCGCACTTAAGAGCATGCAGGCGGTTAGAAAGATGGTACATAACTTGACTAAAACTCAGACTGTCAAATTTACGGATATTATACATGCCAGCCCGGGAATGGCCAATGTTATTCAGATAGCAAAGACAGTTGCCGATAGTAATTCTACCATCTTAATCCGGGGAGAGAGCGGTACGGGAAAGGAACTTTTTGCCCGGGCCATGCACGAAGAGAGCTGGCGTCGGGAAGGTCCGTTTACCCCCATAAACTGTGCGGCTCTGCCGGAAACTCTGCTGGAAAGCGAACTATTCGGTTATGAGGAAGGAGCTTTCAGCGGTGCTAAAAAGGGTGGTAAGCAGGGACTATTTGAAGTGGCCCATAACGGGACGTTGTTCCTTGATGAGATAGGAGAGCTGTCCCTAGTGCTGCAGGGCAAGTTGCTCAGGGCAATTCAGGAAGGAGTAATCAGGCGGGTGGGCGGTCAAACGCAGGTGTCGGTGGATGTGCGGCTGATTACCGCTACCAACCGGGATCTGGAAGAAATGGTCAGGGAAAAGCAGTTCCGCCAAGACCTTTATTATCGACTGAACGTGATCCCTATCAATGTTCCCCCTCTGCGAGAACACCCTGAAGATATCCCGCTGCTGCTGGAGCATTCTTTGAAAAAACTGTGTGAGCAGATGGGGAAGCAATTGTGGTTCTCCTCTGAGGTTTTAAGGTATCTACAGGAGTACAGCTGGCCCGGTAATGTCCGGGAACTACAGAATGTTGTGGAAAGAGCGGTACATTTAGCATCAAACGGGCAGATAGAAATGGACCACCTACTGCTTGACAGCTGGGCAAAGCGCCAACCAATAAGTAGTTTGACGGATGATAAAACGATTAAAGAGACCATGGACAGGACGGAACGAACGATATTGGAAGCAGCTTTGCGTAAACACGGTAGCGCCAGGGCGGCTGCCAGAAACCTAGGTCTGTCCCATACCTCTGTCTTAAAAAAGGTGCATCACTATAACCTGGAGCACCTGCTTAAGCGTTAAGACTGGTGGCAGTAATGGAAGCTTTAGTTTCCATTACTGGAAACTAAAGCTTCCAAAAAGTTGTTTCTAAACAGTCTCTAAATAGAAGAAAACCTTAGCATACCAACTGATTATTCAGTTGGTATTTTTTTTGCTTACATAATTGACGACACATATTGCTAGAATAATGAGTATTAAGAAGTCAGGAGACCGAAAATAGACTCTTAGCATTTTGAATTTTTCTATGGTGTTAATCTGAAGAAGAATTATGGGAGGAGATAAACATGATCAACAAAAGACAGAAATTTGGTACTCGGGCGGTTCATGCAGGGCAAAAGCCGGATCCCTTAACTGGAGCATTAGTTACCCCTATTTACCAGAATTCCACCTTTGTATTTTCCGATGCTGCCCAGGGAGCTGCGCGGTTTGCCGGCCAGGAAGAGGGATATATCTACTCCCGGTTAGGCAACCCTACCCAGGCAGTTTTGGAGGCAAAAATGGCGGACTTGGAAAACGGAGAGGCAGCGCTGGCTTTTGCTTCCGGAATGGCAGCCATGACCGCGGCGGTAATGGCTGTGGTGGAAAGCGGCCAGCATATTATAGCCGATAGAACTATTTACGGCTGCTCTTATGCTTTTTTTAGCGAACTGATAACCAAATTTGGCGTGGACGTCTCTTTTGTGGATGCTGTGGACCCGGCAAATATCGCTTCGGCCATACAGGAAAATACCGGATTGATCTTTGTGGAAACGCCGGCTAATCCCACTTTGAAGATAGTGGATCTGGAAACCGTATCAGAGATAGCTCATGGACGCGGGGCGAAAGTAGTGGTGGATAACACCTTTGCTACTCCTTATTTGCAGCGGCCTTTGGATTTAGGTGTTGACATAGTTGTACACAGCGCTACCAAATATATCGGTGGCCATGGTGATGTCGTCGGCGGTATTATGGTATCAACTAAAGAATTCCTAGACGAGGTGAGGTTGACCACCTTAAAAGATATTGGCGGTGTCATCAGTCCCTTTGACTCATGGCTGTTACTGAGGGGACTAAAAACATTGGCACTGCGTATGGAAAAGCACTGTTCTAATGCCATGGCTGTGGCTTTATTCCTGGAGGAACATCCCGCTGTAGATAGGGTGTATTACCCGGGGTTAACCAACCATCCCCAGAATGTGCTGGCTAAAAAACAAATGGATGATTTCGGCGGGATGGTTGCCTTTGAGCTGAAAGGCGGGTTGGATGAAGGCATCACTTTAATGAATGATGTCAAGATGTGTCATCTAGCGGTAAGTTTAGGTGACGTGGATACCTTAATCCAGCATCCCGCTTCCATGACCCATTCTGTAGTTCCCTGGGAGAAAAGACTGGAGGCAGGTATTACCGACGGATTGGTACGGCTATCAGTAGGCATCGAAGAACCGGAGGACATAATCAATGATCTAGATCAGGCTCTGCGGGGTCAAGCCTAAATTATTCAGTAATCAATGGTATAATTATAGGTGATAAGTAGCAGTGAGAGATCAAAACAGTTGTTAAATAGAGCTGACGAATTCGGATTAGTCAGCTCTATTTTTTGCTCTTTTTATTAAACATCTGCGTGGTTTTATTTTGGAAAGTTATCAAAAGATGTGGAAAAAAACGGATTTTTACTATCTATAGAAAGGTTGGTGTCTTTTTCATAAAGGCGATTGGCTCGCCAATCACTGGAACAGTGGCTGCGGTAAATAGGGATACAGTATGGCTATCTAGTAGATGAACATAATTAGTTGAAATGTTGGAATTAAATAAAAGTTTAGAAAAATTAGGCAGGAAAATGTAGATTTATGTAGAATCCTGGTCAGACATACAGACTAACTGTCATCAAGAGTTTAAAAGAGGTGGCTGCAATGGATAAAAAAGCATTAAAGATCCAAACTCTACCGGATTTAATTATCGGCCATGTTGAAGAGTTGATTACCAGTGGTGAGCTAAAGGAAGGAGATAAACTGCCTACTGAGAGAGAATTGATGGGAGTATTTGATGTTGGTAGAACTTCGATCCGAGAGGCTTTAAAAGCATTGTCTACTTTAGGTGTTGTTGAAAGAACCAGAGAAGGCACGTTTGTCCGGGATATCTCCGGTTTTTTTCTAAGTCCTATCACGAAGGAAATTATTGTTCGAAAAAGTAACCTTAAAGAACTATGGGAGGCGCGAAAAATACTGGAAGTAGGTCTTTCGGGGTTGGCTGCCAAACATATTACGGACATGGAATTGGATTTACTTCAGAAACATGTTGAGGAAATGAAAAAGCACATGCACGGCGATCCTGACAAGTTCATTCAGGGCGATATTGCTTTTCACCATGTGTTAGCGGAAGGCGCCCAAAACCACGTGCTATTGAATATCTTTTTAGGGGTAAGGGATATGGTGGCTGAAGCGCAAAAAAAGTTTGCTGTACTGCCGGCAGTTAAAGAAAGAGCTTATAATGATCACATAGATATTCTGAATGCCGTGTCAGTAGGGGATAAAGAGAAAAGTGAGAAGGCCATGTGGGTGCACTTAAAGATTGGCGAAGACTACTTAGAGGAAATAAAATAGCGGCATCAACAAGACCTTTATTTTGTAGTCCAAAAAGTGCAAATATTCAAAAAGGGGGGCTGGCCGGAGGTAGTTGGGTATTAATGAAGTTTAGCACGAAAGTTTACAGGCTATAGAAAAAGAAAGGGGATAACTAAAAATGAATTTTAAAAAGCGTGGCTTTCTTGTCTTGTTTTTAATTGTACTGCTTGTATTTGCCGCAGGTTGCGGAGGTGGGAAGGTAACTGAAGGTGATGGAGGGGATACTTCCACAGAAAAAGGTGACATTAAATTGGGCATTATAACCATTTTAAGTGGGGATGGAGCTGGTTATGGCACTTCCATCAAGCAGGGATTTGAAATTGCCCAAGATAGAATAAACAGCAGTGGCGGTATTGATGGTAGGAACATTGCACTTCTTTTTGAAGATTCTGGCGGCGACAAAAATGAAGCAATTAATTTGGCACAAAAACTAATCAACAAAGATGAGGTTCTTGCCATTTTGGGCCCTACCTACAGTGGCGAAATGTTTGCAGTGGGACCAATAGCTGATCAAGCAAAGGTATCTATCATGGGAACGTCGACTACGGCCACGGGAATTGGTGAAATAGGGCCCTATGTTTTCCGGAATGCATTACCGGAGTCCGGAGTAATTCCTTCTACGGTAAAAAATTCACAACGGAAGTATGGTTTTAAACGGGTTGCATTGATGTATTCTTCCAATAACGACTTCACTGTTAGTGCTGCAGAAACTTTTAAAGAAGCACTTGTTGCCCAGGGTATTGAACTGGTTGAGACTCAGACCTTCAGTGATGGGGATACCAACTTCCAGGCACAGTTGACTAATGTGCTTGCTGCGAAACCGGAGGCGATAGCCTTATCTGCTCTCTACAAAGAAGGGGCTTTGGTGTTAATTCAGGCAAGACAGCAGGGGCTGGACCTTCCCGTCATGGGCGGAAACGGTCTTAACTCTCCTGAGTTAATGAAAATTGCCGGTGACGCGGCAGACGGGGTTCTGGTAGGTAGTCCTTGGTTTGTTGGCAAGGATGATCCGGATGTACAAGCATTTGTAAAGGAATATAACGAACGGTACGGCACAGATCCGGATCAGTTTGCAGCTCAAGCTTATGATGCTCTTGGTATTTTTGCTCAAGCGGCTAAGGCAGAAGGTGCAAGTAATAACCGGGAAGCATTTAGGGATGCACTTGCAGCTATAAAGGACTACCAGGGTGTCACGGGTTCATTTTCGTTTGACGATAACGGTAATCCGGTTATGGAAGCAACGCTGTTAGAGGTTGAAGGTGGTAAGTATCAGGAAGTTAAGTAGCTCTTTAAAAAGTTGCTTTTAGTCCTAAGATAATATGTAAAGAACCAGATTGAAATCTTTTCACTACTGGTTCTTTACTACTATCCTGGTTCATGATACAGATCCTAAGGTCTTTAGAAATCGTGTTGTTAACTTGGAAGTTTTTGAAGTAATGCTGAACGTATTATGCGAGGTGATTATAGTAAATGTTTTGGCAGCAGGTTATCAATGGATTAACGGCAGGTACTACTTACGCCCTTGTGGCTCTTGGGTATACATTGGTTTTTGGTGTACTTGAGATAATCAACTTGGCTCATGCGGAAATTTTTATGATAGGGGCGTTTATTGGACTGGTGCTGGTAACTGAGACCGGCGCTCCTTTGTGGTTGGCTCTGATAGGGGCCATGATTGGAACCGGTTTAGTGGGCTGGATGCTTGAGCGTCTGGCACTACGGCCCCTTAGAAAGAATAATGTATCACATCTGGCGCCGCTGATAAGCACTATCGGGGTATCCATATTCTTAACCAATGTAGTTTTAAAGATATTTGGGCCTCAGTCCAACCGCTTTCCTTCTAACATAGATCCTAGAATATTCGATCTTGGGGTAATTAAGGTATCACTGCTGCAGATAGTCATTTTGGCAACATCTTTTGCCTTGATGTTTTTAATGAAGTTTATGTTGGCCAAGACCAGAATTGGTAAGGAATTGAGAGCGGTTGCGGAAAACCCGGAAGCTGCGGGGCTGATGGGTGTTAATGTTACTTTTATAATGGTACTGACTGTTGCAATAGCGTCAGCTCTTGGAGGAGCAGCAGGAGTGCTGGTGGGACTGCAGTTTAGTGCGATATCTCCTACAATGGGGGTAGCTTACGGTCTAAAGGGTCTAGCTATCATAATTGTGGGGGGGATGGGAAATGTGACGGGTGCTATGGCAGGGGGCTTATTATTGGGAGCTGCTGAAGTACTAAGTATTGCCTATATCGGATCCTCTTACAGGGATGCAATCGCATTTATTATGTTAATTGCGGTACTTTTGATTAAGCCCTCCGGTATTTTTGGGGAATTGGAAAGCAGGAAGGGGTGAACCATTTATGGGAGAAATTCTCAATCCATACTATTTGCAGATAGTGTCCTTTTTAGCCATAAATGCCATTTTAGCGTTAAGCTTTTATTTGCCGTTTTCTGCTGGTCAACTATCTCTTGGTAATGCAGGTTTTATGAGTATTGGCGCCTACACCGCCGGGATATTAAGTCTTAAACTGGGTGCTCCAATTTTTATAAGTATTGTTTCCGGGTCAGTAATGGCCGCTTTAGTAGGTATTTTATTAGGATTCCCGGTCTTACGCCTCAAGGGAGTGTATTTAGCTATTGCTACTCTTGGCTTTGGTGAGGTCGTGCGAGTTCTTTTCCTGAATCTAGAGATAACTAACGGTGCATTGGGCCTTCCCGGCATTCCCAATCTAAATAACTACTTTAGAGGGGTCTACTCATCGTTTGGCGTTAAGGAAGGACTAGCCGGACTCGATATGGGTCAGGTGGCGGCTCTTAGCACGGTTGCACTTTCTTTCCTGGTTTTAGGTTTTTGCATTATGTTTGTCTTGCGCCAGGAAAAATCTCCGGTTGGACGGGCTATGGCTGCGATTAAAGCGGATGAAGTTGCAACTGAAGTTATGGGAATTAACACAACTTATGTCAAGATGTTGGCCTTTGTGCAGGGGGCTTTCTTGGCAGGTTTAGGCGGGGCATTAAGTGCCCATATGACCAACTTTATTTCCCCTGGTGAATTTGGTTATCACCATGCAATTGATATTTTGCTTTTTGTTGTCTTGGGCGGCAGTGAAGTCGTTTGGGGTGGAGTTTTGGGTGCGAGTATTATAACTATTATGCCTGAGGCATTAAGGTTTGTTGATGATTTTAGATGGATTATTTTTGGGGCGTTACTTGTAACTATGATGGTATTTCGACCGCAGGGTCTTATAGATGAACACGTTCTCAGTTGGCGACCTTTTAAGAAAAAAAGCACTCTTGAGTCTGATGCTGTTAATGAGGTATTGCATAGGGAGGTTGGTAACTGATGCTGCTTGAAATGAAGAAAGTCATCAAAAACTTTGGAGGAGTTATGGCGGTTAATCAAGTGGATTTAACTTTGAATGAAGGAGAAATCTTGGGATTAATTGGCCCAAACGGTGCAGGCAAAACTACTCTTTTCAACTTAGTTTCTGGCCTATTACCCCTTACCAGCGGAGAAATTTTATTAAATAACACTAGTCTATCAAACATGAAACCTTACCAGATAACAGAGTTGGGACTAGCGAGAACATTTCAGAATATTCGTCTGTTTGGTCATCTTAGCACCAAACAGAATATAATGGTGGCGCAATTTTGCCGTACGAAGGCCAGCGTTTGGGGGGCCTTCTTTCGCAATAAGAATTATAAAGAAGAGGAAAAAAAGATTAGTGAACGGGCAGATCAACTACTGCAGCTAATGGAACTAGAGAAGTATAGCGATAGCAAAGCGGGAAGCCTTCCCTATGGTTATCAACGGCGCTTAGAAATTGCTCGTGCTCTGGCAACCCAGCCCAGACTACTGCTGCTTGACGAACCGGCCGCCGGTATGAATGATGTGGAGACAGAGAGTTTGCTAAAACTTATCAGGCGGATACGAGATGATGGCGTGAGCATTTTTTTGATTGAACATGATATGAATTTGGTAATGAACCTTTGCAACCGGGTTACTGTACTTAATTTTGGACAAAAAATTGCTGATGGGACCTCCCAAGAAGTTCAAAACAACCCGAAGGTTACCGAAGCTTACCTGGGTAAGGAGGAAGATGATATTGCTTAAACTAACTGACATTAAAGCGGGATACGGAAACATTCCTATTCTGAAAGGCGTTAGTTTGCATATCCCCAAGGGTTCCATTGTGACGCTGATTGGTGCCAATGGTGCAGGCAAAACGACTACCTTACGGGTGATTACCGGTAACCTAATGCCAAACAGTGGGAAACTCTTTTTTCAAGGAAAGGACATTTCTAAATGGCCCTCCCATCTTGTTGCCCGGGCGGGTATCAGCCTAATTCCTGAGGGGAGAGGTATCTTTCACAGAATGACGGTTGAAGAAAATCTGGACATGGGCGCGCTTATCCGTAAAGACATTGAAATCAAGCAGGATAAGAATATGGTTTTTGAACAGTTTCCAATCTTAATGGAACGGAAAACGCAGCCGGCGGGTAATCTTTCCGGCGGTGAGCAGCAGATGCTAGCTATCGGGAGGGCATTAATGGCGAGACCAGACCTGCTATTATTGGATGAGCCTTCTATGGGGTTGGCCCCGCAGTTGGTTAATGAAGTATTTAGGGTTATTAAGGAAATTAATAGTCGGGGAACAACTATTTTTCTAGTTGAACAGAATGCTCGAAAAGCCCTTAAAATAGCTGACCAGGCTTATGTAATGGAAACTGGCAAGGTTGTGCTTTCCGGGCCTGCTAAGGAATTGGAACAGGATCCCCAAGTAATTACGGCATATTTGGGTGAAAAGGCAGCCGGATAGAAAGGAGGATCCATAATGAGCCTTACTAAAAAATTTAATACAAAATTAGAAAGGGCAGTAAGAAATATTGATAGCAAACAAGGTCGTGATAGGGCACTGGCAGTTATTCGCCCCAATATGAAAGGCATGGTAAAAAACTTTCCAGGGATGCAGGAAGAGTTGCGCGTTATTAAGAAAAATGCCCTTTCTCAGTTAGACCCTCTGGTGACTGAAACAATTGCTCAAATGCAGAAGAATGGATGTAAAGTGTTTTTAGCTGAAGATAGAGCAGCAGCAAGAAAATACGTTACAGAGTTGGTCAATCAGGGGCCGGTAGTCAAGTCCAAAACTAACGTTGGTAAAGAGATAGGAATCGTGTCTGCACTTGAAGACCGGGGTTTAAAAGTTGTTGAAACGGATTTAGGTGATTGGATTAACCAGCTTGCCGGTAGCGAGGCTAGTCACCCGTTAGCTCCCGCTATTCACATCCGTATGGAAAAGATAAGACAAATGTTCTCTGAAATTGTCGGAAGAGAACTGAAGGGTGATGTAAATGAACTGGTAGGTATTGCTAGAAAACAGCTGCGCGCTGTTTTGGAAACGGCAAGTTTTGGTATCACGGGAGCTAATGCAATTGCGGCTGATACCGGTGCAATCATCCTAACGGAAAACGAAGGCAATATACGCGCCGTTACAACTCTTCCCAGAGTACATATTGTAGTTGCAGGGATTAATAAAATAGTTCCTACGTTGGAAGATGGATTTAAAGTGGTTCAGGCAGCTGCTGTATATGGGGTTGGACAGGATATAGGCACTTATGTTTCCACCGTGGCAGGACCGGCAAAAGGGGCTGACCGGCATTTTGGTCCGGAAGAAGTACATGTCATCTTAGTAGATAACGGAAGAACGAAGGCGATAGAGGAAGGTTTTGGGGAAGCATTTTATTGTATAAACTGTGGAAGCTGTCAAAACTTTTGTCCGGTGTATGATTCGATAGGTAACTCTTTTGGGAGTAAGTATATTGGTGGAATAGGTATAATCCAAACTGCTTTTACGGAGAGTCTGTCCAAAGCCGAAGAATGCGGCCTTTCTGCCTGCTTGGGTTGTGGTACGTGTCTGGAAGTATGCCCTAATAAGATTGATACCCCGGAAATGATAAACAGGCTGCGCAACCGGGTGCTGATAGATAAGGGTTTACCCTTTTCTAAAAGGTACTTTTTGCAGCAATTGCTGCCTGAGCAAAAAAGATTGGAGAATGCAGCGAAATTTGGGGCGAAGATGAAAGGACCCATGTTTAAGGCAGTGGATGACAAGGGAATCAAAGTGCGATTAGGCCCTACTAACATTAGAAAGAGACTTCTTCCTGAATTTGCGAAAAAAAGCTTTCTGGCATCAGTACCAGAAATAGCCAAGGTAAAAAATCACAAATTAAAAGTAGCATTTTATACGGGTTGCTTGGTAAACATTGCTTATACCTCCATAGGTTTCGCTGCTGTTAAAATTCTTAGTCATAAGGAAGTAGAAGTAGTGACACCTAAGGCGCAGCAGTGTTGTGGACTACCGTTGCTTAAGAATGGAGACTTAGCCGGTACCCAAAATCTTGCTAAAAAAAATATTGATATATTTAACAGTTTAGATGTTGATGCGGTTATCAACGTCTGCGCATCTTGCGGCAGTACTATAAAAAATGAGTACCCGGATATTCTTAAGGAAGATGCCTCTTATTATAAGAAAGCGTTGCAGTTAGCTGACAAGACCGTTGATATTACCAAGTTTTTAGTTGATGGCCTAAAATTGACAGAAGACGATTTTAAAAGTTCGGAAAAGGTCTCAACGGTAACATATCATGACCCTTGTCATTTACGGGTTGCCCAGGGTGTCAGTGATGAACCACGCAAGCTTTTATCAATAGCCGGCATGGATTATGTTGAAATGCAGGGGGCAGAGAATTGCTGCGGGTTTGGAGGTACTGTCAGTCTGGATCATTATACCTTAACACAAGAAATTTCTGGGGCAAAGGCAAAAAGTGCGGTCGCAACAGGAGCTGATGTTCTATGTAGTGCCTGTCCGGGTTGTATTGCTACTTTGAGTGACGGCATTTATCAAAAGGGAAGTAGTATCCCGGTTAAACACTTGGTGGAGCTACTAGCTGAAAGGCTCTAAGAAATGAAGATATGGGAGGGTGTTGTCTTATGACCGATAATCTAACTACGACCCCAGAGACTAACAGTGATGACTTACTAAAAGAAATTGAGGTAGCCTTGACTTCAAAAGGTTACCAGTTCTTTGTGGCAAATAAAAAAGAAGGTGTTTTAGATTATTTATACCAGCTAATAGGTGTTGACAAACAAGTTGCCGTTACGGACTTTACACTTGAACGCGCTCTTCAGTTAAAGAATACCCTTAAGGACAAGGGAGTTACTATTTTAGAATCTTCTCTAAGTAAGCGAGAGGACCTTTTAGAGGCCGATATAGGGATAACAGGTGCTGACGTGGTCACTTCCGATACCGGTTCTGTTTTCCTTGTGGAGAACAATGGCTATGCCAGACTGGTTTCCAACATGCCTGGGATTCATGTAGTTATTACGGGGATGGACTCGATTGTTAGTGATCTGCATGAGGGAATGCTAAAGGTTAGAGAAATTTCACGGGAGAAGTATCAGGAACCAATTGCTAATTATGTTACCGTTATAACAGGTCCCAGCCGGACTGCAGATATTGAGTTTAAAATGGCTTTTGGAATGCACGGACCCAAAGAAGTACATTTTATATGTTGCATTTGGAATTAATCCCCTGAATGTATTTGCAAGGTATCATTAGTAACTAAATCCATATTTAGAACAAAAGGATTGACAGTAATCCTTAACGTTGCTACTATTCTGATAAGCGTTCATAAGAAAACAGCTATTGGAAAACGGTAAATAGCGAGACCAAAGTTAAACAGCAAAAAATAAAGCTGGTGAATTCCATTCCGCCAGCTTTATTTTTTTGTTTTTTAAAGTTAAGGTTAAGAGTTCTGTAACAGTTTTGCCTAATCGTTAGTACAAAATTGTGACCAGGGAATGTTATTGTGCGGTGTCATTTTAGTAATTAATTCCTCCGTTCGAAACTATTATAGAAGTGAAGGTTGCTTCCAATAAGTAAAGCAAGCTAATACGCTGGAAAGGAGGGGAGGAAAAAATGACAAAGGAAAGAAAGAGTGGCTCAGGATATGGTCTTTCGCTATTCCCGACTGATGTTACTCCTGAAGAACGGAAAAGGAAAATCTTCTGGCTGTTGTTTTTTGTAGTAGTTTTTTGTGCGCAGGTATGGCCGATATACATGATTGGTAACAGGGTATGTCCACTTATTCTCGGCATGCCATTTTCCATGGCTTGGATAGTGCTGTGGATTATTATTGAATTAATCGGACTGATTGTTATGACCAATCAACTAGAAAGGAGGTAAGAAAAGTGTCAAGCCCTACTATTGTTATGATTGTTGTTTCAATTTACCTGCTGATTGTTTTGGTTACCGGTATTGCAGCGGGGATGAAGAGAGAGTACAGCATTTCCGAGTATGTTGCAGCTAGTGGTAGTCTTAATTTTTTCGTCATGTATTTCCTAATGGGCGGCGCAATATTCAGTGCTTTTGCTTTTCTCGGTGGTCCTGGTTGGGCATTTTCCAGTGGCGCTGCTTCGTTTTATATCCTTGCATATTGTGCAATGGGGCTTCTTCCTTGGTACATCTGGGGTCCCCGTGCTTACAAACTTGGCAAGCGCTTTAAATACCTTACCCAAGCTGAATTGGTAGGAGACCGCTTCGAGAGCAAACTCCTATCTGCGATAATGGCCATTGTCAGCATTTTAGCATTTATTCAGTATATTGCTCTCCAGCTCAAGGGTATGGGATATGTTATTGAGGTAACTACCAGCGGGGCAGTTCCCTTCTGGGCAGGCGCTCTCATAGGTTATTTGGTTATCCTGGTATATGTTTTTCTTGGGGGTGTCAGGGGAGTAGCTTGGACTAATGTTCTTCAGGGTATGTTTATGCTGATACTGGCCTGGGTTCTCGGTATTTACCTACCATATAAGTTTCACGGCGGAATTGGACCCATGTTTCAAAATATAGATGCAATCGATCCTACTCATTTAGTTGTTGGTAAACCGCAGATGGGTTGGGCTGCTTTTAGTTCTGCTATCTTAGTTTCAGTTCTCGGATTTACCATGTGGCCCCACTTATTTATGAAGGCTTATACTTCAGATAGTGAACGCACTCTTAAGCAAACCATCGCCTGGTATCCGACTTTTGCTATATTTATGGTTCCTGTCTTGTTTGTCGGTTTTGCCGGCATCAGTATCATTGACCCGAAAACGTTAGCTGCGCCTGACCAAATTCTTCCTACCATGCTTATGCAGATAGGGCTTTCGCCGGTGCTTCTTGGAGTTGTCGCTGCAGGCACCTTGGCGGCTGCCATGTCATCATCTGATACAATTACCCATGCGGCAGCTTCTGTTTATACTCTGGATTTCCATCGGCGCGTAATTAGCCCTAATATAACAGACCGTCAGGCAATGATTGTTACCAGAATAGCTGTCGTGGTTTTTTGTGGCATTGCCTACTACATTGCTATTTTTGGTGCCCAGAGCCTTGTAGCGCTACTGCTTGGTGCATACGGTTCCATTGTCCAGTTTCTACCCTTGGTAGCTGCTGCCTTTTTCTGGCCTCGAGCCACAAAATATGGTGCCATTGCTGGGCTTATAGCCGGTGTGCTGGTGAACTACTACTTCCAATTAGTAATGCCTTCACCCTTTGAAATACATGCTGGTATATGGGGCCTGCTGGTAAATATCATTGTAATGGTCATAATCAGTTATGTCACGGCACCACATGACCTGAAACATGCACGAAAATTTGTCGAAGAGTCAGTGAGGCCTCTGGAAAACGAAGCGTAGTGATTAATGGGGTGATTTATTGTTAACTATCAAGACACGGGCGCAAAGGTTGCAAGACCAACTGGTTAAATGGCGCCGGCACCTTCATATGTATCCTGAGGTAGGGCTGAATTTACCCAAGACCGCTGCTTACGTCTCAACCAGCCTTAAGGAAATGGGTTTGATTGTACAGGAGGGTGTTGGGAATTGCTCCGGTGTAGTGGGAGTCCTGGAGGGAGCCCATCCCGGCAAGACCTTTGCTATCAGGGCCGATATGGATGCATTACCTATCACGGAAGAAACGGGTCTTCCATTTGTGTCAAAGCACCGGGGGAAAATGCATGCCTGCGGTCATGACGGGCATATGGCGATAGCTTTGGGTGCCGCTCGGCTGCTTTCAGACATGAAGAAAGATCTTTACGGGCGGGTAAAATTCATTTTTCAGCCCGGCGAAGAAGGCCCCGGGGGAGCTAAACCGATGATTGAAAGCGGTGTTATTGAAGATGTGGATGCTATCATAGCCCTTCACCTTGGTATCTGGAATGTACCGGCCGGTCATATAGGTATAAAGAAAGGGCCTATGATGGCTTCCATGGACAAATTCGATATTGAGGTAATAGGCAGGGGAGGCCACGGAGCTATGCCCCATCTGACGGTAGATGCGGTATGTGTAGCCAGTCAGATAGTCTCAGCTCTGCAGAGTATTGTCAGCCGGAAGGTAAGTCCTACCCATCCCGCTGTGATAACCGTAGGAAGTATGCATGCCGGAAGTGCATTCAACGTTATTGCGGAACGGGCTGTCTTGGAAGGAACGACAAGGAGCCTCAGTCCGGTTATCAGAGAACAATTTCCGGAATGGATCGAGTCAATAGTTGAGGGTACCTGCAAGGGGATGGGCGCCGATTATCGCTTTGAGTATTCATGGGGATACCCCCCTTTAGTGAATGAGGGTTACTTTACTGAGTTTTTCCAAGCGGTAGCGGAAGACTTGCTTGGGAAAGATTACGTTCACCAGTTATCTGAACCGACAATGGGAGGGGAAGACATGGCTTTTTACCTGGAAAAGGTTCCGGGGACATTCTTCGCCCTGGGGATTGCTTCCGAAGAAGGGATACCCTTCCCCCACCATAATCCCAGGTTTGATATTGATGAATCTGCTATGTGGACTGGAACTGCTCTCCTGAGTGAAACAGCTGCTAGGTGGTTAGATAAGAACTGAAGTGTACCGGTATGCTAAAGATAATGGAGTCAATTTCCCGTTTTTATTAGCAGCCAAGGAACTCTGATTTTGGTCGGAGCTCCTTGGCTTAAATAATGGGGAGCCCGGCTGATGTTCTTATGTTAATTATCATTGTTCTGGCATAATGGGCAATAGATGACGTTTTTTGTTGATAAATAAGTTTCGCCACAGGTGGAGCAAACCTGCTCGCTACCCTTTGCCAAAACTTCGCTTTCTTTTTGAAGTACGTCTGCTGGAAATTGTTTTAATTCCAATGCTTTATGGAAACATACTTCGGTGCAAAGGCCGCAGCCGGTGCAGTTAGTGCTCTCTAGTTCTAGGGTTCGTTCCTCGCTATTTTTTATTATTGATAAAGCGTTATGGGGACAGAGGGTACTGCAAGCTTTGCAGAAATAGCAGTTGCCCTTTAATATTGGTAAACTAGTTGTTATTTTTTGTGCAATATGCGGGTGAGTTTCTGCTAGGTCAAATATAAGGCGATACCGTTCTGCAGGGTGCCATGTATCAAAAGGTTCTTCTTTTTCTTCCTGAGACTTTTTTCCTAAGGCATTCTTGAACGTTTCCTCAGGAAATTTGGCTACACTACTCACTAAAGAAGCCAGGAATTGCCTGCGTTCCAGGTTTTGACCCTTAGCTTTTTTACTGGCATATTTATCTAATCCCGTTACGATTTTAACGGGAGAATCCGTAAGGTTTTCTGCTTTTTTCAGTTGCTTTTTAAAAAGATTAGCTCCAGTGGTAATTGCACATTGGGAACAAGCTTCTTCCGGCAGATAAATTTCTATTTTGTCATTAGCTAGAAGCAGTGTTGTCCATGTTTCCCAACCGATGCTTCCGAGGCATGGAACTTCCATACATGAGTCCTGTTTCTTTTCTAGCTTGGTGCTGCCACACTTAATTATTGCCTTGTTATAGGTATTAATTAAGCTTTTTACTTTTTTAATTAACTGCATAGGCGACATGGATTTGAAAACTAATGCGCCTGTGGGACAGGCGGTAGTACAGATGGCGCATTCAAGGCACCTGCCTATTTGTAGTGTGTCTTGATTAAAACTAATATCTTTTGTAGGGCAGACTTCAATGCAACGGGAACAGCGGCTTAAAGGGGACCTAACTCTATTACAGCGAGAGGGATTTGTTATTAGATTTTTCAAACTGTTGCTAAATATATCCGCAAGATTTTCTAGATCTGGCACGTATAATCACCTCGTAAAGTATTGTCGCTAAATGTGAAAAGTTTATATTAATATAATTCTATTGTAACGCTTAATAACATTTTTTCAATGGTATAAAATTACGTTCTTTGCCCAAGGGAAGTCAGAGTAACCTTAATATGGTATAATTTATGAAAAGTTGGTTTGTCATAAAATAAGAGTAAAGGATGGGGTATAAAGTGAGTGAGCATCAGTGGCATAATGAACAAATTGCCGAAAGAGTTATTAAAGCATTAAGAAAAAATGGGTTTGAGGCTGAATATTACGGTAGTTCTGAGGCTGTGGTTGAGGCAGTTGACGAGTTAATTTCTCCTGGGATGTCTGTTGGGATTGGCGGCTCAGTTACCCTCCAAGAGTTAAATATACCAGAGAAAGCTGCTGAAAAAGGAGCAGAGGTACTAAATCATAACGTACCCGGTTTAGAACCAGAGGTGAAATTAGAAATACGCCGGAAACAACTGACTAGTGATCTGTTTTTGTGCAGTACTAACGGTCTAACTTTAGATGGCCACCTGGTAAATATTGACGGTACCGGTAACAGGGTGGCAGCTATGACCTTTGGTCCAAAGCAGGTTGTCGTTATAGCCGGTGTAAACAAAATTGTGAAGGATGAGGAAGCTGCTTTTCAGCGAATACGTTTTGAAGCAGCACCTAAAAATAATAAGAGGTTGAACATTCCCAACCCCTGCGCTTCAACCGGTACTTGCGAGGACTGTGCGGGTAAAACAAGAATCTGTAACATTTACTCCGTTATTAGAAAACGGCCCTCAGTAACCAATATTAAGATATTAGTTGTAGGTGAGGATTTGGGTTTTTAATAAGAATTGATTACCCTGTTTATTACGAAGTTCGAACGGATCCAACCCTGACCCCAATGATTCTTTTTAATCGACGCCAGTTGTAAGGTAGCAAGGACCAAGGTAAAGAAATTGAATGTTGGTAATCAAAGGTTAGGCAGCCTAAAAATTCTACCCATGTCCGGGGGTAGTTAAGTTAAAGAATGATCTAAACTCCGTAACATAATATGCATAAACTTATTAACCATCGTAGTTAGACACGGTGGTTTTTTTATGAACAAGTATTCAAAAATGATAAATATTTTACATAAGATTAATCCAATGTGTGCTAAAGTAAACCTATCAGAACGTAATTAGGAGGAGGATAGAGATGGAGCTAACTCAAGAAATCAAAAAATATATTTTGGATCAGGGGGCCGATCTGGTGGGAGTTGCAAGTGCTAAAGGTTTTTCCTGCGCTCCCGAAGGGCATCGACCTAGTGATTACTTACCAGCAGCGAAAAGTGTAATTTCCTATGGCTGCTCCCTAAATTTTGGAGCAATTGCAGCATTGCCCAAGAGCAGAAATGAGTATTTTCTGGAATTCGAACAGGCTAACTCTATGTTAAATAATTGTGGTTACAAGACTGCTAAGTTTTTAGAAAGAAAGGGCTTTTCAAGCATAGCATTTCCTGCAACCGCCAGTATCGGTGATGGGAAACGTTTGAAGGGGGATATATCTAACAAACATGCAGCGGTAGCTTCGGGTCTGGGTCTTTTTGGACTAAACAATTTGGTCCTCACGCCCCAGTTTGGCAGCCGGATTCGGTTTGGTACCATCGTCACCGCAACTGAGTTAACCCCTGATAAACCTCAGGATGATAGTCTTTGCGACCGCTGTGGTAAATGTGTTAATGCCTGCCCTGCTGGGGCTTTGGATAACTGGAAGGAATCTTTCAATCCTCAGGAAGGATGGCGAATGGCCAAAGAAAGGTGTTATCACTATATATTTGTTAAACTAGCCGGGAAACGTTGCGGCATGTGTATTGCCTCCTGCCCTAAGAGCTTGGGAGAAAAACTGAGTTAAACTCATCTAATCGGTAGTCTAACAGATAAAGCGGTTAAGGACAAAAACTAGCCCCTGACATTTTAGAAAGGTCAGAGGCTAGTTATTGTTTTGTCAGTTACTTATGGCTAATTGGGTTCTCTATCTGAAGTTTCAGTTCTTCACCTTGATAATCAATGGATAGTCGGGCACCATCAAATATCTCTCCGCCTATTATGGCACGGCCTATCTTGGTTTCCACCTGGCGTTGGAGGAAACGCTTTAACGGTCGGGCGCCGTATACCGGGTCGTAACCTTCCCTGGCAATGTATTGTTTTGCTTCATCAGTAAGATTCAGACTGAGGCGCCGGTCATCCAGCCTTTTTCTTAGGTCATTCACCAGAAGTTCAACAATTTCACTGATCTCATTGGTGGTTAGCGGCTTGAAAAGGACAGTTTCATCCACTCTATTGAGAAATTCAGGTCGGAAGTGGACTCGTAATTCTCGCATTACCTGATCTCTTACTCCTTCATCTAATGCGCCATCTTTCGAGATGCCGTCTAATAAGAAATTGGAACCGATGTTGGAAGTCATAATAATGATAGTGTTTTTAAAATCCACGGTTCGACCATGGGAGTCAGTGATGCGTCCATCATCCAGCACCTGAAGCAAGACGTTGAAAACGTCATTATGAGCCTTTTCAATTTCGTCCAGCAGAATGACGGAATAGGGCTTGCGTCTTACCGCCTCGGTGAGTTGGCCTCCTTCTTCATAACCCACATAGCCGGGAGGCGCTCCAATTAGGCGGGAGACGGCGTGCCTTTCCATATACTCGCTCATATCGATACGGATAATATTTTCTTCGGAATCAAACAAGCTTTGAGCCAAGGTCTTCGCCAACTCTGTTTTGCCCACCCCGGTTGGGCCTAGGAAGATAAATGAGCCGATAGGCCGATGGACATCTTTAATACCGGCTCGGGCCCGGATGATGGCATCACTTACACGATCTACCGCTTCGTCTTGGCCGACTACCCGTTGATGTAGGATTTTATCCAGCTTTAGCAGCTTTTCTCTTTCGCCTTCCATTAGCTTAGCCAACGGTATACCAGACCAGCGTGAAATAATGCGGGAGATTTCTTCTTCACTAACTTCTTCTCGCAGTAGTGAAGTTCCCTGGCGTTTTTGGTTCAACTTTTCTTCCAGGTCCTTTAGTTCTTGCTCCAGAGCCGGGAGTTTGCCGTATTTTAGCTCAGCAGCTTTGTTAAGATCGTATTCTCGTTCAGCTTTTTCTATTTCCCGGTGGGCTTGTTCAATTTCTTCTCGCTTTTTTCGGACAACTTGTAGGTTGCCTTTTTCATTATTCCACTGAGCTTTCATGCTATTTAGTCGTTCGTTTAAATTTGCCAGTTCTTTCTGAAGGGTTGCCAACCGTTCAATGCTGGCTGGATCTTTCTCTTTCTTTAGAGCTGCTTCTTCAATTTCCAATTGCATCACCCGCCGGGATACTTGGTCCAACTCAGCCGGCATGGAGTCTATTTCAGTCCTGATTAGTGCGCAGGCTTCATCTACCAGGTCAATTGCCTTATCCGGCAAATATCGGTCGGTGATATAACGGCTGGATAGTACTGCAGCTGATACCAGGGCACTATCGTGAATTTTTACACCGTGAAATATTTCAAATCGTTCTCTCAACCCCCGCAGAATAGAAATTGCATCTTCTGTCGTAGGTTCATTCACCATTACAGGCTGGAACCGACGTTCCAAAGCGGCATCTTTTTCGATATATTTTCGGTGCTCATCCAATGTCGTAGCGCCAATGCAATGAAGTTCACCTCGGGCTAACATAGGTTTCAGCATATTGCCCGCGTCCATGGAACCTTCGGTTTTGCCGGCCCCGACAATAGTGTGTATTTCATCAATAAACAGGAGTATTTCGCCGTCGCTGTTTTTTACTTCCTGCAGCACTGCTTTCAATCTTTCTTCAAATTCACCACGGTACTTGGCACCGGCTATTAGGGATCCCATGTCTAGAGAGAATATTTTCTTATCTCGCAGGCTGTCAGGCACATCTCCCCGTACAATACGGTGGGCCAGACCCTCCACGATGGCGGTCTTGCCGACGCCCGGCTCACCAATCAGCACAGGGTTATTTTTTGTTTTACGGGATAAAATCCTTACCACGTGGCGGATTTCTTCGTCTCGCCCAATTACCGGATCCAATTTGTTGGTTCGTGCTTCTTCAACCAGGTCATGACCATATTTGGCTAGAGCTTCATATGTTGTTTCCGGGTTGTTGCTGGTAACACGCTGGTTACCTCGTACGTCCGTAAGGGTCTTGAGGAACCGATCCCTGGTAATATTAAAGGTATTAAAAATGTCTCTCAGGTTAGTCTGCTGTGTCTCTTTGATTAAAGCTAAAAATAGGTGCTCTACCGAGATATATTCGTCTGTTAACCGTTTGGCCTCATCCTCTGCATTAAGTAGCACGTTATTGACCGATTGGCTGACGTATATTTTTCCGGATTCTCGCCCGGGTCCCGAAACCTGAGGTTTTTTTTGAAGCAGTTTTTCCACTTCTTGTTGGAAACTGCCTTGAGAAATATCCATCTTATTAAAAAGGT
>Ga0209347_1003060_pt1 | contig 20408 bp, 16 predicted proteins | sample AutmiccommuBRH23_FD_187382 | JGI IMG/M metagenome (GOLD analysis project Ga0209347, IMG submission 187382) | Deep subsurface microbial communities from Mt. Terri, Switzerland - Autotrophic microbial communities BRH/23 (SPAdes) (version 2) | ecosystem: Environmental > Aquatic > Deep subsurface >...
AGAGTAGGTCACCGCCAAACCTGGAAAGCCCCGGTCATAAAAACGTATCTCTCAAAAACGATACCTCAATTCAAACACCGCGGGGTGGAGCAGCCAGGTAGCTCGTCAGGCTCATAACCTGAAGGTCAGAGGTTCAAATCCTCTCCCCGCAACCATTTCCATCAAATAAAACAAATACTTAAAACCCGAGTGTTTCGCTTGTGTATGAGGCGCGCGCGTTCTGGTCAACACCTGGTCAATATTTGAAGAGTCCCTCGTGCAGGGGTGGGCTTTCGCTTTGTCACGCGCCCTCCAGGTTCGCCGCATGCCGCGCGGCGATCCATTGGCCGAGTGTCCGGAGATCGCCGTTGTCGAAGCCCGTCTCCGCGGCTTGCGCCACCAACGTCTGCATCGCCCGGTCGTCGGGCCGGGTCAGCTTGGCGGGCCAGGAGGACTTGAAGCTCGTGCAGCCCTTGCTGAAGCCGGCCGCCCATTCCCCTGCGTCGATCTGGCCGAGTTGACGCTCGAATTCGGTGTTGTCCTCGGCAAACGCGTTCGCGCGATGGGCGCGCAGCATCACGAGATCGAGGAACCGTTGCAGGTTCGACGGCTCGAGCCCGTGCATCGCGCCCTCGAGCAGGATCGGGAGCCATCGATTGGGCGTAATCTGCTTCGGGGCGATGACGATCGCCATCAGGTAGCCGTCGATCCAGTCCGGCGAGAGCGACGCGTCCTTGAGCAGCTTCGCCAGTTCGCCCTTGCGTTCCGGCCGGGTCGGCTCGGGTTCCCCTGCAAGTTCGATGAAACCGCTGTCGCTTGCATCCGGGGCCATGTCCGGGTCGTCGAACATCCACGCTTCGATGGTCTGCTCGAGGATATCGGCCATGACCGGGGTCTTCGTATCCGTCCGCTGTCGCCGCTCTGACGAGGGAAATCCGCAGCTGATAGTGTCCACCATTGATAGTGGACATCTTGAGGCACTCCATGGCGGGCAAGAAGGGTCAGAAGAAGCGGTTCTGGGCTGACGAGGAGAAGCGGTCGATCTGCGAGCAGGCGCTTGCGCCGGGCGTGTCGGTGGCGCAGGTTGCGCACCGCTATTCGATGAACGCGAACCTGATTTTCAAATGGTTGAAGGACCCTCGCTTTTCCCCTGCCGCGGGCGAAACGCCAGGTGGTCCGGAAGGCGGCAGCGTCTTCCTGCCGGTGGAGGTTTCCGGTTCTACCATCGACCACCGGATCGACGATGGGGCCATGGGGAGGGCCGGTTCGGCATCCGCTCCCCTTCTGGCGCGTCGGGTCGACATCACGTTGTCGGACGGGCGGCGGGTCGTGGTGGAAGGGCCGACAGCGCTGTCGTCGGTTGTCGGGCTGGTGCAAGGTCTGATGGCATGATCCCGGTGCCGAGCAATACGCGGGTCTGGCTTGCGGCCGGCGTGACGGACATGCGGCGGGGCTTCAACACGCTGGCGGCGCAGGCCGAGAAGGTTCTGGCCGAGGACCCGTATTCCGGCCATCTGTTCGTGTTCCGGGGGCGCCGGGGTGATCTTTTGAAAATCATCTGGTGGGACGCCCAGGGAGCCTGCCTGTTCTCCAAACGCCTTGAACGCGGCCGGTTTGTCTGGCCCGCGGCGAAGGAGGGAAAAATCTGCCTCAGCGCGTCGCAGACGACCATGCTGCTCGAAGGGATCGACTGGCGCATGCCGCAGAAGACGTGGCGGCCATTGCAGGCGGGATAGTCAACAAAACAACAGCTTTTGGCCCATTTTTTGTTCCGTCATGGCCGCCGTTCCGGTATATTCCAGCCATGCTGGAGAGCCTGAAATCCCTGTCGGATGATCCTGATGATCTGAAGGGGCTGGTCGTCCTGATGGGCGAGGAGATCAAGTCTCTGTCCCTGAAGGTGGAAGACCTGCAAGGGCAACTGGCGGCTCACCGCAAGGCGCGGTTCGGGTCGAAGTCCGAAAGCCTCGATCAGCTGGCCTTCGACTTGCAGGAGGACGCCGAGATCGCGCAGGCCGCTCAGGCGCAGCATGACGAAACCGGCCCGAAGGACGATGCGGCGCAATCCGAAACGCCCACCAAACGGCAACACAGCCGCGCCCCGCTGCCCGATCACCTTGAGCGACAGACCGAGGTTCTGTCCCCGGGCGATGCCTGCGCCTCTTGCGGCGGCGCCCTGCGCCCAGTCGGCGAGGATGTGACACAGGAACTGGAATACATCCCGGGCCGGTTTGTTGTCCGCCAGATCGTGCGCCCGCGCATGGCCTGCAATTGCTGCGAGACCTTCGCGCAAGCGCCGTTGCCGAGCCGCCCGATCGAACGGGGCCGCGCCGGTCCCGGCCTTCTCGCGCATGTGCTGGTCGGCAAATACTGCGATCATCTTCCGTTATATCGCCAGTCGGAGATCTACGCGCGCGAGAAGCTCGACCTGCATCGATCGACATTGACCGATTGGGTCGGGCGGTCGACCGCGCTGCTGGAGCCCTTGGCCGCGCACATCGGAAAGCTGGTGCGCGCGGGTCCTGCCGTGTTCGCCGACGACACACCGGTCAAGATGCAGACCGGGGCGAAGACGGGCAAGGCCCACACCGCGCGGCTCTGGAGCTACGTGCGCGACGAGAGGCCGTGGTGCGGACAGGCGCCGCCCTGCGCGTGGTATCAGTTCAGCGTGGACCGAAAGGGAGAACACCCTTCTGCCCATCTCTCGGGCTACACGGGCACCGTGCATGCCGACGGCTTTGCGGGCTTCAATGGCCTGTTCGGCGCAGGGCTCGCCACGGAGCAAGCCTGCATGGTCCATGTCCGCCGCAAGTTCGTCGAGGTCTTCGAGCGCGATGGGTCGGTCATCGCCAGAGGCGCCATCGAGCGGATCGCCAGGCTCCATGCCGTGGAAAAGGAGGCGCGCTACAAATCCCCCGATGACCGCGTCGCCCTGCGGCAGGCGAAGGCCAAGTCGGTCTTCGATGAACTGGAGGACTGGCTGAACCGGCAATTGCCGAAAATATCCGGCAAGACCAAGCTGGCCGAAGCAATCCGCTACGCGCTCGGCCGCATGCCCAAGGCGCGTCCATACCTTGAAAACGGGCAGTTGGAACTGGACAACAACATCTGTGAGCGGTCAATCAGACCCCTGACTCTCGGCAGGAAAAACTACCTCTTCATGGGCTCGGAAGGTGGCGGCAAAGCCGCAGCCATCGCCTACACGCTCATCGAAACAGCCCGCATGAACGGTATAAATCCCGAAGCCTGGCTCACCTGGGTTCTCGAGCGCATCGCTGATCACAAGATCAACCGCATCGGTGAACTCGCACCCTGGAACTGGACGCCGAAATAGCCGTCAAGCGCTGCGGGACCGGACGGATACGGGTCTTCTTCAGATCGCGTCCCTCGAGCAGAGCCCTGGCGGTGGCGGCGAAACTGTCGGCATCCGGATGCCCCGCCGCCTCCAGCATCGCCGCGCCGCGGGCGATCATCCGGGCCCACCAGCCGCGCCGCGTCTCGAGCCATTTCCACAGCGCGCTTTCAAGCGCGCGGCGACTGCGGCGCTGGTCCAGCAGTTCCCGCGCGCCGTCACTCTCCTCGAACCAGCTGCGGACGATCTCGTGGCGATCCCACCAGTCCTCGCTCGCGTTGATCAGGCGCCCGCGCTTCTGTGCTGACATGGGGGCAAGGCGCGCATGCGCGGCGAGGCCCTCGAGCAGCTCTTCGGTGTCAGTGTGTCTGGGCCGCAACTCGGTCAAGCCGCAAAGCGCCGCTATCTCGACCAGGCCTGGGGCAGGGGGCAGGTGCTCGCCCAGCGCCACCGACAGCTGTCAAGCGACACCCACATTTACGAGCTAAGGCGACATCCAGTTTTACGAGGCGTCGCGCAACGGAGCGGCTCCGGGGGGCGCGCTGACCGTCAAGAGTCAGAGCGCGCGCGCCGGAGCCGCGGGCGACTGGATGTGGTGGCGTGGGTCAGCCCTTGAGGGCCTCCTCGAGGTCGCGCAGTCGGTAGCTGCGGCCCTTGATGTTGAGGACATGGGCGCGATGCAGCAACCGGTCGAGGATGGCGGTGGCCAGCACCTCGTCGCCGGCCAGCAGTTCGGTCCAGTCGCGGATACTCTTGTTGGTGGTGATGAGTGAGCCATCGAGTCGCCATGCGTTCGAGACCGATGGCGAACGCGCCGCGGCCGTAGCGGTAGCTGACCAAGCGGAAGAACAGGCTGGCCTCTTCGCGACTCATCGGATCGTAGCCCATCTCGTCGACCAGCAGCAGTGCGCTGGACATGTATTTGCGGCTTTTCAACCGGGCCGGGGGCAGGTGGGCATCGGCGCGCAGGGCGGTCAGCAGCTCGTCGAAGCGGAAATACTGGACCGAGAAGCCGAGCTGGATCGCCCGGATGCCCAACCCGCAGAGCAGATGGCTTTTCCCCACCCCGGGTGGACCCTGCATCAGCACCACCTCGGCATTGCGGATCCATCCGCCGGTGGCCAGCGTCTCGATGCGCGAGCGTTCGATGGCGGGCTGGAAGGCGAAGTCGCTCGCCATTGTCCTCGGACCAATGGCGGACAACGGCTCGCTCTCCAGCGTCGCGCCGGTCGGGATCTTGGCGGTCTTCAGCATCGTGCGGATGCGGCGTTCCTCGCGGCCGGACCGCTCGGCGTCGAGCAGCCGGTCGAGGAAGACATGCGCCGGCATCTCGTGGCGCACCGCCTCCGCCAGCAGGCCCTCCAGCGCATCGACGGCATGGCCGAGACCGAGGGCGGCAAGCTTCTCGCGGGTCGCGTCGATGTCGAGCTTCACGCGCGGGGCAGTCATCGCGCCACCTCCGCCAGCCGGGCGTAGAGATCGATCGAGCGGTGCTGGACGTTGCCGGCCGCGATTTCGACCAGGCGGCGTCCCATCCGGCCGAGTGGCATCGGCGCCCGGACCCGATCGGTATCCTCGCCATCATAATGGGCCTCGGTGCGCACGATCCGCGCGTCGGTGCCACGGGGGGTGCTCGGCGATCACCGCGCGTCCTTGAGGACCTGGACGCGCCCTGCGAGCCCGCGAACCTCGACCTCCTGGCCGACGAAGCGGAACGGGACGCTGTAGCGCCGCCCCTCGAAACCGACCATGCAGTCGATCTCCACCGGCCGGCGCACGACGACGTCGAACGGGTCCGGGAGCGTCTCGGGCAGCGGCGTCAACAGCCGGCGTTCCTGTGCCCAGGCCTCGGCGATCGAAGTCCCCGTGATCGGACAACGCAGCCGGTTCGCCCGTTCGGCCAGCCGGGCGTCGGTGACGGCTTGCCGGTGCTCGAGGCTGTCGAAGGCTTCCCGACGGGGGTCCACCGTCTCGCGCAGGTCGCGGACATGACGCTCGACCTTGCCCTTGCCGCGCGGATGGCGCGGCTGGCAGGCGTCGACATGGAACTTCAGCTGCGCCGCAAACCGCCGGTAGGTCTCATTGATCACGCCCCAGGCGCCGGCCCCCTTCACGATGGCCGTCTTCACGTTGTCGATCCGCAGCACCGCTGGCACACCGCCAAGCCGTCGAAAGCTGGCGATCTGGCAGGACTGCCACGACAGCATGTCCTTCGAACGCGCCCAGACCACCGCACGCTTCCGACTCCATGACAGTGTCACGATCAGCGCCACAAGATCCACCACCTCGTCGCCCAGCACTGCCCCCGGAAACTCTGCCCAATCCACCTGCGCCTGCGCCCCGGCCGGCGTCTCCACCCGCCGCCGCGCACGGATCGCCGGCGCCGGATATGTCCGGCTCCAGTAGCGTTGCACCGACTTCAGGCTGCCGGCATAGCCATGTTCGCACCGCAGCCAGTCGCGCAGCGCCGCCAGGTTGACCCGGCCGTCCTCCTGCTGATCCCGCCAGTGCGCGATCGCCTCCGCATGCGCCGCCGCCTTCAACGCCTGCTTGCTTCGCCCGCAGGGGAATCGCATTTGGAACTGTCAGGTCGCTCTCGACCCCGTTTTTAACGTTCAGGCGGACTCAGCGGCACGAGAGACATCACGTTGTTCGTTACATGTTCTCATTTGGGGGGCAAAAAATCCAAATGCGATAGCCCTGGCTTCGCCCGTCAACAGCATTCGCCGACCAGCGCTTCCGGTGATACCGCACCGTTCCCTCGCTCACCCCAAGAAGCCGCGCCACCGCGCTTTGGGAATGCCCCCGTTCCAACAAGACCGCCATCGCCGTCCGTCCTTCGATATCAAGACGACCCATCGTCCTCCCCCGACTACCACCGCCGGGAAATCGATCAGGCCAAGACGACGCCTCGTAAATCTGGATGTCGCCTTACGGACTCAATGACGCATCCTCCTACATTCGCCAACGACAGCGCCACCGTGCACTCGATTACCAGCCGAGAATACGCCAAAGCGGTTAAAGACTAAGGCCGTTGGTATTAGCGCATCAGTTGCGGGATGAAGAGCGAGATCGACGGGAAGCTGATCAGCAGCACCATCACCACGACTTCCGCGGCGAGAAACCAAAGGAGACCCCGGAAGATTGTCGAGAGCGGGACAAGGTCGCCCACGACGCTCTTGATGACGAAGGCATTCATGCCGACGGGCGGCGTCAGCAGTCCGATCTCCAGGTACTTGATGACGATGACCCCCATCCACACGAGGTCGAGGTTCGCGGCCTTGAACATCGGCAGAACCACCGGAAGCGTCACGAGAAGGAGGCCGATGGGGTCGAGGAACATGCCGAGGACAAGGTAGAGGACCGAAATTCCGAGCACGACGACGAGCGGATCCACTCCGTTCGAGGTGATGAGCCCGCCGAGGAAAGCCGGCACGCCGCAATAGGCGAGAAAGCGACTGAACAGCACCGCGCCGATTGCAACGAAGAAGATGGATGCTGTCGTCTCCAGTGCCTCGACGATGCTCGCCCACAGCGCCCGCCAGCCGAGCTTGCCCTGGAACAGCGTGATGACGATGACTGCGAGCGCGCCGAACGCGCCGGATTCAGTGGCCGTGACGACGCCGCCGTAGAGCCCGCCGACGATGGCCAAGAACAGGAGCGGCACCGGCCAAGTGCGCGAGACCACGTCGATGCGCTCGGCCCAGGTGAAGCGCTCCTGCGAGCGCGGAGCGAGGCTCGGGTTGGCCGAGCAGCGCGCGATGATCATCGCCGAGTAGATGACTGCGGTGAGGATGCCCGGCAGGATGCCGGCCATCAATAGCTCATTTATGGGCTGCTCGGCCGCCCAGCCGTAGATGATCATCAGCACGGAGGGAGGGATCAGTGAGCCGAGTGTGCCGCCGGCCGCCACCACCGCCGTCGACAGCCCCGGGTCGTAGCGCAGCTTCAGCATGTCTGGCACGGCGAGGCGTCCCATGGCGGAGGCTGTCGCGAGGCTGGAGCCAGACATGGCCGCGAACCCCGCGCAGGCGAAGTTGGTGGCAATTGCAACGCCGCCCGGCAGGAAGTTGAGCCACACGCGGGCCGCGCGAAAGAGGTCGCTCGTCAAACCGGAGTGATGGGCGAGCGCGCCCATCAGGAGGAACATCGGGATTGCCGAGAGCGACCAGTGGGCCGCGAAGTCGTGCGGCATCGCGCCGAGCGCGGCGAGCGCGGCCTCCGGCGAGCGCAGCATCGCTATCCCCGAGAGCGACACAATGGCAAGCGCAGCTCCGACGGGCATCCGCAGCAACAGAAGAATGAGCACAACGCCCATTCCCGAGAAACCTAAGATCAGTGGAGACATGTGCAAGGATTCCTTATGCTACGTGCGGAAGGGAGGTGGCGTTCGGGCCGGCTCGCGGCCACCGTTCGGGTCGTTCGCACGCGGACGTGTCTATGGCGCGTCCGGCAGCACCGGCGCGTCACCGTCGCCTTGGGGACAGCGCCAGGATGAGGTTCTGCACCACCTGGATGACGAGCGGTAGCAGGATCCCGACGCAAGCGACGGGAATGATCCATCGCGCCGGCCACACCGGGAGTTCGTAGAAGGTGATGGACTGGGTTTCGAGGATATGCGTCGCCCGCACCGCCTCGCGACCGGAGCGCCAGGCGAACAGGACGAAGAATGCGGCCGTTGCCGTCAGCATCAGTGCGTCGAGCGCATGCTGTAGCCGTGACGGTAGCATGGACACAAGCAGGTCGACCGTGATCTGCTTGCGCTGGCGCTGCACAGATATCATCGGCAGGAAGATCACCGCGACCATGAAGTAGTAGGTGACGACCTCGATGGTGCCGACGAGCGGTGAGTTGAGAAGGAGGCGACCGAACACGTCGGCGTTGATCATGATGAGCATCGCGCAGATTGCTATGGCCGCCACCAGCACGAGCGCGGCGCTTGCGGCGGCCTCGACGCGGGCCACGGGGCGGGGAAGGAGGGGGAACTCGCTCACGTCGCGACCTCCGCCGTCGGATCGGCGTCCTGCAGCAGCACCTCGGGAACGTCGACGGGCATGTCGAGGATCTGCTGGCCGAGGGTCTTGCCCTGCGAATCGTTCAGCATGGAGGCGACGCCGCCGCCGCGCAGCGCATCGTGGAGCAGGAAGTTGAGGGCGTAGGCCCCCGGCAGTTCGAAGCGCTCAACGTGCCCTTCGACATAGTGCGCAAAGTAGGCCTGGACGAGTTCGGCGGTCAGTGCAGCGCGCAACGCGTCGTAGTACGCGGGATCGCGGGCGATCACGCCGATGTTGGCGTCGTTGCCCTTGTCCCCGCTGCGCGCCCAGGCAAGCGTACGCAGCGGCAGGCGTCGCGTCGGCCCGGGCGGGATCAGCGCGGCCGCCGGCGGCGCGGCCCGCGGCATCAGCGGCTGGCCCGGCGCCACCGGCACGGCGGTTCTCTCGCGCCCGTTCGTGACCTCCACTGGAACGTCGTTCTTGGCGATCAGGAAGGAAAAGAGCCGCACCACCGGCGATGCCTTGGGGCGGCCACCAACGAGCCCGCATCGCCCGGGCGCCATGCACAGACCGGCACCGACGAGTTCACGCCCGAAGATCTCCACCGCCTCGCGCGTCTCGTTGTGGACGTCGATGCGCAGAACCACTTCCCGCGTTTCACGCAGCGCCGGGTTCGCATGGGCACCAAACATCGCCTCGGTGCCGAGGGGATGGATCGCGGTGCGCTTGTAGTCCGGCAGGTTGCGCTCGCGGAAGATAACCCGCGTTTTGGCGAGGATAGCCTCGGCCATGCGCATCGCCTTGTCGAGCGCCCGGTCGCCGGCGATCGTCAGGATCGCGGTGCCCCGATAGCCGTCGCGGTAGGTGGCGCTCACCTTGTACTTATCGCTCGGTGGTCGGCCGCGCGCCCCGGCGACCTCGACGCGGTCGGGCCCGTCGTCGCGGATCGTCACCTCGGTGAAGTCGCACGTAACGTCGGGGACGACGTAGGCCGCCGGGTCGCCGATCTCGTAGAGGAGCTGCTCGCTCACTGAGCCGCGGCAGACCAGCCCGCCCGTTCCTGGGGGTTTGGTGAGGGCGAAACTACCGTCGGCGCGGCACTCCGCGATCGGATAGCCCGCGTTCTCCCAGCCGGTGACGCTGTCCCAGTCGGTGAAGTTGCCGCCGGTGGACTGGGCGCCGCATTCCAGTAGATGGCCGGCGAGCGTGCCGGCGGCCATTCGGTCGAGATCGTCGGCCGACCAGCCGAACTCGTGGATCAGTGGCCCGAGTGCCAGCGCGCTATCGACGCACCGGCCGGTGATGACGATCCGCGCACCGCGGTCGAGCGCGGCGGCGATCGGCGTCGCGCCGAGATAGGCGTTCACGCTCATCACGTTGTCGGGCAGGTCCGGGCACGCGCTTCGCCGCAGCGCATCGGCACGCTCGAGCAGGTTGTCGCCGAGCACCACTTCGACATCGAGCGTGATTCCTTGCTCGCGCGCGGCGGCAACGAGCGCGTCTCGGCAGGCCAGCGGATTGATCCCGCCTGCGTTCGTCACGACGCGCACGTTGCCCTCAATGATCGCCTCGAGGTTCGGCGCCACCACCTGAGTGACGAAGTCGGTTGCGTATCCGAGCGAGGGCGACTTCGCGTATGCCCTCGCGAGGATTGACATCGTAACCTCGGCTAGATAGTCCAGCATGAGATAATCGACCCCGCTGGCGATCAGCTGGCGTGGCCCGCTGGGCGCGTCGCCCCAGAAGCCAGCGCCGCCGCCGATCCGAATAATCCTGTCGTTCATCCGACCCTCCAACGTAACGCACATCCGACGCCCCCTCCCGGGGACGACCATTCCGTCTACTGCGACACGGCGGCCTCCGCAGCATCCACGACCGCGAGAACCTGCTGCGTTGCCACCTGCATGCCCACAGACACCCGCATCTCGCTTAGCGTCCCGTCGATCGGCGAAAGCACCTCGTGGTGCATCTTCATCGCCTCGATCACGAGCAGGCGCTGGCCGCGGGCGACAACCTCACCGGCGCTCGCGTCCACGGCCACGACGACGCCGTTCATGGAGGCGAAGAGTTCTCCACCTTCCTCCTCGGCCTTCAGTCGCGCCTGCGACAGGGCGATGCGCTCGAAACTCTCCGCGCCGTCGCCGAGATCGAGAAAAACCCCGTCGCCGTAACGCGCGAAGCGGGCACTGCGGCGGCAGTCGTCATGCTCGAAGCGCACCAGCCCCGTCGCCTCGTGCAGTTCCAAGAGCGAAAGGGTGAGACTGGCACCGTCTGCCTCAACGTGGGAGGCTCCGCCTTGAAAGAGGACGCGCACGATCATTTGGTCGCCGACGTGACGCAGCCTGATCGTGTGCCGCGCCTCGCCCGCAGTCCACCAGCCGGACGTGCCCGGCTCCCCCCCGGCGAGCAGGACAGCCGCGAGGGCCCGGGCGAGCGGGTCAACTGGCTTTGTCGCTCCGCCGACCAGCGAGGTGACAAAGCCCGTAGTGGTCTCACCAGCGGCGAAGGTCGGCTCGTCGAGCACCCGTAGGAGGAACGCCTTGTTTGTCCCGACCCCGAGCAGGGCGCAGTCGCGCAGCGCACGCGTCAAGCGCCTGCGTGCCTCCTCGCGGTCGCGCCCGTGCGCAATGATCTTCGCCACCATCGGGTCGTAGAACGCGCTCATCTCCTGACCGCTCTCGACACCCGCGTCGACGCGCACTCCATCTCCCTGCGGCACCGTCCAACGCATGATTGCGCCGGTCTGCGGCAGGAAGTCCTGCGCCGGATCCTCCGCGTAGAGTCGCGCCTCGATGGCGTGGCCCTGCAGACGGATCTGCGACTGGGCGAGCGGTAGGGGCTTCCCGGCCGCCACATCGATCTGCCAAGCAACAAGATCCTGGCCACTGATCATTTCGGTCACCGGGTGCTCGACCTGGATGCGCGTGTTCATCTCGAGGAAGTAAAAGGCCCCATCCTCGTCGAGCAGGAACTCCACCGTCCCCGCGCCGACATACCCAATCGCCTTGGCCGCGGCGACGGCCGCTTCGCCAAGCGCCTCACGCATCTGCGCCGTCACGGCGGGACAGGGGGCCTCCTCGATGACCTTCTGATGCCGGCGCTGGACCGAACAATCGCGCTCGCCGAGGTGGACGATGTTCCCGTGGCGGTCGCCGAACACCTGGACCTCGACGTGGCGGGCGCGCATCACGGCACGCTCCAAGATGAGTTCTCCGGAGCCGAACGCGCTCTCGGCCTCGGAGCGGGCCGCCGCGCATGCAGCCGCGAACGTCGCCGACGAATCAACCACGCGCATCCCACGCCCACCGCCGCCGGCGGCCGCCTTGATCATCACCGGATAGCCGATGCGCTCGGCCTCGCGCGCAAGCGTGGCCTCGTCCTGATCACTGCCCTGGTAGCCCGGAACGCAGGGCACGCCGGCCTCGATCATGAGGCGTTTGGCGGCCGCCTTATTCCCCATTGTCTCGACAGCTTCCGCCGACGGGCCGATGAACGTGAGGCCGGCCGCCTCGCACGCCCGAACGAACGCGGCGTTCTCCGACAGGAAGCCATAGCCGGGGTGAACCGCCTGCGCTCCAGTGCGCTGCGCCGCCTGCACGAGGGCTGGAATCGACAGATAGGACTGGGATGCCGGCCCCGGTCCGATACGCACGGCCTCGTCGGCGAGCGCGACGTGGGGGGCGCGCGCGTCGGCATCGCTGAAAACCGCTACAGTGCGGTAGCCGAGTGCGCGTGCGGTGGTGATCACCCGCACCGCGACTTCTCCGCGATTGGCGATGATGATTGTGTTGAAACGCGTCATTTCATGACCCGGCGTCGGCGGCCCAAGCGGGCTTGCGCTTTTCAATGAAGGCGCGCGTGCCCTCCCTGCCCTCCTCGCTCGCGACACATGTGGCAAACCGGTCTGCGGCGAACGCGATCATCTCTTCCTCCTCAAGACAAAGCGCGGCGTTCATCACCGCCTTGGTGGCGGCGATTGCACCCGGCCCGCCGCGCGTGATCTGGCGCACGCACTCCTCAACGCGCGCATCGAGCGCCTCGGCATGGTCGCAGACAAAGTGCGCGAGCCCGAGCGCAAGCACCTCCTCACCCTTGACACGCGCGCCCGTGACAGCCAAGCGACGCGCTTGGCTGAGGCCGAGCCGGCGCACGACGTATGGCGCGATCTGCGCCGGCGGCACGCCGAGGCTCGTCTCCGGCATGCCGAACACGGCCTCGCGATGGGCAATGGTGATGTCGGCGGTGCAGGCCATGCCAAATCCGCCCCCCACGGCCGCCCCCTCAACCACCGCGATGATGGCCTGCGGCGCGTTGTTGATTTTCGCGAACAGCTGGCCGCCAAGCCGGTTGCGCTTGCGGGCCGCCTCGAACGGGTCTGACGGCTCCTCGAGCGACTTGTCGCGCTCCTTCATGTCACCGCCGGCGCAGAACCAGCCGCCGGCACCGCGCAGCACGACGATGCGCACATCCGCGTCTTCGGCGATGGCGTCGAACACCTCGCGTAGCTCGCGGTTCATCAGCGCGCTCATTGCGTTACGCCGCTCTGGCCGGTTCAACGTCACGTCGAGCTGCGGGCCGCGGCGGACCAGCACGAGCGTCTCGGTTTCTGGGAGCGGTTTTGGCATCACCATCCTCTGCGCAGATGCAAAGCCCGGCGGCGCGCGCAGCCGCAGGCAGGAAAGCTCGAACGAGTATGGCTCGGTACGCGCGGCATGGGGCTAGAACCTCGCAACGCCATAGTCGGTCGGAAAGGTTCGCCGCCGCTCCGCCTCGTCGACGATCGACAGGCAGAAGCCGAGAACCCGGCGCGTGTCGCGCGGATCGATGATGCCATCGTCCCACAGCCGGGCAGTGGCATAGAGTGCCCCGGAGACGCGATCGTACTTATCGACGATTTCGCTCTCCAAGCGGGCGAGCGCCTCCTCATCGACATCCATACCGCGGCGCTCCTGCTTGGCGCGCGAGACGGTAGAGAGGACGCGTGCGGCCTGCTCTCCGCCCATCACCGCAATCCGCGCGTTCGGCCAAGAGAACAGGAAACGCGGATCAAAGCTGCGCCCGCACATACCGTAGTTGCCGGCACCAAAGCTACCGCCGAGGATGACGGTGAGCTGCGGCACCGAGGCGTTCGCCACCGCCTGGATCATCTTCGAGCCATGCTTGACGATGCCGCCGGCCTCTGCCTCTCTCCCCACGAGATAGCCGGTCGTGTTTTGCAGGTAGATGATCGGCGTGTGTGTCTGGCAGCACTGCTGGATGAACTGCGCTGCCTTCGTGGCACCGCGGTGTGTGATAGGCCCATTGTTGCCGATGAGCGCACATGCCAAGCCTTCGATGCGGGCGCGCCCGCAGACCGTGTAGGTGTCGTAGGTCTCCTTGAACTCGAGAAAGCGTGAGCCGTCGACGATCCGGGCGATGACCTCGCGCACGTCGTATGGTATCTTGTGGCTGGCAGGAACGAGGCCAACGAGATCCTCCACCGGATAGGCGGGCGGCTCGCCGGTCGCCGACGCGCCCGGTGCCAGCGCGTCGTTCCAGAACAAGCTCTCCATCACCGTGCGAGCGATCGCGAGAGCATCGGCGTCGTCCTCGGCAATCCATTCGGCCGTGCCAGCCACGGTCGCGTGCATATGCGCGCCGCCCAGTTCCTCGTCCGTGGCGATTTCGCCGGTCGCCGCCTTGAGAAGGGGCGGGCCAGCGAGAAACACCTTGGCGCGACCGCGCACCATGATGACGTAGTCCGACATGCCCGGCACATACGCGCCCCCGGCGGTGGAGGAGCCATGCACCACGGTGATCTGCGGAACGCCCGCCGCCGACAGGCGCGCCTGGTTGAAGAACTTGCGCCCGCCGCGCACGAAGGTCTCTTCCTGGCGGAAGAGATTGCCGCCGCCGCTCTCGACGAGTTGGACCACCGGCAGCTTGTTGACGAGCGCGATCTCCTGCGCGCGCAGGGTCTTCTCCGTACCCATCGGTACGGAGGTGCCTCCCTTTATCGCGCTGTCGTTGGCGATCACCACCGAGCGCACGCCGCTCACATACCCGATGCCAACGATCATGCCGCCGCCGTACACCTCATCGAGGCCGTCGTCATCGTGCATGCGCAATCCGGCAAGTGTCGAGAGTGCGAGGAAGGGACGACCGGGGTCGAGCAGCACCTCGACCCGCTCGCGCGGCATTAACTGGCCGCGGGACTCGAAGCGCGGTCGTTCGCGCTCGGAGCGCGCGCGCACCTTGGCCTCGAGGCTGCGGAACTCATCAATCTTCTCGAGCATCCGCCGACGGTTCTCGGCGAACGCCTCGCTGGCGCGGTCGATCTTGCTGCTGAGCTGCGGCAGCGAGTTCGTCGGCCCACGACCGGCTATCGCGAACGAGACAGTCATGCGCCGGGAAGCCGCAGGACGTGCTTGGCGATGACGCCGCGCTGGATTTCGTTGCTGCCGCCGTAAAAGGCGACGGGCATTGCGGTGAGGTGATGCATCGGAATGTCGGCCCTGCTGCCATCGTCGAATTCGAGGTCGGTGTCGATGGCGGCATACGGGCCCGCCATCTCCTGCATGACGTGGGTGACGCGCTGGAACAGCTCGGTGCCCCAGATCTTCATCATTGAGGCTTCCGGCCCGACGTCGCCACGGCGCATCGTCGCGTCGACCAGGCGGCCGAACAGCGCCTTGCCGTCTTCGAGGTCGAGGCGCAGGTCGAGGTAGGCGCCGCGGAAGTCGGCGTCATCGACAATGCCGAGCCGGCGCGCCAGCGATTCGAGACGTCGCAGCGAGAACTCCGCCGCCTGTGGGCGGCCGAGGGAGAGGCGCTCATGCTCCATCAGGGCCTTGGCCATGGTCCACCCCTCGTTGGGCTTGCCGACGATGTTGTCCTTCGGGACGCGCACGTCGTCGAAGTAGACTTGGGCGAAGTCCTCGCGCATGGCGAGGTTGGAGATCGGGCGCACCGTTATGCCGGGCGACTCCATGTCCACGAGGAGGAAGCTGATCCCCGCCTGCGGCGGGCCCTCGTCACTGGTCCGAACGAGCAGGAACACACGGTTCGATTCATGCGCCATCGACGTCCAGATCTTCGCGCCATTGACGACCCAGTGGTCGCCGTCGAGCACGGCGCGAGTACGCATGGAGGCGAGGTCCGACCCAGCCTCGGGCTCCGAGAAGCCCTGGCACCAGAAATCCTCGCCCGACAGGATGCGCGGCAGGTACGTGCGGCGCTGCTCCTCGCTCCCGTAGTGCAGGAGGAGCGGACCCAGCATGACGACGGAGGAGAAGGGCAGGCTCCACACGCCGATCCGGTCGAACTCCTCGGCGAAGATGATTTGCTTGCGCGCCGACAGCCCCATGCCGCCATACGCGCGCGGCCAGTTGGGAGCGAGCCAGCCGCGGCGGCTCAGGATGTCGTACCAAGGCCGGATCTCCTTCCAGGAGAGGCGGCGGCTTGGGTAGCGGAATGCCTGCGGACAGTTCTCCTGCAGCCAGGCGCGAACGCTGGCGCGAAAGGTGGCGTCGTCAAGGGCGTTCCAGTCGGTGTCCGGGCCTCCGGCGACCGGCGCGCCGAGCGGATCGCCCTGTTCCTGCGCGCGGTCGAGCCGATCGGGCAGCGTCGCCGCGAAGCGGCGGCGGTGCACCGGGGCGCTGCCGAAGTCGCTGGCGCGGGCCATGGCCCGACGCAGGAAAAGGCCCACCTCGTACTCGTCGGTGTAGCCGACCGCGCCGTGCAGGTGATTGCCGTCCCGGCCGAGGCGCAGGCCGGTGGTCGACGCCCGCGCTTTGGCCTGGCTCGCGGAGCGACGCACGGCGAAAGGATCCTCGTCCTCGTCGAGCGCCCGTGCCGCCGCGAGCGTCGCCGAGCGTGCGAGCTCCAGCTCGATGAACATGTTCACCGCCCGGTGCTGCAGCGCCTGAAAACTGCCGATGGGCCGGTTGAACTGGCGTCGTTCGCGCATGTAGTCGAGGCTGAGCGCAAGTATGCGCTCGGCTACGCCGACGAGTTCGGCGCTCGCAGCGAAGGCGGCGAGATCGCTCGCGCGCTGCAGGCATTGTTCGCCTACTGCGGGTGAGGCGATGCGGTCCGGCGCCGCCACGGTCACATCGCTGAGGGTCAGGATTCCGATGAAGGAGCCGTCGACCCGCTTCTCGACGGCAATAGAGAGCCCCGGCGCGCCCGTCTCCACCCAGAAGAGCGCGGGCCCCTCTGATGTGGCCGCCGGCACGATGAAGGCGTCCGCCCCCGCGGGCGCGACCACGGTCAGGCCGCTGCCCGATAGGCGCACCGTCTCGCCTCGGTCCTGGCCGGCGCAGAGCGTGGCCAGTTCCGCCGTCTCGACGGCGGGGAGCGCGGCGGGGATCGCGAGAAGGGCGCCGGTGCGCATGCGCGCGAGCCGCTCGGCGCGGCGCTCGCCGTCACCATCACCAGCTTCGACCAGCCAAGGGGCGAGAATACCCGCCTCCACGAACGGCTCGGGCAGGAGGCCCTTCCCGAGCTCTTCCAGGAGGACGGCAACATCGGCGTGGGTGAGGCGTTCATCGCCATCCTCGCCCTCCGCATCGGCCCCGTTCGCGCCTGGGCCGGGCCGCAGCGCGCCGATCCAGCCGAGCGAGGCAAGGCTCTCCCAGCAGCCGCGGTCGAACCCCGGCGCCCGCCAGCGCCAACTCCGCGCCCGATCGACGCCGCCCTCGCGCCGCAGGAACTCGGCCGCTCCGGAGGTGATCGCGTCCTGCAGCTCGGTGTGCTCCCCTAGGGTCTGCGAGAGGGAGATCATGTGGTCCTCCTGTGGTGTGCGCGTGAGGCGCGCCGCGCAGTGCGATCCGGCGGCGCGCCTGCGGATCAAGGCTCGATGTGGCTGAACGCGTTCTTCCGGAGCGCGTCTTCGAAGACGTCGTAGTCGCCGTCCATCTCCTCGACAATCTGGTTCCACTTCTCGATCGTCTCGACCATCGCCAAGGCAAGCTCCTCGGCCCCCTCCACGCCGCGCTCCTTGGCGGTCGCGATCACGGTCTCGAGCTCATCCTTGCGGTACTCCTCCATGAAGTCGACGAGATCCTCGGAGGGGCTGACCCACTCGATCCCCTTCTCCTCCTCGGCGATGCGCTTGATCTCGCCCTCCTCCTCTGCGTAGTTCTGCGCGACGTTGCGTGCGAGTTCGGGCAGAAGATCGATATGCGCCTGCCGCTCCTCGGTCGACAGGTCCGCCCAAGTACCGGTGTTGATGTCCATCACCATACCACCATGGTAGGTGCCGAGCGACACGTCAAGGACGTAGCGCACGCTGTCCCATAGGCCGTAGTCGCGCAGGAAGCCGATGGGGGCGACCGTGCAGTCGGCGACGCCACGCTGCAGCGCCTCGTAGATCTGATCGCCCGGCAGGTTCAGCGGCGTGCCGCCCATGGCGGCGATCAGGCGGCCCCAGGATCCCGAGGCGCGCACCTTCTTGCCGGCGATCGAGGCGAGATCGGAGATCGGCGAGGTGCACTGCAGCAGGTAGCGTGGCGTCGAGTACAGGGCGAGCGGCTGGATGTTGTTGTCGAGGTAGTTCTGCCGACAGGACGGGCAGACGCTGAAGAACACCTCGTTGACCGCGCCGCTGACGGCCACCCCGTCATCGCCGAAGAGGGCGAGATCGCTCCACAGCCGCGCCGCCGGCAGCTCGCTCGTAAAGTACAGGTCTACAATCAGACCGCCGTCGATAACCCGGTCGCGCACCGCGCCGAGCGTTCCCTTCGCGTCAACCATCGAGCCGCCAGGAAACAGATCCCAGACGATCTCGCCGCCGGTGTTTTCCTTGAGGCCCTCGAAGTAGGGAACCAGTCCGGTGCGCATCGCAACATGACTGTCAGCGACATAGCCGGCGTAGGCAAGGCGCGTCTGCGCCTCGCCTGGCGTCGCAACGAGGGTCGCGGCAATACTCGCCAGTGCGATGAATGATGTTTTTCTGATCATCTGTTTCCTCCCGCGGCGGAGCCGCTGTCGTGGGGTCTTCTTCTTGCTGCACTCCCCCAAGTCGGGCGTTCTTGTTGTTGCGTCCGTGCGCTCTGACGAGGGCGCGCCACTCTAAATGTCTGTACCTGTTAGCATTTTAGTTTCAGCTTAGTTTCGGCGGGGGTAGTAGTCAAGTTCCTTTGCGATTATCTTCAACATGATCTCGTTGGCACCGCCACCAATAGAGGTGAGGCGCGCATCGCGATAGACCCGAGAGATCTTGTTCTCCCACATGAAGCCCTGCCCCCCGAAGAACTGCAGGCAGCCGCTCGGGATCGTCTGCAGGAGCTGACCCGCCTTCAGCTTGGCCATGGATGCCAGCTTGGTCACGTTGCCGCCCGAGACATAGATCTCCACGGCGCGGTAGATCAGCGCGCGCAGCGCCTCTACCTCGCTCTGCATCTCGGCCAGCTTGAAGTGCACCCACTGATTGTCGAGGATGGGAAGGCCGAAGGTGTGGCGTTCGCGCGTGTAGTCAACCGTCCAGGAGATGGCGTCCTCAAGCTGCGTCACGCTGCGCACCGCGCCGTAGAGCCGCTCTTCCTGGAACTGCTCCATCTGGTAGATGAAGCCGCGCCCCTCCTCGCCGATCCGGTTCGACTGGGGTACGCGCACGTCCTCGAAGTAGATCTGCGCGGTGTCTGAGCAGCGCAGGCCGAGCTTATTCAGCGTCCGTGCCACCGTCACGCCCTTGGTGTCCATCGGCACCACGATGAGCGACTTGTTCTTGTGCGGCGCGCCTTCAGTGCCCGTGTTGCACAAGAGGCAGATCCAGTCGGCCTGGGCACCGTTGGTGATCCACATCTTGGAGCCGTTGATGACGTAGTCGCTGCCGTCCTTACGGGCATGCGTGCGGATCTGCGACACGTCGGACCCGGCGCTCTCCTCGCTGACGCCAATAGCCCCGACCATGTCGCCGGCGATCAGCGGCGCCAGGAACTCGCGGCGCAGCGCGTCAGAGCCGTGCCTGGCGAGAGCCGGAGAGCACATGTCCGTCTGCACGCCGATCGAGGTCGACACGCCCTGCGCAGCCACGTGGCCGAGCTGCTCTGCCATCGCGATCTCGTAGGAATAGTCGAGATTCTGCCCTCCGTACTCCACCGGCTTGGTGATGCCGAGGAGGCCAGCATTGCCGAGCACCTTCATCACCTTGTGCGCGGGATAGCGGCCAGCCTCCTCCCATTCATCCACGAACGGGTTGATCTCTTCATCGACGATCCGGCCGACCGTTCGCCGGATCGCGTCGTGCTCTTCCGTAAACAGCATCCGCAGGCCTCCCTTCCCTGAACATACCGGTAAGCGGCTCCCTCCGCCTGTCGGTGAGGTTTCGCCGGGCCAGACAACCCGACTCGCGCTTACGGCGATGGATGGACGGTAGCCGACGTGTCGCGTGACCACAACCCGAAATCACGTGCGTCGGTCATTTCGCCGTATTTTGCGCAATGTGCGCGTCAACGACAAAGCCCGAGCAGGTCAATCGCTTTCAAAGCTGACTGGCGGCGCGGATCATGTCGAGCATGAAGTCATCGTTCCATGCATTTTTTTGATCTTGCCACGCATTGATCCTTTTGAGGCTTGTGTCCGCGCGAGATTGAGGGCCATTCGGCGTAGCAGGGACTGATTTTTCGCTTCATTGCCGGTCCGGTTGCGGGCCTGATCCTCGTTCATTGTAACGTCGAGAACCCAATGCGGGCTGTTTTCGATGATAGTGCCCCTTGTCGTGATGTAAGAGCGCCGACCTTCGGGAAGGCTCTGAAAGGATTGGCAATTACCGGCACTCTGCGGATCATCGAGATAGCGCGTCGCATCCTCGAACAGCGTGCCCTGATTTCCTTTCAACGCCAGAACATGATCCCCGCCGCGCGCGCAAACCGCCTCCGAGGTGGACCGCTGAATGTGCATCGCATCCGCCGTGACGATCCGCCCGCCGACATCCAGAAGCGCCAGCAATTCGGGGATCGCAGTGATCTCATTGGGGCACCTCGATTTTTAACATTCCCGGCTGTTCCGGGCCGGTTTGGCGGTATGAAGCGCGCATGATGCCGGGGCGGACTGGCCGGGGGCGCGGTCGCGCGGTGAGGTTCCGCGATCTGGAACCGGCA